>WNFU01009419.1_pt1 | contig 11033 bp, 9 predicted proteins | sample 5400121 | NCBI WGS metagenome assembly WNFU01 (sample SAMN13153360, study PRJNA577476) | soil metagenome | isolation source: 100 cm soil or saprolite under grassland replicate 1 | place: USA:California | collected 2016-06-15
GCGGGCGGGAGTACGTCAACCCGACGATGTACCTCCCGCACGACACCGAGCCGGACATCATCTACGTCTTCGCAACCAAGGGCGGAGCACCCACCAACCCGGACTGGTACCACAACTTGACCGCCGCCGGTGACGGCAGTGTCGAACGCGGAACCGAGACATACAAGGTGACCGTCCGCGAATTGACCGGCGCTGAACGCGACCGCGTCTACGCCGAGCAAGCGCGGCGCTACCCAGGCTTTGCCGAGTACGCACGCCAAACTGCTGGAGTCCGCACCATTCCTGTGCTCGAACTTAGGCGGGCGTAGCCCAGCCCACCGGGTGGCGGGGCCGGCGGCTGGCCAGCACCGCCCCGACCGTGGCCACGCTCACCGCCGCAACCCCAGGGCGTAGGTCCCACTGCGTCAGGTCGGGCCGGCCGGCCTGGCGCAACCGGTCGTCCAGCCAGGGGATCACCAGCCAGACCGCCATGGCCAGCGCCCACAGCGTCCAGGCCACCACGCCCGGCCAGCGGCGGGGCCGGGCGAGTCGGGCGTCAGGAGTCACTGGCATGGTCCTCGACGCATCCAGGCCCTCCGTCTCCAGGCATCGTGACAAGCCTTGTGGGTGAGCTGCCAGCGTGGCCGCCATCCGTCTCGATAGCGTTACGGACAGGGGATCATCCGAATGCCTGGTCGCCACCTTCGGCCTCTTGGACCCGGCGCCCCCAAAGGGAGCGAAACGGCGTCCTATAATAAGTACACCGCAACAGAAGTACGGCCACGTAAGGTCTGGGCCCTACCCTGCGATTTCCGCGACGACCGTTCGTGACCGCGTCCCGCTCCCATGTCGTCGACGCGCCACCCAGAAGCTGTGATCACCGGCGGACTCGCCCGACCTCGTGGTCTGGCGGCGGTGCCAGCGGCTGCGTGCTCAGATCGAGCGGATGGCACCGCCATCAACCGGGATCATCGCGCCCGTGATGAACGACGCGGCCGGGGACAGCAGGAACGCGGCGGCCCGCCCGAACTCCTCGGGCTCGCCGTACCTGCGCAGCGGGATGCGCGCCGACTGGCGGGCACGCTCCTCATCAGGATCGCCGCGGAGGGCATCAAGCTCACGGACCCGGTCGGTGGCGATCCGCACCGGCAGCACCCCGTTGATCCGGATCCCGGCCGGGCCCACCTCGTCGGCCAGCATCTTCACCACCCCGGCCAAGCCTGGGAACAGCCCGTTGGAGATGGCCAGGTCCGCCAGCGGCACCCGCACCGACGAGGCCAGCACCAGGACAATGGCGCCGCCCGTCCCGGTCATCGAGCCAGCCATGCCACCATCCCGGCTCTCCGCCTCCAGCTCTGCCGCGAGCGTCCGCACCAGCCGGACCGCGCCCAGGAACACGCTTTCGAACCCGGACCGCCACGCCTGGTCGGTGGTGGTCGCCACCGTCCCGGTTGGCGTTCCGCCCACGCTGAGCAGCGCACCGTCCAGGCGGCCAAACCGCTCCTTGGCGGCGGCGATCAGCCGGCCTGGGGTGGCGGGGTCGGCGTTGTCGGCGGCGACCCAGGCGGCGGTGTCAGCCGCGGCGGCGTTCTGGGCGAGGCGGGTCGCGGCCGCAGCGACCGTCGCCTGGTGGGGAGCGCTGAGCACGACGCGGGCCCCGTCGGCGACCAGTGCCTGGGCCGCGGCGAACCCAAGGCCGCGGCTGCCGCCGGTCACCAGGTAGACCCTGTCGCGCAATCCGAGGTCCATGCCGCCATTTTGCCCTGGTGGGCGGGCCGAGCGCGCAGCCGGAGGTCTGCCGTTGCCCCGTTCCGTCACCGATTGGGACCAGGACAAACCGCACGACCAGCGGGTTGCTCGCCGAGCTGAACGGCAGGCTCACGCCGCTGCTCGACGTCGGGCTCAGCTACCTGACTCGACCAGCCCGGCGCCTTGCTGTCCACGCTGGAGCGGCAGCGGATCGAGCTCACCTCGACGGTGCGCGCCAGCACCACCGGCATGCTCTACGTGCTGGACGAGCCGTCGGTCGGGCTGCACCCCAGCAACGTCCAGGGGCTGCGCAAGACGATCACCGCCCTGGCCGGGAACGGCAATTCCGTGGTGGTGGAGCACGAGCGGGAGCTCATCCGCTCCGCGGACTGGGTCATCGAACTTGGCCCCGCGGCCGGTGCCATGGGCGGAACGGTGATCGCCCCGGGCACCCCCGGCCAGCTGGAAATCGACCCGCGCTCGATCATGGGCCCGTTCCTGGCCGGTGCCGCGGCCGTGCGGGGCGACCGTCCGGCGCGGGCCGACCCCAGCGGGCAGATGGCCATCGAGATCGGCGACCTGTACAACCTGCCAGGGTTCGCTTCCGCGCCGCCGCCTAACCTCACCCGTGGGCGGCTCCTCAACCCGGCCCGCACGGACCTCAACCCGACCCCAAGTCCTAATAGGAACAGCACTGGCGACCCAGCGTGGACCGACGTGACCCAGGCTGAGCTGCGCAGGGAACGGCAACCGGTAGCAACCCACGGCAACGAATTTCGCTTGCCTTGGCTGGGCACGCCGCCGGGGTACAGTCGCGGCATCGGTCAAACCGTCAACAAAGGAGCGGTGGCGACGATGGCCGCTGAGACCCCGACGATCGTCCTCGTCCACGGTGCCTGGGCCGACGCGACCGGCTTCGACGCCGAGGTCCGCGCCCTGCAGCGCCGAGGGTTCCGTGCGATCGGGTTCGCCAACCCGCTTCGCGACCTCGCTGGCGACGCGGCCTACCTCGCCGAGTTCCTGCACAGCCTGACCGGTCCGATCGTGCTCGTCGGCCACTCCTACGGCGGCAACGTCATCTCCGCCGCCGCGACCGGCAACGACCGGGTGCGGGCGCTCGTCTACCTCAACGGCTGGATGTGCGACGAGGGCGAGAGCCAGCAGCAGCTCCTCGAGCGGTTCGAAGGCAGCCTCGTGGGGCCGGCGATCCGGCCCGTGCCGTTCACCGGCCCGGACGGGAGCGAGGGCGCTGACCTGTTCCTTGACCCCGAGTTGTTCCGCGAAGCCTTCGCCGCCGACGTCGACCCCGAGACGGCCGCGGTGATGGCCGCGGCGCAGCGGCCGTACGCCGCCGCCGCGTTCGCCGCCGCGCCGTCGGGCCCGCCGGCGTGGAAGACGCTGCCGTGCTGGTACCTGCTCGGCACCCAGGACAAGGCGATCCCGCCGGCGCTCCAGCGGTTCATGGCCGAGCGCGCGAACGCGACGATCGTGGAGGTGGCGGCCTCCCACGTCTCGTTCGTGTCGCAGCCCGAGGCCGCGACCCAGCTCATCCTCCAGGCCGTCGAGGCGACGGCCGCAGCGCGGCCATGAACCGGTGACCACCGTCCCCGAGGGGCCGCCGGCCACCGGGTTCGAGCCACGCGCCCGTTGCAGGTTGGGCAGCGGTTCGCACCTCCAGCACCTCACATGCCGGCGGGTCGGCGGTCCAGGAGCGGTACGGCCAGCTGCCATCGTGACCACGGGATCGCCGTCAAGGCGACACCCAAGGCCGTAAGAGAGCATAAGGACGCTCCTACCGGCCAAACCGGAGCGGCACCGCGGCCAGTCCGATCACCACCGCCGCGACCAGCACCGGGAGCGCGACGTCGACCCGCAGCAGCAGCGCGCCGGCCAGCGCCCCGGCGGCCATGAGCCCCACCGTGGCGACCCGGCGCCCCGCCCGGGGGCTGTGGCCGCCGGCCAGCCGGGAGTCGGCGGCCAGCCCGGTCAGGGTCAACGTCAGCACGGTGGTGGTGAGGTCAGGGACGGCCAGGCGGCGGACGGTCGCGTTCTGCAACCCCAGCCCGGCGGCCAGCAACCCGATCACCACGTACCGCCGGGCGCCGCCACCGCCGACCGGCAGGCCGGCCGCCACCGCCGCCGCCAGGGCAACCAGGAGCAGCTCGGCCAGCAAGGCGACGGTGACCCAGCGGCGCCGCACCGGCTCGGGGACCTTGGCGCCGGCCGGCCCGGCCATGCTGGCCGCCAGCCGCCCACCCGCGGCGGCGCCGACCAGGAACACCACCAGCGACACCGTCGGGGCCAGCACTGGTAGCCCCTGGGCCCGGGCGGCGCCGAAGGCCAGCAGGACCACGTTGCCGGTCATGTTGGCGGTGAACACCCGGCCCAGCCCGAGGTAGCAGGCGGCATCGACCAGGCCCGTGACCAGGGTGAGCAACCACAGCGGGAACAGCAGCGGCTCCTCCCGCCAAGTCTTGTCGAAACGTTGCGAGATGGTCGCCAAGGTTCCGGCTGCCTCCTGGCTGCCTTTGTGGGTACGCCGCTCGGAGCGAGGGCTGGTCGTGGGCTCCACGATCGCGGATGCCGGCCACGCTGTCATCAGGGGGAGGCCACCGAGCGCTTCATCGACTGGGCCATCCGCGCGCGCGCCGCAGGACCCCCACGGCCTGGTCACCGCTCTCGATAAGGGAGGGGGCAGGGCCGCGCGGTAGCATCGGTTGGCGTCCGTCCAGGCGAGGAGGTCCCGGTGACGGTGGAGCCCCCCGCTGCGGGTGGAGCGCCGGGAGGAACTGCTCTGGCTGCTCGTTCAGGCCTGTGAGCTGGAGCACGGGCTGATGTGCGAGTACCTGTTCGCGCAGTTCACCCTCAAGCGTGGCACCGACGAGGGCCTCACCGACGAGCAGCTGGCCAAGGTGGCCGCCTGGGAGGCCGTCATCGTCGACGTGACCAAGCAGGAGATGCTCCACCTGGCCCTGCCCACCAACCTGCTCACGGCGGTCGGCGCCCGCCCGACGTCCAGGCCGACGTGGCCACCATCGGTGACCCGCTCACCGCCCAGGTCGCCGACCTGTTCAACGCCGTCTACGAGACCACCCTGCAGGCCCTGAGCCGCTACTTCGTCCACGGCGGCGAGACCGCCGAGCAGGTCACCGTGCTGGCCAGGACGGCCAAGCACCTGATGAACTGGGTGATGCGGCCGCTCGGCAGCATCCTCACCACCCTGCCCCTGGGGCCGGAGCGACCCGGGGTGCTGGCCGGGCCGGCCTTCGAGATCGTGCAGCCCTCCTTCTACGTGCTGCCCCACCGCCAGGCGGCCTGGCGGATCCTGGCCGAGCGGCTGGAGGAGCTGGCCGACCGGGCCGAGCAGCTCAGCGGGACCAGCGGGCTGGGAACGCTGGCCGAACTGGCCGACAAGCTGCGCGGCATGGCACACGACATCCAGACGGCCTGACGACCCGCCCGCTGCCTGGTCTCACGCAGCTGCTGGGTCAGGGCGCTCAAGGCCGGGCGTCGAGCGTGATCGTAGGGGCGAGCTAGCCAGCGCCCTCCCAGACGATCCAACGCCTGGCGCGCCTACTCGCCGGCGGCCGGGTGCCGGGCTGGCTGTTGACCGGCCTGGTCGATGAGGTCGCGGAGCTGGTTGCGGCCGGCGATGCCGAGCTTGGGGTAGGAGCGGTACAGGTGGGACGCGACGGTGCGGGGGGACAGGAACAGCTGGTCGGCGATCTCTCCGTTGGTCAGGCCACGGCTTGCCAGGATCACGATCTCGCGCTGTTGGGCGGTCAGCTCGGCGAGCGCGCCGGGTACGGTGGGGGCGGCTTGGGTGGTCACGCCGCAGGCGCGCAGTTCCGCCTCGGCGCGCCGGGTCCAGGGGGCGGCGCCGAGGCGGCGGAAGGTGTCCAGGGCGGCCGCCAGGACGGGCTTGGCGTCGTTGATCCGCCGCTGCCGCCGCAGCCACTCCCCGTAATCCAGCTGCAGCTGGGCCCGCTCGAACGGCCACGCGTCCCCGGCGGGGTCGGCCAGGGCCTTGCCGAGGTGCGCCTCGGCGCCGCCGGGGTCGGCGAGCAGGCCGCAGGCCCGGGCCGTGAGCTGTTCCAGCCGCGGCCCGGGTGCCTGGTCCGCCTGGGCCAGCGCGCGCTCCACGAGGGTGCGGGCCTCAAGGGGACGCTCGGCGCGGACCCCGGCGGCGGCGAGGTCGGCGATGCCCAGGTAGGAGACGTGGTGGTGCAGCGGGGCGCCGTCGGTGCCGAAGAGCTGGCTGAGCTGCGCCCAGGCGGCAAGGTAGCTGCCCGCGGCCAGCGCGGCGATGCCGCCGGCGTGCCGGGCCCTGGCGGTGAACCCGCGATACTCGGCGGCGTCGACGCTGGCGAGGGCGCTGGCCAGGAGCGGCCGTGCCTGGTCATGGTCGCCGCGCATGGCCAGCACGGTGGCCGTGGCCAAGTCGGCCGAGGCGGCGACGGTCTCCATCCTGTATGCGGCGGCCGTGTCGCTGGCCTCGCGGGCGGCGGCGAGCGCCTCGTCCCAGCGTCCGCTGTCGATGCAGGCCCACTGCAGCGCGGACAGGGCGGCGCCGCTGCCGCCGCGGACGCCGGGAGCACGCAGCCGGCTGAGGGCTTCCCGCAGGAGCCTGACCGCGAGCTCGGTCTCGTCCAGGAGCCAGGCCGCCGCGCCGATCTGGGCCACGTCGGTGACGGGTCCGCTGGCGATCTGGTGCAGGTAGGGCACCGTTTTCGCCCTGTTGGCGAATGGCTCGGTGCATGCCGCGATCCACACCCGCTGCTCGTCGGCGTGGCCGGCCGGCCAGTCCACCGGTGCCGGCGGCGGCGGCTCTTCCAGGCGGTCCAGGGCGCTGAGCACCGCCTGGCGGTCGTCCGGGAGGCCGGTCTGGTAGGCCACGGTGCCGGCCAGCCCGACGGCGTTCCAGGCGACGACCGGCAGCCGCGGCGCTGCCTCCTCCGCAACCGCGATGAGCGTGGCCAGTGCGTCGGCGTGCTGGTTCGACCAGACGAGCGCCCAGCCGATCTGCAGGCGGGCGGCGGTGCGCAAGTCCGGATCCGAGGTCACCAAGAGCACTAGGGTGGCCAGTTCCTGCACCCAGTCCGCCTGCCCGGCGGCCAGCGCCAGCGCCGCGGCGGCCAGCAGCCGCCGCGCCTGATCACCTTCGTCAGGGCTGAGTTCGGCGGCGCGCTCGAGGGCACGCGCCGCGGCCGCGGCGCCGCCGCGCCGCTGGGCCTGGGCGGCCGTCTCCTCGAGCAGTAAGGCCACCCGCTCGTCGGGATCGATCGCCGCGGCCGCCAGGTGCCAGGCGTAGCGGTCGGGCTGGTCGCGGACCGCGTCCGCGGTCCGCCGGTGCGCCGCGGCGCGCTCGGCGAACGGAACGGCGTGGTAGACCGCTGCGCGGACCAGGGGGTGGGTGAACCGTGGTCCCGACCCGTCCACCCTGATCAGTCCCGCCGTCTCCGCGGGAGCCAGCGCGTCGGCGGTCAGCCCGGGCACCCCCGCCCCCTGAAGGTCCGAGCTGTCGGCGACCGCCGCGAGCAGCAACGCATGCTGGGCTGACCCGGGGAGGGCGCTGAACTGGGCGGCCATGATGGCGGTGAGCCGATCGGACAGCGGGAGCGGCTCGGCGGCCCAGCGGCGGCCGGCGGCCGGGTTGACCGCGATCACCCGGGACAGCTCGATCAGCGCCATCGGGTTCCCGGCCGCCTGGGCGAGCACCTGCTCCCGGGCTCGGCCGCGCGGCGGACGCGGCTGCGCATCCAGCAGCCGGCCGGCGTCCGGCGCGCGCAGCGGCCGCAGCAACAGCTCCAGGAAGTCACGCGCAAAGCCCTGGGGAGGGAGGTTCCCCCTCGCGCCGACCAGCAACACCAGCGGTTCCGTGTCCAGGCGCCGGGCGGCGAACGCCAGCGTGCCCAGGGAGCCGCGGTCCAGCCACTGGGCGTCGTCGGCCACGACCAGCAGCGGGCCGTCCTCCGACAGGCCAGACAGCAGGGTCAGCACGGCGATCCCGGTCACCAGGGCATCGGGCGGCACCGGGTCGGCGGACAGCGCGAACGCTCCCAGCAGCGCCTTCGCCTGCCGGTCCGGCAGCCCGGCCACACGGTCCAGCACCGGCCGCAGTAGCTGGTGCAGCCCGGCGAAGGCAAGGTCCTGCTCGGACTCCCGGCCGGCTACCGACAGCACCCCGATCCCCTTCGATCGGGCACGCCGGGCCGCGTCGGCCAGCAGGACGGTCTTGCCCATGCCCGGGTCGCCGAGCAGGACCAGCACCTGAGTTCCGCCCTGGCTCCGGTCCAGGAGTCCCCGCAGCCGCGACAGCTCGCCATCCCGGCCGATCAGCCCGGCGTCCGTGCTGGCCATCCGGATACCCCCCTCCTCCGGGCACTCACTCCCTATAGGCGGCCGGTTTCCGGACATGAGATGCAGTCAGGTTGCCGATACCGCGCGCCCATGACAGCAGCGCAAGGTAACCGGGTGATGCCATACGTCACCGTAGGCCGGGAGAACTCCGGCGCCATCCAGCTCTACTACGAGGACCACGGGCAGGGCGCTCCCGTCGTCCTGGTCCACGGCTACCTGCTGGACGGGCACTCCTGGGAGAAGCAGGAGGCGGCCCTGCTGGCCGCCGGGCACCGCGTCATCACCTACGACCGCCGGGGCTTCGGCGCCTCGAGCCGGCCGAGCGTGGGCTACGACTACGACACGCTAGCCGCCGACCTTCGCGCGCTGCTGGAGCACCTTGACCTGCGAGATGCCGTGCTAGCCGGATTCTGCGCGGGGACCGGGGAGGTGACCCGCTACCTGGGAACGTACGGTCAGGGACGGGTACGCGCGGCAGCGCTGTTGGCACCGCTGCCGCCTTGCCTACCGAGCGCCGGTGACAACCCGGACGGGGTTGACGGCCGCGTCCTCGACGAGTTCACGCGCCAGCTCATCGCCGACCGTCCGGCTGCGACCAAGACCTACCTGGACCGCTCCTACAACATCGACCTGCTCGGCGGCACCCGGGTCAGCGACCAGGCGTGGCAGAACAGCTTCCACGTCGCCATCGGGGCATCCGCCGCGGCGGTGCTCGGCGGCGCCGCCGCGTGGCGGGAAGACTTCCGCGGCGACCTTGCCCGGATCACCGTCCCGGTCCTGGTCGTGCAGGGCGGCCAGGACCGGATCATGCCCCCTGAGGCCACTGGGAACCGGCTGCCCGGCCTGCTGTCCAGTGCCCGGCATGTGGTGCTACCGGACGCCCCGCACACGATCACCTGGACGCACGCCGACGAGGTCAACCAGGCACTCCTTGGCTGGCTATCGACGACCTGACCGCAGCTGCCCCGGGGGCGAGTGCAGTCAACATGCGGATACCCCGCCGTCGCCAGGCAGGCAAGCATGGCCAGCGACGACCACCGTCCCGGCACGGAGGAAGGACCGACATGGATGCTCGACCCAACATCGTTCTCGTCCACGGCGCCTGGGCCGACGGCTCCTGCTGGAGCGGGGTCATCGAGCGGCTGCAGGCCGGCGGCTACCGCGTGACGGCCCCGCAGTTCCCGCTGACCGCGCTGGCCGACGACGTCGCCCGGCTGCGCCAGGTCCTGGACCTCCAGGACGGCCCCACGATCGTGGCCGGGCACTCCTACGGCGGCCAGGTCGTGACCGCGCTCGGCACCGACGCGCCCAACGTGGCCGGCCTGGTCTACGTCGCGGCCTTCGGCCTGGAGGAGGGGGAGTCGCTCGACGCCCTGCTGTCGCAGGGACCCACGCCGCCGGCGCTGGAGCACCTGTTCACCGACAGCCACGGCTTCGGCTGGCTGCCGCAGGACGACTTCGTCAACCACTTCGCGGCCGACGTCGACCCGGTCCGGGCCAGGGTGCTGCACGCCGTGCAGCAGCCCCTGGCCGGCTCCACGTTCTCGGACGTGATGGGCGTCCCGGCCTGGAGGTCGCTGCCGTCCTGGTACCTGGTCGCCACGCAGGACGAGGCGATCCCACCGGACGCCGAGCGCCAGTTCGCCAGCCGCATGGGCGCGACCACCGTCGAGGTCCCCGCCAGCCACGTCGCGATGGTCTCCCACCCCGACCAGGTGGCGCAGCTCATCAAGACGGCGGCCGAGACCTTGGCCGCGACGGCGCAAGAACCGGCGGGCCGGTGACATCCAGACCTCCGGATCCTCCGCGCGCCACAGCCCTATCTGCCGAAGGAGCATCGCCATGCCCATGATCGACGTGTACGCGACCACCGGGACCTTCGCCGACAAGCAACGGCTCGCCGCTGACCTCGCGGCCGCGGTGATGACCATCGAACAAGTGCCGAACATCCCCATGTTCCGGCAGAACACCGCGGCCTTCGTCCACGACCTGCCGGACGGCGGTCTCTCCAACGTCGACGGCGACACCAACTACGTGCGGATCCAGGTCCTCACCAACGCGGGCGCGCTCGATCGGGGCAAGCAGCTGGCCGTGGTGGAGCAGTTGACCCGCATCGCTGCCGAGGCCGCCGGTGACCCGGGGCTGGCCAGCCGGACGTGGGTGCTGCTGACCGAGGCGCCAGACGGAGGCTGGGGCCTCAACGGCCACGCCAACACCAACGAGGAGTTGGTGGCTGCCGCCCGGGCGCAGATGGCCAGCCTGCAGGCCGGCCAGCCCTCCGCCGAATAGCAGAGCTACGCGCTCCGCCGACCGGCGCGGCCTTGGCCACGACCTAGCCGGAGTGACCAGGCCAAATGGTGTCTTACCCAAGTGCAGCGAGCGTCGCGGCCCAAGGACCCTGGCCGCCGCCCGTCCGGCTCGACGGGCGAGACAGCCAATGAAGGGACTGAAGGAGGGGACAGCCAGATGAGCGCCGAAGCGGTTTCGCCGATCAGTACCTACTTCCGAGTCTGCGACGGGGTGCGAGTGAGGTTCGCCGATACCAGGGCAGACTCCGACGTCACCGTGCTGCTGCTGGCGCCGTGGCCCGAAAGCCTCTGGGCCTTCCGTCGCATCTGGGGCCGCGTTTTGGCAGTCGGGCGGGTGGTCGCCATCGACCTGCCGGGATTCGGCCACTCCGATGGCCGCCCGGAACTGATCGCCCCGGACGCCTCGGGAGCGTTCCTGGCCCGCCTGATCGACGAGTGGGGCCTGGGAGTTCCCCACGTTGTCGGCCCCGACGTCGGCACGGCCGCGGCGCTGTTCCTTGCCGCGAGGGCGCCGGAGCGCGTCACGAGCTTGACCGTCGGCGGCGGCGCGGTCCGCTTCCCGATCGAAGCGGGCGGTGCGCTCAAGGAGATCATCGAGGCGCCGAGTCTGGACGTCGTGCGCGGGCTGGACGCCAG
>WNFU01017965.1_pt1 | contig 11031 bp, 10 predicted proteins | sample 5400121 | NCBI WGS metagenome assembly WNFU01 (sample SAMN13153360, study PRJNA577476) | soil metagenome | isolation source: 100 cm soil or saprolite under grassland replicate 1 | place: USA:California | collected 2016-06-15
AGGTTGAGGGCGGCGGCTCGGGTGTGGAGCCAGGCGTTGTTCTTGGTGGTGCCCCGGTAGCGGAGTGTGACTCGGCGTCCGTTCTGGGTGGCGGTGTGGGCGATGGTGCGTTCGATGTTCGATCGGGTGGGGTAGTCCCGGGTGAACTGCGGGGTTGTTGCTTGGGCGCGGGCGGCGCGCAGCAGGTCCTGGTGTTCGTGGATGCTCATCGACCGGCCGGTCTTGGCGGTGGTGCACTGGGCGCGCAGCGGGCAGTGTTGGCACAGCTGGCCGAAGGTCACCGTCCGGGCCGGGGTGATCGGGCGGGTGTTGCCGGCGGGGCAGGTCACGCTGTCGTTGTTGATGATGAAGTCATCAAGGGTGAACCCGCCGGGTACGGCGGGGTTCAGCGGTTTGGGTTTGATCACGGTGTCGTGGCCGGCGTTGCGGTAGGCCGCGCGGGCCTGGCCGCTGCCGTAGGCGGAATCGCCGTAGATCTCCAACCCGCTGGCGGGATCGGCACTGCCCTCGCCCTCGGCGTCGGTGGTCTCATCGCTGCCTGCGGCCGCGGTGTCATCGCTCCCGGCGCTCCCGGCGCTCCCGGCGCTGTCGGTGGTAGCGGCGCTGTCGGCGCTGTCGGTGGTAGCGGCCGCGATGCCATCATCGGCGGTGTCGGCGGCGGCTGCGGTGGTCTCGATGTCGGTGTCGGTGTCGGTGGTGGTGGTGGTGGGGTGGAAGTGGTCGCGGTTGGCCATCTTCACGCCCATGGCGGCGTCGGTGTTGTCTTCGCCGGTGGCCATGGTCATCTGGCAGTCGGTGATCAGGCCGGTGTCGGGTTCGGCTGCCATGTGAGCGCGGTAGCCGTCCCTGCGCTGGGACCGGGACTTGCGGGTGTGGCGGGTCTGCGGGTCCACGGTGGAGATCACCCGGTCGGGGGCGACCCGCCGGGCGATGACCCACCGCCCGTCGGTGCCGTCGGAGGCCTCGGCGGGTTCGACGTCCTGCCCGGCGACCAACGCCAGCAGCCCCAACGCGTCCGCGGCCGCGGCGTCGAACTCGCCCGCCTCGGGCCGGCACAGTTCGGCCAGCACCGCCAACGCGTCATTGACCAACGCCGAGACCAGCGCCTGCTTGGCGGCCGGATCGTCCCAGTCGATGTCGGGCTTACCCGGGCGGGAGTAGTCCAGCGCGCACACCGCCGTGACCACCGGCGCGGCACCGGGCACGGTACGGGCGACCTTACGGATCGCCGCGACCAACTGGGTGACGGTGTCCTGGGTGGCCACCGCGTCGTCGAACACGGTGGAGTCCACACACCGCTTACGCCGCCCGGTCAGCAGACCGGTCTCGGCGATCACCTCGGCGACCTTGTCGAAGACCCGGTCCGGGCGATCGGAGGCGGCGATCCGCTTGCGCCAGTACACCAGCGTCGAGGGGTGAAACGAGGCCTGAGTCAGCGACCGGCCGCAGGCCACCTTCCAGCGCAGGTCGAACCTCAGCGCATCCGCGGTCTGCCCGTCGGACAGGTCGTAGAGCTCCTTGAGCACCAGCACAGCACCGACCAGGTCCGCCGGCAGCGACGGCCGCCCCGTCGCCGAGCCGAACAGGTCCGCGGTGAAGGAGTCATCGAACAGCTCCCGCCGATGCTCGGCCAGGAACGCGAAGACACTGCCCGCCGGAACCAGGTCCCCGGCGACCTCCTGGGCGTCGAACAGTTCCCGGTCCAGCCGTGTCATCCCCTGCACGCCTCATGATCCCACCCAGCCGCCCCCAGCCACAGCGACACGCCCAGACATCACCACAAACCCGCACCAACCAGGACCTACCCCAAACGCGCGGGTTGTTCAGAGCCCTCCTAGGCGGACACGTCCCGGGCAGGTAGGGCCGTTGGTCGGCGGGGGACAGGCCGGCGGCCTTCGGTCCGGACCACCCGTGGCACGTTCACCGTCCGGATCACCGGCCAGAACGGCTCCCCCTCGCACTCGGCCACCGTGCGGTGAAAGCCGCCGCCCGGGGTCAACTCCAGTTGGACGGGTCGGTCGAGTTGTGGTAGGGCTCCACTCATTCCGATTCCTGGGCTGCTCGCTGATCGGAGACGGCCATGGATGAACCGCGCGACCTGACGCGCCGCACCTTCCTGCTCTCCTCCGGACTCGTCGCGCTCGGCGGGACGCTCGCCGCCTGCAGCGGCAAGAACCCTACCGGCGCACCGGCGGCGCCCTCGGAGCCGGCGCCGAGCCCGACGTTCGTCGAGCCGAGGAGCAAGCTCTCCGGCGACCTTCGCATCCTGCTCTGGAGCCACTTCGTGCCGAGCCACGACGCGTGGTTCGACCCGTTCGCCAAGGACTGGGGGAAGCAGGTAGGGGTCAACGTCACGGTCGACCACATCGACAACACTCAGATCCCGACCCGCATCGCCGCGGAGATCCAAGCCGGGCAGGGCCACGACCTGATCCAGTACATCGCCACGCTGTCGCAGTACGAGCCCAGCGCCGTGGACATGACCGACGTGACCCAGGAGGCGAGCAAGCGGCACGGGCAGCAGCTGGAGCTGTGCCGCAAGTCCAGCTTCAACCCGAACACCAACAAGTTCTACGCCTACTCGCCCGGCTGGGTCCCTGACCCGGGCGACTACCGCAAGAGCCTGTGGGAAGCCGCCGACATGCCGGACGGCCCGCAGACCTGGGACGACCTGCTCGCCGGCGGCACCAAGATCAAGCAGACCAAGGGCGTGCAGCTCGGCGTCGGCCTGTCGCAGGAGATCGACTCCAACATGGCGGGCCGGGCGTTGATGTGGTCCTACGGAGCGTCCGAACAGGACGCCAACGAGCAGGTCGTGCTCAACTCTCCGGAGACCGTGGCGGCAGTTGATTTCATGACGAAGCTGTTCAAGCAGAGCATGACCAACGAGGTGTTCGCCTGGAACCCGGCGTCGAACAACCAGGGGCTCATCGCCGGAAAGCTCTCCTACATCCTCAACTCGATCTCGGCCTGGCGGACGGCGCAGGGCGTCAACCCGACGGTCGCGAACGACATCTTCTTCGTGCCGGCGCTCAAGGGCCCGAAGGCGGCCTTCGCCGCCCAGCACGTCATGTACAACTGGATCACCCCGAAGCATGCCCGCAACGTGGACGCGGCCAAGGAGTTCCTGCTCCACTACACCGCGAACTTCGCGTCCGCATGCTGGCACTCCAAGCTGTACGACTTCCCAGCCTGGTCCGTGCTCGTGCCCAAGCTGGACACCTGGCTGGGCAAGGACCCGTTCGGCGCCAAGCCCGCGGACAAGCTGGCGTTCCTGTCGAAGGCGACCGGCTGGAGCACGAACATCGGGCATCCGGGCCCAGCGAACCCCGCGATCGGCGAGGTGTTCGGCACGTTCGTGATCCCGACCATGTTCGCCCGGGCCGCCCGCGGGGAAACCAGCGCGGCACAGGCGGTTGCCGACGCCGAGAAGCAGGTCAAGACGATCTTCGAGAAGTGGCGTGCCAAGGGGCTGGTCGGCGGGTAGGCGCCCCCTTCAGGCACGCATGCCCGGCGAGGAGGAGGTGGCATGTCCGTCGTGGAGGTTCGCGGCCTGCGCAAGGACTTCGACTCCGGTCGGGTGCATGCCATAGACGGCATCGACCTGGCCACGACCGAGGGCGAGTACCTGGTTCTGCTCGGCCCGTCCGGCTGCGGCAAGACCACGCTGCTGCGCACGATCGCCGGCCTGGAGCAGCCCACCAAGGGTGACGTGCTCATCGGCGGGCGAATCGTCACCGGCCTGCCGCCCCGGGCTCGCAAGATCGCCATGGTGTTCCAGAGCTACGCGCTGTACCCGCATAAGACCGTCCTGCAGAACATCGTGTTCCCGCTCAAGGCGAGCGGCGGCATGGACCGGGCCGAGCGCGAGCAGAAGGCCCGCTGGGCGGCCGGCCTGCTGACGATCGAACACCTGCTGAGCCGCAAGCCGCGCCAGCTCTCCGGGGGCGAGCGGCAGCGGGTGGCCCTGGCCCGAGCCCTGGTCAGGGATCCGGCGGTGTTCCTGCTCGACGAGCCGTTGAGCAACCTGGACGCGAAGCTGCGGGCGAGCGCGCGGGACGAACTCAAGGGGTTCCAGCAACGCGTGGGCACCACGACCATCTACGTCACGCACGACCAGACCGAGGCGATGGGCCTCGGGGACCGCATCGCCGTGCTGTACGAGGGGCGGGTCCGCCAGCTCGGGGAGCCGGTGGAGGTGTACGACCACCCAGCGGACACGTTCGTCGCGACGTTCATCGGCTCGCCGCCGATGAACCTGGTGCCGGTGGACGGGCGGCTGGTCGGGTTCCGCCCGGAGCACCTGCTGCCGACGGAGGATGTGCGCGGGGCGGAACGGACAACGATGCCCCTGCACGTCGACCGGATCGAGTACCTGTCCGGGGACCGGCACGTCTACGGCACGGTCACCGGCATCGGTGAGCCGACCCGGGTGATCGCACGCCTGCCGGCGACCGTGACGACGCCGATCGCGGCCGGGGAGACGCACACGTTCGCGGTCGGCGCGGACCGGCTGCGCTTCTTCGACGCCGAGAGCGGGCAGCGCAGCACCGCCGCCGGCATCCGCCTGGGAGGCTGAGCATGGCCGAGGCGGTGCGCACCGAGGCGGTGCTACCGGCGGTCGGCGCCCGGCGGCGGCTGTCCGACCGGGAGGGCGCGCTCGCCTGGCTGTTCCTGCTGCCGTCGGTGGTGTACATCGTGGCGCTGGTCGCGCTGCCGTTCGTGCTGGCGATCGGGTTCAGCTTCAGTGACGTCACCGCCGGGGACCCCAGCTTCGACTGGGTCGGGGTACGCAACTACCGGCGGATCTTCGACGACCCGGTCTTCTGGCACTCGTTGCAGAACACGCTGGTGTTCACGGCGATCTCGATGGCGCTTATCGTGGTCTTCGGGAAGGTGCTGGCGAACATCCTGGTGGCGGACTTCCGCGGGAAATGGCTGGTCCGGTTCCTCGTCCTGCTCCCGTGGACCACGCCGGTGGCGCTGTCGTCCATCGCCTGGCTGTGGCTGCTGGACTCGGTCTACTCGCCTATCGACTGGGTGCTGCGCCAGATCGGGCTGCTCCAGACGAACACGTACTGGCTCGGCAGACCACACCTGGCCATGGCGTCGGTAATTGCGGTGCACGTGTGGCGGCTCGTGCCGCTGGCCGCCGTGATCATGATGGCCGGCCTGGTGGCGATACCGAAGGAGGTCCAGGAGCAGGCCGAGGTCGACGGCGCCGGCTTCTGGCGCCGGATGTTCGAGATCACCATCCCGCTGACCATGCCGGTGATCGCCGTCGCGGCGCTGTTCGGCGCGATCTTCACCTTCACCGACATGACCGTGGTCTACATCCTCACCCGAGGTGGGCCGACCAACTCGACGCAGGTGCTGGCGAGCTGGGCGTTCTTCCGCGGCATCGAGGGCGGCGACGTGGCGCAGGGTGCAGCCATCGCGCTGTTCCTGTTCCCGCTGCTGCTGGCCGCCGCCATCGCCATCCTTCGAGCGGTACGCCGGATGGAGGTGCTGTGAGGGTGAGCGCGCAGGCGACGACCGCGGTCGATGTCCCGACCGAGGCCGAGCGTCGCCGAGCCTCCCGCCGGCACCGGCTCGGCCGTACCGGCCTGTACGTCAGCGCCATCCTGGCCGCGCTCATCGGAGCCGGCCCGTTTGTGTGGGCGGCAATCACCGCGCTCAAGCAGGATCCGGACCTGTACAACCCGGACAACAACCCGTTCGTGTTCAACCCCGCGCCGACGTTCCAGCACGTGCGCTACCTGTTCGACCAGACGGCCTTCCTGACATTCGCCTGGAACACCCTGTGGGTAGGCGTCCTCGTCGTCGCGATCACCCTGCTGCTGGGCATGCCCGCCGCGTACAGCCTGGCCCGGCTGGATCGGCCCTGGTCGGGCCCGATGGGCGTGGCGATCTTCTTCGTCTACCTCGTCCCGCCGAGCCTGCTGTTCCTGTCCCTGTCCCGCATCGTCGCCGCCACCGGCCTGCAGGACTCCACCTGGTCGCTGGTCCTCATCTACCCCACGATCACCATCCCGGTCTCGGTCTGGCTGCTCATCGGCTACCTCAAGTCAGTTCCGCGCGACATCGAGGAGCAAGCCATGGTCGACGGTTACAGCCGGCTCGGCGCCTTCCTCCGCACCGTCGTCCCGCTCGCGCTCCCCGGGATCGTGGCCGTGGTCGTGTTCGCGTTCACCTTGACCGCGAGCGAGTTCATCTACGCCCTCGCGTTCATCTCCCCCACCCACGAGAAGGTCATCAGCACCGGCGTCCCCACCGAGCTCATCCGCGGCGACGTCTTCTTCTGGCAGTCCCTGCAGGCCGCGACCGTCCTCGTCGCGGTCCCGATCGCCTTCGTGTTCAACTTGTTCCTGGAGCGCCTCATCGCCGGCTTCACCATGGGCGCCGTCAAGGGCTGACCGGTCCGCACCGGCACGACTCAGCCGCCCGCCCTACGGGACGCGAGAACCCCGGCAGCCGGCCCTTGTCCCCTGTTCGAATAGTCGCAGACGTGGGCGACTGATCACCGGACCTCGAGGGCCAGATCATCCTCTGGAACGAGGTGTCCGGCGGATCTACGGATAGACCGTCGTCTCCTACAACGCCTCGACCTTCCGGGACGCCGGCGGCCGGCTGTCCGGCGTATTCGCGGCGGCCGGGACATCACCGAGCAGAAGGAGCCGGAACGGCGGCTGCGGGAGCCGGAGGCGTACAACCGCGGGCTGATCGAGGCTTCCGTGGACGGGCTGGTCACCGTCGGCGAGGACGGGAAGGTCAGCGACGTCAACGAGCAGATGTGTGCCGGGTCCGGCCTGTGGCCGTTGGCGGCGTCCCGGTCGGTATCGCTCGCGCTCGGACTGCTCCTCGCGGCCCGCCGGCGCGCCCCGCTGCGTGCTGACCAGTTCCGCACCATAACCACCCCGCCGGAGCGGGCGTCGGCCCGACTCCCGGGAGCGTGTGAGGACGGGGTTCGATCCGGATGACAAGCCTCGCGCCAGCCGGCATCGGCTTCGGCCTGACGGCAGGCGGCTCCGCCACGGTCGTCGTGCGCCCCGAACGCGTCGTCCTCGAGCCGTACCGGCAGGCCGCCGGGGGCAGCCGGTCCCGGGCATGGTGGAGCGCACCGTCTACGCCGGCGCGGCCATCCACGTGATCGTGCGGCTTGCCGCCGGCGGCACGCTGCAGGTCACGGTGCCGAATCCGGGCGGCCACCCGGACTACCGGCAGGGCACGCCCGTCTGCGCACTGCTGCCGGCCGCAGCGATCCGGGTACTCGGCGCAGCAGCCCCGTGATGTGCCGCGCGGAGTCATGAGGGGCGCGGCCGGGGCGAACGACCCGCCAGCCTCGTGACGCCGCCGGACTCGTGGATGTCGCCGTCTGCCGGTCCCTTCCGGCCTTCACTCGATGGGGATCTGCTGGAAGGCCAACCGGATGTCGATCCCGTGCCCGGTACGCCCTGGCTCCGGCATACCACAGCGCGCCGAGGTCGACGGCGCCGGCTTCTGGCGCCGGATGTTCGAGATCACCATCCCGCTGACCATGCCGGTGATCGCCGTCGCGGCCCTGTTCGGCGCGATCTTCACCTTCACCGACATGACCGTGGTCTACATCCTCACCCGAGGTGGGCCGACCAACTCGACGCGGGTGCTGGCGAGCTGGGCGTTCTTCCGCGGCATCGAGGGCGGCGACGTGGCGCAGGGCGCAGCCATCGCGCTGTTCCTGTTCCCGCTGTTCCTGTTCCCGCTGCTGCTGGCCGCCGCCATCGCCATCCTTCGAGCGGTACGCCGGATGGAAGCCGTAGAGCACCACCGCCGTCAGCAGGAAGGGGGGCCCAGGGCTGTGAGCATTCTCAAATGCTGGGATGGGCGCTGGGCTGGCTGTCGTGGGTGGGGTGCGACGGGTCGCGCCCCGGGGGGTGATGCGGCAGATGCCAACGAGGCTCCGGATGACTTTGTCAGATTGGCAGCTCCGACAAGAGACCGAGTTGGCGGGCGCAGTCCACCTGGTCGTAGTAGATGTGGTGCCGCGCGATCAGGCCATTCTCGACGGTGACGACGTCGCAGTTTCGCATCCTCAATTGCTTCCCGGTCAACGCCGGCGCTCGGCCCGGGGCCACCCCGAAATCTTCGAGGTTCCACGCCAGCCGTCAAGCTCGCGTACCGGGCTCTCGGGTCACGGTACGCGTACGCATATGTCCAGTCACTGGCCGCGTTTAATTGGCCGGAGCGGATCGGCGACCGCGGGCCGAAAGGTGATCTTTCCGTCGCAACGGTCGCTGCGCCCGCGCAGAGGCTGACCCTCGACACGCTCCCTCGGCACCTGCACCGGCCCCTGAGCACCGCCGAGGCTTCAAGGAATTGAAGTAACCGTTGGTTGTGGTTACGGATCGCTCTGGTGAGCGCTGGCGTGGGCTCAGCCATCGGGAACAAGCCTTTTCGGACGAACAACGCTTGGGGAGCGGTGGTAGATAGGGGATGTGATGAAGGGGCGGTGACCGGCTCATGGGAACGGAAGTTGGCCATGGAACGGTTTGACTCTTGCCGGCAGCCGACCACCGGCCGCGCACATGCGGATGCATGCAGCCCTAGTACGATCCCGGGCTGGGGTGCTAGACCCAAGGACACATGCCGCAACGGCCGGACGGCCAGTCCCTGCAACATTCGGGAGGACAGGACAGTCGGCGGCACTGCGGTTTGCGGTCCACGCCGACGAGCTGCGCCTACCGCTGCAATGGCTCGGCCTCGTGTTGACGGCGGTCCCCGGTCTACTCGACGGGGATCTGCGCGTACCGGCGGGCGATGTCGACGCCCCGCCGCTTCTGGTACGCCTGCCAGCCGACGTACCAGGCGAGCCCGGCGGCGAGGACGATCACCGGCCCCCAGACGACGAAGGTCAGGTTGGCGGACACCGTGGTGTCCCTGGCCAGCAGGTAGGCCTGCGGCGCGGCGGAGAGGGCGGCGTAGGCGTTCAGGGTGACCTGGTCACCGCAGCGCAGCAGCCTGCTGCGGTAGCCTCCGGGCGGGTCGGTGTGCACCCGCCGGCCGAAGACGATCTGCATCTCCTGCGGCCGGCCAACGTCGAGGTTGTCTACTGCTGAACGTGCTGTGCTTCCTGGCGACCACGGTGCGCTTCGACCTATCCGCGGCGCTTGACGAATGGCGCGGATTCGACCACATCCAGCGCCAGGCCGACGACACCGGGCCGGTTAGGATCACCATCGAGGGCCACGTCACCCAGTATTCGAGCACCAACGCGCCCGACTCGTACACCCTGACCCTGACCCGGCGCGGCCGCTCACTCTCACTCACTCTCACGCACCGAGGAGTTCACGTTCAAGCGCCGCAGCGGTCAGGGCCGCCGGATCACGGTGAGCGAGCGGCTCGACCTCGCCGGCCAGCCGCCAGGTCATCGAACGGGCCGGGAGCCGGCCGGGCGGGACAACCCGGGCGGGGCAATTCGGCCCGACCGGTTGGGGTTCACGCCGCGTGTTCGGTGTTGTGGGGGTGGTGCATGGTGTTGCGGAGGGGTTTTCGGTTCGGGTCGATCCATGGGGGTGGGATGAATTCGGGGTGCCCGTTGGTGATGCGGATCTGCCAGTCTTCGGTGTGTACCAGGCTGTGGTGTGCATCGCAGAGCAGCACCAGATTGCTCAGGGCGGTGTGGCCGCCGTTGGCCCAGTGCATAATGTGATGCGCCTGGCACCAATTGGGTGGGCGGTCGCAGCCGGGGAATGCGCAGCCTTTGTCGCGTGCGATGAGGGCGCGGCGCATAGGGGTGGGGACGGTGTAGGAGGCGCGGCCGATGTCGAGGGGTTCGGAGTTCGCGCCGAGGACGATAGGGATGATGTTCGCGTCGCAGGCGGTGCGCCGCGCCGCGGTGGCGGTCACCAGGCCGCCGGTGGTGTTCAGGTCGGCGGTGCCGGACTCCTCGGTCAGGTCGGCCAGGCCGATGGTGATGGTCACGTGTGGTCGTTGCCCGCCCTCGGTGGGCAGGTCTCCGGCGTCCAGCAGCATCCTGGCGGCTTGGACCAGGGCGTCGGCGCGGCGCCGGGCCGGGCTCCGCGGGTCCTTCACACCCTGGGCGTCGGCCGGGTGGGGTGCGGCCAGCGGGGACAGGGCGGCCTGGACGATCGCGGCGCCTTCGGCGTCGAGGCGGCCGCGGAGCAGGACGGTGCCGTCCAGGTCGGGGACGAACGACAGTTCCCGCCGGGCCACCGCCTGCCGTTCGTCCAGCAGGGTGCCGTCGGGGTCGAGGTGCGCGCGGATCCGCTGGGCGAGTTTGCCCAGTTGCACCGGGTCGTAATGTCCGGCCTCGTCGACCAGCGTGGCCTCCACCGCGGCCGGGACGTCCTCGGCGGTGTCCGGCGGCAGGTCCCGTACGCTCTGCCGGATCACGGACAGGTGCTGGTCGCTGATCGCGCCGGAGCGCAGCGCCGCCGCGGCGACGGGTAGCACCGGTTCCACCACCTCGCCAGTGACCGTCACCCTCGGGCACACGTCCCGGGCGTCCGCGACCCGCCGGCGGGCCTGCCCGGGGCTGATCCGCAGCACCTGCCGCAACAACACCGCGGTGGAGGTCGCGCCCCGAGACAATCAGTGCCCCCTCCACCGCCAACCCCCTGATCGTCCGCGAAACTCGCCGCCGTTCGTACTGGTGTTCTAATTCTATTGCCCAACGGTACTATTTGACAAGGGTTTGTGCGAGGTATTTCCAGGACTTGGCACCAGGTGGCAGGGGCCTGGCGGGCCGGTACCGTTCCGTCAAAGAACGAATAGTGTGGTAGCGCCGGACGGCCGGTCACCTCAGCGTCCCCCACTTTCGTACACGACGTTGCGGGCCGCAGCCGGTTCCAGGCTTGTGGCCGGGTTGAAGACACAATCCGAATGGCCCATCCGCGCAAACGTGACCACCGCCCGGACCGGCCCGGAACCGACGTCGGTGGGTCAGGTCGGGGACCTCAAGCCGGGTACCGGACCAACCCGCCCCGTAGGTACTTCTTTCGTTGGCAAGCCTGCCGCCGAGCGCCAGCGAGG
>WNFU01018160.1_pt1 | contig 11031 bp, 12 predicted proteins | sample 5400121 | NCBI WGS metagenome assembly WNFU01 (sample SAMN13153360, study PRJNA577476) | soil metagenome | isolation source: 100 cm soil or saprolite under grassland replicate 1 | place: USA:California | collected 2016-06-15
GGCCGTGCCATAGCAGCGCCGTCCGGGCAGCGTACCGCTGGAAGTGCCCCTCGTTGCGGTAGGTCACCTCGTGCACCGTGCCCTCGCCGCCCGGTAGCGCGCCCTCGCCGATCTTGGTCACGCAACGCACCTTGGGGAGCTTGGCCCGGCGGACGAATGCGACCACGGGCTTCGGGGAGTCAGTACCCGGGCAGTCCAACGTTGCCCGTGCCTTGCCGCGCACGACTGCGCCCGATGGAGGGGGGAATCGCACTTCGATCGAGCCCGTGAGCGTGTGGCCGCCATAGTGCAGCACGGCGCGGAGCTGCGTCATGAACCGCTCCGAGCCGAGAATGCTCGGGACGGATTCTGATTGCGTGATCAGACTGTCGCCGGCAAGGGCCACCACCCGAGTCTCGATCGGCGGATGGCCGGGGAGCGTCAGCGTCCATCTTCCGTTGCCGTTGGTTGTCAGGACATATCGCAGCGTGAGGCTGTCGTGTGGTCCGAACGTCATCGTGCCTTCCCAGCGGCCCGTGAAATCCGCATACGGGCTGCCGTAGGTGGGCTGAATGCGCGCGGCTTCGGCGGCGGTGAGGCCATTCTCGCGCAGCCACGCGCCGAGCTGGGCGTCGTCCTTCAGGTCACGGACGTAGGCATTGTTCTCGGTCGTCGCGATGCGGTGCACGATGTCGCCGCGTCCGGACTGCTCGATGAGGTACGCCATCGCGCACCGGGTTCCGTAGCGATCGATGAAGTAGGGGACGTGCCGGTCCGGGAAGTCGGTGTTCACGGGGAACACGCCGCGCACCCAGTATGTGTGCAGGACATCGAGGTTCTTGGCGCGCGCCTGGCGCTGAGCCGGCGAGAGTGCGGAGACGTCCTTGATCCGGAGGTCGGCCTCTACGGTCGCCAGGTGCCGGCGGATCCGGCCGGTCTCAGCCGCACGAAAGTCGACGTTGGGTCGGCCGAACAGCAGGGCCACCGCAAGCATGAGCGTGAGCATGGCTCCTCCCTGAGCTGGAAAGCTGGCGTCTCTTGATGAGAGACGTCGAAACGGGCTTCCATGCACACCCTACGCTACGCTTTGGCCAGGCTCTTTGGGAGAGAGGGGACGAAACGCGATCGCCGACAGTGCTTTGGCTTCCGTCGAGTCGGGACGGCGGGATTTGACGCGCCCGCCTGCGAAGCAGGCAATGCTGGTCGACTCGGGGGTCGACGCGACTCCGCGAGCAACCAGCGGGTCAGCGCTGCGCGGTCTCGAACAGCCTCAGGTAGCGCTCGTAGCCTTCCGCCCGCAGCCGCTCGACCGGAATAAAGCGCAGCGCGGCCGAATTGATGCAATAGCGCAGGCCCGTCGGCGCCGGGCCGTCGTCGAACAGGTGGCCCAGGTGGGAATCGGCGCGAGCCGACCGAACTTCGGTCCGCGTCATGAAGAGCGAGCGGTCGGTCTTCTGATGGACGTTGCCGGCCTCGAGCGGCTGCGTAAAGCTCGGCCACCCGGTGCCTGACTCGAACTTGTCGAGCGAGCTGAACAGCGGTTCCCCGGAGACGACGTCCACGTAGATGCCGTCCCGGTGATTGTCCCAGTACTGGTTGTGGAACGGCGGCTCCGTCGCGTCGTGCTGGGTCACCTGATACTGCAGCGGCGTCAGCGAGCGCCGCAGCTCGGCGTCGCCCGGCTTGGTGTCGTGCATGCTCGTCCGTACCTCCGTCGACGGGGCTTCGGCGCCCCATATTTCCCGCAAGCGCCGGTCGCGGCCGCACGCCACCCGATACATACCGTACCTCACCGGATTCTTGCGATAGTAGTGCTGGTGATAGTCTTCCGCCGGGTAGAATTCCGTCGCCTGCGCGATCTGCGTCACGATCGCTTGCCCAAACCGCCGCTCCAGCGCCCGGCGGGAGGCCGCGGCCACACGGTGCTGGGTGGTGTCCCGATAGAAAATCGCCGTGTGGTACTCCGGGCCATGGTCGCAGAACTGGCCGTCGGCCTGGGTCGGATCGATGTCGTGCCAAAACACGTCCACCAGCCGCTCGTACGTGATCTTTCGGGGATCGTACACCACCTGCACCGACTCGAGGTGCCCCGTTTGGCCTGTGGACACCTGCTCGTACGACGGGTGCGGCGTATGGCCGCCCGTGTAGCCCACGGTGGCGGAGACGACGCCGGGGACCTGGTCGAAGGCGCGCTCCATGGACCAGAAGCACCCGCCGGCGAAGGTCGCGGTGTCGAGTGACGCGGTCGTGGTGAGGGCGAGAGCGAGCAGCAGGTTCATGCAGTGAACGTAGGCGAGCGCGCTGCCCGGGTGAAGCGCCCGCGCGCATTCTTAGAGGTTTCTCACGGAGCTCACACTCCCCGTGCCGGCCGGCCCGCCGTAGCTTAGGCTCTCGTGCAGATACTCCTCGTCGAAGACGACCGCGAGCTGCGGCGCTTCCTGAGCAAGGCCTTCCGCGAAGAGGGCTACGGCGTCACCGAGGCCGACACCGGCGACCGCGCACTCGAGAAGGCGCTGGGTGGCGCATACGGCTGTGTCGTGCTCGATGTGATGCTGCCGGGGCGGGACGGCTTTAGTGTCGTCACGGAGCTGCGGGCGCGGGGGGTCTTCACACCGGTCCTGCTGCTCACCGCCCGCGACGAGCTCGAGGCGCGGGTGCGGGGCCTGGAAGGCGGCGCCGACGACTACCTCACGAAGCCGTTCGACCTGCCGGAGTTGCTGGCGCGGGTGCACGCGCTGATACGCCGCGCCGAGCTGCGGCACAAGGACGCCACGTTGAAGGTGGACGACCTGACGCTCGACCCCCTCACGCGCCGGGTCACGCAGGGCGAGCGCGTGGTGGATCTGAGCCCGCGCGAGTTCGCCCTGCTCGAGTTCCTGATGCGAAACGCCGGGCGCTCCGTCTCCCGCTCCCGCATCGCCGAAGCGGTGTGGAACTACCAGTTCGATCCCGATACCAACGTCGTGGACGTGTACGTCAACTACCTCCGGAAGAAGCTGAGCTTCGGGGGCCGGACGGCGCCGATCCGAACGGTCCGGGGCGTCGGGTATCGGCTCGAGAGCGCCACACCGTGAGCGAGCGTCGGCTCGGCACCGTGCTCACACGACGTTTCACACGCGTGGCCTGGACCGGGCTGGCGGGGTACGCGCTGCTCGTCGTCGCCCTGTTCGCCGTGGCTGCGGAAATGGCGCTGCGGCGCTCGCTCGAGCACTCCGCCGACCTCACCCAGTCGCTACTTGGCGCCTACCGTGACTCGACGAGCGAGCCCGGGGGCGTCATGCCGTCCGCGCTCGCCGACCGGCTCGTCGCCATGGGGGGCCAGGTGGTGATCACCCGCACGACCACCGGCGTCGGCGGGAAGCAGGACGTCTACTTCGTATCACCCGACATGCCTGCGAAGCGCCTCGAGGGCCTGCCGGCCAGCGCCTCATCGGACGACGTGCGCCGTGCGCTGCTCACCGCGATCGCCCAGCGGGCCCGCTGGCGCTACCGCGTGCTGCACCGCGCGGCCGGTGTGTTCGACATCTACGTCGTGGCGAGCCGGGAATCGTACGTCGTCGCGCTGGGGGCGCTCGCGGCCGCAGCGGCGCTGCTGCTCCCCGGGGCGGGGCTTGCCGTGGCCCGTGGGGCCCGTCAGGCCGTGGCCGTCGCGCTGCGCCCGCTCGAGCGCGTCGCCGCCGAGACGCGCGCCATCGGTCCGGCAGAGCTGGGCACACGCCTGACCAGCCCGACGGGCCAGGCGGAAGTCACCGAGCTCGCGGAGAGCGTCAACCGCATGCTCGAGCGGGTGGATCGCGCGCATCGGGCCCTCGAGGCCTTCACGGCGGATGCGAGCCACGAGCTACGCACGCCGCTCACGCACCTGCGGGCCCAGGTCCAGTGGGCAGCGGCCGAGGGCCGATCCGAGGCGGAGACGCGCGACGCGCTGGGGGCGATGGAGCGCGTCCTCGACCAGACGGCGAAGCTGGTGGAAGAGCTGCTCCTCATCGCGCGGGGGGAGAATCGCCAGTTGACGCTGGCGCACGCCCCGTTCGAGCTTACAACGGTCGTGGACGAGGTGCGGGAGATTACCGAAGCGATGGCCGTCGGGAGAGATCTCGCCGTGGGTGCAACGCCATCCCCCCCGCGGTGGGCGCTGGGCGACGCCGATCGCACGCGCCACATCCTGCTGAACCTCGCCTCGAACGCCGTCCGCTACACGCCGAACGGCAGCATCACATTCGCGCTCGAGACAAACGGGACGATGGTGGGCGTGAGCGTGCGAGACACGGGGCCCGGCATCGCGGCGGAGCATGTGGAGCGGATCTTCGACCGCTTCTTCCGCGTGGATCAGTCGCGCAGCCGAGACCTCGGGGGCACGGGTCTCGGCCTGGCGATCGCGCGGCTCTTGGCCGAGCTGCAGGGCGGCCACATCACCGTCGACTCCACTCCCGGCGCGGGCAGCACGTTCACCGTGTGGCTGCCCGCGGCGGAGTCGCCGCCCGGCTCGTGACCGCCCGGCGGCGCTGGTAGAACGCGCGGACCTTGGCGCGTCCGCCACACGTTTGCATGGAGCACCAGCGGCGCCGGCCTGCCTTCGACGTGTCGTAGAACATCAGGCGGCAAGTCGGGTTGGCGCATTTGCGGAGCCGGCGCGGATCGCCGCCCGTGATCAGCTCCGCCGCTGATCGCGCCACCGCTCCGTACAGTCGTTCGCGCGTTCCGGCGGCCGATCGTAGGCGCGTGACGACTTTGCGGCCCCTTCCCCTGAGCTCGGTGACTGCCGGGTCGCGCGCCATGTGATGGTTCACCAGGGCGATCACCCTCGCGGGCGGCGTTCCTGCCGCGGCCCAGGCCACTAGCCCGCGCCGCAACGCCTCACGGAAGGCCCGTAGCCCAGCGGGCTCACGGGCCGCGTTCCTCAGGTCGCGGCGCGCCACCACCCCGGCGGCTTCACCCCAGGACGCAACATCCACTCGTCTGCTCAGCAAGTCGCGTACGCGGCCGTCTTGCACGATCACCGTGTTCAGGAGATCGACGGCCAGCCGCCCGCCTAGGAAGAAAAAGTCAAGTGGGAACATTACCTGTAATATATCGTTTTACTGGTTACAGTCCAGCCAACTACTCTCGACCGGAGGACACAGCCCCATGGCAACGTTCACGCAGTACACCATCGCCAACGCCCCCGAAGCGTCTCAGCCCCTGCTCGAGCAGGTGGACAAGGCCCTCGGCTTCATCCCCAATCTGTACGCCACCTTTGCGGAATCGCCGGCCCTGCTCCAAGGCGCCCTCGGGCTCGACGCCGGGCTCGACAAGGGCGCGCTCTCGGGCGTCGAGCGGCAGCTGGTCAAGATCGCGGTGAGCACCGAAAACGCCTGCACCTATTGCGTGGCTGCGCATTCGACGATCGCCGGGATGCTCAAGGCGCGCCCCGAAATCGTCAATGCCGTCCGCACCGGTGGGCCCGTTTCGGATGCGAAGATCGACGCCCTCGTGCGATTCACCCGTGCAATCGTCCGCAACAAGGGGTTCGTTCAACAGGGAGAGACGGCGGCATTCCTCGCGGCCGGGTACACAAAAGCGCAGGTCCTGGAGGTCGTGGGACACGTCGCAGCGAAGACGCTCGCCAACTACATCCACGCGATCACCAACGCGCCGCTCGATGCGGCATTCCAGCCGCAGCGGTGGGACGCGAAGCAACTGAAGGTAGCCTGAGGATACCATGCACGTGGCCGAGCTGTGGCGCTTCCCCGTCAAATCCATGGCGGGGGAGCCGCTCGGACGGGCGGATGTCCGTCCGGACGGAATCGTCGGGGATCGCGTCGCGTACGTGCTGGGCGCCCATGGGCGCATCGTGACGGCGCGCACGCGGCCGCGGTTACTCGGTCACCGAGCGACCCTCGGGATGGACGGCGAGCCCCAAGTGGACGGGCGTCCGTGGCGCGCTCCTGGCGTCGAGCGCGACGTGGTCGCGGCGGTCGGCGTCGGGGCCAGCCTCGTGCCTGCGAACGGCCTTGAACGGTTTGATGTACTCCCCCTGCTCGTCGCGACCGACGGGGCAATCCGGGCCCTGGGCGCCGATGGGCGGCGCCTGCGGCCCAACATCGTGATCGGTGGCGTCTCCGGGCTGGACGAGCGCACCTGGGAGGGCGCGCGGTTGAGGATCAGCGACGTGGTCATTGGCGTGCAGGACCTGCGGCAGCGCTGCATCATGACCACATTCGATCCCGATGCGCTCGAGCAGGACACCGGCGTGCTGCACCGCATCAACCGGGAGTTCGGCGGGCGGCTGGCGCTGAACTGCTACGTGGTGCGCCCCGGGACAATCGCGGTGGGCGATCTCGTGGAGCTCATCGGTTGATGTGAGCGAGCGCCCCCGCTGCCGTGTCGTGAATCGGCGTGGCGATCCCCGCCTCTTCCGCGAAGCGAGAAACCGCGCCACTGAGGATGTCGAGCTCCGTCGGTCCTCCGGCCTCGAGGTCGACCAGGAAGCTGGGCTTCATGCCGGGCGCCAGGCCATCGATTACGCCCATCACGCGCGCGACCTCCTCCTCGGGGAGGCCGATGCCGCGTGCGCGCGCGACGGCAACGATTTCCTCGATTGCGCGTCGCAACAGGCGCCGCCCCAGGGGATCGGCCCGCAGCGGCCCAATGGGGGAGCGGGCGAGCCCGCACGCCGCCGCTGCGCCTGCAAGAAAGACGAACTTCTGCCACAGCTCCACCTGGATCCGATCGGACGCCCGGGCGTCCACCCCGGCGTCTCGGACGCGCCGGCGATCCGATCGACCCGATCGCTGATCAGCCCGTCGAGCTCGCCGACGACGACGATCTGAAAGGGACTCCGCCGTTCGACCACCCCTGGGGCAACCCGAACCGCGCAGCTGCGCGAGACTCTCGACCGTCTCAACTCCATTCAGCAGCGGCAGGAGCGTCGTTCCCTGCTCGGCGCAGCCCCGCGCGAGCGGGGCGATGTCCACGAGCGAGTAGCTCTTCACGGCGAGGATCGCGAAATCGGCAGGGCGGAGCGCTTCAGCGCGGTCTGTGGACGTCACACGTGCCCGGAACGCTCCCTCCGGCGTCCGAATCTCGAGCCCGCGTTCCTGGATCGCTGCGAGATTGGCGCCTCGGGCGAAACAGGTTACCTCGTGGCCGGCGCGCGCCAGCTGTCCGCCGTAATAGGCGCCAATGGCGCCGGTGCCTAGCACGATCACTTTCATTGAGTGCATCTTACCACGCCACGGCGATCTCCAGCGACCGGCAGATTCCTTCGCCAGACGGACAGACGCTCACTCGGAGGGTGCCGCGACGCGCGCCCTCGGGCGGAGCGGCCGTCGGCGCCGCCGCGAAGTAGGCCGAGTCGGCAGTCAGGCGGGGTGAGTCGAAGCGCACGACCGTCCCGTCGTCCAGCTCGAGCGCCGGCTTCAGGCGGGCGTTAATCTGTGCGCCGGGCGCGGCCACGAGGCGGAGCGGGGGCCCCGCCTCGAGGGCGACGAGCGGCGGGCGGCCGCGACATGCGGCGGTGCTGAGCACCGCGACCAGAAGCGCGATCCGCATCATTCGGCAATCAGCTGCTGGATGCGCTGGTCCCACGTCCGAAACTCGGCGTCCTCGAGATGGAACTCGCCGTACCCCGTGTAGCGAATCATCCCCCGCTTGTCGATCAAGATGAAGCTCGGCCAGTAATGGATGTCATACGCATCCCACGTCCGGCGGTCGTTGTCCTGGGCATTCGGATACGTGATGCCCTGTCGGCTGAGCGCGCGGGCGACGTTGCTTTTGTCGTGCTCCCCAGCGTAAGGTGGAAACTCGGGGGTGTGGATGCCAATGATCGTCAGCCCCCGACTCCGGTATTGGCGATCGTAGGCGACAAGCGACGGCACCGTGCGCGTGCAGTTGCCACACGTGAACACCCAGAAGTTGAGCAGCACCACCCGGCCGCGCAGCTCCGCCAGCCGGAGCGGATGGTCGGTGTTGAGCCAACTGGTGTTCGTGAGCTCAGGCGCCGGAGACCCACCGCCACTCGGGACCGGCGGCCGGAGCGCCGCGGTGGTGCCCGCGACGACTCCGGCCAGCAACAGCACTCCGATCGAAGAGGTTCGCATCACATCGTCTCAGCGAGTGGGGCGGCCCCGAAGTTGACGCTGAACCGCCGGCACCAGATGGACACCGCGCGGTATCTGTTCAGGTCGAGACCGGCCGGGACATCGTAGTTCTGGTCGCCGATGTTGCCCTTCAAGGGCCCCAAGTCGACGAACCCGGCCTGCTTGGCTGCATCCTCGCTCTGCACGTCGCCCGCAGCCACCAGGTACACGCGGACGTCGGGCCCGTTGGAGGTTGCGAACTGTGTCAGCCGCAGCAGACGATGGCCGTCAGAAAGGCGATAGATCGTCGCGAGCCCGTGCGTCTCGTGGGCGTTCGTGTGGAACCGGCCACCGGCGAGCTTCACGGGTTCTTCAGCGGCCATGGCCGACGGCGCCATCGCTGGAGCTTCGGCCATCGCTGATCCCGACTTTACCATGCCCGGTGACTCGGGCCTGGCCGACATGGAGTGCTCCGCGGCGGGCAACGGCTCGTTGACGGTCTTACTGATGACCAGCGCATCGGGCCGGAATAGGTACCACAGCGCGGCCGCTGCCACGACGGCCGTGCCGACGAGTATGGATTTGCGGGTAGTCATTGTTCTCTTCCTTCCTCAGTGAGTGTCAGAGTAGGGGCGTGGCGCACCACGCCCCTACGGTTGTCAATAATTCTAGAAGGCCGCGAGTCCCCTCGTGCCCGCCGGAAGGCCCCCAACCGGGCCAAGCGCCGTGAGGTGCCCGTCCGCCGCGACGCGGAATGCGTGGATCGCCTGGGCGCCGCCGGTCTGCAGCACGTACAGGTAGCGGCTGTTGTGGCTCAGCGCGATGTCGTTGATGCCCGAGCCGATCAAGGCGGTCCCGCCGTTGGCATCCACCAGACTGATCGCGCCGTCCGGCGCGATGGCAAAGGCCGACACCGATCCAGCCCCGTTGCCGGTGAAGCCAAAGCGGCCGTCCGCGGTCACCACGGCCCAGCACGGCGCGCCCTGGTGCGTGGCGACGGCGCCGCTCACGAGCGCGGGCGCGCCGGTCGCGTCCAGCACGTAGGACGACGCCGAGCCCGCCGCCTCCGACACGAACAGATCGTTGCGCAGGCCGAAGGCGAACCCGAACGGTGTGCCACCGGCGGAGGCCGTCGTCGTGGGGCCCGAGGCCGCGCCGTTTGCGTCTACGGCGTACACGTCGAGCAGGTTGGTGTTCTTCTCGGTGACCACAAGACGGCTGCCGTCGGGGCTGAATTGCACCTCGGCCGGCCCGACGGTGGAGCCCGAGAGGGGCAGGGTGGCGCCCCCGATCGGTGTGAGGTCGCCGCTCGAACCAACCGTGAAGCCCGAGATGTTGCCGCTGCCGCCCGCGTTCAGGACGTACAGCACGTTGCCGTGCACGGTCAGGCTGATCGGCAAGGTGCCGCCCGACGCCGTGCGGCTCGCGAGCGCCAGGCCGGCCGGGCTCACGGCGAACACCGAAACATCGTTGGAGCCGGCGTTGACTGCGAACAACCGGCGGCCGTCATTGCTCAACGAGACAGCGCTTTGGGAGCCGAGACTCGCGCCCGTGCCGGCACCGCCCGTCGCAACCGTGCCGGCGGCCGTGAGCCTGCCATCGGCGCCGCGCGTGAAGACGGCCACCGCGTTGCCCGCGACCTGATTGGTGAGCGTGTACACCGCACCCGGACCATCGCTGCCGCCTGAGCCGTCGCTGTTGTGCTGGGCTTGCAGCGACGAGGCGATCGCCGCCGCCGGATTGGTGATACTGCGGGTCTGCTCGCATGCGGCGAGCGCCGCAGTAGCAAGCGCGAGGAAAGCGAAGTGCTTCGTCATGGAGCGAAACCTCCCGAGAGTTGTAGATGACAGTGCGTCGTTCTCGGGAAGTAACGCTGCGGTCCGACACCGCGGATGCGCCGCGGCGCGTTATGAGAGGGTTCTCATACTCCTCTCACAGCGTCGGTGAGGTAGCAGGATGGCGTCGTGCGGTGCGCGCACCCTAGTGTGCGTGGCGAATCGGGTGATGCACCCGCTCTGACCCTGGTCACGGCTGCACCTGAGCAACCCCCTGATGCACGTACAGGGGGTCGCCGAAACCGGGCGATTCCCGGCTTCAACGTAGCGGAAACGTAGCTGGTCCGAACGCCACCGGCGCTTGACAGGCGTATATATTCAGCATATACATAACACGTGGCCGGCTTTCCCGATGACCTGGTTCAGTGCTCCGGTTTTCAGTGGGACGTCGGCAACGCGGACAAGAATTGGGACCTGCACCAGGTCTCCCAGGGAGAGTGCGAGCAGGTGTTCTTCAACCGCCCACTCCTCGTGGCGCCAGACATCGAACACTCGCAGCGAGAGCCACGTTACGCCGCCTTGGGACAAACCAACGCTGCGCGCCAGCTAGCAGTCGTTTTCACGATTCGGGGGACGTTGGTGCGGGTGATTTCAGCCCGAGACATGAGCCGACGAGAGCGGAGGATCTATGAGCAAGGCTAAGCGAGCGGCTAGGAAGCCGTTGCCGCACTTCGCGAACGAGGACCAGGAGCGCCGCTTCTGGGCGAAGCACGACACCGCTGACTACTTCGACTGGAGCAAGGCGGTCCGGCCGGCCCTGCCAGACCTCCGACCGTCCACGGCGGCCATCTCCATTCGTCTTCCGGTTCCACTGCTCGAGGAGCTCAAGGCCCTGGCCAACGAACGGGACGTGCCATACCAATCGTTGATGAAGGTCTTCCTCGCGGACCAAGTGGCCCGCCAGCGTCGTGGGAAGCGCAAGGTGCCGGCTTAATGCTTGAGGAACAACGGCCCGGCCGTCGAACCGACGACCGGGCCGCGGCTTGCGAGAATCGGGACAGCGGGATTTGACGCGTCCGGCGGCGTCAGCCGCCGGTGCCGGGCTGAGCCCGGCAAGCGGAGCGCAGGCGCCGCAGGCGCCGAAGCTCAACCCCGCGACCCCCTGAACCCCTCTGTGAAGCGGCGCCCCGCGTCAAGCCCGTGTGAGCTTGGCGTTG
>WNFU01022927.1_pt1 | contig 11031 bp, 10 predicted proteins | sample 5400121 | NCBI WGS metagenome assembly WNFU01 (sample SAMN13153360, study PRJNA577476) | soil metagenome | isolation source: 100 cm soil or saprolite under grassland replicate 1 | place: USA:California | collected 2016-06-15
CCGTCAACGCACTCCCGACGGTGACCTCGACCAGCCCGAGCTCACGCGGCCAGGGCGCGATCAGCCAGGACATTGCGATCACCGGCACGGGCTTCCAGAGCGGAGCGAGCGCTTCGTTCTCGGGGACCGGCATCACGGTGAACTCCACGACCTTCAACAGCACCACCCAGGTGACTGCGAACATCTCGATCGCTGTCGGAGCGACCACGGGCGCCCGCAACGTGACGGTGACGAACCCTGACACGGGCAGCGCGTCGTGCACCGGGTGCTTCACCGTCAATACCGGGCCGACCACGACCTCGATGAACCCGTCCTCGGGTTCCCAGGGCGCCGGGCCCGGAGACGGGACCGTTGCGGGCGCGAACTTCGTGAGCGGCGCAACCGTGTCGTTCTCGGGGACCGGCATCACCGTCAACTCCACGACGTTCAACAGCAGCACCCAGCTGACGGTCAATGCGATCATCGCTCAAGACGCTGCCACCGGCGCTCGCGACGTGATCGTGACGAACCCTGACGGCGGACGGGGCACCTGCACCGGTTGCTTCACCGTCGTCGCGGGGCCCACGGTGACCTCGACCAGCCCGAGCTCGCGGGGTCAGGGCGCCACCAATCAGAGCATCGCGATCACGGGCACGAACTTCGCGAGCGGCGCGACCGCCTCGTTCTCGGGCACCGGCATCACGGTCAACTCCACGACGTTCAATAGCGCCACCCAGGTCACCGCCAACATCACGATCGCCGCCGGGGCGACCACAGGCGCCCGCAACGTGACGGTCACCAACTTGAACACCGGCAACGGGTCGTGCACCGGCTGCTTCACCGTCAATGCCGGGCCGACCGTGACCTCGACGAGTCCCTCGTCATCCCCGAGGAACACCACGCTGACGGTGACCGTCATCGGGACGAACTTCGTCAATGGGGCGACGGTGTCGTTCAACTCGAACAAGATCACCGTGAACACCGTCACGTTCACGGACTCGTCACATCTCTCCGTGAACATCACGATCGCCAACGGCGGAGCGGCTGTCGGGTTGTACACCGTGACGGTGACCAATCCCGACGCCGGCAACGGATCGTGCACCAACTGCTTCCAGGTGACCTAAGGATGACCGTGCTCGACAGGCAGCTCGACGGCGAAGATGGTCCGCACGAAGGGACACGTGTGTCCGATCGGCTGAAGCGTTGTCCTCCCGGGTCGTGGAACATCCTGTTGGTGGAGGACAGCCCTGTGGACGTGCGGTTCACACGCCTCGCCCTCGAGGAATCGAGGCGCGCGAGCCGGCTCGTCGTCGTGCCGGACGGCGTCGAGGCGATGCGCTATCTGCGCCGCGACGGCGAATACCTCGATGCAGCCCGCCCCCACCTCGTGCTGCTCGATCTGCACCTCCCGAACAAGAACGGGCACGAGGTGCTCGCCGAGGCCAAGGCCGATCCCGGGCTGTGCTCCATACCGGTGGTCGTGCTCACAACCTCGACCTCGGAGGAGGATCTCGCCGAGGCGTACCGGCTGCATGCGAACTGCTACATCACCAAGCCCTTCGACCTCGACGGCTACGTCGCCGTGATCCGGGCCATCGAGCACTTCTGGATGGAGCTCGCCGAGTTGCCGGCCTCGTGATCGCTCCGCCGATCTAACTCGAGGTCTTCGGCGGCATCACCAGGACGGTGCCCTGGGCGAGGCACACGGTTCGCCCGTCGTTGGTGACCTCGATCTGGACGACGGCGGTGCGCTTGGTGAGCGAGACGATCTGCGCGGCGGCGGACAGCGTGCCCGTCGTGACCGGGGCGAGGTAGTTGAGCTTGAACTCGGTCGTCGCCGCCCATGCGCCGCGGGGGATGACCGGATAGCAGACCGTGCCGAGGACGTGGTCGCACAGCCCCGCGAGCACCCCACCGTGGAGGTTCCCGAACGGGTTGAGCAGCTCGTCGCGCACGACGACGTCGGCGCGCATGCCGCCCGGCCACGTGTCCGCGATCCGGATGCCGAGGAACCCCGGCAGGCCTTCGGGCGTCTCGTGTGCCTGCGCGAGCCCATCGGCCACGCTCTGGTCGTACGACTCGAATGTCGGCCTCGCCGGCCTCGCGTCCGCCATGCGGGCGGACCTTAGGCGCGCGGATCCGAGAGCAGCGCCGGCGCGAGCTCCCGCCACTCGGCGATCGGGACTTCGGTGCGCTGGGGCTTGAGAACCTGCACCGCGACGTGGTCGGCGCCGGCGTCGAGGTGCTGCTGCACGCGGGCGCGGATGGCATCGGCGTCACCCCATGCGACGACGGTGTCGACGAGGCGATCGCTCCCGCCCTCGGCGATGTCGTCGTCCGCGATGCCGAAGCGCCGCAGGTTGTTCATGTAGTTCGGGAGGTCGAGATAGATCGCGATGTGTGCGCGCGCGATTCGTCGCGCCTCGACCGGGTCGGTCTCCAGCACGACGGCCTGCTCCGGCGCCAGGAGCTTCTCCGAGCCGAGGATCTCCCGCGCGCGGGCGGTGTGCTCGGGCGGCACGTTGTACGGGTGGGCGCCATCGGTGCGTTCGGCTGCCAGCGCCAGCATCTTCGGGCCCAAGGCGGCGAGCACGCGCCGGGGCGGCTCCGCGGGCTCGGCGGCGACGTACATGGCGGTGTCCATCCGATCGAGGTACTCGCGCATCGCCGTCAGCGGGGGTCCGTAGGTCTGGCCGCGCAGGCCCTCGACCATCGGCTGGTGGCTCACGCCGAGGCCGAGCACGAACCGGCCCGGGAACGCATCGCTCACGGTCTTCCAGCCCCCGGTCATCGTCATCGCGTCTCGCCCGTAGATCTGGGCGATGCCGGTCGCCGCCGTGATGCGCTGGGTGCCCCCGAGGAGCAGCGCGGCGTGAACGAGCGGGTCGCGGCCGACGGCGTCCGGCACCCAGATCGCGCCGTAGCCGAGCTCCTCGAGCTCCGCCGCCAGCTCGCGTGCGCGCGCGATCGGCTGGAGGTCGAGCACGAACGTCCAGATCCCGATTCGCCCGAGGTCCACCGTGGTCCCCCCGCTGGACACGAAATGAGAACACGTTCTACCTTGGGGATCGTAGCGGGGGAGAGCGACGTGAGCGTGACGACGGACCGGTCGGACGAGCGCCTGCTCATCGGCGGCGAGTGGGTCGAGGGCGGCGACGGCGGCTACGAGATCGTGAACCCGGCGACCGAATCTGTGGTCGGCGTTGCACCGGAGGCGTCCGTGGACCAGGCGCGCGACGCCGCCCGTGCCGCGCGCGACGCGTTCGAGTCGTGGTCGCAGACGACGCCCGAGGCGCGCGCCGAGCTGCTGTCGGCGGCCGCCGTCCGCGTGCGCGAGAAGCTTGAGGACCTCGTACCGCTCGTGATCGCGGAGACGGGCTGCACGACGGCCGTGGGGCGCTCGATGCAAGTTCCGGTGGCGGCCAGCCGGTTCGACCGGTACGCGCGCGGCGCGCTCGAGCCGAGCGTCATCCCGCTGACGCCGCAAGAGATGCCGGCGACACCGATGGCGCCGGCCGGGCTGATGGGCGCGCTCGCACGGCGCGCCCCGGTCGGCGTGGTTGCCTGCATCACGCCGTACAACTTCCCGATCGTCAACATGGCCGGCAAGATCGGCCCCGCGCTGGCCATGGGCAACACGGTGATCGTGCGACCGGCGCCGCAGGACCCGCTGGCCGTCATCGAGCTCGTGCGCATCCTCGAGGAGGTCGGGTTCCCGCCCGGTGTCGTGAACGTCGTCACCGGCTCGAGCCCGGCGACGGGGGAGGCTCTCGTCGACTCGCCCGACGTCGACATGATCAGCTTCACCGGCAGCACCGCCGTCGGCCTGCGCATCGCCGAGGCGGGTGGCCGCACGATGAAGCGGCTCCTGCTCGAGCTCGGTGGCAAGGGCGCGGGCATCGTGCTCGACGACGCCGACCTCGCCACCGCCGTCACCGCCGTGGGATCGGTCTGGACGTTCCACGCCGGGCAGATCTGCACCGCGCCGACGCGCGCGATCGTCCACCGGTCTCGCTACCAGGAGTTCGTCGAGGGCCTCGCCAAGATGGCGACGCTGCTGCCGGTCGGCGACCCGACGGACCCGAAGACGGTCGTGGGGCCGCTGATCACGGGAGCGCACCGCGAGCGCGTCGAGGGCTATATCCGCGCCGGCGCCGACGAGGGGGCGGAGGTTGCGGTCGGCGGCCGCCGCCCGTCGCATCTCGAGCGCGGCTTCTTCGTCGAGCCGACCCTGCTCGCCGAGGTGCGCAGCGACATGCGGGTTGCACGCGAGGAGATCTTCGGTCCTGTGATCGTCGTCGAGGCGTTCGACGACGACGACGAGGCCGTGCACCTCGCGAACAACAGCGACTTCGGCCTCTACGACTATGTGTTCACCGGCGACTCCGCCCGCGGGATGCGGCTCGCGCGCCGTCTCCGGGCCGGCAACATCGGGATCAACACGATCCAGCGCAACCACGAGACGCCGTTCGGCGGCACGAAGTACAGCGGCGTCGGCCGTGACGGAGGCTCGTTCGGGTTGCACGCATATTCGGAGCTCCAGAGCGTCGTCTGGCCCGGGTGAGGCCGGCGTGAGCGAGCCCGCATGACCGACGACGTTGTCAGCGTTGTCCCTCCCGGGAAGCTCGTCTTCGGGATCCAGCTGCCGTCGGTCGCGCTGAGCACGATGGTCGCCGCGCCGTGGGAGCGCGAGGACGGCGCCGGCGTCCCCGAGCTCGTGCGCGCCGCGCAGTCCGCCGACCAAGCCGGCTTCTTCTATGTCGCGGTGTGCGACCACGTCGCGATCCCGCGACCGGCGGCGTCGACGATGTCGACGACGTGGTACGACCCGATCTCGACCCTGGGCTTCCTCGCCGCGCACACGACGCGGACGCGTCTCATGACGAATGTCCTCGTCGGCGGCTACCGGCACCCGCTCCAGACGGCCAAGGCGTTCGCGACGCTCGACACGCTGTCCGGCGGCCGGGTGATCCTCGGATTAGGCGCCGGGCACGTCGAGAAGGAGTTCGACGCGCTCGGCCTCTCGTTCGCCGACCGCGGAGACGCGCTCGACGCCGCCATCGACGGCGTCAAAGCGTCGTGGCGCGACGAGTTCGTCGGCGAGGGCGACGCCGCCGTCGGCTTGCGGCCGCGCCCCGTCCAGCAGCCGCGGCCACCGATCTGGATCGGCGGTTCGAGCCGCCCGGCCCTGCGGCGGGTCGCGGCGCGCGGCGACGGTTGGATCCCGCAGGGGACGCCGCGCAAGAAGATGCCGGACTCGATCGCGTACCTCCGAGTCCACCGGGACGCGGTGCGGCCCGGGGTCGAGCCCGAGATCGGCGTCATCACCGAAGCGATGTACGTGGGCGAGCCCGACTGGGAAGTCGGGCGCGGCACGATCACGGGCCCGCCCGAGAAGCTGGCCGAATCGATGAACGAGTACGGCGCGATGGGTGTGTCGCACCTCCAGGTGCGCTTCCAGTCGCGCTCGATCGACGAGCTGTGCGACCAGATCGAGCGCTTCGGCGCCGAGGTCGGGCCGCTACAGCGCGTGCCTCGATCAGGCGGCGTGGGGTGACGAGCACGGCCTCGACTTCGTGATCCTCTCCGAGCACCACGGTGCGGAGGACGGATACGTGCCGGCGCCGGTGACCATGGCGGCGGCGGTCGCCGGGCGCACCAAGCGCATCGGGATCAACATCGCCGCCATCCTCGTGCCGCTACACGACCCAGTGCGGCTGGCGGAGGAGCTGGCCGTGCTCGACCTCGCCAGCGGGGGACGGGTCAGCTTCGTCGCCGGCCTCGGCTACCGGTACGAGGAGTTCGAGATGGCGGGCGTCGACCGCAAGGAGCGCGGCAAGCTGCTCGAGGAGTACGTCGACGTCATGCGGCAGGCATGGATCGGTGAGCCGTTCGAATGGCGCGGCCGGACCGTCCAGGTGACGCCGAAGCCGATGACGCAGCCTCACCCGATGATGATGATCGGCGGCTCCACCGAGGTTGCGGCGCGTCGAGCGGCCCGACTGCGGCTGCCGATGTTCCCCGCCATCGGCGATCCGAAGCTGGCCGAGGTCTACGGCGAGGAGTGCGCCAAGGTCGGGTTTGAGCAGGGGTTCATCAGCCTTCCTGCCGGTCCCGGGTTCGTGCACGTCGCCGAGGACCCGGACGCGGCATGGGCGAAGATCGGTCCCCACGCGCTGCACGAGGCGAACGTGTACGAGAGCTGGCAGACGCCGGGGCAGCGCTCGGCCGTCGACGTGCACGCGAAGGACGTCGACGAGGTCCGCAAAAGCGGCGTGTACCGCGTCGTGACCCCGGACGAGTGCGTGGCACTGGCCGAGGAGCTCGGCGACCTCGGCACGCTGATCCTGCACCCGCTCATGGGCGGCATCCCGCCCGACGTCGCCTGGGAGAGCCTCGAGCTCTTCGAGCGCAAGGTCCTCCCGCGGCTCAACTCGGCCTGATGCGTATCTGAGGGACGCTCAGCGTCCCTCAGATACGCATCTACCGGAGCTCGTCGGTGTAGCGGTCGGTGCCGGGGACGGTGGCGAGGAACGGCGAGACGAACACGATGCGGCCGATGCCGCTGGCGTCGAACTCCTTGCCGAGCCCGCCGAACCGGTCGTCGAACACCTCGAGCGGGTCTTCGTCGAGGAAGTAGAGCTGCAGGAAGCGGTCGGTTTCCTCGTTACGGGGTACGTCGCTGGGCGCGTCCTGGAACAACGGCACCGGCGTGAACGCCGTCATCACCTCGGCCGGGCACGGACGGTCGTGGAACCACGCCACGACGTCGTCATGAGTCTTCCCCTCTGCCAGCTCGCCGATCACGGCGACGAGCCCCGAGAAGTGGTGGTCGAGGGCGAGCTCGGCGGGCACGCCCTCCGGGCGCGCGTGCTGCTCGTCGAGGAAGCGGTACATCAGCGTGTGGATGTGGTCGCGCTCGGCGAACATCCGGTTGTTGGCGTGGAGCCAGTTCACCTGCTCCGTGCCCCACTTCATCCAGTCGCCGAACCGACCGGCGAGGATCCAGTAGAGCGCGAGGAACGAGCCGACCATGGGGTCGGGCGTGATCGGCGAGTCGGCCGGGTACCGCTTCTCCTTGCACGCGCGCGTGGCGACGAAGCGCCCGCCGGAAACGGTCCATGCTCCGATCATGCAGCCGGCGTAGAAGTGGTCGCGCTCGTACCAGCGGTTGTATTCGACCTCATGGCCCTCGTGCGGCTCGACGAGCGTGAACAGGGCACCACCGAGCTTGATCGGCTTCTCGCTCGTGTCGCCGCTCCCCAAGGGCTGGATCACCGACTCCGTGGTCATTTCTCCTCCGTTGTCCGCGCGACCAGCGCGCGCTTGTCGACCTTGAGCATCGAGGTGAGCGGCAGCTCGTCGACCAACTCGACACGATCGGGGGCCTTGTAGTCCGCGACGCGGTCGCGGCACCACGCCCGCAACGCGTCCAACGTGGGCGACGGCGACTCCGGCGACGGCACGACGAACGCCACACCCACCTCGCCCAGCACAGGATCGGGCGCACCCACCACCGCAGCACGCGCCACCGACGGATGCTCGGCGAGCACCGCCTCGATCTCGGCCGGGTACACGTTGTACCCGCCGCGGATGTACATCTCCTTGAGCCGTCCGACGATCCGCAGGTTGCCGTCGGTGCCCACGAAGCCGAGGTCGCCGGTGTGCAGCCACCCGTCGGCGTCGATCGCTTCGGCGGTGCGCGTCGGGTCGCGCCAGTAGCCACGCATCATCGCCGCCGAGCGGCAGCGCACCTCGCCGACTGCACCTGCAGACTGCTCGCGCCCGTCGCCGGGATCGACGATGCGCAACTCGACCTCCGGGGCCGCTCGCCCCACCGTCGTGGCGACCACCTCGGCATCGTCGTCCACCAGCGTGCTCGTGCACACGCCCGCCTCGGTGCTCGTGTAGCGGGTGATGACCGGACAGCCGAGCACCTTGCGGATCTGGCGCACCAGATCGGGCGCGATCGACGCACCTCCGAGCGCGCCCACGCGCAGCCCCGAGAAGTCGGTCCGCTCGACGTCCGGGTGGGCGAGCACGAGCGACCACTGCGTCGGGACGCCGGTGGCCATCGTGATGCCCTCCTCGCGGATGAGTCGCAGCGACTCTTCGGCCGACCACGGCTCGCCCACGAGCACCAGCGTCGTGCCGTTCGCGAGCTCGTCCCACATCCGGGTCATGTAGCCGACGTGCGGGAAGGGCAGCGCGAGGAGCCGTCGGTCACCCGGACGTGTGAGCTCGCCGATGTTGCGCGAGATCACTTCCATGGCGACGTGGTCGTACACCGCGCCCTTGGGCTCACCGGTCGTCCCGCTCGTCCACACGATGCATGCAGCGTCGGTCGGCGCCAGCTCCGGCAGGGACTGCGGCGGCTCGGCGCCGAAGGCGTGGCCGAGCTCGGAGACGTGCATCCGGTCGCCGGCGTCCAGCCCGTCGGGGAGGTCGACGCCGTCGCCGACGACCGTCACGGCCGGCGCCGTGCGCTCGAGGATGCTCGCCTTCTCACCCGGGCCGAGCCGCAGATTGATCGCCGACGTGATCGCACCGGCGCGCAGCGCGCCCAGGTAGCAGGTCGCGAACTTGATCGACGAGGGCAGCAGCAGGCACACGACGTCGCCCGGCTCCACGCCCTGGTCGAGGAGGGTGGCGGCGAACCCGTCGGCGGCACGGTCCAGCCAGGCGTAGGAGATCCGCTTCTCGCCGTGGACGTACGCCTCGCGCTCCGGATGCGCAGCCGCCGCGGCGCGCAGCAGGTCGGCAGTCGTGCGCGGGGGAGAGTCGGCCGGCGCCACGGGCCGTGACCGTACCCGACCTCACGACGCCGGCCTGACGGGGCGTTAGATTCTGGCGGGGGCCGTGAATCGGCCCAGGAGGGGGCACATGACGCGCTTCACGGACCATGTCGCGGTCGTGACCGGGGCCGGCTCCGGGCTCGGGCGAGCCACCGCCCACCGCTTCGGGGACGAGGGCGCCGCGGTGGCCGCCGTCGATCTCGACGTCGACGCCGCCGAGAAGACGGCGGCCGAGATCGGGGAGCGGGGCGGCAGCGCCCGTGCCTACCAGGTCGACGTCACGGATCCCGCTGCGGTGAAGACCACCGTGGATACGGTCGCCGTCGACCTCGGCCGTCCTCAGGTGCTCGTCAACTCCGCCGGGATCGGGGGCTTCGCGCACACCGTCGACGAGACCTACGAGCGCTGGTCGGCCATCCTCGGCGTCAACCTCACGGGCACGTTCCTCATGTGCCAGGCGGCGTTGCCGCACATGCTCGAAGGCGGGGGTGCGATCGTCAACGTCGCCTCGAACGCCGGACTGATGGGTCAGCCCTACTCGGCCGCATACTGCGCGTCCAAGGGCGGTGTCGTGAACCTCACTCGCGCACTCTCGGTCGAGTACGTCAAGCGCGGCGTACGCGTGAACGCGGTCGCCCCCGGAGGCATGAACACGCCCATGATCGCCGGGTTCACGATGCCCGAAGGTGTGAACCTGAAGGAGTTCGCGCGCGTGACGTCGCCGCTCGGGTACGCGGAGCCTGAGGAGGTCGCGGGGGTCATCGCGTACATCGCCTCGGACGACGCCCGCTACATGACGGGCAGCATCGTGTCGTTCGACGGCGGGATCACGGCGTGACGACCGCGCGCGAGGGGTGAAGACCATGATCTCGGACGCCAGGAGCCTGTGGGAGCTGATCGAGCGGCGGGTCGACGAGACACCCGACGCGCTCCTCGCCGTCGACGAGGACAAGCGCACGATGACATTCGCCGAGTACCGCGACGCGGCCGAGCGCGCCGCCGCCGGATTTGCCCAGCTCGGCGTACGCGCCGGAACGCCGGTGTCGTGGCAGTTGCCGACGTGGATCGAATCCATCGTGCTGGTCGGCGCGCTGTCCCGTGTGGGAGCGGTGCAGAACCCCATCCTGCCCATCTATCGCGAACGCGAGGTCGGATTCGTCGCCAAGCAGACGGGCGCGCAGATCGTGATCGTGCCGTCCAAGTGGAAGGGCTTCGACTTCGAGGCGATGGCCCGCGCGATCGCCGAAGGTCAGCCGGGGCTCGAAGTGCTGGTCGTCGACCGGACGCTCCCCGACGGTGACCCGCAATCGTTGCCGCCCGCCGTGACGCCTCCCGACGACCCTGCCGAGCTCCCCATCCGGTGGGCCTTCTACACGTCCGGCACCACGGCCGATCCCAAGGGTGCCAAGCACACGGACCGCACGATCATGGCGTCTGCCTACGGCATGGCGGTCGCGCTCGAGCTCACCGAACAGGACCGCGGCGCCCTCGCGTTCCCGTTCACGCACATCGGCGGGATCGGGTTGCTGTGCGCGGCGTTGATGAGCGGGTCCCGGACGATCGTCATCGAGGCCTTCGATCCAGCGACGAGCATTCCGCTCCTCCAGCGCGAGGGCGTCACCCTGGCCGGCTCGGGCACGCCGTTCCACATGGCATATCTCGCCGCGCAGCGCGAGCAGCCGGGCACGCCGCTGTTCCCCAACGTGCGCGCGTTCCCGGGCGGCGCGGCACCCAAGCCGCCCCAGCTCCACTACGACATCGTCTCCGAGATGGGTGGCGTGGGGATCGTCTCCGGATACGGACTGACCGAGTGTCCGATCATCACGATGGGGGCGGTGCGCGACACCGACGAGCACCTCGCCAACACCGAGGGCAGCGCAACCCCCGGTGTGGAGATCAAGGTCGTGACACTCGACGGGAAGGTCGCTGGACCGGACGAGGAGGGCGAGATCCGCGCCAAGGGACCACAGCTGTTCCGCGGCTATCTCGATTCCACGCTCGACGCCGACGCGTTCGACGAGGAGGGCTACTTCCGGACGGGCGACCTCGGGAAGCTCGACGCCGAGGGCTACATCACGATCACCGGGCGCCTGAAGGACGTCATCATCCGCAAGGGCGAGAACATCAGTGCCAAGGAGGTGGAGGACCTTCTGTTCACGAGCCCCGCCATCGCCGACGTCGCCGTGATCGGGCTGCCCGACGACCGGTCCGGTGAGCGGGCGTGCGCCATCGTCGTGCCGGCCGACCCGGAGGCGCC
>WNFU01009422.1_pt1 | contig 11029 bp, 9 predicted proteins | sample 5400121 | NCBI WGS metagenome assembly WNFU01 (sample SAMN13153360, study PRJNA577476) | soil metagenome | isolation source: 100 cm soil or saprolite under grassland replicate 1 | place: USA:California | collected 2016-06-15
GTTGCGGTCTACCCGAGTCATTACGGCGGCTCTGTCTGCGGTCGAGGACTCTCGGGGAACCCGTTCTCGACGATCGGCTTCGAGCGTCGCCACAACCAGGCGCTCGCCGCCGGCGATGCGGACACGTTCGCGCGCGGGCTCCTCGTCGACGTGCCGCCGCCGCCGGCGGACCAGGCGGAGATCGTCGCCGCCAACAAGCGCGGAACGGTCGCCGTCACGCCCTGATGGCGACACCCGTTCGCCTCGGGCTGCGGGCGAACGCGGCGCAGTTCTCGCTCCTCGTCGCGCTGAACGCGCTCGTCGGCGCGTTGGTCGGACTCGAGCGCAGCGTGCTTCCTCTCTTCGGGAAGCAGGACTTCCGGCTTGCCTCGCACGCCGCGATCCTGTCCTTCGTCGTCGCCTTCGGCGCCGCCAAGGCCCTGACGAACCTCGCCGCCGGCGCGCTCGCCGACCGGATTGGTCGCAAGCGCTTGCTCGTCGCGGGCTGGCTGCTCGCTGCGCCGGTGCCCGTCCTCGTGGCCTTCGCATCGAGCTGGTGGATGATCGTGGTCGCGAACGTCCTCCTCGGCGCCAACCAGGGTCTCGCCTGGTCGATGACCGTCGTGATGAAGATCGACCTCGCCGGTCCGGCGCGCCGTGGGCTTGCGCTCGGGCTGAACGAATCGGCCGGGTATCTGGGCGTGGCGGCAACCGCATTCGCAAGTGGCGCCCTCGCAGCGACGATCGCGCCGCGTACGGTCATCTGGGTTGGGGCGCTGGCGATTGTGCTCGCTGGTGCTCTGACCTCGATTCTGTTCGTGCGCGACACAGGCGCACATGTCACTCACGAGCAAGGGGGCGGCGGAGATCGGAAGGCGATACCGATTCGGCAAGCGATCGGGGAGGGAACCTTCCGCGATCCCGTGCTGAGGACTTGCTCACAGGCAGGGCTCGTGAACAACCTGAACGACGCCCTCGCCTGGGGGCTCGTGCCGCTCTACCTGGCCGCGCATGGCACGAGCGCGGCCCGAATCGGAGCCGTCGCCGGCGTCTACCCGGCCGTCTGGGGCTTCCTGCAACTCGGCACCGGCTGGCTCTCCGACCGCACCGGCCGGAAGCCGCTGATCACGCTCGGGATGCTCATCCAGGCCGCGGCTCTAACGCTGCTCTTCGCCGGGCACGCAGCATTTGTCACGGCCTTTGCCGCGGCGGCATTGCTCGGGGTGGGCACGGCACTCGTCTATCCGACGCTGATCGCCGCCGTGTCGGACGTTGTCGAGCCACGGGACCGCGCCTCGATCGTCGGGGTGTACCGGTTCTGGCGCGATGCCGGTTTCGTCGCTGGCGCACTGATTGCCGGCTTCGCCGCCGATGCACTGGGTAGCGGCGAGGCGATCGCGATCGTCGCCGGCCTGACGGCGCTCAGCGGCTTGTTCGTGGCGGCCACGCCCTGGCGGGCGACTTCGTCTGAGACGATGGCCGGTATCGGCAACCTCCTCTTGGACGATGGTCGCCCCCGGCGTAGGCTCCGCGACATTCTTCAGCCGACACGACGATAGGAGGAGAGATGCTGGCGATCGACTGTCCGTGCGGCCACCACCTCGAGGCCGCGGACCATCTCGAGCTCTTCCGGCTGGCTCGCGACCACGTGGACCGAGATCACCCCGAGATGAAGCGGACGGACGACCAGATCCGGGACCGCGTCGCCGCAGACGCATACGAGGTCTGAGGGCCGCTCATGGCGAACGAGGAAAAAGTCGTAATCAACCTCGCCACCGGGCTCGAGGATGCGGAACGCGTGACCGTTGCGTTCCTTGTCGGCGGTGCGGCCTTGGAGCAGGGCAAGCAGGTGGCAATGTTCCTGACGAAGGAGGCGGTCCGGCTCGGGCTTCCGGGCTATACCGAAGCCGTCGCCTGCGACGGCTGCCCTCCGCTCCCGCGACTCTTCGAGCAGTACGCGGCCGGAGGCGGCGAGCTCCTCGTCTGTCCGATCTGCTTCAGCTCCCGCAAGCTGAACGAGGAGAGCCTCGTGGCCAACGCTCGTCTTGCCGGAGCGACGCCGCTCTGGGAGTGGATCGGCGAGGGCGCTACCGTGTTCAGCTACTGACCCAAGGGAGGCGTGATGGCCGTCGACGTCGAGATCGACGTCGAGCTGCTCAAGAACGAGATCCGGAAGACGTACGCCGCGGTCTGCGCGGAGCCCGGCCCCCGTCAGCGCCGAGGGCCGGCGCGACATCGACCTCTGGACCGGCTGAATTGCCGGGGCGCTGCTGGAGGCAGCGTACGCGAGGCTCCTGGAGAGGCACGGCTTCGAGCGGATCGAGACAGGTCAACTGGTCGATACCTACGCGCGCTCGAAGTTCTAGGACACCAGGCGTAAAGCGCAGAAGTTCGGCGCCCGCGGAACGACGGTCAAGGCGTACAAGCCAAGCGTGTGAAGCTCGAGATGCCACTGAGCCGGGTGCTCGACCCCGGAAGGCGCACACCTCGCCGCTCTGCGCCGACTCGCCGATTTCCGCGATCGGCGCGTCCTGGAACTGGGTTGCGGCGACGGCCGCCTCACGCTCGGTATCGCCGCCGACGCAGCGAGTGTGCTCGCCTTCGATCCGGACGCCGAGGCAGTCGAGCGGGCGCGCCGCTTCCTGCCGACCGAGCTTGCCGAACGCGTCACCTACCGCGTCGCGTCGGGCACGGAGATCGAACTCGAACGCGTGTCGTTCGATCTCGTCGTCTTCTCCTGGTCACTCTGATGAGTAGAACCCGAGGACGTCGTGCACGTTCTACGCAACATGGTCGACGCAGTCAGGCGGGATGGGATCGTGCTCGACCTGCAGGTGATCAGGCCGAACCCCCAGGTCGAGCTCGACGGACGGGTGCTGGCCGAGATCGACGGCGAGCCGCTCTTCCGCAAGGCCGACGCCGCAACCGCCGCGGTTGACGCCCTTGTTGCCGCGGGTGGACTCGTGGAGGAGGCAATCGACGACCACGATGTCATGAAGCACTACCGGACCGGCGCCCACCTGGTCGACGACTTCGCGGGCAAGGACAGGCGGCTGCTCGGCGACGCAGCGTCAAGCCTGCAAGCGGTGATCAGGCCGTGCGTCGTTCGAGAACGTTGCAGGCTCCGGCGGCTAACCGTGCGGTGACACACGTACAGAGGCCGGGGAGGGCTTCGCCGCCCTCCCCGGCTGCTGCGCTACCGCAGCACTTGCGGCTGATAGAAGACGCCGTGCGGGCGGGAGCCGCCCGGATAGGCGTAGTCGGCCGCCAGCGTCTCTTCCTCGTTGTCGATCACGGCCAGTCCGCCGGGGCTCTCGACGGCCATGAACGTGAGCTTGCCGTTCGCCGACAGCCACTGGTGGCCCGTCGTCGTGTGCGCAGGCATCTCGACGTAGTGCGTCGTCAGCGCTTCCGTGTCGATCAGCGCCGCCCTGGCGCGGGCCGGGACGAGCGGCGACGACCGGAGACCGACGACGAGCACCCTGCCGTCGTTCGTCAGCGAGAGCGTGTCCGGCTGGCTCTTCGCCTCGGCTTCCCCGATCACGATTGGGGTCTCCCCGCCGACGTCGAGGACCTTGATCTTGTCCTCGTTGCGGACGGAGACGTAGGCGATCTTGTCGTTTTGCGTGACCAGGATCTCGCTCGGGTTGGCGCCGATCGGGAACTCCCAGACGAGCGTGCCCGTCTCCGCGTCGAGCTTCGAGATCGTGTTCGCGGTCCCTGCATTCGTCGCATACAGGTTCCTGCCGTCGTTCGAGATCCAGACCGCGTGCGTGCGGGCGCCCGCGGATCCGCTCGCCGGGTAATGCGCGATCTCCGTGTCCGTGTTCGTGTCGACGACGCCGATCGTGTTCTGGTTGAACTCGCCGACGTAGATGAAGTTCCCGTCCGGGCTGGCGATCAGATGGTGTGGCCGCAGCCCCATCGGGATCGCGTGCAGGAATGCCCCCGTGCGCTCGTCGAACACGGACATCCGATTGGCGCCCTCGTCCGACGTGTACACCTTCTCCGTCCCATGCGGCTTCGTCACCCCGATGGGCGCATCACCCGTCGCCGACCTCCAGAGAACGTCGCCGGAAGCGGCATCGAACGCCGTGACCGAGCTCGCCCCGGGGGTGCGCTCGGTCACGAAAACGGTGCCGCTCTGAATGTGCTGTTGCGCCGCGCCGGCGATACCGGCGGCGAGCGCGAGCGTGCCGACCAGCGCTGAGAGCAGCGCAAGGATGCGCATGGTGGAACCTCCTTCTGCGGTAGCTCCCCGCGGCCTGTTCAGCGAAGGCTCTGCGGGCTGGATACGACCGTACGTTCGCCGTGACGAGAACTCAAAGACAGGTCGCTCACCCGTCGCATAACCTGAAGGCATGGACGTGGAGGCCCGGCTACGTGCGTTCGCCGCGGTCGCACGTGAGGGCTCGTTCTCGCGAGCGGCCGACGCGCTCTACGTCAGCCAGCCGGCCGTCTCGAAGCACATCGCATCGCTCGAGGCCGAGCTGGGCACGAAACTCGTCTTACGCGGCCGGCCGGGGGCCCGGCTGACGCCGGCCGGTCAGGTGCTCGCCGACTACGTCCTCCGGGCGGAGGCCCTCCTCGCGAATGCTCGCCGTGCGCTCGCCGCCGGAGCGGACGCGCAGATCGGAACGCTCACGCTTGCAGCCTCCGGCATCCCCGGCACGTACCTCCTGCCGGCGCTGCTCTCGCGGTTCCACGAGCGGCACGGAGGCGTCGAGATCGACTTTCGGTTGGCGACCTCCGGCGGGGCGCTCGAGCTGGTGCGCGCCCACGAGGTAGAGCTGGCCGTCGTCGGCGGCATGACCGTTCCAGCGGAACTCGAGAGCGAACCGCTGATCGAGGACGAGGTGGTGCTGATCGGCCCGCCCGACCTCGGCGGACGCCGGCTTCGGCTGAAAGACCTCCAGGGCCAGACCTGGATCTCCCGGGAGGAAGGGTCGGCGACCCGCGCGTCCGTCGAGGCCGCTCGCTGGCAGATCGGCCTGGCCGCGGTGCGCCAGCTCGAGCTGCCCTCATGGGAAGCCGTGAAGCTCGCCGTCGCCAACGGCGCCGGAATCGCAGCGATCAGTCGCTTCGCTCTCGGCCTCGAGATCGACGCGGGAGCGGTCGCAATTCTCGACGTTCCGCGCTGGCGCCTGTCCCGAACGATCTCGGTCGTCCGTGCCGCCGACGTCCCGCTCACCCCGCCGGCGGAGCGCTTCCTGGAGATGCTGCGGGAGCAGTTCCGGCAGCCCGAGGAGGCTCTCCCGCCGAACTCGAATCTGCCGGCTCAGGCCACGCCACTGATCGGTCGGGCGGGCGAGCTGGCCGACATCTCTGCCGCGCTCGCGGAGTCCCGACTCGTGACGCTCACAGGTCCGGGCGGCAGCGGTAAGACGCGCCTCGCGATCGCGGCCAGCGCACGGGAGGTGGATCGCTTCGCAGACGGCGTCTTCTTCGTCGGCCTGGCGCCCATCCGTGAGCCCGGGCGTGTGCTCGACGCCGTCGCCGCCACTCTGGGCGCGCCTGACCGGCAGGCGCTCGCCGAGCGGCTGAGAGGGCGGTCGCTGCTGCTCATGCTGGATAACTTCGAGCAGGTCGTCGAAGCGGCCCCTGCGGTCGCCGAGCTACTCGACGGTTCGTCGGGCGTCTCCATCTTGACGACGAGCCGGATTCCATTGCGGGTGCGGGGCGAACACGTCCTGGAAGTCCCGCCGCTCGGCGCCGCCGAGGCGGTCGCGTTGTTCGTGCAGGTTGGCAAGGCGATGGTGCCCGAGCTCGAGCCGGATCCCGTCGTCGCACGAATTTGCGATCGGCTCGACGGCCTGCCGCTGGCAGTCGAGCTTGCGGCGGCGCGCTCCAGTGTGCTCTCCCCGCCGGAGCTGCTCGCTCGGCTCGAGCACGGTCTCGAGGTGCTCGCCTCTGCGCGGCGCGACGTCGACAGGCGACAGCGGACCCTGCGCGCGACGATCGCCTGGAGCTGCGACCTGCTCGGCTCCGAGGCGCGCTCCCTGTTCGAGCGGCTCGCCGTCTTCGCGGGCGGTTGGTCGCTCGACGCCGCCGAGGCCGTCTGTCTCGGAACGGTCAACACGGTCGCGGAACTCGTCGAGCACAACCTCGTGCGACGCGACGGCGACCGCTTCACGATGCTCGACACGATCCATCGCTATGGGGAGGAGCTGCTCGCAGGCCACGGCGAAGAGGACGAGCTGCGCCTCCGGCACGCGGAATACTTCGCCGCCCTCGCAGAGGAGGCTGCGCCGCACCTTCGCGGTCCCGACCAGACCGAGTGGTTCGCAAGGTTGAGGGAAGAGGCCGAAAATGTGCGGGCGGCGGTGGCCTGGGCCGATGAGACCGGCGAGCGAGAGCTCCAGCTGCGGATCGCCGGCGCATCCTGGCAGTACTGGATCGGTCTGAGCGGCCGCGACGAGTGGCGAGACTGGTTGGAGCAAGCGCTGGCGGAGGTCGCGACCCGAAGCTCCGCCTCCTCGCGCTGCGCCCCCTGAGCTGGCTGGCGCTGGGAGCGGGAGATCACGACCGCGCCGAGAATCTCGCGCAAGAGCGGCTCGACATCGGGCAGCGGCTCGAGGTGCCCCACGACATCGCCGGTGGCTACAGCGTCCTCTCCGTCGTTGCCGAGGCTTGCGGGGAGCTCGGCCGGGCACGTGAGCTGGCGGAGGCGGCAGTCGCGATCGACCGAGCGAACGACGACGAGTCGCTCGTTGCGCACCTTTCGAACCTGGCCGGCCTCCTACTGAGGATTGGCGATGCCGCTGGAGCGCGGACGTTGTTCGAGGAGAGTCGCGACCTCGCGCGAAAGCGCGGAGACGAGTTCCTGGCCTGTTCCGTCCAACTCGACATCGCAGGGCTCGAGCTTCGCGAGGGCAATGGAGCGGAGGCGCTCGCGCTTGCGCGGAAGAGCCTTCCCGGAGTCCTCGCCCGAGGCGACGCACGCTCGACCTGGTTTGCGCTCGAATCGCTCGGCGTGGCGCTCGTGGAGGTCGGGCGATTCGCCGACGGCGCTGCCCTGCTCGCCGCGGCCGAGCAGATCAGGGCCGGGACGGGGGAGGAACGCTCACGGGACGGCGCTGAGCTGCGCGACCTGGCGCTTGCCCGGGCAGCTGAGGATCTGGGTGAGGAGGCACTTGCAGCCGCCTGCGCCGAGGGGCGTAGTCTCGACGCCGACGGGGCGGCCGAGCTCGCCCTTGCCGCGGCCGATTAGCCGCGCCAGCGGTTGGTAATGGGTGTCCGGCGGTCGCGACCGAACGCTTTCGGGCGGAGCTTGACGCCGGGTGGCGCCTGGCGGCGCTTGTACTCCGCCCGGTCGATCATCGCCACCGCCCGCTCGACGACGCCCTTGTCGAAGCCGTCCTCCGACAGCTCCTCGAGCGTGCGGTCGTGTTCGACATATTGCTCGAGCACCTTGTCGAGCTCCGGATAGGGCGGCAGCGAGTCCTCGTCGAACTGATTGTCCCGCAGTTCCGCGCTCGGGGCCCGGTCGATGATCGACTGCGGGATCACCTCCCGCCCGGCGGACTCGTTCAGGTAGCGCGCTAGGCGGAAGACGTCCGTCTTGTACACGTCCTTCAGCAGCGCGAAGCCGCCGGCCATGTCGCCATAGAGCGTCGCGTAGCCGACCGAGAGCTCTGACTTGTTGCCGGTGGCCACGAGCATCCAGCCGAACTTGTTCGAGAGGGCCATCAGCAGCACGCCGCGGATCCGCGCCTGGATGTTCTCCTCGGTGAGATCCGGATCGAGTCCCGAGAACGGTTCGGCCAACGTCTCCGAGCAGGCGTCGACGATCGAGGCGATGGGCAGCTCGCGGAACGGGCAGCCGAGGCTCTCGGCGAGGCGGCGGGCGTCGGTTCGAGTTCCCTCGGAGGAGTAGCGCGACGGCATCGACACGCAGTGCACGCGGTCGGCACCGAGTGCCTCGGCGGCGACGGCCGCGGTGACCGCGGAATCGATGCCGCCGGACACTCCGACGACGACCCCGTCGCGGAACCCGTTCTTGTCGACGTAGTCGCGGAGCCCGAGGACGAGCGCGCGCCGCATCTGCTCGAGGTCGTCGGCGAACGGCACGACCTCGGCTCTCGCCTTGTTCCCGTTCGCGGGCGGCTGCTCGGTGCCGACGTGGATCACCGACACCGGCGGCGGGGTCTCGCGCTCGCGTGCGAGTGCCCGGCGGCGGACGTCTCGGAGCCGGCGGCCGATCACCTCCTTCGGCTCGACGTCGACGACGAGCAGCGCCTCCTCGAAGCCGGGCGCCCTGGCGAGCACGACGCCCTCGTCGTCGATCACGCACGAGTGGCCGTCGAAGATCAGCTCGTCCTGGCCGCCGACCGCGTTGCAGAAGGCGACGAAGCACGAATTGTCGCGCGCCCGTGTGACGAACATCTCCTCGCGCTCACGATCCTTGCCGACGTGGTACGGCGACGCGGAGATGTTGACGACGAGCTCGGCGCCGGCGAGCGCCAGCTCGGTCGCGGGCGGGCCGGGCTGCCACATGTCCTCGCAGACGGTCGGGCCGAGCAGCGTCTTGCCGAGCTCGAGCAGGATCAGGTCGCGCCCCGGTGCGAAGTACCGGTCCTCGTCGAAGACGCCGTAGTTGGGGAGGAAGCGCTTGCGGTAGATCGCCTTCACCTCGCCGGCCGCGCAGACCGCGCACGCGTTGTAGAGGTCGCGGTCGAAGTGGGGGGTCCCGACGAGGGCGGTGATCCCGCGGCACGCGCGCGCGATCTCCTCGAGACTGCGCTCGGCCGCGCGGATGAAGCCGGGCCGGAGGAGCAGGTCTTCCGGCGGATACCCGGTGACGATCAGCTCCGGGAAGAGGACGACGTCGGCGCCGTTTCGCTTCGCCTCCTCGAGCCGCCCGAGAATGTGCTCGCGGTTTCCCTCGAGATCGCCGACGACGGAGTTGATCTGGGCGAGCGCGACCCGCACGCCGCCAGTCTAGCTGTTTACGACTCTCAGTCGAAAACCACAGCCGCTCACCGCCGCCCGAACTGGAGAACCCAGATTCGAACGTGTGAGTGGCCGGCGAAGCTCGGGGCGTCGACGACGGCCAGGCCGACGTCGCGCCAGCGCGTGTTGAGCAGATTCGCCCGGTGCGCCGGAGAAGTCAGCCACGCGTTCAGGATCGATTGTGGGGAAGCGAAGGTGCCGGTCCCCCACGCCAGGTTCTCACCGATCGAGGCGTAGCGGTAGCCGACCTGCTGGAACGTCCGCGTGAACGACGCGCCGCAGGGCGTGTGTGAGAACGATCCGCAGCGGCGGATTGCCTCCGCCTTCAGGAGCGCCGAGCGGTCGAGGAGAGGCGAGAAGCGGAGCGGAGCGAGTGCGTGCTGCGCGCGAGCCGCGTTCACGAGCGCTCTCATCGTCCGGGCGTCCTGGACGACCGTGGACTGCGCCGGCGCAGCGACGGCGCACGCGACCGTGGCGACGGCCAGCAAGCGTCTCCCGACTTTCAGCATCCCGTCGCCCGAAAGATTCCCGCGACACGAAAACCTTGCGCCGCGGACCGGAATTCTTACATTAGGAATAAGAAGGACTACTCATACCGGATTCGAGCGGTAAACGGGACGCCAGTCGAGCTCGCGGCTGGCGGTCAGGGCTCGCGGCGGAGCCGAATCGAGTTCAGATCGTGCTCGCGGATCTCGTCGACCCGCGCGAGCAGGTCGTCGACGTCGTCGTGCTCTGCATGGATGTACCGGCCTGCGAGCGCGTCGTACTCGCCGGTGGCGAGCCTCCGGACGAGCTCCGGCGCGAGCTCGGGCGGCGTCCACGGCGCATCGTCCGGAAACGTGTCCGCCGTCATGTCCGTGCGCACGAGCCCAGGACTGATCAGGAAGACCGGGATCCTGCCGTCGAGCTCCTTGTTCAACGTCTCCGCGTACCGCCCGACAGCCGCCTTCGAGGCCGGATAGGCGGTCGCAGTCGCGCCGGGGAGGTACGACGCGCCGCTGCCGGTGATGACGATGCGTCCCGACCCCCGCTCGAGCATGCCCGGGATCACCGACCTGCAGCAGAGGTGGACGCCGAGCACGTTCACCTCGAAGGTCTGCCACCACTCGGCGGGATCGATCTCCCACGTCCTCTCCCGGTTGCCGGTGCCCGCGTTTGCGACCAGGAGCTCGACGGGGCCGGCCTCCGCGATTCCACGCTCGACCGACTCGCGCGACGTCACGTCCATCTCGACCGCGCGACCGCCGATCTCGCGGGCGACCCGCTCGATCTGATCGCGGGACCGTGCGGCGACCACTACCGACCAGCCGTCGCCGGCGAGCGCGCGTGCGACGCCCGCGCCGATCCCGCGGCCGCCGCCGGTGACGAGCGCGACCCGCGCGTCGAGCTCAGCCGACGGCACGGGCGATCTCGTCGAGGGCGTCGGGATTCTCCAGCGAGGACAGGTCGCCGGGGTCCTGGCCGAGGGCGCGCGCGCGGACGGCGCGGCGGACGATCTTGGCGCTGCGTGTCTTCGGTAGTGCCGAGACGAACACGATCCGGTCCGGCCTGAACGCCTTGCCGAGGTCGTCCGAGACCGCCGCAGAGATCTCCTGACTGAGCGCAGGCCCCGCCTCGACCTCCGGCTTGAGCACGCAGAAGATCCAGGCGACCTCGCCCTTGACGTCGTGGGGGACGCCGATGGCGGCGGCCTCGGCGACCGCGCTGTGCGAGACGGCCGCCGACTCCAGCTCCGCCGGCCCGATCCGCTTGCCCGCGATGTTCAGCGTGTCGTCGCTCCGGCCGTGCAGGAACCAGTAACCGTCTTCGTCCACTGACGCCCAGTCGCCGTGCGTCCAGACGCCGGGGAAGCGGCGCCAGTAGGAGTCGAGATAGCGCTCGTCGTCGCCCCAGATCCCCCGCGTCATTCCGGGCCAAGGCCGTTTGCAGACGAGCTCTCCGACGGCGCCCCGCACCGGGTTCCCCTCGGCGTCGAACACGTCCATGTCCTGACCGAGCGCGGGAAAGCCGAGCGCCACCGGCTTCACCGGCTCCGTGATGCACGTCGAGAGGAAGCACGCCCCGACCTCGGTCCCGCCGGAGATGTTCACGATCGGCG
>WNFU01022581.1_pt1 | contig 11023 bp, 14 predicted proteins | sample 5400121 | NCBI WGS metagenome assembly WNFU01 (sample SAMN13153360, study PRJNA577476) | soil metagenome | isolation source: 100 cm soil or saprolite under grassland replicate 1 | place: USA:California | collected 2016-06-15
TAGCAGGTGCTTGCGTCGCCACAGGAGCACATGCTGCCAATAACCCCAATAAGCATAGCATGCTTATCACAAGATAGAAAAATCTATTGTGTTTCATGATCTCCTCCGAGATTATTTGTGAATCTTTAATTGTGAATTTGATTTAGAATTGGGAGGCGGTTCATATCCTTCGGACAATAGGCAGTATCTCCTTTCTCAAATGAAGTCTGATATCCTGCGGCCAGCGGGTTCAGCTCGAGTGAAGGGTAGCTGTCCGGTCTGAAACTACTGATTGCCAGACCTTCGGGCTGGAAGAGTTGGTAGTGGGTATGAACCGCTTTTTTTATTTGCAGTCATTCCAGCCTACCTTTTATAGATCTTCGTTCAAACTCATTGTCAGCACAGGCCTGTGTAGTTAATGGAATAAAAGATTTCATCCATCAACCTTCTCATTAAAATGGTGCGGGCCCGGTCGACTCACGAATGATGAGTCTGGCCGGGTTGTGGATTATCTGGCGAGGCAGGTCTGGGGTTTGAATTCGGGCCAGTAACACCTCAAAGGCTTTCCGTCCCGAATTGAGTGCGTCTTTGGTTACGGTCGTCAGGCGCGGCAGGAGGTAGTTTGCCATCGGAATGTCGTCGTAACTCACAAAAGAGATATCTTTTGGTACCTGCAGACCCCGGTCGGCGGCCGCCCGCAAAGCACCAATGGCCAGCAAGTCGTTGATGGCTATTATGGCTGTTGGCCGGGACGGGAGTTCGAGAAGTCTTTTAGAGGCCTGATAACCATCCTCTATGGTTGGGCCACACTCCACAATTAGATCATCATCAATAGATATACCAGCGGCTTCAAGACTGGCACGATAAGGCTGCAGGCGATCATCAGCCAGTTCATGTCCCCCTACACCACCTACACCATAAATCAGGCCGATGCGGCGGTGTCCAAGTGACAACAAATAATCCATCGCTTCCATGGTTGCATTTCGATAGTCTGCGGAAACCGCATCCACGCCATAGTTGTCGCTTAACTCCACGATCGGAAGCCCGCTTTTGCGCACCTGATCAAGTGTGGCTTGAGCTTCTTTGGATCCGAGGATGAAGGAGCTGGCGAGGATCAACCCATCGAACCTTCGCCGGGCCAGGTCCTTGAAGACCTCCACTGCATATTCGTCATTTAGGGTGGTGCTGGAAAGAAGCATGTGATATCCCGCAGCACGCGCGGCTTCTTCAATACCGGTTGCGTATTCACAGAAATGGGGATTTCGAAGGTCGGGAATGATTAGCGCAATTGTCTTCGTGTTGCCCGAACGGAGAGCCTGGGCCCGGGCATCTGGCTCATAGCCAAGCTCTTCGATGGCATCCAAAACACGCTGGCGGGTCTCATCAGAAATTGGGACACGCCCGTTCGTTGTACCATTTAGCACGTATGAGACGGTCGCGCGCGAAACACCTGCGCGCTGGGCAACATCAACTTGGGTGGGTCGGTTCATGAGCTTATTATGTATCAATAAGAAAACTATAAATTGCCTGGTTACACGTGTCACCTTACTCGTGTAAGTACGCTCTTAGTGTAGCATAAGCAAGATTGAGAGTCAAGAATCAATTTTCGTTTTGAATGAAAGATGAATGGATATGTCTGGGCAATGCCAGGGAGCGCACACTCGAGGGGGTGCCACGCAATGACTATTGTCGAGCCGTGGCAGTGCCAGAGTACAGCGTTTTTGCAAGGAGGGCTTTTATAAAGTACCCCCCATATGTGGGGGGTCACTGACGGGTCAAACCCTACCGCTTGTCTCACGCATAACATGCGTAACTTTACTTTTCATATGTGCTTGTTGGCTGAAATTCATACTTCAAGTAAAGTATGCGGCACTCTGTAAAATTTGTTCAAACTTTGCTTCGCTTCTGGTTTGCTTCTGCCTACTTCAGCCTTTGCCGTGAAAAATACCCCTAGATATGGGCAGGCGGTTCTCGAAATCCGAGGAAAACTCCGCTGGCGTAAGGTCTCCTCCAGCAATTTGAGACCTTGCAGTCATAATTCGGTGGGGTCAGAGAGCGCACCGAGCGTGGGTAATGAATGTTCCCTATGGAACATCCTCCGTTTCCCCGATTGATAAACACATTGTTTATGAAATGCCTGGATCAATGTAACACACTATCCGGTCAAAATATTGCAGTAGAATAAATACAATATATGAAGTTTTATCAGAAACTGAAGGAACGTTCCCCTATGCAACACAGCCAACGAACTCGTACGGAAAAAGAAGACCATGAAAAAGACAATCCGGTCCTGAGTAAAGTGATCGAGCGAAACATTCGCACCATCATCCATCTGCGCACAAAGGCCGCACATGAACTCAGCAAAAGGTAAAACGTTATGAGTCAAGCTCCTGATAGCCGGTCTGAAGAGGAATACCGAAATATTTTTGAAGCGGCAAGCGACGGATTGGTTATCTATGATATAGGGCTGGACACCGTGGTCGAAGCCAACTCCGCAGCGTATGAAATGCATGGCTACACTCGCCAGGAATTCATCGGACTGAATCCAGCGGTCTTCATGCCCCCTGAAAGCCATACCCTGTTCAGAGAGCAGGTTCGGTCGGCCAAACCGGATAGTGTGTTCGAAGCGCTCATCGTCCATATACGCAGGGATGGCTCGCAGTTTCATGTAGAGGTACGCAGATCGGTGATCAATTATCGGGGCCGGCCGTGCCTGTTGAGTATCATCCGGGACGTGAGCCAGCGCATCCAGACAGAAAAAATCCTGGGCGGGCAGATAGAAGCCCAAATGCGCGAACAGGCAACCCTGCTCGCCATCTCCCACACGCTGGCATCCACATTGGAATTTCAGCCGGGTCTGATCCTCGACCAATTGCGGGAGATCATCGAGTACGCCCATTGCGGGCTATTCGCCCTGGAAGACTCCACACTGGTCACTCTGGCTATGCGCGGGACGCCACAACTGGAAGGATCCTCGCCTTTCCGCATCCATGTGCAAGGGCCGGAGACCCTGGCGGCGCTTTTCAATGGGCACCAGCCCATCCGCATCGCGGATGTGTGGAGTGAGGACCCACAGGCGCAATTCCTGCGTGCGCTTCTGGATGCTGCAGCTGCTACATTGCTCGAAGGGATGCAGTCATGGATGTGGGTACCGCTGGCAGTGAAAAACCGTATTATCGGCGGTGTGGGTGTGGCGCATAAGAAACAGAATTACTTCACGTCCCATCATGCTGACCTGGCTCTCAGTGTGGCTAACCAGGCTGCCATCACCCTGATCAATGCTGAACTCTATGGACACGCACAGGCACTCGCAGTTCTGGAGGAACGACAGCGCCTGGCACGCAACCTGCATGATGCTATCAACCAGTCACTCTTCTCCGCCGGGCTGATCGCTGAAGTCCTGCCGCGCCTGTGGGACCGGGATCAGGCGGAGGCGCGGCGCTCACTCGAAGATTTGCGCAAATTGACACGCGGTGCCATGGCTGAAATGCGCGCCCTGCTGGCCGAGCTGCGTCCCTCAACCCTGACCGATGCCGAGCTGGGCGATCTGCTGCGCCTGTTGGGGAATGCGTTCACCGGTCGCACAAACATCCCGGCTAAAGTAACCGTGGCAGGCCAAGGCATCCTGCCCGCGGATGTACAGGTGGCAATCTATCGCGTCTGCCAGGAGGCGCTCAATAATGTCGCCAAACATGCCGGGGCCAGTCTGGTGGAGATCAATCTAAAGCACGAAGTAAATGCCATCGAATTGAGCATCCGTGATGATGGCCAGGGGTTTGATCCTGAACAAACCACCTCCGGTCACTATGGCTTGATTATGATGTACGAGCGCGCCGAGGCAATAGGCGCCCAATTATCGATCACGAGCCAGCCCGGTCAAGGCACTGAACTCACCATCCGCTGGAGGCCAACTCGACCCAATGAGGCCGTATGACAAACTCTTCCTCCCAACCCATTCGCGTCCTGCTCGTTGATGATCACACGATGGTCCGTCGGGGACTGGCAACCTTCTTAAAGGTTTTTGATGATCTGCAACTGGCGGGCGAAGCCGAAAGCGGCGAAGCTGCCATCCAGCTCTGCGCCGAGGTAGCACCGGACGTGATCCTCATGGATATGGTCATGCCCGATATGGACGGAGCCGCCGCAACTCGTGCCATCCGCCAGCAGTTTCCGCAGGTACAGGTGATTGCACTGACCTCTTTTAAAGAGGGAGACCTGGTGAAGAACGCGCTTTCAGCCGGAGCGATCGGCTATCTGCTCAAGGATGTCTCCGCAGATGAACTTGCTGAGGCGATCCGCGCGGCCCACGCCGGTCGCGCCACCCTCTCTCCCGAGGCGGCTCAGGCCCTGGTAGAGACAGCCAATCAACCGCCGGCGCCCGGGCTCGACCTGACAGAGCGCGAGCGTGAAGTCCTAGCCTTGATGGTGGAGGGACTGAACAATACGCAGATCGCTGGAAGGCTGTCTGTAAGTCCCTCCACCATCAAATCCCATGTCAGCAATATCCTGTCCAAATTAGGGGTGGCTAGCCGCACAGAAGCCGTATCTCTTGCGCTGCGTAACCAAATCATTCCCTGATCTTGCATCCATGTAAGTGGTGTGCCTGAATTCGCGGATGTGACGATTGAAGATAAAGTGAGAACTGCCATCAAGCTAGTCATTGAAGCAGAGCAGTCACCCAATATTTCTGAGGCATCTTAAGCTTCAGTCCCCATTAAGTAAGGTGAGCTGGATAGGATTACCTGAAATGAAATTCTAGCGGATCTCTTTTCGCGTTCACTACGCTTTCTTGATGAGAATAGGACAGGCATTCGACACACGATGAAGACCCTGGCAAGGAAAGCCGAGATGGATAATGATCAAAAAATAAGAACTTCAGAGCTACGTTACCGCCGCCTGTTTGAAGCCGCCCAGGATGGGATCTTAATTCTGGATGCTCAGACAGGCGCCATCACAGACGTGAACCCCTTCCTGATCAAAATGCTGGGATATTCGCGCGCAGAGTTCGTGGAAAAGAAGCTGTGGGAAATGGGTGCATTCAAGGATGTTGAAGCCAGCCAGGAGGCCTTCGAAGCCTTGCAGAAGAATGAATATATTCGCTACGAAGACCTGCCGCTGAAAGCGAAAAACGGGCGGCTAGTGGATGTGGAATTCGTCAGTAACGTTTATTTGGTGGGCGGCGAAAAGGTTATTCAATGCAACATCCGCGACATCACAGAGCGTAAACAGGCCCAAGATGCCTTGCTGAAAAGCCAGACCCTCCTGCGCGAGCAATCCGTGCGGGACCACCTGACCGGTTTATTCAATCGGCGTTATATGAAGGAAACTCTGGAACGCGAACTGCTGCGAGCCACACGTAAACAACTCTTATTGGATATTATTATGCTGGACGTGGATAATCTCAAGCAGTTCAACGACACCTGGGGCCATGCCGCAGGCGATGAAATCCTGCGTGAATTGGGCAGCCTGCTGCTCAGGCAGGTGCGCGGGGAGGATATTGCCTGTCGTTATGGCGGCGATGAATTCATCATTATCCTACCAGATGCCTCGCGTGAGGTGATACGCGAGCGCGTCGATTTGATCTGCGAATACGCAAGATTGTTCTATCTCCAATTCGAGGGACAAAGCCTCGCCGCGGTGACCCTCTCACTGGGCGTTGCAGTCTACCCAGAGGATGGCGCGACGAGTACGGGGATCTTGAGAGCTGTGGATGCTGCGCTTTATCGCGCCAAGCATGACGGCCGCAGCCGGGTCGTGGTGGCAGGCTAGAAATTTCTACGGGGGATTCCGTGAGATTCACTTGAAAAATATTCGGGGACGTGTTTCTTAGGATGGCACGTTTGGGCTATAACAGTGACCGAGACAAAGGCGATCCGCGTCTTCATTGCCGATGACTTTAAGGTCTTGCGCGATGTGATTCGTCTGCATCTGGAGCATGCAGGGGATATGGATGTCGTTGACGAAGCGCCGGATCTGAATGATGCGCTGGAGCGCACTAGGATAGTGCAACCAGACGTCATCATTATGAATGATTATTTACCGCCCGTTGATAGCGCGCGCGCCACAGCGCGCTTTCGGGAACAGGGATTTACTGCCGCTATTTTGGTCATTTCCATGCATCTTGAGCCCAGCCTGATTCAACGTTCATTCCTCAACGGCGCGAATGGCTTTTTGCATAAAGATGAAATAGATAAATATCTGGTAGACGCCATTCGACGTGTTCATCAGGGCGAACGTTATTTATCCCCCAAGGCTGGGGATGCCTACAGCAGTATTCAAGAGTAGACACGTTCTCTCATCTTAATTCAGGCAACCTGCTCCAGGTTGCCAATATGGGGCTGGATCCATGGGTGCCACATCGTCCAGGTTTCCTCCTGTACTGCAGAAAAGAGTCGCCTAGTACTCCATGATACGCGTTGCGCTCGCCGACGATCATGCAGAGATGCGAGTGGTCCTTCGGCTGTTGCTGAGCCTATCCAAAGACATAGAGCTCGTCTGTGAGACAAGCAACGGCCAGGAGGCAGTCGATTGCGTCAAACGCCTCCAACCCGACGTGCTGGTGATGGATATTCACATGCCTGTGTTGGATGGTTTCGCGGCCACAAAGCAGATCATTGACCTATCAGTCTCCACGCGTGTGATTCTGACTTCCACGGATACAGGAGATTTTGTCGCCAGGCAGGCAGCTGCTTCTGGTGCGAAGGGCTTCGTACCGAAAGACAAAGTGGTGAAGTTGTTGCTGCTGGCGATTGAAACTGTCCATCGAGGGGAAACATTTTTCGTGGAATAATGCTAACGATTTATGGTGGATTTATAGCACCCAGAACCGCGTGTCTCTCAGCCCGCCCTGCGGCTGGATGCCAGGGCACACGACCTGCCTGGTAACATTGGCGCATACGGTATGCAGTTGAACTAAGCCTCCACATTTGGGCTGAAATACTTAAATCAAAATTCGTTTCTCGCTATTCCCATATTCCTATCTAGCCCTCCCTGGGCCCTTGTTCAGGCAGGCTTTCATTTCAAGAATGATTCTTGTGATTCTCGCTATTTCGCTTGCAGTTTTGCTAAAAGGTCTTCATATTGATAAATTACCTGCTCTAACAAAGTAGCGGTGTCAAGATATTTCTCACGGAGTTCAGGGTCCCAGGCGTTAGCTATGCACTGCAAGTGAATATTTCGCACCACACGCAAATGCTCCCATTGTCTTGCAAGGTGGTCTCTGTGAAGCTCTTGAACTTGCGGAAAATATTTTTGAACGAAAGACATATATATATATCCAGTCTTGGTTTGTGACCTGCCAACCAAAATGCTTACACAAATCAACGCGCGGGCTGAGGATGATCTGGAATTTGAATAAAGAAAACCCCGCATTGCTGGAACGCAGGGCTTCATGAAAAGCTACTATGGCGCTCAGCCTGTAAGTACCGTTGATACTGCCTATACCCCGTGTGTAAATATGGGTTTATTATGTTGGGATGTCTGGAGGAGTCAAGAAAAGAAACGTCAATTCGGGATAAGTCATGGGGGGACACGGATCTCACGGAATGGACGGAAAAAGTCCGTAAAAATACGGAAAAAAATCCGTGATGTCCGAGTAACCCGTGTCCGAAGCCTTGACAAGCTCTATCCCAAGCTCAGGTTAAAGAAGACACTTGACGAAGGCTTGCTCAATCGGCGGTTTTCTTGTATGCTTATCTTTATAGAAAATCGGAGGTCTCAATGAATGAAGAAACCTTTAACATCAGCATACGCAAGTTCCTAAAAATGGTCGGCGTCAACTCTCAGCGCGCCATCGAGCAAGCGGTGGATAAGGCTGTTGCCGATGGTGCCATTCAAGGCACCGAATCTTTTCCTGCAACAGTAACGTTGGAAGTCGCGGGACTACAGCTGAACGTCAAATTCGATGGAGAGATTAGACTCCAGTAAGCTCGTCAAAATCAGGATTGCCTTTTGCAGACTCGCTGTAACCTGGGTGAACCATGACGACACAAGAACTGTCTTGCACCAAGATATATAAGAAAGTCTATACATTGTATGGGGTGATTGAGGATGAGGTCAAGGTGGTGGAGGGGAAAGCACCATGATTACATCAGCGAGTGCCAATAAACTCGATCACCCTTATCCAAGAAAAATTGCGTTGCGTGCTCAACATTTAATACAAGGTACTTTATTCTATAATGTACTTGCAGACACAACAATCGGACTATGTTTTAGCGAGGTTCCCAGCGCAGTAATAAAGGTGAAAGAGGTATTAATCAAGTCTGGCTGGAGTGAAGATAATTACGAACTAAGTTTGTCCTGCTTTGAAGAATATATCAATGAGTTCAAAAATCCGATATTTCAACACGCGATTTATTCTATAATCAGCCATTGGGATTGGTATATTTCTAATTTAGGGAAATTTATTTATTTTGCAGAAGAACATGTCTCTCCTGTCAAGAAAAGGGACAAAGATTTGCTAAAGTTGAGTGCGAAGCCTTTTGCGAAACAAATAGACATAGTAAAAAATCAAACAGGAATTATATTCGAAATAAAATGTGAAGATTTAGATCTGATTGAAGAAATGCATTTGGTACGAAATTTAGGTTTACATAATCAGTGGGAAGTTGATGAAACTTATTTGAAAAACACTAAAATGAAAAACTTTAGGGTTGGAAAGAAGAGATTGATTGAGACACCGGAATTGGAGAAATGACATTCTGCTTTTATAGATTTAGTTCTAGCAACATCATCTCAGTTAGCTATACTTTATGCAGGAGTCCCACCCTATGATTGAAATATTTCCACGGAATAGTGAATGCTAGCATTGCACAAGAAAGGCCCGCGCATGATGAGATTGTGAGGCTGGTGGAGAAGATGCTGGCATTGCAAAAAGAGCGTCAGTCCGTGCGGCGTGAGGATGACCTTGACCGAGTCCGCAACTTGGAGCGACAGATCGCCCAGGTGGATGCGGAGATAGATCAGCGCGTCTATGCGTTGTATGGGCTGACGGAAGAGGAAATTAAGATTGTGGAGGGAGGATAGATGCGTAATCAAGATGTGCAAAACTTATTTAGTGAAAATGCTGGAATTATCATTGATCACTATAGTGAATTGGTAGATCAAACCCGTCAAACCCTTTTTCCCTGGTGGAAACTCACTCTAGTTGAAAGCCCCAATTTGGAGGGGATGCGCCCCTCTCAGGCAAAGTTTGCTGAAATAGCAGCTCCATATATGCTGCTTGATCAAAAATTCGTGTCAGCAGGAGGGAAAAAGTTCTTCGTGTATTGCGTGTGGCTGGCTGTTTTGGTCTTTTGGATGGTATTACTCACTGTTTTTTCAACGTACGCAGGCCAGCCTGCTACACCCGCGACAGGCAAGGAACCAGCCCCACTGAATTTTGGGATCCTAATTTTAGCATGGACAATACTTATTCTTGCTCCACTACTCCTATATGGTTATACAGTTTGGTTCTTGACGACAAAACGAAACACTTGGAAAACACGAGCAGCTTGGTTGATCACATTGATGTTTCTTCTTTATTATTTGTATTTGGAAATCCAAAAGCCAGTCAATAAAGAATTCCTGGCAATATCTGACTCGCCGGCGTTTGGAAGAGTTTTGCTCATCATAATAATTCCCGCCATCCTCCTTGTTTGCTACAGTCTTCTGTATTTCGCAAAATTCTTACTGGAACTCTTTGTGAATAGTTTCAATGCTTTTGTACATGCCCACCAGCCAGTTTCCTATCAAATCTTACGTGAGGTAATCACGGCTTCGGTCAGGTCTGATAAAGCCAGCTGGCACCTGGCCGAGTTGAATATTAATGAAATCAATACGCTTAAAGAGTTAGCAAAAAACAATTTGGAGGCAACAGAGAAAAAAACAATACCTACAATTATTCTTATTGCCGTGGTCGGTTTTTTAGCGACTTTACCAGGTTTTCAAGAATTTTTGGGACACTTGATTGCAGAAGTTGTAAATCGAGTCTTAGAAGTATTAGTCGTTACAAGAAATGCTCCGAACATGACCTTGGGTCGTATCATATTCGATCTAGCCATTATGCTTCTAATATCCTTTATTTTTGCAGCGTATCTTTTATTGTTTCAGAATCTACTTGTACAGGGGATTATTATTCAAGTTTGTACTATTGCTGAAGGGGCCCATAAACAGACCGAGCACTTAATTCTGCAAGATAAAAAGGAAAAACCTATCATATATACAATGCTACAGAAATTAATCGCATTTATTGCTTCTATGCTAAGAAATTGAATTATTTCTATCGGGTGCCATCAAAGCTTAGAGCATCATAACGCTCGGGGAAAATTGCTCTATCCTAAGTCTATAATCAGGGTGTCAATAGAAAGGTCGGTTTGACGTTTTGAAAATCCATCTGATTTAGGAGTAGAAAATGACATATACGTTAGATACGAAAGTCGGTGAGATTTTGAAAGACACGCATGCTGTGGAAATCCTGGAGCGATATGCACCAGGCACCTCCAAGAATCCCATGGTCGGGATGGCAAGTGGGATGACGTTGCGGTCTATCCTTGCCATGCCGCAAGCCAAACAGGCTGGGCTTACCGAAGAAATGGTATCAAAAGTACTGACGGAGATCAACGCCCGCAAGTAATCAGATCCATCACCGTAAAAAATATCTCTAAAAGAATGGAGCGCCGGGGACAGCGCTCCATTCTTTTCTCCAATCTGTTGTAAGAATCAGAGCAGACAGGAGCGAGTCTCCCATGTAAGCAGAAAGAATTTGCCCATCGGGTTTCCCGTCAGGTGAGGTTCTTATCCTTACAAGTTTGTGATGTCGCGTATTTTGACCCATTAGTGTGTTACATTGAACTCGGCTTATAAATAAACAAGGCGTTTATCATTTGGGGGAAATGGAGGATGTTCCAGAGGGAGCGTCCATTACTACCCAGGCCCATTTGCTTTGAAGCAGTTCAATCAAAAGTAAAGGAAAAATATCATGAATCAGAGAGAAATCGTGCAAGCCCTATTGGATTCCGTCCAGAAGGGTGACTTCGTCAAGACTAAGTCTTTGCTCACAGATGAT
>WNFU01014360.1_pt1 | contig 11020 bp, 13 predicted proteins | sample 5400121 | NCBI WGS metagenome assembly WNFU01 (sample SAMN13153360, study PRJNA577476) | soil metagenome | isolation source: 100 cm soil or saprolite under grassland replicate 1 | place: USA:California | collected 2016-06-15
CCGCGGCTGGCCACCTCCAGCTTGGTCCCCTCATCGGTACGAAACAGCACGGTGTGGTGGTCAACGACGAAGTTGACGGGCAGCGCAAGCGGCCCCCGGTCATCGACCAGCACCACCCGACCCAGGTGCTGGCCGGCCAGCAGCCCGAAGCACTCCTGCTTGGTCAGCTCCTGCCAGCGGACCTCCCGCACGGTCCTCACCTCTTCGCGCTCGATCAGCACTGCTCGGCCCCACCGTCCCGACGCAGCCTAGCCTCGCCACGCGCGACCGGGCTAAGGGCGGAGGTCCGGCGCGCTGCGGGCCATCCGGCCAGGCTGGTCCCTTCGGTCATCGGCTGACCTGCGGGCAGGCGCCACCAGAAGACGATGGCCATCTTGCGGACAGCGCCTCAGACAAACTCTACTTCCAGCGGAGGCAGCAGCCGGTGGGTGATGCGGTCGACGGCGTCCTGCAGCAGCAGGTCGGCGGCGTCGAGATCCTCGCCGCAGAACTCGCAGCGCAGCAGGCTGAAGACCTCATCGGATAGGTACTCGATCGGATAGGTACTCGGCGTCGTTGCCGCAGCGCGGGCACGCAAGCATCGGTCCTCTCCTTCCACGCTGGATGCCGTGGACGGCGTTGCAGCAAGGATCAACCGTGCCGGCAAGCTCGTTGCAGGGCCGAAGGTCCTGACCTGGCCAGCCGATAGACCCGATCCGACCGGCCGCCCCGTCGGCGCGCCGCTTCACCTCGCCAGAGTGCACCCTCACGCCCCATCGGGTCCATCGCGAGGGTCGCGCTGCGGTGCGACGGCTCGGCACGGGCCGAACGGACGGCGAACCTTAGGTCCAATGACCCCTGACCCGAGCCTGGTCGCACGGCAGGCTTGCCACGTCACCCAGCGACAAGGAGGTCCGGGCAAAGGACCAGCGGGCAAGGCGGCATCCGCCCCTGCACCTGTTCGACAAGGAGGCGATGGGCATGGACACCCCACCCGGCCACCTGGCGGGCCACCGCTGACCGGTGCGCCCAGCTTCCCACTCCGCCGGCCGACGACCACTGACAGAACACGCGCGCGGCGACGGCGACCGCTCGCCGATCCGACCGCGACCGCAGCCAACCCGATCGGCCGACGGAGCGCCATCTCCATCACCTCTCCACCCAGGACGGAAATCCGCCAAGCCCGTCACCCAGGGCCGGCCGTCCCCGGCGCGTGGCCAGGCACGCCAACGCGGCCCACCCAGATCGTCCGGGCCCTGCACCAGCATGGAGTCATCGGCGATGTCCTGCCGCTCACCAAGTCGCTCGCACAGGCCGCCGAGGATCACCTTCTTGGGCCCCATGGCCCAGGCATGACGGGTCTTGGGGCCCTGGGACCCGGGCTGAGGCTCGGGGTCTCCTGAGAGGACGCCAAGCGCCGGTCCATCCTGGGTCGGCCTGCGGTGTTAGACGGAGGCGACCATGGCCAGCATCTTGCTCGTGGAGGATGGCCCTGGCGTCGGACGCCAGCTGCCCGGCCTGCTTGCGGCGGCCGGGCACCGCGTGTTGCGGTGCGGCGGCGGGCCGACGCCGCTGGCCGCCTGCCCGCTGCTGCGCCAGGGCAGCTGCCCGCTGCCCGACGCCGCCGAGCTGCTGGTGTTTGCCTGCACGCTGACGCTGCCGCTCCGCGGCCGCTCCTACCGCGGCATCCACCTGCTGCGCGCCTACCGCGCCCACCCCGACTACGGGCGGCTTCCCCTGGTGCTGGTGGCCGTCGCGGCCCCGCAGAACCTGGAGGGACCAGGGCCGACCAAGCTGGTGGAGACGTTCACAGACCCAGCTGGCGTGCTGGCGGCCGTCAACCGACTGCTGCAGCCTCCGGCCGCCCCACCGGCCGCTGACCACGGCATGCGTCGGGCGGCGGCCGGGTGAGCCGGGCGATCGCCGGCAGCCCGCCTACCAAGCCGTCAGCGCCGCTGCGTCTGCAACCGGAGGGCGTTGTCGGCATGGCGCCGGCCCTCGGCGGCCCACTGGCAGCTCGGCGGCTCCCCGCACCACGGCGCGCCTTCGCCGGTGGCGAAGTTGTAGTTGCAGTCCGGGCAGTTGACCTTCAGCTCCTCGGGCAGGTACGGGCAGTCGTACCAGCCGCACGACCTGGTGCCCGTCCCGGCCACGAAGTCGTAGGCGCACCCGGGGCACTGCTGGAACACCACCCGCGGTTCCACAGCAGCCCGCTGCCGGCGCACGATCCTCATCGACCGCCTCCTTGCCTGGCCACCCAGCCCCAGTCGCCGGTGGTTGGGGTCAGCGTCCTGCGGCTGGTCGGTGGGCGACAGGGCCAGTCGGCTCCAACCGCGCGGGTCGATCGACCCGCACTCCGACCCTGCACGGCTCCAAGACACGGTGAGCAGCGCGCGGAGGACCCTGATCGCCCTCACCGGTCGACGTTGTGAAACCGCTGCTGGGTTGCTGGCATGGCCGTCGACGGCCGCCGCAGCCGACCCTTGTCCACAGGGGCTGGCCTTCAGGCTGTGAGGAAGACGTTCGGCCTGCTTCAGCACCCGATCATCCGGTGCCTGATCACCCCGCTGGCCCTTCCGTCCTGCTTGCCAGCAGCCAGGAAGTCGTCCCGCCAGGCGGCCAACCGATGGGCCTCGACCTTGAGCTCGCGGGAGAGTTCCTCCAGCGACTCGCCGCGCAGCAGCCGCAGCATCGCGTCGGTCTGCTTGCCCGCCGACCAGCGCGGCTGCGACCAACAGTCCTTGCCCTGCTCGTTGGAGTTGTTCACCGACATGAGGGTCGTCTTCGCCCTTGTCTATCCGGTGTCCAATCCAACCGGGAGCGATGGACCACGATCAGCCCAGTTACAGTTATGCGTTCTTTGACCGCTGTGCAGGCCAACACACCGCGGTGGGTAGCAGGGCCCTGGCGTGTTCGTAGTCCGGGTGATACTGCGGCTGCGCTCGTTTGGAGATGATGCTGCCGCGGGCCGGTCGTTACGGTGCAAACGGATCCCAGCCGCTGGCCGCGCGGACCATGCCGCGAGCCAGGTCGGGATGCGCGGCGGCCCACAGGTCGTCGAACAGCACCCACGACCGGTAGCCCAGATACTGGGTCACGTGCATCGCCAGCTGGGCCAGGTGCTCACGCTCCCGAATCCGGGACGCCGACGGGTCACGCCGGCGATCCTGGTTCCACAGCGGGCCGTCCTGCCGCAGCCGGTCCATCGCGCGGGCATGGATCGGGCCGTGCGCGTCGAGCAGCCACCGCCGCTCCGGGCCGATGTAGTCGTCCTCCTCGGAGAAGTAGTCCGGCCAGTAGTTGCAGCGCTCCAGCACCGGCGCCAGCTGTGCCTCCCCAGGCGCGACCAGCACGCGCAGCAGCAGCGCCTCCGGCCAGCCCACAAACCGGTGCGGGTCAAGGATTAGGCCCGGCTGGTCGACCTCGGTGACCTCGGGGACAAGGGCAGCGGGAAGCGCCGCTGACAAGAAGCGTCGCGTTCCCGCTCAGCGCCGGCGGCCGGCGCTCCGCGTCGAGATTCGACCCCAGCGGACCACCGACACCCTCGAGGTCGGCGACGACCTGGAGCTCGCCCAGTGTGGCGAGCCGGTCAGCGTGACCGGCGCCGCCCGTCGGACGCGGCCGGATGTGTTTGCTTGTCGTGGGCCAACCGACCGGGGATCATGCTGGCTGACCCTCGAGGAGGTGCCGATGGCGGACAGGGCGATCGGAACGAGGGCCCTGCTGGGCGGCGACGTCCGCGACGGCGCCACCGTGCGGGTGGATGCCGACGGTGGCGAGCTTCACGTCGCCTTCCAGAACCCGCCGGCCTCCCAGGAGGCGGCCTGATCGTGGTCGAGATCGTCACCTGCCCCAACTGCGGCAAGCGCAACCGGGTGCCGGCCGCGGCGACCGGGGTGCCGCGCTGCGCGGCCTGCCACACGGCCCTGCCGTGGCTGACCTCCGCCGGCGACGGCGACTTCGAGCAGGTCGCCGGCCGCTCGACGCTGCCGGTGCTGGTCGACCTGTGGGCGCCGTGGTGCGGGCCCTGCCGGGTGGTCGCGCCCGGCATCGAGCAGGCGGCGACGACGCTGGCCGGGCGCCTCAAGGCGGTCAAGGTCAACGTCGACCAGGCGCCAAGGGTCGCCGAGCGCCTGGGCGTGCAGGGCATCCCCACCTTGCTGCTGCTGCGCGACGGCCGGGAGGTCGCTAGGCAGGTGGGGGCGGTCCCGCCGGCCGCGCTGGTCCGCTGGGCCGAGGAGGTGATCACCAAGCCAGCAGCCTAATCCATCCCCACGAGCCGGCGCGCCGCCCCGGGCGGGGCGGTGCCACCGGCAAGCCTGTCCCGGCTGAGCCGGCACGAGCCACGACAGGAGGCAGCGAGATGGCAGTCATACGCTTCGACCCGTTCCGCGACTTCGACCGCCTCACCGAGCAGCTGCTCGGCGCCCGCGGGGTGCGCAGCATGCCGATGGAGGCCTACCGGCGCGGCGACCAGTTCTTCATCCACCTGGACCTGCCCGGTGTGACCCCCGACGACGTGCAGCTCACCGTCGAACGCAACGTCGTGGCGATCCGGGCCGAGCGGCGCTCACCCCGCCAAGAGAGCGACGAGGTGTTCATCGAGGAGCGGCCGCAGGGCTCCTTCAGCAGGCAGCTGTTCCTCGGCGACAACCTGGACGCCGGCCGGATGGAGGCCAGCTACGACCTGGGCGTGCTGACCCTCACCATCCCGGTCGCCGAGCAGGCCAGGCCCCGCCGCGTCCAGATCGCCGCCCAGCCGAGCCAGCCCCAGCCGGTCGAGCCGACCGGCACCAGTACCACGAGCGCCGAGGGAACGAGCCCGTGACCTGGACACCACCTGCCGGCGGCCGCCCCGAGCGTGGACCCGACCGGAACCTGTTGCGACTGGCGGGCTGGCTGCTGTGATGGCAGCCGTCCGTTCTGGCCGGAGCCGTTCGGTGAGGGCGGTGTAGCGGCGGCCGGCGCCTTTGGTGCGGACCGCTTTGGCCAGCGCACGCCTGCTGCCGACCAGCACCACGATCCGCTTGGCCCAGGGTCAGCGTGTCGCAGGTGCCTGCCGTCCACGACTGACTGGTGGCGATCAGCAACCTCAAACCGCGGTGGTTTCTTCTTGGGATCACTCAGGCAACGGTCCTGCCACCGCGTCCCTTGAGTGCCGGCGCCGCTCGATCCTCAGGCGGATCCTCGCCGAGGCGCTCCAGGAACGCCGGTGCGTGCTCGGCGGCCACGATCCCGGGCGGTCCTGGCCACGGGTTACCGGCGGGCGGTGGGTCGGCGGCCCGGTCCGCTGGAGCGGCCGACCACCACCACGATCCTGCCCGCGACACCCAGGCTGCCCAGCAGGCCGGTCAGCGACAGGGCAAGCAGCACCAGGTTGAGCCGGCTGCCGCCGGCCAGGACGGCCTTGAGGGTGGCGACGGTGCCGCCCAACAGGAACACCGCCGCCGCCGTGGCCGACCACAACACCAGCATGAGCCGCCGGGTCATCGGGTCAGCCCTCCAGGTGGGTGGTGATCGGGGTCAAGGCCCCGTACACGATCAGGGCGACCACCGCCGCGACCACCAGCGCGGCCACGATCACGACCACCAGGCGCCGCCGTGGATGCCGCTCGGGGGTCCGGTCCACGAAGGGGACCACCAGCAGCGCGGCGAACACCGCCAGCGTCGCCCACAGCATGCCCGACACCCCGACCCAGTTCTCCAGCGGGTACAGCCACAGCAGCGGCCACGGCGGCTTGGTCACCTCGATGCCCTCCACCGCCGCCGGGCCGTGGCCCGGGGGGGCCAGCACCGCCAAGACGGTGAGCACCGCCACCAGCAGCAGGCCGAACCCGCCCAGGCGGGCCAGGTGGCGGCTAAACGGCTCGGCCGGCTCCGGCTCCGGGCCGCGCCGGAACGGCGAGGGGGCCATGCCGTGCCGCTTGACCAGCAGCAGGTGGACCGTGACGGCCAGGAAGAACGTCGCTGGCAGGACCGCGATGTGCAAGGTGTAGAGCCGCTCCAGCAGCGGCAGCCCGCCGAACTCCGGCGAGAACCAGAACCCCAGCCGCCCCAGCAGCCGCCCGGCCTCGATGTTGTGCTCCAGCGCCTCCAGCGCCTCCTGGTCCCACTTGAGGACCGTGCCGGAAAAGAAGAACGCCGCCACCATCCCGACCAGCAGCACCCCGACCAGCCAGTTGCCCTCCCGGGGCCGCTTGAACGCGCCGGAGGCAAACACCCGCAGCAGGTGCAGGCCGACCAGCACCACCATGGCCATGGCGGCCCAGTAGTGGAAGGCCCGCAGCCAGCTGCCGAGGGTCACGTCGGTGATGATCCGCCGCACGCTTTGGTGGGCGGCGGCCGGGTCGGGGTCGTAGAACTGGGCCAGGACGATCCCGGTGCCAACCAGCAGCAGGAAGGAGATCAGCGACAGGCCGCCCAGGCTGTAGGCGAGCTTGTTGGCGTGCTCGGGGACCGGATAGGCCAGGCCCCTGAGCCCCAGCCGCTCGTCCAGGGCATCCAGCAGCCGCCCGCGGCGCGTGAGCCTGCCAGGGGTGCCCGGTGCGGTGGTGGCCATCAGTGCACCCTCCACACCACCAGGCCCCCAAGCAACGCCAGCAGGCCGGCGATTCCGAGCAGGGCCGGCCCGGCCGTGCCGTGCGGTGCCCGCACCCCGCCGTCCAGGGCCTGCTCGTGCAGGACCGGCTGCTGGGCCTGCTCGCCTGGCATTGGCATGGAGGTGGCTGGGGCAGCCGGTGGCGTGGCCGCGGGCATCCTCGGCCGCGGATTAGGGCGGCGCACCACCCGGTGAGGTGCCGCCCCGATCGCCTCCTCCAGCAGGTCCCACGACCGGTGCAGATCCCGTCGGTCGAACGCCTGGTCGGCCCGGCGGACCAGAGCGAGATCCACCCCGGTGGTGTCCTTGGCCTCCAGGGCGTCGTGGAGTTTGTCCTGGATCGCCTCGACCTGATTGGGCTGGGTTCTCAGCAGGGCGATCCCCTGCTCGACCAGCTTCTTGGCGGGTAGCTTCTTGCCGTGGGCAAAGGCGGAAGGTGCCAGCAGGGCCACGGCGAGGCTGGCCGCTGCCAGCCAGATCACCAGCCCCCACAGGCGGCGCCTAGGTGGGAGAGAGTTCATCGCAGCCGCTCCTTACGGCCCGCAACCATTGGGTGGGGAGCAGGACCAGCAGCCCTGCCTCCTACGCCGCTTCTCGGATGCAGGCTGCTCCCTGACGTCGGGAGCATCCAGGGCCGTTCGCCCCCAGATCGCTAGGCCATCCGGCCAGGTGTTGTGGCAGGACGCCTCGCCAGCAGGCGGCATCCTCGATCCGACCAGCCTTGCCTGCCCGCCGCAGGACAACGCTCGGCCGGCCGCCAGCAAGCCGCCACATTGGTTCCGCACGCGGCCGGGTAGCCGGCTTGACTTGCGAGCCGTGACCGCGCCGGGGCCTGCTCGCCTCTGGCGCTGGTGTCCTGCCCTTATGGGTGGGCGTGTGGGCACGCCAACCCGCGGGCCATCGCGCTGACACAGGCCCCGAAGTCGGCCCCATCCGCAATGGCGTGCTCTGGCGCCATGCCCGCCACGTGCTGGCCGAAGTCATTGCCGCCACCAGGGGCAACGTCCTCGGCGAGAGCGGGCACGGCCGCCCCGACCACCAGCCCCACCGTGAGCGCCGCCACGCCGACGACCCGTCTGATCATCGCGAATCCCTCCTCCGGTCATGGAGCGGATCCGGTACTTGCCACCATCGTGGCCCCAGTCCGGGTCCACACCTCACCCACGACCGACAGTCTCAGCCTCGGCGGCCAGATGGACCGAGCACAGCGGCCCCCTTCTCCAGGGACGAAGGTCCCGACATTCCTCGGAAGCCAACATACGACGGTTCGCTGGGTCCGCTCCTTCCACGCTGGATGCCGTGGACGGCCTTGCAGCAAGCATCAACCGTGCCGGCACGTTCGCTGCAGGGCCGAAGGTCCCGACCTCGCCCGCCGATGGACCCGATCCGACCGGCCCCCGTCGGCGCCACTTCGCCTTAGCGCCGATCCTCGCGCCGGGTAATGCGACCCCTGTTGCGGTCCGAGGATGTTGCGCGGTGTGTACGTGAAGTCGTTGCTGCACAACAGTGCTAGGACTGTCAGCAGATCGGCCGGAACCTGTAGATAGGGCGGACCAGCCCCCAAACAAGGCGTCGCCGCCCGAGCAGGCGGGGAGTTCTTCACCCGACCGACCGGGCCGAACCACCGCCGCTACGAGGCGCTCCGCGCCTACCTGTACGAGGGACTGTCAGCCCAGCAAGCCGCTGACCGCGCCGGCTGGTCCCAAGCCACCTTGCGCTCGGCGGTGCGGGACTTCCGGGCCGGCAAGACCGGGTTCTTCATCAACCCGCGACCGGGCCCCACCCGCGCGCCGGCCAAGCGTGCCGCCCGCGAGCGCATCCTCGAACTCCGCCGGGCGGGGCACTCCGCCGCCGAGATCTCCGAAGCCCTGGCCGACACCCCCACCCCGCTCAACCGCACCGGCGTCGCCGAAGTCCTCGCCGAGGCGGGCTTCCCACGCCTGCCGGTGCGACCATCCGCCGAGCGTGGCGTCCCCTTGCGCGACCACCCCCGCCGTGCCGAGCGCATCGACTTCGCCGAGCTGGGCGCACGGGTCCCGACCAAAGCAGCCGGGCTGCTACTCGCCGTCCCCGAACTGGTCAGCCTCGACCTGCCCGGCCTGGTCACCCAGGCGGGCTACCCCGGCACCCGGGTCATCCCCGCGATCAGCTACCTGCTGTCGCTGCTGGCCTGCAAGCTCACCGCCACCCGCCGGGTGTCCCACGTCGACGACCTGGCCGCCGATCCCGGCGCGGGCCTGTTCGCCGGCCTGGCCGCGCTGCCCAAGGCGACCGCGCTGACCACCTACTCCTACCGGCTCGCTCACGCCCAGCAGGCAGCGCTGCTGGGCGCGCTCGGCAAGACCATGCTCACCAGCAACCTGATCGCCGACGCCGGCGGTGACCTCGACGTGGACTTCCACGCGATCATGCACTGGGGCGAGGACGCCGGCTTGGACAAGCACTATGTCCCGACCCGCTCCCAGCGGACCCGCTCGGTACTCACCTTCTTCGCCCAAGACGCCAGCACCGACACCCTGGTGTACGCCAACGCCGACCTGACCCCAACCACCCAGGCCAGCGAGGTGCTGGTGTTCGCCGACCACTGGCGCAAGCTCACCGGCCGCTGGCCCGCGCTGCTCGTCATGGACCAGAAGGTCACCACCCAGCCGGTCCTGGCCGAGCTGAACAAGCGCCGCATCGACTTCATCACCTTGCGGATGCGCTCACCAGCCCTTGTGCGCCACATCGAGGCGCTGCCCGCCTCCGCGTGGCGGACCGTGCGGCTGGACCGCGACGGCGCCTACCGCCGTCCCAAGGTCGTCGACGAGCAGACCACCCTGTCCGCCTACCCGGGCACCATCCGCCAACTCATCGTCCGGGGTCTTGGCCGTGAGGCCCCCACCGTCATCATCACCAACAACCAGACCCGCACCGCCAAGCAGGTGATCGAACGCTACGCCCGGCGGATGAGCATCGAGCAGCGCCTCGCCGAGTCGATCCGCTCCTTCCACGTCGACGCGCTCACCGGTGCCGTGCCCCTCAACATCGACCTCGACGTGGCATTGACCGTGCTCGCCGGTGCGGTCTGCGCCTCACTGCGCCGCCGGCTCACCGGCTACCACCACGCCACCCCCGACACCCTCCAACGACGGTTCCTGTCCACCAGCGGCGTCATCCTCAACCACCAGCACACCATCATCGTACGGCTCAACCGGCGCACCTACTCCCCGGTGCTCCGCCAAGCCGACCTCCCCCACGTCAAAGTCCCGTGGTGGGGCGGACGCACCCTCCGCTTCGAGCTCGACTGACCACCCCGCCAACATCCCAGACTGGGGTCGAATCCGCTGCGCGAGAATCGGCGTTAGACTGGGGTCGAATCCGCTGCGCGAGAATCGGCGTTAGAGAGGCTCAGAGCTGCCGTCACGAAAGCAACTGCGACGGTTGGTGCTACCTTGGAGTCGGGTTTCTCCTCGATATCGTAATACAGGTCTCGTAACGTTAGGGCCAATGGCACAACATCCTGCTTGAGAAGTCCGTGATCAATAAGCGTGTTGATGCGCTCCGGGGTGGTGTGGCCTTCTGGCATATTATGCCGACTGCTGGCTCGTACAACAGCATTCCGAACCATCCGGAAACCTTGGGTGACAGCCGCCCTGGGATCCTCAGTGGCCAAGCGGCTGAGCAAAATCTGCTGGTGCATGTCAACCCTCAACTCCTGCTCATCCGCTACTTCTCCGGCATGAATCAAGAGAGTCTCAGCACGTTCAGCGAAGCTCAGTTCTGTTCCACCGGGCGCCTTGAGGCTACGGACCTGGCCCAGTCGCTCGGCGATAGTTCGCCGGAACTTGATCAAGGCGAAGAGGGCGACCGCAGGCCATGCAAATTTGGACATGGCATTTAGCAGTTCTGTGATTTGCTCAACCATGTTGACCCCACCCTGGAGGAGTGGACCGTTGCAGCTAGGGACTTGCGCATGCCGGTCAAAGCGATCTCATAGTGACATATCGTGCGGCTGACAAGGCAAGGCCCGATGGCCGTGCGTGGCCTCTGCCTGGTCATGCAGCTGGGCGCTTGGCGACCATTGGTGACCGCTGATGCCCGTGCTCGACCGCTGCGACACGGACCTATCGCAGCCCAGGAAGGGTTCCGGTCCCGTCCGGTCGCGGACGCCATCGGCGCTCCGGTCCTCCGCGACCAGGTGCCGGATCGGCCGGCCGGGCACGGCAAGGCCGATCATTCCTGGAAGGTGAATGCCGGCTGCGGAGAGGCTCGATTCATTCGACTGTTGCGGATCAGTCCCTTTTAAGGCAATCGGCCTGCTCCATTGTTCAGCGTCATGTCGGCGGTAACGAATGACGAAAACCTGGGCAAGCTCGCTCTGCCGCGCAAACGGGCGTTGAGCGCATGCTGTTTGTGCGCTTCGTGCGGTTAGACTAGTCGACTCAACGCACAAGCTTCTAT
>WNFU01009435.1_pt1 | contig 11018 bp, 10 predicted proteins | sample 5400121 | NCBI WGS metagenome assembly WNFU01 (sample SAMN13153360, study PRJNA577476) | soil metagenome | isolation source: 100 cm soil or saprolite under grassland replicate 1 | place: USA:California | collected 2016-06-15
GGAGCGGCTCGGGCTCGACCTGCCACCGGCACGGACGAAGGTGCGTGAGATCCATGCATCGCCGTTCGACTACGCCGCGCAGTGTCTGTTCGGGATCCCCACCGATCTCCCCGAGCCGCGCGACGACGAATCGGGCCACGGCGCCGCGGTCGCGCGGGTGCTCGTGGAGCTGGCCCACGCGTCGGACGGCGGCATGTTCGTGCTGTTCACGAGCCACGCGGCGCTGCGGCGCGCGGCGGACGCCGTGCGCGACTCGATCGGCGGCCGCTGGCCGTTGTTCGTGCAGGGCGAGGGGCAGCGCGACCACCTGCTGCGACGCTTCCGGGAGGCGGGCTCGGGGATTCTGCTCGGGACCGACTCGTTCTGGGAGGGCGTGGACGTACCCGGGCGCGCGCTGCGGGTGTTGATTCTCGCGAAGCTCCCCTTCAAGGTGCCGACGGAGCCCCTCACGGCCGCACGGCTCGAGCGTTTGGAGGCGCGGGGTCTGAACGGCTTCGCGCACTACCTCGTCCCGAACGCCGCCCTGAAGCTCAAGCAGGGATTCGGGCGCCTGATCCGCAGCCGCGGGGACGTGGGGGCGGTGGTGCTGCTGGACCGGCGCGTGGTCACCAAGCGCTACGGCGCGATGATCCTCGAAGGGTTGCCCCCGGCGACGCGGCTCGTGGGCCACTGGGCGGATGTGCGCGGCGCCTGCGAGGAGTTCTTTGCGCGGCACGGCATTGAGGCGGAAGCGGGGGCGGTAGAGGGCGGGAGGGCGGTAACGGGTGGTAGTGGGCGGTAATGGGCGGTAGCGGGAGGTAACGGGCTCCAGATATCGATGGTAAATTCCCGAGGCATCTCGGGCGTATACCTGTAGAGGACACGGCGTGACCCAGTTCAGCAAGCGCCTGGCGGCGCTACCCACGTACCCGATGGCCGAGATTCCGGCGATCAAGCGCCGGCTCGTTCAAGCGGGAGTCGACGTCATCGACGTCGGGGCGGGGGATGCCGATTTCGCGCCGCCGGAGGTGGCCGTGGACGCGCTGGCGCACGCCATCCGCGATCCGGCGATGAGCCGCTACGCGTTTCAGCTCGGCCTGCCGGCGTTCCGCGAGGCCGCCGCCGCGTACCTGAAACGGCGCTTCGGCGTGCGGTTCGACCCGTTCGCCGAGCTACACCCGCTCATCGGATCGAAGGAAGGCATCGCGCACCTCGCGATGGCCTTGCTCGACCCGGGGGATGTGGCGATCGTCCCCGAGCCGGGCTACGCCGTGTACGAGGGCGGGACCGTGCTCGCGGGCGCCGAGCCGTATCGCTACGCGCTGACGCCGCGAACGGGCTTCCTGCTGGAGCTCGACGAAATCCCCTCCGATGCCCTCCGCCGCGCCAAGCTCGTTTACTTGAACTACCCGAACAATCCCACCGCCGCGATCGCGCCGCGGGAGTACCTCGAGCGGACGGTGGCGTTCTGCCGGAAGCACGGGATCGTCATCGCGTACGACAATCCCTACTGCGAAATCACGTTCGACGAGCGCGTGGCGCCCAGCATCTTCGAGATCCCGGGCGCGCGCGACATCGCGGTGGAGTTCCACTCGCTGTCCAAGACGTTCTGCATGACCGGGTGGCGGCTGGGGTGGGCCGTGGGGCGGCCGGAGCTCATCGCCGCGCTGGCGCGGGTGAAGAACTACGTGGACACGGGCGCGTTCCTCGCGGTACAGGCCGCGGGGGCCGCGGTGCTGCCGCAAGCGGAGTCGCTGGCCCGCGGCTACGTCGCGCGCTTCCGGGAGCGGCGCGATGCGATGCTGCCGGTGCTCCGGGCCCAGGGCTTCGAGCCGGAGACGCCCGAGGCCACGATGTACGTGTGGGTGCCGCTCCCCGATGGCGTCGCCTCGGCCGCGTTCGCGCGACGCGCGCTCACGGAGGTGGGGGTGGTGACGCTCGCGGGGAGCGGGTTCGGGGCCGGCGGGGAAGGATTTTTCCGCATTGCGCTCACGGTCGGCACGCCGCGGCTGGTCGAGGCCGCCGAGCGGCTGGGAAGGGTGCTGGCCGCTGTTTGAGATCCGGAGGCCCTCGCTCGAGTTTCGGCGGCTCACCTGGGTCGTCAGCGCCGTGGTGCACGTGACCATCATCATCCTCGCGTTCAGCGGGTCGTGGCGGATCGATCGGCCGCAGGGGCTGATCACGATCATTCCGCCCGCACGCCCGCAGCCCCCCGAGCTGCCGCCCTTCGGCGGCACGCGACGCGGTGCGGGGCCGAGCGGTGGTCTGGGACGGCCGGTGCCGAGCGCCGCCGTGCCCGACACGATGCGGCCCGTCCCGGCCCCGGTCGGTCGGCCCGACTCGACGCTCGCTGCGAGCCCTGCCGCCGTCGGCCCCCACATCCTGAGCCCACCCCAGGTGGGCGACGGTCGGCTCTGGGTGTTGCCGCGCCCCGCGCTGCCGTCCGAAGTCGCCGACGCACTATACGAGCCGCATGAGAACCGGGACACCATGGTGGTGCGCCGGTTGCGCGCCATGGTCGACTCGCTCAACGTGTTCATCGACCAGGATCAGCGCTCCCGGCAGCGCCCCGTCTGGACCACGGACGTGGCGGGGAAGGTGTTCGGGATCGACTCGCAGTTCATCCACGTGGCGGGGATCAAGATTCCCACGGCGGCGCTCGCCCTCCTGCCGATCACTCTGCCGCAGGGGAACTACGCCGAGCAGATGCGTGCGCGCCAGCTGGACGAGATGCGGCAGGACCTGATGCAGGCGGCCCGGCGCACCGAGACGCTGCGGCTCTTCAAGCAGTACGTGCGCGACCTGCGGGCGCGGAAGCAGGCCGAGCGGGACGCCGAGCGCCGGGCGCGCGGCGATACGACCCAGGCGAAGACGGACAGCGTCAGCGCGGTGCCGTAATGGGTTTCGCAATCGAGTCATTTGCGGGGTCTGTCATCGTGTTGTTCGCGCCCTGAGAGGGCGCGCTCGGCCGGTGGTGCGTCCTTCAAGGACGCACGTCGCGCCGAGCCCGGGCTCTCAGCCCGGGGATTCTCGGATCGCAGCTTCGAGCCTCCGCAGCGCCGCGTCTCTCCCCACCACGAACAGCAGCTCGTTCACCGGCTCCGAGACGGTCCCGCCCGTCAGTGCGATGCGGATCGGCTGAAACACTTTCCCCGCCGCCACCCCGCGCGCTTCGGCGAGGGCGCGCAGCCGTCGCTCGAGCTGCTCCGGCGTCCAGTCTGTGTCCTTCAGCGCGGCGAGGCTCTCTTCGAGCGACGCCTTGTAGCCGGCCGGGTCCTTTGCGATCTCCTTCTTTGCCTTCTCGTCAAGCTCCACGTGCTTGGCATCGAGCCGGGCAGCCACCTGGCGCGCGACATCGAGCGTGGTGCGCGACCGGGTCTTCACGGCGGCGATCGCTTTGAGCACCGCCTCCTTGTTCCCGTTCACACCGAGCGTTTCGAGCTGCGGCGCCACGAGCGGATAGAGCTCCTCGGCGGGCGTCATCGATAGATACTGCCCGTTCATCCACTCGAGCTTCGTCATGTCGAAGATCGCGGCCTTTTGCTGGATCCCGGCGAAGGAGAACAGTCGGATCATGTCGTCCTGCGTCATGATCTCGCGATCCCCTCCGGGACTCCAGCCGAGCAGGGCCAGGAAGTTGCGCATCGCGGCGGGGAGAATCCCCATGTGCTGATAGTCGCCCACGGCCGTCGCGCCGTGCCGCTTGGAGAGCTTTTTGCCGTCGGGTCCGTTGATCATCGGGACGTGGCCGAACACGGGCAGCGGGGCGCCGAGTGCCTGGTACAGGGCGATCTGCTTGGGCGTGTTCGAGATGTGATCGTCGCCGCGCAGCACGTGGGTGATCCGCATGTCGAGGTCGTCAACGACCACGGCCAGGTTGTAGATCGGTGTGCGGTCCGAGCGCAGGATGATGAAGTCCTTGATGTCGACACCCTGGAACGAGATCCGGCCGTGCACCGCGTCCTCCCAGGCGATCTCTCCGGGGGGCAGGCGGAACCGGATCGCGCCCTCGTCCATGTACGCTTTGCCTTCGGCGAGGAGGCGGTCGGCGATTTCCTGGTGGCGCTTCACGCGCGCGCCCTGGAACACGAGGTCCTCGTCCCAGTCGAGGCCCAGCCAGGTGAGGCCGTCGAGGATCACCTGCGTATGCGCGTCGGTCGAGCGGGCCTTGTCGGTGTCTTCGATGCGCAGCAGGAACTTGCCGCCCTCGTGGCGGGCGTACAGCCAGTTGAAGAGGGCCGTGCGGGCGCCTCCGACGTGGAGATAGCCCGTCGGCGACGGAGCGAAGCGTACGCGAACGGTCATGTCGACGCGGTGGGGGGGTGAGATACGGAGAGGGGGGGATTCGAACCCCCGATAGAGGTATTAGCCCCTATAACGGTTTAGCAAACCGCCGCCTTCAGCCACTCGGCCACCTCTCCAAGCTGCTCTAGGTAGGAAGTTAACCGGAACTCGAGCCGGGCCAAGATAGCGGGCGACTTGCCCACTTCAGGCGGACCCTCCATATATAGCCCGGCGCCCGAGACACTCCCCCCAACCGGGAGCCAATCATGAGTCGCCGCATTTCCGAGGCCCCCCGAGCGCTCGCGGCCATGGCACTCGGCACGTTCTTCTGGACCGCGTGCTCCGACCGCAGTCCCGACGCGCTCACCGGACCGTCCGCCGCCCTCTCTCAAGCTCCGGACATCCACGCCGCGATCGTGGCGCAGGAGCGCCACACCGCCGCCCTGCTGCGCATCCCCGGCGTGATCGGCACCGCCGTGGGACTCCTGCCGAACGGCCGGGCCGCGGTGAAGATCTTCCTGGAGGGGGCCGGCGTCCGCGGGCTACCGAGCGAGCTCGAGGGCACGCCCGTCGCAGTGCAGGTCACGGGGCGCTTCATGGCGTTCAGCGACCCCACGACGCGGCAGCGGCCGGCCCCGCTCGGCTACTCCGTCGGCCATCCCGCCATCACGGCCGGCTCGATCGGGGCACGCGTGTTGGACGCTTCGGGCAACGTCTACGTCCTGAGCAACAATCACGTGCTGGCGAACAGCAATGATGCGAGCATCGGGGACCCCGCCCTCCAGCCGGGCCCCTACGACGGCGGCACCGCACCCGCCGACCAGATCGGAACGCTCGCCGCCTTCAACACGATCGACTTCTCGGGCGGCGCGAACACGATCGACGCCGCTATCGCGCGCTCCGACGCGACGAACCTCGGCAGCTCGACGCCGACCGACGACGGCTACGGCGCGCCCAGCGCCGCCATCTACGGCGACGCGAACGGCGACGGCACGTTCGACGACAAGACCGCGTTGCTGGGCCTCAACGTGGAGAAATACGGGCGCACCACCAGGCTCACGCACGGTAAGATCACCGGGATCAATGCCACCGTGGACGTGTGCTACGAGGTGTTCCTGATCTTCTGCATCAAGTCCGCCCAGTTCGTCGATCAGCTCATCATCGAGCCGGGCTCCTTCTCGGGCGGGGGCGACTCGGGGTCGCTGATCGTGACGGACGACCAGAACAAGAACCCCGTGGGACTCCTGTTTGCGGGCAGCTCCACTCAGACGATCGCGAACCGCATCGACCTAGTGCTCAACAACTTCGGGGTGCACGTGGATGGCGGCGCGGCGCCGCCTCCGCCCACACCCGTGACGGACGTCGCCGTCACGAGCGTTACCGCGCCTGCCGCCGTCACTCAGGGTGCCACCGTGAACGTGAGCGTCACCGTGAAGAACGTGGGCAACCAGCCCGTCGGCGGCTTCGACGTGATGCTGCAAGAGTCGCCGGACGGCACGCCGTTCGCGCCGCAGACCGTGACCGGTCTCACAGCCGGCGCCTCGGCGACGCTCACGTTCGGCTGGAGCACTGCCGCCAGCTCCACCGGGCCTCACACGCTCACGGCGAGCCACACTGCTTCGCCGGACGACAACCCGGCTAACAACCAGGGCTCGACGACCGTGACGGTGAGCTCGCCGTCCACGATCATTCACATCGGCGATCTGGACGCCATGACGTCGCGGAGCGGCAACACCTGGGCGGCCACGGTCGAGATCACGGTGCACGACGCCGATCACAACCCGCTGAACGGGGCAACCGTGACGGGACATTGGAGCGTGGCTGGCCTCAACTCCGATACGTGCACGACGGGCGATCTCGGCGGCAACGGGACGTGCATCGTGCTGTTCCCGAGCCTCAAGAGGAGCGTCACCTCGGTGAGCTTCACCGTGGTGAGCGTGACCATGTCGGGACGGACCTACGATTCGACGCTGAATCACGACCCCGACGGGGACAGCAACGGCACGACGATCAAGGTAAAGCGGCCGTAGCCCCGTGGCGCGATGCGGCTCTGGGCGCACGATCGCGACGCTGCTCGTCGCGAGTGCGCTCGCGAGCTGCCCCGCACGGGGCGGCCGGGAGGAGACGCGAGCGGTGACATCGAAGCCCATCGAAGCGGTCCTCGCGGCCCACACCGACTCGATCATGGCGCTGCCGGGCGTGGTCGGCACGGCAGTCGGGCGGTGTGATGGGGCGCTCTGCATCCGCGTGTTCCTCGCGGACTCGAGCGCAGCGGGGCGGCGACAGATCCCCACCCGGCTTGAGGGCTACCCGGTGAGCGTCGAGGTCACGGGCCCGATCCACCCGCGGGGGCCCGACAGAACGTGACCAAACCGCCTCAGTAGCCGCGTTCCATGAGCTTCACGCGCTCGGCCAGGTCGGCCGGCTCGGTCTTGACCAGGTGGCCGAGCGGGGTGACGTAAATGCGCACGGTGGGGGCTCCGGGGATGCGGGTGGGTCCGAAAGCGAAGCGCCACACGCGCGGGTGTCCTGGCAGCTCGGGTGCCCCCTGCCACAGCAAGTCGGTGGATTGCTTACCCAGCTCTGGTGGGGGAGCACCGAGCAGGTCACCCACGACGAAAAAGGCGGCGGCCCACGAGGCCCCGAGCAGCAGGGCGGCTCCGAAGGCGGCGATGAGCGTCCACCAGAACAGGCGTGCCATGTTGAGTCCCGGTTAGGGGGGACTGCGTCCTAACGGATAGCGGGGAAGGCCCGGCGGCACAACGAGCCAGCCGCCGGCCTGGTCGGGTTCGCGGCGAAAATGTCGCAGTCTGGCCACAAAAAGCCGCCTTCGCGATACGCGCCAGGATGCGGCGGAATGCCCGTGAGCCCAGTCACAGTGCAGCCTTACAGCGCGCGGTCCCCATGTGGCACCGCCCTTGCCCCTGCCGCCGGGCATGACGCGGATCGCTGTCGTGCTGATCGTAGTGGCGGGACTTGGCGGATGGCTCACACCATCAGCCGCGCAAAAGGCCTCGAGGGCACCTAGCTTCCGGGCCGTGTCCGACATTTACGGCACACCGAACCTGTTTCGGAGATCGCATCCGATCCGCGTTCGGCCCGCCCATGGGCCGGCCGTGGACAATCGAGCCCTATTTGTCGTTCCCGCCACTGCTCCCGGCCGCGCATCGTGGAGCACGATGCATTTGACGCAGCTTCCGGCGCGCGTGTCGTGGACGCGGTCCCACACGGCGTTGGCGAGTGCCTTCGCCATCACGTTGCTGATCGACGCCGCTCAGACCCGGGAGCTCGCCCGCCAGGGCTGGGTCGGCTTCCGCGAGGCGAATCCGTTGCTCGGCGCGCGCCCGACCGTCGGCCAGGTGAATACCTACACCGCCCTGGCCGGTCTGAGCGTGCTCGGCGCCGCCGCGGCGCTACCGCCGCGCGTACGGCCGTGGCTGCTCGGCGCCGCGATCGCGGTGCAGGCGTTCACCATCCAGGGCAGCGTGCGGCAGGGTCTCCCGATCCGGTTCCCCTGAGCTACCCTTCAGGGTAGTGCTGTACCGGGCCCATCCTTCAGGGTGGGAACTTCGAACGAGACGCATCCGATTGTTCTCTTCGCTCGCCGCCGTCAACCACTCCATCATCCGTTGCGTGCGCTGCCCGCGGTTGCGGGCCTATTGCCGCCGCGTCGCCCGAGACAAGAAACGGGAGTTTCGCGACTGGGAGTACTGGGGGAAGCCGGTCCCGGGCTTCGGCGATCCGGATGCGCGGTTGCTCGTCGTCGGGCTCGCACCGGCGGCGCACGGTGCGAACCGCACCGGCCGCATGTTCACCGGAGACTCGAGCGGCAGCTGGTTGTACGAGGCGCTGTATCGCCACGGGTTCGCCAACCAGTCGCAATCACTGTCGCGCGACGACGGCCTGAAGCTCAGCGACTGTTACATCTCCGCCGCGGCCCGGTGCGCGCCGCCCGGCAACAAGCCGAGCCGCGTCGAGCTCGACCGCTGCCGGCCCTATCTCGCAGCCGAGCTGGGATTACTCCGGCGTGTTCGCGTGGTGGTGACGCTGGGACGGATCGCGCACGAGAGCTGGCTCAAGGCGGCGGGATGGTGGTACCGGCTCCCGCCGCGCGCGCGGCCCCCGTTTGCGCACGGCGCGGTGACGACGCTTCCGGACGGCTGCGTCGTCATCGCGTCGTATCACCCAAGCCGGCAGAACACCAACACGGGCAAGCTGACGCGGACGATGTGGAACGCGGTGTTTAGTCGAGCGAAGGCCGCCCTCGTGTAGTCACGACGCGGCGCATTGGCCTCACCTCGCCATTCAATCTAGTTGCGTCTCCGCCACACGCGCCTAGTCGCCGGGCACCGCAGCGCGCGGCACCTGTCTTGCGACTCCGCCACAACCGGTCTGCAGCACTTTCCGATGGGGTCCATCACAGAGGGGGATTCCAATGAAACGTTTGCTACTCGCCGCCGCACTGCTCGTCGGCACGGCGTGCGACTCGCAGCCCGAACCCGCGGCACCGACCCGCACCGTCGATCCCGCGCTCACGGCGGCGCTCGCGACCGTCGGCTTGAGCGACCGGCTGGTGGTGATCGTCAACTACGACGAAACCGTCACGACGTCGGATGCGATGAGCGCCGCCATCATGAACGTCGGGTCCGGGGTGATCCAGTTCAACAACCTGGATCTCGTGGCCGCCTTCGCCACGCCGGCCGAGATCACCGCGATCAGCGGCCTGTCGGGCGTGCAGGGCGTGTACCCGAACAAGCAGCTTCGCTACTCCGCGATGCTGCACGAGAGCGTCCCCACCATCCGAGCCGACGCGGTCCACGCGTCGGGCATCACCGGAAAGGGCGTCGGGATCGCCATTCTCGACTCCGGGATAGACGGACTGTACAACCCCGACCTGCACTACCCCGACAAGACGGTCCAGAACATCAAGGTCCTCGTCAACCTCACCGACCTGTTCACCTTCAAGGGCTCGCTTAAGAAACCCGCGAAGGCGGCGAATCTCTTCGTCGAGAATCTGCCCAATAGCGAGACCTCGGTCGGCCACGGCACGCACGTCGCGGGGATCGCAGCGGGCCTGGGGACCGCATCCGGGGGCTACTACACGGGGGTCGCGCCGGGTGCGAAGCTCATCGGGATCGGGACGGGCGACGTCCTGTTCATCTTCTGGGCGCTTGCGGGCTTCGATTACATCCTCGACCACCAGCAGGCCTACAACATCAAGGTCGTGAACAACTCCTGGGGGTCGAGCGGTCCGTTCGATCCGAAGGACCCGATCAACAAGGCGACGAAGCAGGTGAGCAGTAAGGGGATCACGGTCGTGTTCGCGGCCGGGAACGACGGCCCCGACCAAAACACGCTCAATCCGTACAGTGTGGCACCCTGGGTGATCGGCGTGGCGGCGGGCTGCAAGACTGTACCCGACGCGACTCACTCGGCCATCCACTGCGTCGACCAGACCGGACAGAACCGCGACTCCATCCTGGCCGATTTCTCGTCGCGGGGCATTCCGGGCGATCCGCTGTACCACCCCGACGTCACTGCTCCGGGGGTGCACATCGTATCCACGCGAGCCTCGACCGGCACGGTGCTGAACGCCAGCGACGCGAACCACGACTTCGATCTAACGAGCAGCTGCGCCATCAGCGTGGCGAACGAGCAGTATTACACTTGCGCGTCCGGCACGTCCATGGCGACTCCCCACGTCGTGGGCGTCGTGGCACTGATGCAGGAAGCGGCGGGCGGGCAGCTGACCCCCGGTCAGATCGCGTCGGTCCTGACGCAGACGGCACGCCCGCTCCCGGGGTTTGCGCTGTGGGAGGTAGGAGCAGGGTACGTAGACGCGCTGGCCGCGGTGAACGCGGTGCGGCGATAGTCTACCGCACGTCGAACTCGGCCGTGATGTCGTAATCGTCCACGTCGCAGATGCCGACGTGCGCGAAATAGTGTCCCCGCCGGGACGCGGCGTCCTCGGGAAAGTGGATGGCGTCCCGGAACAGCCCGCCGCGCTGCATGGTAAAGCGTCGCGCGTCCGGACTCGGGACGAGCGTGGTGGTGTCCCAGACCGCGATGCCTTCGGCCGACTTGACCGTGAGGCACAGGAATCGTCTCGTGGCCAGGACGAAGAAGATCGGCGCGGCCCGCCGGTTGCGGATCGTGTACACGAGCATCGGGTTGACGCCGGTCGAGGTTCCCGCGCTGTCTCGCCAGGCGAAGCGGTTGGGGACCACGGAGAGCGTGATGTCCGCGTGCAGGGTCATGCCGTGGTCGACGGTCGTCCGGGCCGTTCCCGGCGGCTCCAGCTCTTTCGCCTGTTCCACCTCCATGCCGATGCCTGGATTGCCGCGCTCGGGCAGGCGCGTAACGCGCCCGCTGGCCTCGATGTACCGATTGACGTACTTACCCCAGCGCTCCGGTTTGCCGACCACGGGCACCACATAGGTCCGCGTCCCCAGCACCTGGAGCGCCAGGGGCACCACGATGGTCCACACGTCCACCTCGTTGTCCCGCTGGAGGAAGCCTTGGATGGTGAGCGCGGTGTCGACCGGCTCCTGCGCGGCCGCGGGCGCCGCGGTGCAGACGAGGAGGGCGAGTACAAGCGAGGCTCCGCGCATGCATTAATTCTCCGCACGATACCGCCCGTCCGCTAGGGTGCATCCGCGCGACGGCGGCGCACCTCAACTGGGTGGTCTGGCGACCTCCCAGTGGTGGCCAAATGGATCCACGATTCGCCCGAGACGCCATCCGTGGGCGTCCAA
>WNFU01011459.1_pt1 | contig 11018 bp, 3 predicted proteins | sample 5400121 | NCBI WGS metagenome assembly WNFU01 (sample SAMN13153360, study PRJNA577476) | soil metagenome | isolation source: 100 cm soil or saprolite under grassland replicate 1 | place: USA:California | collected 2016-06-15
TTGATCAGCTCGAGGATCTCGCCGATCTTCTGCGAGCGCTCGCCGAGGGTCAGCGACCGCTCGGCGATCGCCTCGACCTTCGCCCGCATGTCCTGCATCGTGTCCCCGGTGCGCTCGGCGACCTCGGAGACGCGGCGCATGTTCTCGGACAGCGACGTCGCGGTTGCGGCCAGCTGCTCGATCGTGGCCGAGCTCTCGGCGACCGCCGACGACTGCTCGCTCGTGGCCGAAACGGCTTCCTTGGCGGCCGCGCGCAGCTCGATGACGACTTCCGATAGCACCCCGGAGGTGGAGCGCACGTGCTCGAGCAGCTCTTTGAGGTTGCCTTCGCGCTCGGACAGGTCGCCGACCGCCGTGTTCAGGCGCCGCTCCCGGTCGGCCACCTCGCCGATGAGCCGGATCGCGTAGATCGTGAATCCCACGGCCCCCAGGAGGCTCAGCAGAGCGGCGACCAGGCCGGCGATCAGCGCCTCGCGGCCGGATCCCTTCGCGGCCGAGACGGCGCTGTCGGCCTGCGAGCTCTCGACGTCCGCGAGCTGGTTGAGAGGGGGGATGACGCTGTTGCCGAATCGCTGCTGCTCGTTGAGGGCTATCACGAGGCTCTGGCCCGAGGCGCCGCTCAGAGCGGGCCGGACGTTGTCGACGAAGTTCTCGATTGAGTTCCGGTTGGCGGCCAGAGCCCTCGCTCGGAGATCGCTTTCCTCCGTGGACTGGATGTGGAGCCGGCTGAGATTATCGGCGAAGTTTCGGCGTGCACTCTCGAGTTGGCCGAGCACGGCCGGGCTCTGCTGCTGCACGTATCTGAAGATCGCCGATTGCTCCTGCCAAAACGCGGCGCTTGCTTGCTTGACGTCTTCGGCGTCCAATCTCGCCTCGAGGGCGTCGCCCTGGTAGCGGCCGATGGCACTCTCGTACCGCCAAAGCGTGACGCCGAGCATCCCCGCCAGCAGGACGACGATTACCAGGCTCGCAGCCGCGATCCGGCGCGCCGGTTCGGCAGGAACTCGGTCCCGGGCGCGTCCGATTGCAGAGGGGCGCTCGGTCCCGATTCGAGAGCTCATCGAACCGCTCTACTTCGGGGCATGCCCGGTGCCTCCTTTGGCCCTGTCACCTTCATGTGGTCAGGCGTGAAGGGCGAAGTAGATCTGCTTCCCGGGTGCCGTGAACATGACTACTTTGGGCGCGTCGGAGGACAGCACTTCCCAGCAGATGTTTCCGGTCACGGTCGTGTTCCAAAAGATGAGTGGATCGTCGGTCTCGAGATTGGGATCGGGGATCGAGCCGCACGAGTTGTCGAAGGTGGTGTACCCGCGCCCGGACGGTCCGACGACGCGCATGTAGAAGCCGGCATGGAGGTACCCCGGCTTCTTGCCGTTTCTCCTCGCTTGAATCGTCACCAAATAGAATTGCTTTCCCGCTTTCGGTGGATTGTTGTTGCGATCCCAGTTGAGAATCCGGGAGGTCGCGTTTGGGAGCGTGGCGACCGCTTTCACCGTCCAACCGCGGCCGATGTCGTGCGGAGCTCCGAACGGAATCGGAAGGCTGCGAGTTCCCGTTCTAGGGCCAGGTCGCTGTACTGTTTCGCACGTCGAATTGACCTCGTCGACATTGTCGACGATCGCGGTATCGCGACCCGATCCGCAGTCGACGAGATCGCGTTCGCCATCGCGCGCCTCGAGGCGGTCGGTTCCGCGCCCGCCGAACATTCGGTCCGAGCCTGCGCCGCCGACGACGATGTCGTTTCCGGCCAGGCCGTAGAGGCGGTCGTTGCCCCCCAATCCGAGAAGCTTGTCCGCACCCTTCGATCCCCGGAGGAGATCCGGGCCGGCGGTCCCGATCAGGGTGAGCGCGAGCACAGAGGCAGGCAGCGCCACCGCGCAAAGAGCCACGACCCCAGGGATCCGCAGAGACATATCCAGCTTCCGGGCGGGTGCCATCGAAACCCGATGGGCTGCGGAGTATCGCACGCCGGGTGCTCAGCCGCTGAACGCACCGCTCGTGAGGGCGCCCCTATTCCGACCGCCGTCTTACCTGAAGCCGACCGTTCTCGCACCTGCAAATGTCAGGATCGAGAAGGTTGTGGTCGAGTTTCTGCGGTCTACGGAGACGCCTGCGAGCGGCATGGGAGCCGGTTTCCCGTTGCATCTGCCGCACATTCGTGCTAAGAATCCCGTTGCGGCTCGCGCACTGCGGCGCGAGAAGAAAGAGTAGGTATGGCGAGCTTTACCGAATTGCGGCCAAGTTCTGTGCGTCTGGCGACGCCCAGAGGCGATGCCGTGGTCCGGCAGGCTTTCCTCCGCGGCCTCGTGCCGCTGCTTGCTCTCGCCGCCGTTCTCGCCTTCGTCGTCGGTCCCAAGCTCGCCGGGTCCCACACGCGCGAGGACGTTTCCCCCGCTCCGGTCTTTCTGACCAATGCGCTCGGCCGGCCGCAGGCCGACGCACCCCTGGTCAGGAGGCCGGGGCGGGGCCTGATCGTGAGGCTCAACCGCGCCGGCTTGTCCGTTTCGGACGCCAACTCCTGGGTCTCCCTCGCGGCCAAAGGCGTCGGGCGAGCTGGCTGGCGCCGGTTCGCGAACGGCGTCTCCCGTCCCACAGGGTTCGGTCGCGAGACCATCTTGACCCGACCGACTGGCGCGGAGGAGTTCCTAACCGTCGGCCTCCATCAGGGCACGAAGACTTGGCAATGGAGCCTGGGAGATCCGAAATTCAGGCCCAGACTGGCGTCTGACGGACGAATCGAGTTTCTCTCCGACGGGAAGCTTGCGGGCTTCTGGATCCTTCCGGTCAAGATCTACGACCGGGTCGGTACGGACATCACGCCTCCAGGGCTCCGCTGGTCGCTTGCACACCAGCGAGGGTCGTGGTGGTTGAGCTTGAAGCTCGATGATTCCAAGCTCCCTGTCCCCTACGTGATCGATCCGTCGGTCTCGAATGTGAGCTTCGCCGGCTCACCGCAAACGGGAGGCGCCCGATCGACGTGGACAGTCGGTTTCAAGACGAGCCCGGGAAACCCAGGCGGCGCGCTTGCAGCAGGAAGCACGATCACCGTCGCATTCAACTCCGCGTTCAGCGTTCCGGCATCCCCAACCGTCTCGCTGACGAGCGGCGCGAGCAACTGCTCCGCCAGCGGCTCGACCTCAGGTACGACTGTGACCATCGCGCTGGCGAATAGCGGCGGGACGTGCGCGATCGCAAAGAACACGACGGTCACGTTGACGATCGCAGGAATCACGAACCCAGCTGCAGGGAGCTATGCCGCAAGCACCTTCAGCGTGGCGACGAGCGTCGACACGACGGCGACGAATCCCGGTTCGGCCGTGACGATCTCCGCGGCCACGAGCGTCGGCAGTGTCACGTTCACCGGCGCCTCACAGGTATTCGCCGCGACGACCACGTGGACCGCAGGCTTCACGACGAGCTCGACCGGCGCGCTGGCGGCCGGTCACACCATTACGGTCGCATTCAACTCGAGCTTCACGATTCCGGCCTCGCCGACGGTGACGCTCGCGAGCGGATTCACGAGCTGTTCGGCAACTGGCAGCACTTCCGGCTCGACGGTTACCGTCACGCTTGCGAACAGCGGCGGGACCTGCTCGCTTCCGAACAGCACGGCCGCGACCCTCACGATCGCGGGAATTACAAACCCTGCGGCCGGAAGCTACGCCGCGAGCACGTTCTCCATCGCGACGAGCACCGATACGGTTGCAGCAAGCCCGGCCTCGGCGGCGATCATCAGCGGCGCGCCGACGAAGCTCGCAATCACGTCGCTCAACAACGGCTCGAATCCGACCGCCGGCAGCGCGTTCTCCGTGTCAGTCCAAGTTCAGGATTCGAACAACAATCCCGCTCCAGCGACGCAGGCCACGGACGTCTCGCTCTCGCTCAAGACAGGAACCGGCACGCTTGGAGGAACGACCGCGGGGACTGTCTCGGCCGGCTCGAGCACGGTCACGATCAACAACGTCACCTACACCAAGGCCGAAAGCGGGGTCGTTTTGACCGCGACGCGGACGGGCGGGGACACGCTGACCGATGGAGACAGCGCCTCGTTCACGGTCAATCCGGGGTCCGCCGACCACCTCACCTTCACCTCCTCGACCGCCGACCTCACCTCGGGCTCCGCCCGCACGCTGACGGTCGAGGTCAGGGACGCGAACAACAACAAGGTCACGACCGACAACGGCCGCACGATCACATTCGCCAAGCAGTCCGGTACCGGCACCGTCACAGGCTTGGGTACCGCCACCACCTCAAGCGGCGGCGCCTCCAAGTCGGTCACCGGCCAGACCGCCGGCTCGATCACGATCGAGGCGACCGCGACCGGCCTGACCACCGGCACGACCACCTTCACGATCGTCGCCGGCTCGGCCGACCACCTTACCTTCACCTCCTCGACCACCGACCTCACCTCGGGCTCCGCCCGCACGCTGACGGTCGAGGTCAGGGACGCGAACAACAACAAGGTCACGACCGACAGTGGGCGCAGCATCAGCCTCTCGAGGCAGGGCGGGAGCACCGGCACGGTCGACGACCTGGCCAGCTCCGTGACGACGTCCGGTGGCACTGCCTCCGATTCCGTCACCGCGCACACGGCCGGGTCGATCACGATCAAGGCCACGTCCCAGGGCCTGACCTCGGCGACGACGACGTTCACGATCGTTCCCGGGCCGGCCGACCACCTCTCCTTCATCGGCAACTCCTCGAATGCGCTCACGTCTGGCGACTCGCGCACTTTGACCGTGGACGTGAGGGACGCGAACGAGAACCTCGTCACTGACAACGGCCGCACGGTCAGCTTTGCCAAGCAGTCGGGCGCCGGCACCGTGTCGGGCCTTCCTGGCACCGACACCACCTCCGGGGGCAACGCCTCGAAGTCGGTTACGGGGCTGGCCGCGGGCTCGATCACGATCGAGGCCACGGCGAGCGGGCTGACCACCGGCACCGTTACCTTCACCATCAACGCGGGCGCCTTCAGCAAGCTGCAGCTGCTCGTCCCCGGCGAGACGGCCGCCCCCGGCTCCGCCAGCGGCAAGACCGGCACCCCCACCGCCCAGACCGCCGGCAGCGCCTTCACCGTCACCGTCAACGCGGTCGACGCGAACTGGAACCTGGTCAACACGGTCACCGACACCGTCTCGCTCAGCTCCTCGGACGCGAACGCGACCCTGCCCGCCAACGCCGCCCTGGTCGCCGGCACCAAGGACCTGTCGGTCACGCTGAAGACGGCCGGCTCGAGGACGCTGACTGCCTCTGACCTGAGCGACGGGACGAAGTCGTCCGCCACGTCGCCCGCGATCACCGTCGACCCCGGCGCCTTCAGCAAGCTGCAGCTGCTCGTCCCCGGCGAGACGGCCGCCCCCGGCTCCGCCAGCGGCAAGACCGGCACCCCCACCGCCCAGACCGCCGGCAGCGCCTTCACCGTCACCGTCAACGCCGTCGACGCGAACTGGAACGTGGTCGGCACCATCACGGACACCGTCCACCTCGAATCCTCGGACGGGAACGCCGAGCTGCCCGCCGACACCGCCCTGGTAAGCGGTACCACCACCCTGTCGGTGACGCTGAAGACGGCGACGCCGACCACGCTGACGGCCGCGGACGCGACCGACGGGGCGAAGTCGTCCGCCACGTCGCCCTCGATCACGGTTGTGCCGGGCGCGGCCGTCAAGGTCGTATTGAGCGGCTTGAGCGCCGATCTCGGCGCCGGCTCCGATCGGACGCTGACGGCAACGATCGAGGACGCCTTCGACAACACCGTCACCTCGAGCTCGGCCCTGGTCAGCTTCCAGCAGACGGGCGGAACCGGCTCGGTAACCGGCACTGGCTCGGTCAACGCGGTCAACGGCGTCGCCACCAAGACGGTGACCGGAAAGACGGCCGGCTCAGTCACGATCACGGCCTCTTCGACCGGGCTGACCTCCGGCTCGATCTCGTTCACGGTCGTCCCCGGCTCGGCGGCGTGGATCGAGGTGACCGGCTCGGCCGGGAATCTCGGGTCCGCGTCCAACCGGACGATCACCGCCACGATTCACGACGCCCAGGGCAACGTGGTCACGACCGACAACTCGACGCAGGTGACGTTCAGCCAGAGCGCCGGCGCCGGCTCGGTGACCGGCACCGGCTCGGGGACCGCGTCGTCGGGGGTCGCCACGACGACCGTTACCGGCCAGCTCGCCGGCCCGGTGACGATCCAGGCGAGCGCGGCCAGCCTCACCAGCGGCACGATCTCGTTCGATGTCGTTCCCGGCCCTGCCTCGAGCGCCACGACCACCATCTCGGCCAATCCGACCGCGATCGTGGCGGACGGCACGACCAGCTCCACGATCACCGTGCAGGCCAAGGATGCAGCCGGGAACACCCTGACGAGCTCGGGTGGCACGGTCACGCTCTCAACCACGGCCGGCTCGCTCTCAGACGTCACCGACAACGGCAACGGCACCTATACCGCGACGCTGACGTCGACCTCTGCGGGCACGGCGACCATCACGGGCACGATCGCCGGCGACGCGATCACCGACGACGGGACGGTCGAGCTCACCGCCGTCAACCACGCGCCGACGTGCGAGGACACGACGCTGGCGACGTACCAGAACACGCCGGGCGATGCCGAGCCGGATTGCTCGGACCCTGACGGTGACACACTGACCTTCTCGGTCGTCTCCCAGGGCGACAAGGGGATGGCGTCAGTGGTCGACGGCCGGCTCCACTACGTCCCGGACGCGAACGCGACTGGCTCCGACCGCTTCTCGTACAAGGCGAGCGACGGCAGCGAGGACAGCAACGTCGCGGCGGTGGAGGTGACGATCACCGCGGGAACGGTCCCCGACACCACGATCGAGACCCACCCGGCCGATCCCTCGAACGACGCTTCGCCCACGTTCACCTTCAGCTCCGGCGTCTCGGGCTCGACGTTCGAGTGCTCGCTCGACGAGTCCGACTTCGCGGCCTGCTCGAGCCCGCTCACGCTCTCTGGGCTCACGGAGGGAAGCCACACCTTCCGCGGTCGGGCCGTCGCTCACGGCCACGCCGACCCGACGCCCGCGAGCTTCACGTGGACGATCGACCTCACACCGCCGGAGACCGCGATCGACTCGAGCCCGTCCAGTCCGTCGGGTGCCTCCGTGAGCTTCACCTTCACGTCGAACGAGCCCGGCTCGACCTTTGAGTGCCAGCTGGACGACGGCCCGTTCCAGGCCTGCACGAGCCCGCAGGCCTACAACAAACTCTCCGACGGCCAGCACGCCTTCCGCGTCAAGGCCACCGATGCGAGCGGGAATATGGATCCGTCGCCGGCGGTGTTCAGGTGGACGGTCCAGGCCGGTGACCAGACCGCGCCCGAGACCTCGCTCGACTCGGCGCCGCTGAGCCCGTCCGCTTCATCCGTAGTCTTCACGTTCAGCGCCAACGAGGCCGGCTCGACCTTCGAGTGCATGCTCGACGGGGGTGCCTTCGAGCCCTGCACCAGCCCGAAGAGCTACGCCGACCTCTCGGAGGGCAGCCACACCTTCCAGGTGCGCGCGACCGACAGGGCCGGCAACACCGACCAGACACCGGCCAGCTACACCTGGTCGGTCAATCCGGCGCCGCGGCTGATCGCGTCCGATCCGAAGGACGGGGCCTCGGTGCAGTCTGTGTCTGGCTTGACGCTGACCGCCGACGAGAGCGTCCAGTGGACGGACGTGACCGTGACCCGCCTGTCTGACGGGAACGTCACGACCCTGGCCAACCTTGCGGACGGGGTCGAGTACAGCTCCAACTTCTCGGCGACGGTGCCGTCGCTGTACACGGTCCGGGCGACGATCAGCGACGGCGTCAACGCGCCGGTTCTCGCAGTGATCCACTTCACCATTCCGTCTCCGGGTGGGACGACGACTCAGCCGGTAGCAGCGACCGCGGTGACCGGGGAGCCCGGGTCGCTCACGACCAGCGACGGCTCATTCACGATGGAATGGCCCGCGGCTGCGGTCGCCGACGTCCCCGACTCGGATGCGCTGGAGATCGTGATCGACCAGCAGGAGACGCAGAGCCCGCCCGCGGACGGGTGGGAGGTCGGAAGCGACCTCTTCGACATCACGGCCCAAATGGTGAAGGCCGGCACGCCTGTCAAGAGCTTTTCGGCGCCGCTCCACTTCACGATGGCGATCGCGGATCTGGCGCTGGTGCCGTTCGTCCACGAGGACGGGAGCGACTGGCGGCAACTCGAGGAGATTCAGAATCCGCACGAGCTTCCGGCAGGCTGGAGGGACGGCTACTACATCGACAACAAGAAGTGCAAGGACTCGGTGCCCGAGCCGTTCTGCCTCCACATCCTCACCGTGCACCTGACCGCTTACATGCTGGCGAAGCCGAAGCCGGGCGCTCCGCTGCAGTTCAAGGTCAACTCGCCCAAGCGCCTCACGCTGAGCAAGACGAGCTTCAACGTCCGCGTCTCGGTCAACCTGCCCGTGACGGTCACGTTCACGCTCAGGACGAGGCGCGGGACGCCCGTGTCAGCGTGGAAGGTGAAGAGTCGTTCTGGCGTGTCGTACCCGACGCTCAAGCTCGTCCCACGGGTCAGCAACCCCGGCCTCTACTCGCTGACGTCCGTCGCGAGCGGCCACCTTCAGACGAAGATTCGTCGCGCGACGATCACGTTCAAGCGCACGATCCCGCCGATCGTCAAGCTCGGCCCGAAGGTCGGCGTCACGATCGTCGCCACCACTGCGCCGCCGTCGCTGCCCCTCCCATCTCGGTACGAGATCACCCAGACGAGTGAGGCGGAGCAAGTGTGGGACGACGGGTCGAGCCCGTCCCGGAACGTCTCGATCCTGGTGATCGACGTTGACGTGCCGGGCTTCGGCGTCGATTTCGTGCGCGATCTCCACATGGTGTTCCCGAACATGAAGTTCATCGGACTGACGAGCTCGCCTCAGAGAGTCGTCGAGCTCTACCGGATCAAGCCCAAGGGCACCGCGTGGGCCCTGATGAAGCCGGTCAGGCCGGCGACCCTCGCCAAGCTGATCGTCAAGATCTCGCAGCCGCCGAAGAAGAAGCCCTAGCCGGAGGCGAAGGCGAGAGGGACTTTGGCTCGCCCGAAGAAGGTCGGGGGCGGCCCGCCGCTAGCGAGCTACGGATCCGATACCGGGCGCGTTCCCGCCAGCGCGTCGAGCTGGTTCGCGTGGTAGAGGACGGCCGCCTCTGCGGTTCGCGCGCTGCGGGCGTCGTGGTGCGAGGCGACCGCGTGCAGGAGCTCGGCCCTGGTTCCCCGGTCGAGCGAGGGCGACCGCTCCTCGAGCAATCGCAGGCCGAGGTGGACGTGGCCGAGCAGGCGGCCCTCCGGCGTCTGGTGGTAGGTCGGGCCGGGGCCGAGCTCCGCGGTCCGGCCGATGTCGTGGAGAAGGGCCGCTGCCAGCAGGAGGTCGGCGCGAAGCCGAGGATGCAGCTGGGCCGTCTCGCGGCAGATCGTCGCGACTCCGACTGTGTGCTCGAGCAGCCCGCCCGCGTAGCCGTGGTGGCCGTCCGGCGCCGCCGCCGGGAGCGAGCGGAACGCAGATCGGAGCTTTGGGTCGTCGAGGAATGCGCGAACCGTTCGTGAGAGCCCGGGATGGTGGAGGTCTCGGATCGGTCTCGGGGGCCGCTTCGAGCGAGCGAACCTCCAGCTGCAGGCGGTCGCGGAAGCGCTCGACGCGCCCGAGGACCTTGACGGCGTCCCCCTCCGCAAAACGGGCGTCGAGCAGTTCGACGTCGTTCCAGACGCGGGCGTCGATTCGCCCGCTCGGGTCGACCAGCTCGAGCGCCAGGTAAGGCGCACCGCCGCGGGTACGGAGGCGCTGCTTCCGCGCGACCGCGAACGTTCCCTCGACTACCCGATCCTCGTCCAGCTCCGCGATCGCAGCCACAGGCCGAGTCTAGGTTCCGAGACGGACACCGGCCCCAGCCGAAGACGGTCGCCCACCCAGGGTGGGGGGCCATCCTCCTGATACACGCGCCAATCTAACCGGACAATCCCCACCTGTCTGTTCCGGTTCCGTGCCGATTCGGCCCGCGCACGGCGCTGGTACGCTCCGGCGCGTGGCGGAGATCAAGCCGTTCCGGGCGATCCGCTACGACGAGGACCAGGCCGGGCCGCTGGCCGCGCTCGTCGCGCCGCCCTACGACGTCATCGACCCGGAGGAGCGGCTCGACTACCTCGCCCGCAGCCCGTACAACGTCGTCCACTTGACGCTTCCCGACTCGGAGCAGCGGGCGGCCGACGATTTCGCTTCCTGGCGCCACGACGGCGTCCTTGTGGCGCAGGAAGCCCCGGCGCTCTGGGCGCTGGAGCAGGACTACGTCGGGCCCGACGGCGTCCGCCGCACCCGCCGCGGCCTCCTGGCCGCGCTCCGCACGGAGCCCTACGAGCAGCGCGTCGTCCTTCCTCACGAACGCACGCACGCGGGACCGAAAGAGGGGCGCCTGCGGCTGCTCCGAGCGGTCCGCGCGCAGCTGGAGCCGATCTTCCTCCTCTACGAGGGGCAGGCGCCGCTCGAGTTTCCGGGCGGCGAGCCCGAGCTCGAGGCCGATGGCGCCGGAGCCGCAAGCCGGCTCTGGCGGATCGACGACCCGGGCGTGCACGAGGCGGTGACTGGCTGGTTCGCCGACCGCAAGCTCCTGATCGCCGACGGACATCACCGCTACGAGACGACGCTTGCCTTCAGCGCGGAGGACGGATCTCCGGCCAGCGCCTACATGATGGCCGTGCTCGTCTCGGCCGGCGACCCGGGTCTCCAGATCTTCCCGACGCACCGCGCCGTGTCGAGTCTCGAGAAGGTCAACGGCTCGATCTCGCAGGCCGTCCCGGGAGGGCCGTACGAGGGCCTTCGCGAGCTCAACGCGCTGCCGCCTGGGCTGCCGGCCGCCGTGCTGTACCGGAAGGGCGAGACGCTTCTGCTCACGGGAAAGGAGGCCGAGCCGGACGCTCGTTTCGTCGAGCGGCTCGGGCTCGAGGGGATCACATATACGCCCAACGCGGACGAGGCGGTCGGGCGCGTCGATTCCGG
>WNFU01009437.1_pt1 | contig 11017 bp, 9 predicted proteins | sample 5400121 | NCBI WGS metagenome assembly WNFU01 (sample SAMN13153360, study PRJNA577476) | soil metagenome | isolation source: 100 cm soil or saprolite under grassland replicate 1 | place: USA:California | collected 2016-06-15
AGGGGATTAAGGTCGGCCAGGTCGCGCTCGGCTTCGGCGCGGACGACATGGGCTCGGTGATGATCGAGGAGAACGTCGTCTCCGCCGCCGGAACGACGCACCGCACGTCGACCGAAGAGCTCGTCCACCTGATCAAGGCACTCGGCAAGACCCCCGTCCAGCGCGACACGCTCTACCGCGAGGTCAAGATCTGGAACTGAACGTACCGCTCGAAGCAGCGGCGAAGCTTTACGACGAGGCCGCGGCCGAGCTCGAGCTTGCCGTCAAGCACTGCAGGACTGCCGCGGGGCATCTCCGGAACAAGGAGGTGCCCCGCGGCGCGGCACACGCCTGGGCCGCTCAGGGCCACCTGTACGAGGCGCAAGAGCGATTGCGCGAGCAGGCGCGTCAGCACGCGAAGAAGTCGGTCCCCTAGCGGCCTGTTCCTCGCAAGAGTTTTCGGACGAGTGGTGAATTGATGGCGTTGACACACTGCGGATCGTTTGTCGTCAATGCGTAGAAGTCGGTGGCCTCGCCCGTGCCGGTCGCGTGGAACGCAGGAGCCTTCGTCACGGGCACGGCGCCCTTGTTCAAGGCGCAAAAGACGATGAATGAGAGGACGTCCTTGATGTCCTTGTTGTCCTTCTCGAGCTTCGTCACGCGCTTCTGTAGCGCTGCGAATTGCTTCGGCGTCACGGCCTGCTGCCCCGCAGGCGCGGTCGTCGCATAGAGGACGACGACGGCAAGCGCAACCGCTGCGACGACAAGTACACGTTTCATTCGTTCCCCTTCTCCTCGGGCGGCTCGAGACCGCGGATTGCCAGCAGGCCGGAGCGTGACGCGGCCCACGCAGGACTATTGCATGGGCCGACGGACGGTTCAGCTACCCTCGGGCCGGGTCGTGGTCCGCAGAGCCGTCATCTGTGCCCTGTGTGCAGGGTCTCTCGCCGCACCCGCCCCGAGCGCGGCGGCTCCGCCGATCCGCGGCCAGCTGCTGATGCCGGGCGTCGTCTACTCGCGACAGCTGGACTTCACCGCGCACGGGCCGGTGGTCATGCACGTGCTGGCTGCGCCGAAGCCGACCGGCCTCTACGCCGTCAAGCCGGTACTGTCGAACAACGCCATTCTCGGTCGCGAGCGCGTCACATCCATGCAGCGACGCGTCTCCGCGGAGGCCACCGTCGCCGGCATCAACGGCGACCTCTTCAGCTTGACCGATGGTCATCCCGCCGGCGGTCTCATTCGCGGCGGTGTTCTCGACGAGACTCCGGACGCCTCCAGGTCGACGATCGGGGTCGACACGGACGGCGTCTTGCATGTCGAGCGCGTGACTCTCTCCGGTACGTGGTCGGGGTCAGGCCAGCGGCGCAAGCTCGGCATCAACGAGTCGCCCCGTCCCGGGCGCACGACGCTCTACACGCGCGCCTGGGGCGCACGCACTCCTGCGGAGAGCGGCGGTGCCTACGCCACCTTGCGGCCGTTTCCGGCAACGAAGCCGAACACGCTGCTGACATCGACGGTCACGGCGTACGCCGGCGGCAGCCAGCCGATTCCCCCGGACGGCGCCGTCCTCGTCGCCCGCGGCGCGCAGGCGGGGTTCCTCTCGGCCGAAGCACCGGTCGGTTCGAGCATCACGATCCTCCTCACGTTGACGCCACCGTGGACGAACGTGTTCGAGGCGCTCGGCGGCGGTCCGATCGTCGTCGAGAATGGGAAGCCGGTCTTCCGATCCTTCGAGGAGTTCACGTCGGACCAGCTGGCGCAGCGATATCCGCGCACCGGGATAGGGCAGACCGCGGACGGCCGCATCATCCTCGTCGCGGTCGACGGCCGGCAGCCCGGCTACAGCACGGGCCTGACGAACTTCGAGTTGGCGCTGACGATGATGCGGCTCGGGTGCGTCACCGCGTCGGCGCTCGACTCCGGCGGCTCGACCACGATGGCCTTCGACGGCAAGCTTCTGAACCGGCCGTCGGACCGCGGCGGCGAACGCGCGGTCGCGGAAGCCCTGACGCTCTTCTACTACGGCGTGTACGCGCCTGCGCTTCCCGCACGTGTTCTCTCGCCGAACGCCGACGGCGTCGACGACACACAGGCGCTCGCGTACAAGCTCGTGCGGCCGTCGACGGTCACGGCGACGCTGAATGGACCGGGCGGCGCCGTCGTCCCGCTCGACTCGGGCTCGCGCGGCCCGGGCGTGTACCGCTTCAACTGGAACGGCGCCAGCCAGCCGGAAGGGGTGTGGTCGTTCAAGGTCGTCGCCGACGACGATCTCGGCCGGCATTCGACTGCCGATCGCCAGTTCGCGGTGAACAACACGCTGGGGTTCCTGTCGGCGCGCGCGAGCGGGCGACGCGTCGTTGGGAGCTTCAAGCTGGCGCGCTCGGCGCGCGTCGTGCTGCGGATCGAGACCCCGAGCGGAGCGATCGTGCGCACCCTGCCCGGCCGGAGCCTCCCCCAGGGCGACGCGACGATCTCCTGGCAGGGCCGCCCGGGCCGCTACGTCTTCAGCGTGACGGCGACGAGCGACGTCGGCGCTGTCGAGCTCGCGGCTCCGTTCCGCCTCGCCGGGTAGCCTCCGCCAAATGCCGGTCGCCGGCGTCACGAGCTCCCTCACCTCGCTGATCGGAGACCACGGTCTCTACGCCGTCTTCCTGCTGATGGCGATCGATGCCGTGCTCCCGGCCGGGAGCGAGCTCGTCATGGTCTACGCGGGCGCCCTGGCCGCCGCCGCCTTCACGGGCCAGCACGTGGAGCTCTTCGGTAGCCGCATCTCCTCCCACGCCTGGGCGTACGTGGCGATGGCGCTCGCGGGGACGCTCGGATACGTCCTCGGCTCGATCGCGGGTTGGGCGCTCGGGCTTTACGGCGGGCGGCCCCTGCTCGAGCGGCGGGGGCAGTGGTTCCACCTCGACGCTCGAAAGCTCGTGCGCGCGGAGCGCTGGTTCGAGCGCTGGGACGACCTGGCGGTGCTCGTCGGCCGCGTCACCCCGGTCGTCCGGTCGTTCATCTCGATCCCGGCCGGAGTCTTCCGGATGCCGTTCTGGCGCTACACCGTCCTGACGCTGATCGGCTCCGCGGCCTGGTGCTTCGCGCTTGCCGGGGTGGGCTTGGGACTCGGGAGAAGCTACGAGAGCTTCCACCACGACTTCCGCTTCGCGGACTACGCGGTGGCGGCCGTAATCACACTGCTCGTGGTGTATTTGGTCGTGCGCCGATGGCGGTCTTCTAGACTTGCAAGCCGTGCGTCCGATCCCACTGGTTGACGTAAAGGCGCAGTACGAGCCGCTGCTGCCGCGCATCCGCACGGCGATCGACGGTGTGCTCGCGGGCGGGGAGTTCATCCTCGGGCCGAACGTCGACGCGTTCGAGCGCGCTGCCGCCCACCACCTCGGCGTGCGCGAGACCATCGGTGTCGCGAACGGCACGGATGCTTTGGTGCTCGTGCTCGACGCGCTCGGGATCGGGCCGGGAGACGAGGTCGTCTGCCCCGCGTTCACGTTCTACGCAACGGCCGAGGCAATCGCTCGACGTGGCGCGACGCCCGTGTTCGCGGACGTCGACGCGGCGACGATGAACCTCGATCCGGATGACGTCGCGGCGCGGATCACGGACCGCACCAAGGCAGTGCTCGCCGTTCACCTCTTCGGCCGGCCCGCACCCGTCGGCGAGCTCGGGGAGCTGGGCGTTCCCGTGATCGAAGACGCCGCACAGGCGTTCGGCTCGCCCGACATCGCACGTGTGGGTGTTGCGTCGACCTTCAGCTTCTATCCGACGAAGAACCTCTTCTGCCTCGGCGACGGCGGGCTCGTGGCGGTCGACGACCGAGAGCTCGCGGAGCGGATCCGGATGCTGCGCTTCCACGGCTCCCGTGACAAGGTCGACTTCGAGCTGCTCGGCTACAACTCGCGTCTCGACGAGCTGCAGGCAGCCGTGCTGCGGGTCTTCCTCGCGGAGCTCGACGCGTGGGTCGCCCTTCGCCGCGAGGCTGCCGCCCGCTACGCGGAGCTCGGTCTCGGCGCGTCCTGCGAGCTGCCGGAGGACCAGCCGGGCCACGTCTACCACCTCTTCGTCTGCCGCTCGCCGGAGCGTGACCGCGTCCGCGCGGCGCTGCGGGAAGCCGGAATCGCCAGCGCGGTGTACTACGCGACGCCGCTGCACCTCCAGCCCGCGCTCGCCTATCTCGGCTATCCGCACGGATCCCTCCCCGTGACGGAGCAGCTCGCGCGGGAGAACTTCTCCGTTCCTCTCTGGGCGGGAATCCCGGCCGAGGCGCAGGAACGCGTCGCGTCCGTTGTCCAGGCGGCAGCCCCGGTCGCCTCGTGATTCCCATCAACAGGCATCGGCTCTGGCAGCTGCTCGCAGACAGCCTCCTGATCGCGGCGGCGTGGTGGCTCGCGTTCTGGCTCCGCTTCGATCACGGCGTCCCGGGGCCGTATCACCGCCTCTTCATCGACACGATCGCGGTCATCGTCGCGATCAAGCTCGCCGTCTTCATCACGTTCGGGTTCTACAACCGCTGGTGGCGCTACGTGTCGACGCGCGACATGTGGGGCGCGGCGCGCGGTGTCACGGCGGCGTGCATCGTGGCCGACCTCGTCGTCTACTTCGCGCATCCCGTCAAAGGCTTCCCGCTGCCGCGCTCGATCGCCGTGCTCGATTGGCTGCTGCTGCTTGCCTTCGTCGCGGGCACGCGTCTGATCGCGCGCAGCCTGATCGAGCGGCCCGGCGCGGCCTCCCTCGTCGCACGCGGGCGGGAGGTCATCGTCGTCGGGGCCGGCGACGCGGCACAGCTCGTCATCCGCGAGATGCTGAAGGCGCCCGTGCTCGGCTACACGCCCATCGGGCTGATCGACGACGACCCGCGCAAGAAGAACCTGCGCCTACACGGCATCCGCGTACTCGGCACCACCGACGAGCTTCCGCATATCCTGCGCGACAACCCGCCGGACGAGGTGCTGATCGCGATCCCGTCCGCGTCCGGCGAGACGCGCCAGCGCGTCGTCGAGATCTCGCATGAGGCGGGCGTCCCCGTCAAGACGCTGCCCGGGCTCTACGAGCTCATCTCCGGCGACCTCAACCTCGCCGGACAGATCCGCCCCGTGCAGGTCGAGGACGTCCTCGGACGCGAGCCCGTGGAGGTCGACGTCCGCTCGATCGCCAGGTACCTCTCGGGCGAGACGGTGCTCGTCACCGGCGCCGGCGGGTCGATCGGAGCCGAGCTCTGCCGCCAGATCGCCCGCGTGGACCCGGCGCGCCTCGTGATGGTGGAGCAGTCCGAGGCCGCACTGTTCGACATCGAGCGCGAGCTCGTCGACGAGCGCGACTTCCCGGCTGTCGCGACCGTCCTGGGCGACTGCGGCGATCGCGCCAAGATGAGCCAGGTCTTCGAGCGCTACCGGCCGCGTGTCATCTTCCACGCCGCCGCGTACAAGCACGTGGCGCTGCTGGAGGCGAATCCGCTCGAGGCCGTGCGCAACAACACGCTCGCCACGCGTGTCGTCGCCGACGTCGCGGTCGAGTACGGCGCGGCTCGCTTCGTCCTCGTCTCGACCGACAAGGCGGCGAACCCGAAGAACCTGCTCGGCCAGTCGAAGGCGCTCTGCGAGTGGATCGTCGAGGCGTACGGACATCGAGATGACGTCAGCACGCGCTTCGTCGCTGTTCGCTTCGGCAACGTCCTCAACTCGTCCGGCAGTGTGATCCCGATCTTCCGGCGCCAGATCGAGAAGGGCGGGCCGGTGACCGTCACGCATCCGGAGATGACGCGCTACTTCATGACGATTCCGGAGGCCGTCTCGCTGGTCGTGCAGGCGGGGGCGATCGGTGGCCGGGGGCAGGTGTACGTCCTCGACATGGGCGAGCCGGTGAAGATCCTGGAGCTCGCCCGCAACATGATCCGGCTCTCGGGAAAGAAGCCCGAGACCGAGATCCCGATCGCGTTCGTCGGCGTCCGTCCCGGCGAGAAGCTGCACGAAGAGCTCTGGACGCAGGGCGAGACCGTCGGGCCGACGTCGCATCCGAAGATCCTCCGGGCCGCGCGTCCGCCGATCGACGTCGACTGGCTCGAGGAGGAGCTCACCGAGCTGGAGCATATGGTCGGACGGGGCGAGACACTGGACGTGGTCTCGAGGCTGGCCGTGATGCTGCGCGAGCCGCGCCGCGCCGGCGCAGCCGTGCTCGAAGACACGCTGCACTGAGCCGTTCCCGGGCCGTCGGCGTCGACGCTGACTCAGACGCTGACGCAAATGTAGGGAGACACCCCCTTCCCTTTTTCCGGCGGGCGTCGTAGCGTGATCGCCGTGTCTGCGAACGCCGCGCGGAAGAGCTAGCGCAAGGTGGAGTCGCTGCCAATGGACGGCCGCGAAGTCGCGGGCGAGCACACGTCGGCCCAGACCCTGCCGGAAAGGAGCAGCAATGAGCACGGCCGAAGAGCAAGGTTCGCACGCGCGGTATAGCCGCCGCGGGTTCCTCAAGCGTGCCGGAGCCGGTGTCGGCGCGGTCGCGATGTCCGGAGGCGTCGGGGCGGCCTTCGCGCCGGGCGCGCAGGCAGCACGGAGCGCAACCGTCGCGACGAGCCCGACGACGTTCGGGCGGATCTTCCCCGACCTGAAGCCCTTCGCTCCTGCGACGAACGCAGTGAAGGATGCGCTCAGGAATCTGGGCGCCAAGGGTGGGCCGCTTGACGCGAAGGACGATCTGAGCAAGGGACCGGTCCTGCTCATAACGGATCTCAGCTTGAGCGCGAACAATCCGAACAATCCGACGCACACGGCCGGCACCACGTTCGTCGGCCAGTTCGTCGACCACGACATCACCTTCGACACGACCTCGCCGCTCGGCGTCCCGACTGACCCGGGCAGCTCGCAGAACTCCCGCACGCCCTCGCTCGATCTGGACTCGGTGTACGGGGGCGGCCCGGTCGCGAGCCCACAGCTCTACGACCTGTCGGATCCGGACAAGCTGAAGATCGAGTCGGGAGGTTTGTTCGAGGATCTCCCGCGTACCGGCGACAACACGGCGATCATCCCCGATCCACGCAACGACGAGAACCTGATCATCGCCGGTCTGCAGTGCGCCTTCATCCTCTTCCACAACAAGGCCGTCGACTGGGCGCGCGATCACGGCTACTCAGGCTCCGCCGTCTTCCCGCAGGCGCGCCAGCTGACCACGTGGCACTACCAGTGGCTCGTACTGAAGGAATTTCTGCCCCAGTTCGTGGGCCCTTCGCTCGTCGACAACGTCCTCAAGAGCGGGCGCCACTTCTACAAGCCGCGGCTGGGTCAGGCGTTCATCCCGGTGGAGTTTCAGGGCGCCTGCTATCGCTTCGGCCACAGCATGGTGCGGCCGTCGTACCGCGCGAACCTCAAGGGCAACGCGGACCACAGCGCGTTCTTCGGGATGATCTTCGATCCGGCAGGCGAAGGACAGACCGACCCGGTCGATCTGCGAGGCGGCGCCCGTGCGCCGCGGCGCTTCATCGGTTGGCAGACGTTCTTCAACTTCGGTGACGGTGAGGTCAAGCCGAACAAGCGCATCGACACACACATCTCGACGGCGCTCTTCAATCTGCCGCTCGGCGCCATCGCCAGCCACGACCAGCCGCAGGTGCTGCCGCAGCGCAACTTGCTGCGCGCGCTGACCTGGGGGATTCCGTCAGGCCAGGCGATCGCAAACGAGATGAGCGTGGAGCCGCTGCACGCCGCGGACCTGGCGGAGCTCGAGCCGTACGGCTTCCAGAAGAACACGCCGCTCTGGTACTACGCGCTGAAGGAGGCGCAGGTGATGGCGGACGGTCTCACGCTCGGACCGGTCGGCGGCCGGATCGTCGCCGAGGTGCTGATCGGTTTGATGCAGACCGATCCGAGCTCCTTCCTCGTCCTGAAACCGAAGTGGACGCCGACGCTGACGTCGGCCGGATCGTCGTTCCGGATGAAGGACTTCCTCACCTTCGCCGGCGTCGACCCGGCCACTCGGCACGCGCAGCAACCCGACTTCGCCTGAAGTAGGAGCCAGTCCAAGCTCGAGACGATTCGAAGTCGGCACGAACCGGTAGCAAGCGTCGTCTTGCTTCCGTTCTAGGGTGGACGGGTGGACATCGAGCGGATCTTCGCCGGTCTGAATCCCGAGCAGCGCCGCGCGGTGGAGGCGCTTCGCGGGCCTCTGTGCATCCTCGCGGGCGCCGGGTCCGGCAAGACCACGACGATCACGCGACGCGTCGCGCATCAGGTCGCAAGCGGGACGTTCGCCGCCGGCGAGATCCTCGCGGTGACGTTCACCGACAAGGCCGCGACCGAGATGCGGCAGAGGCTGGAGCAACTCGGCGTCGGCGGTGTGACGGCACGGACTTTCCATTCGGCAGCGCTCGCACAGCTCCACTGGCTCGGCGACGCGCCCGGCCGGATCCTCGTGTCAAAAGCGCTCATGCTTCGGCAGATCGGGAACACGCTCCCGCAGCCCTACCGCTTCCGGGCGGCAGGTGACCTCGCGACCGAGGTGGAGTGGGCGAAGAACAGGCGCTTGAATCCCGAGACGTACCTCGACGGGCTCGGCGGCCACGAGCCGCCGATCCCGCCCGATCTGATGTTGCGGGTCTTCCGGCGCTACGAAGCCCAGAAGACCGAGCGTGGATACGTCGACTTCGAAGACGTGCTCGAGCTCGCGGTGCGGCTGTTCGACGAGGACGAGCGCGCACTCGCCGAGGTGCGGAGGCGCTTCCGTTGCTTCACGGTCGACGAGTACCAGGACGTCAATCTCCTGCAGCAGTCGTTGCTCGATCGCTGGCTCGGCGCGAGCGACGAGCTCTGCGCGGTCGGCGACGACTATCAGTCGATCTACGCCTTCACGGGAGCGACTCCCGACTACCTGCTCGGCCTCGCGCGCCGCTTCCCCCACGCCGTCGTGGTGCGGCTCGAGGCCAATTACCGCTCGTCTCCGGAGGTCCTCGCCCTGGCAAACCGCATCGTTCCGTCCCTCGGCGGCGCAGAGAAGGTCCTGCGGGCGACGTGCGCTGCCGGGCCGGAGCCGTCAGCCCGTTCGTTCGGCTCCCGTGAGGCCGAGACTGCGTTCGTCGTCGAACGCGTGCGCGCCCTCAACGGCGAGGGCGTGCCCTTCGAGGAAATGACCGTGCTGTGCCGGACGAATGCCCGGCTGGCCGACTTCGAGGAACCTTTCCACGAGGCCGAGATCCCGTTCCAGGGCGCAGCGCTGCTCGGTCGAGAGGCCGCGCGCCAGCTGCTGAAGCGTCTGCGCAAGATCGATTCCACGGCAGTGGCGGCGGCGGTTCATGGCTATGCGGAGGACGCAGGCTGGGTCGAGCGGCCCCCCGACAAGCTCGGCGAGCGGGAGTTGGTGCGGCAGGCCGACCTCGGACGGCTCGTCCGGCTGGCCGCGGACTTCGACGACGGCGTCCGGACGACACGCCACTTCATCCTTGATCTCGAAGCCCGGTTCGGCTCGACCGGTCCCGAGCAGCGCGGCGTCCATCTCTTGACGCTCCACGGCGCGAAAGGTCTCGAATTCGAGGCGGTGTTCATTCCTCGGGTCGAGGAGCGCGAGCTTCCGATCAAGCAGGCCAAGAAGCCACACGAGATCGCGGAGGAACGGCGGCTGCTCTACGTCGGCATGACCCGCGCGAAGCGGCATCTCACGCTGACGTGGAGCGGGAAGCCGAGCCGCTTCCTCGCCGAGCTCGGGATCGAGACGCGACCCGCTCGGCCCGCCGAGCCCGACGATCCCCTCTACGCCGCACTGAAGCGCTGGCGTCTGGAGCGTGCGACGGCGGACGACCTGCCGGCGTACGTCGTCTTCCACAACACGACGCTGGCGGAGATCGCCGGCCGTCGCCCGCGGGACCTCTCGGAGCTGGGGACCGTACCCGGCGTTGGGCCGACCAAGCTCGAGCGCTACGGCCAAGAGGTGCTGGCGGTGCTCAGCGCGGCGTAGCAATGGATCTCTGGCAAGCGAGGGCAGGCGCCGAGGAACGGGTCAAAGCAGCTGAACGGCTATTCGATCATTCGATCGATCTCGAAGCAGCGCGCCGGTTTCTCCAGAACGAGGCAAATCACCTGGTAATCGCCTATGTCGACCATCAGCCCGCCGGTTTCGTTTCCGGCACCGAGCTCACCCACCCGGACCAGTCCCAGCCCGAGCTCTTTTGAACGAGCTCGGGGTCGATTCCGCATATCAGGGGCGAGGCATCGGCAAGGAGTTGGTGGCGGGACTCTGGAAGATTGCGCAGAGCCGCGGCTGTCGTGGGATGTGGGTCCTCACCGACGAGTCGAACCTCGCCGCCAAGAAGGTGTATGCCGGCTCGGGCGGCATCCGCCAGACAGTGCAAGTGATGTTCCAGTGGGGTGATACCTAGTCGAGAGCTTGTAGCAAGAGCTCGAGCATGAGCGCGGGGTCGCGGCGAACGCCGCTGCCTGACCCGGTCGCGCGCTTCTTCAGCTCGAGCGCGTGCGGGTCCGTGAGCGGCTTCAGCCTGCGCTCGCGGATCAGCTCTTCGTCCACACCGCCGAGCCGACCGCCGAAGGTCGTGTAGACCGGCACGCCCAGTGCGGCGGCCTCGCGGTTCATCGTCCCGCCGGCAGAGACAACTACATCCGCGAGCGCGATCAAGCTCTGTGCGTCGACGGCCCGATCGGGAACGATCACCGACGGCAACGTGAGGCCCTGAACGAACTCGCGCTGTGCCTCCGTTCGCGGCAGCACGACTGCGAGGACGGTATCGAGCGCGCCGAGGTAGTGGAGCGTTTGCGGAAAGAGCGGGTTCGCGTGGCGGTGGTAGAGCGACACGTCGGGCGGCGGCCGGAGGACGACGACGACACGCCCTCGATCGACGCCGAGCTCGTCGAGTGCGGCCGGATCAGGCTCGAAGTCGGCGAGGTAGTACTCCTCCTTCAGTCCCGGGTAGCGAAGGAGCTTCGGCGGCTCGACGCCGAACCGCCTGAGTCGCTCTTCGGGAATCGCCTCGGGCACGACGACCCTGGTCGCGGCGCGCATGCCGAGGTGGTGTTGGAGCAGCGCGAACTCGTAG
>WNFU01013977.1_pt1 | contig 11017 bp, 8 predicted proteins | sample 5400121 | NCBI WGS metagenome assembly WNFU01 (sample SAMN13153360, study PRJNA577476) | soil metagenome | isolation source: 100 cm soil or saprolite under grassland replicate 1 | place: USA:California | collected 2016-06-15
CGGAGCGCGCGGAGTTCGAGCGGCACCTCGAGACCTGCGCGAGCTGTCGCGCGGAAGTCCAGTCGTTCCGCGAAGTCTCAGGGCTCTTGGCGCGGGGCGTAGCGCATGCGACACCACCTGCCGAACTACGCGCACGCGTCCTGCGACACGCTCGGCGCACCCGTCCGGCGATCTTGCCGTGGGCCGCGGCGGCCGCCGTTGTGCTCGCTATCCTCGGCGGATTCGGCTACTGGCGAGCCGCAAACGAAGCTCGCGTGCTGCGGACCAGGCTCGACGTCGCGCAAAGTCAACTCGACAGCACGAAGTACGTCGTGGCGGCATTGCTCGATTCCTCCGTCGCCACCACGGATCTCGCCGCCACTGGCAAAGCGCCGTCCATGCGGCTCTACTGGAACCGCGCGCGCAACATCGTCGTCGTCGCGGCGTTCGACCTGCCGCCCGCGCCGGCAGGCCGGACCTATCAGCTCTGGGCGATCGAGAAAGGCCGCGCGCCGGTGAGTGTGGGCACGTTCAACTCGGCGCCCAGCGGCCGCACCGTCATCACGCTGCAGATGCCGGCCGGCGTGCAACCCGAAGTCAGTGCCGTGACGGAAGAACCCGCCGGCGGCTCGCCCCAACCCACGCAGCAACCGTTCCTGGTAGGCAGCTGGAGGTCTCGCTCGTAAGCGTTGATCCCACTCTAAAGAGTGGGCCCAGTGAAACACTGCGCTTAAGCGCAGTATGCCATGTGGCTGCTCACCAGATCTTCTTCCACCTCACCTGGTCCACACATCGGCGCATGCCGATGATCGATCAGCCCACGCGCAATTTTCGATGGCTTCTTCCGACGCACGGCGATCCAGGAGCGCGTCACCATCGTCGCGCTAGCGTTTCTCCGAACGCACGTCCATCTCCTGCTCCAGACCGGTCCGCGACTCGATTTGTCGCGTTTGGTGCAGTTGCTGAAAGGAGGAAGCAGTTACGCCGCCAGCCGACAACCTGACAACAAGCTCGGTTTGAGGTGGAATCGGGAGTATTCAGTGACAAGCGTGAGTCCGAAGCTGCTACAAGGAGCAATCGATTACATCGAGAGACAGAATGCGAGGCACCCAGCTGAGATGATCCCACCCTAAAAGGGTGGGCCCCAGTGAAACACTGCGCTTAAGCGCAGTGCCTTGAAGGGTGGGCCCCAGTGAAACACTGCGCTTAAGCGCAGTGCCTTGTTGGGCCCACTCTTCAGAGTGGGAACCCAAGTCGCTGGGCTCACAGTCACATTGAGCAATCCGATCGCCGGGCGCGGGCGTAGAGAGGATGACACTCTACGCCCGTTTCTTTTTTCGGAGGAGCCCATCATGTCCCGCAAGGTTGCGCTGAGTTTGCTACTCGCGGGCGCCGTCGCGATCGGCGTCACGCGGTTGATCAGGGCGTCGGACCACAAAGACAGCATGCTGCTTGCCGGCGACCCCGCCGCCGACATCGCGGACGTCTACACCTTCCGCAGCCCCACCAATCCGGGGAACACGGTGTTGGCGATGACCGTGTCGGGCTTCATCCCGCCACCCGAAGCGAGCACGACCTACTTCGATCCGAACGTGCTGTACCAGTGGAAGATTGAGAACAACGGCGACGCGGTCGAAGATCTCGTCATCCAGGCGTTCGTGACCGGAACCGGCGGGCATCAGGTGATGCATTTTCGCGGCCCCGCGGCGCCGTCCGACATCGGGTCGACAAACCGCGTCATCAACGGTTCCGAGACGGCATCGGTCGCAGTCAGTAACAGCCCCACGCCCATCGTGGCTTCCCGCAACGGGATGACGGTGTTCGCCGGCGTGCGCGACGATCCGTTCTTCTTCGATCTCGTGCAGTTCAAGCACGTCATCGCCGGCGAAGCGACGTCGTTCCGCAATCCGGGTGTCGACACATTTGCAGGAACCAATGTGCTCGCCATCGTCGTCGAGCTGCCAAGCTCGCTGCTCGGCAACTCGAAGCTCGGCGTCTGGGGCACGACCAGCCGGCCACAGCTCTAACACGGATCTCAAGGAGACATTGACCATGACACGCATTGCGAAACTTGCCGCGCTCGCGGTGGTTGGCGCGCTGCTCGGCTGCCAGAACCCCTACGCTCCAGGGGATGTTGCCATGAGCGTCTTGATGAACAAGAACCTGCAGCAAGAGGACCGGTTCGGGTTGCCCGCGATCGCCACGGTGTTTATTCCGACCACGCTAAAGGACGCGTACAACCTGGGGTCGCCCAGCGGCGATGTCGCGAACTTCAAGAGCTTGATCGTTGCCAAGCTGATGGCGTTCGGGCAGGACGCGGCATCGGCTGAGGCGCTGGCGAGTGCGCTCGCGCCGGACATCCAACCGATCGATCTGTCGCAGCCGAGCGCGTTTCTGAACGGTCGCAAGCCCGCTGACGATGTGATCACCGGCGAGCTGCACCTGATCTTTGGCTCGAATGCGGCGTTGAACGACGACCACGTGGATGCGAACGACACGCCGTTTCTGACCACGTTCCCGTATCTCGCCGGGCCGCACGTTCAATGAACCGCGTCATCATGTGGCTCGGTGGAGCGGCGCTCGGGATCGCCGGCGTGATCTCGCTTCCCACTCTCAAGAGTGGGCCCGTCAATGCACTGCGCTTGAGCGCATTGTTTCCGTGGGCCCACCCTTCAGGGTGGGAAGCGAGCGACACCGGTATCACCTCGCGCAGCATCGCATTCTTTGAGGGCCGGCTGGCGCAGGATCCGGACAATGGGCAGCTCGTCGCCCGCTACATGCTGCGCTTTCAAGTTTCCGCGAACCTGGCCGACGTGCGGCGTGCCGAGTCGCTCGCGCGGTCGGTGTTGCCGCTCGTGTCGGATACGGCGGGCGCGTACGCACGGCTGGGAGCCGTATATCTCACGCAACACAAGTTCGCCGCGGCGTACGACGCGTCGCGTCGGGCCGTGAACTGGAATCCGCGCAATCAGGGCGCACTCGGCGTGCTGTTCGACGCCGCCGTCGCCACCGGGCGTTACGCGGTGGCAGAGTCTGCGCTCACCCGCCTCACGCCCGGCCGGCTGCCGTACCAGTTCCGGGCTGCGCACATGCTCGCAATGCAGGGCCGCATGGACGGCGCGTATCACGCGCTCGACCACGCTTGCGTCCAGCTCGCCCGCGCCGCGGCGCGCCCGCAGGTGCTGGCGTGGTGTCTGACTGAGCTCGCGAAGATTCAGCTCGCACGCGAAGGAGAGGGTGAACCGGCGGCTGCCGCGCTCTACCGGCAGGCGCTCCAGGTGCAGCCAGGCTACCGGGCCGGCATCGAGGGCCTGGCCGATCTGGCGTTTGCGCGAGGCGATTGGCGGAGGGCTCGCGACCTGTTCGGTCGGATCGCGGTGGACGCGCATCCCGATCCGTACCTGCGGCTGGCCGAGTTGCACCGCGCGCTCGGTGAGCCCGCTGTGGCGGAGCGATTTGAGCGACAGTTTCTTGCCGTGGCCCGCGCGCCCGATGCCGAAGCGCTCTACGCCCATCCGCTCGCGCTCTATTACGCAAGCAGCCCGGTGACGATCGATACCGCATTGGCGATCGCGCGGCGTGACGTCGCGCGGCGGCCTGCCGTCGAGAGCTATGACGTGCTCAGTTGGGTGCTGTTCCGTCGTGCCGACATCGTGCAAGCCCTGGGTGCGTCCGACCAGGCCCGCGGGTTCGGCAGTCCGACGCCGACTATGAACTTTCACCGCGCGCGGATTCTCGAGGCGTTAGGTCGCAATACCGAAGCCGCAACGTTGCTGCAGCCCGTACTCGTGCAGCCAAGTCTACTCGAGCCGGCCGCAGTGGTGGAGCTTCTCCGTACGAAATGAGAAAGCCGGCGAGCGGCTGAAGCCAACCCTTCAGGGCCTGAACAACAGCTGAGCCACCGCGCTCTCCAGATCCCAGTAGATGATCGCGACCGCGGTCAAATCGAACGCCGCGTGCGCCACCATCAGCATCCAGATCTGTCCCGTGATCGCGAAGATCGTGCCGAATACGAGTCCGACAATCGTCGCTTGCTCGACGCCGGCGGCTCCCTGGTCATGATAGTGAACCAGACCAAAGAATGCGGCGGTGAGAACTACGATGATGGCCTTGGACCAGAGGGCCGGCCGGAACAGCTTCCCCAGGCGCTCGAACAGGTATCCTCGGAACACCGTCTCCTCACCAAAGCCGGCTCCTGCGATGACCAGGTAGAGCATGGCGGGAAGCGCGGCGGTGTTGCCGACGAGGTGATGGTAGGCCGCGTTGATCGGCGGCGCGCCGAGCAGCGGCATCACGATCGCCTTCATCACGAGTTTGAGCGCGATGCCAAATGCGAGGCCGATCGCGACCGTCCGGACCCAACTCACCGGCCGGACAAACCCGAGCTCCCGCCACGGCGTGCCGGACCACCAGGCCCACGCCAAGACCAGCAGGGCGCTGAGCGGGACGAATAGCAGATTGCCCGCGAGGATGACGAACAGCGCGAGAACGCCGAGTGGACCAAATCCGCGCAGACGCTCGGCGACACGATCATCGGGGTTCACAATGGAAGAAAGTACTGCTCGGCTGACCCCGGGGCGGTGCCCCGGGCTACGTCCTACCACTCATCAATGACGTGCACCGCCCCCGGCACCGCGGCAAACAACGTCAGGCCGTCCGGCGAAATCGCCAGCCGATAGGGCTGCGCGCCCAGTGTGACCGAGCCGATCACCGACCCATCGCTGACGTGTACGTTCGTCACACCGCTGCTGGTGGCGAAGTAGGCGGTGGCGCCGTCGGGTGAGAGGACGGACGGTCCGGTGGCAAACGCCGGCGCGATGCTGCCAAGCGAGGCGAGCCCGCTGGTGAACAGCTCGCCGGTGACGAGGAACCGGCTGCCCCCGAAATCCGCGGAGGCGTAGTTGAAATACCGGCTCACCGTTCCCCGATCGGTCGGGAATGTGGCGTTCAAGGCGTCGTACACGACCCCCTCGATGGGGCAACAGGAGTCGTCGATCAGGATCAAGCCGGTGGAGCGATTGGCCGAGCGGCACAGCGGCACGAATTCGGTGACCGTCTTGCGATTCGCGTAGGCGCGCGTGCCGAGGTCCAGCTCCACCAGCGTGCCGCCATAGCCCGAGCCGTCGAAGGTGATCGTGACGAGGGCCCTGTTGTTGGCCATGACGCGGAGGTTGTCGGGGCCGCGATTCAAGAAATTGTCGCCATTCACGCGCACGGTATCGCGCTGCGACGTGACCAGGTTCACGACGCTGACGTATGGCGTGGCCCGCAAGGCAACCAGCAGCGAGTCGCTCCCCAGCGACAGGTCCAGACCGCGGGGCTGGCCGGTGAACGCGAGCGGTGTGGTGAATGACTTGGAGTCGAGCGCCAACACCGCGACGCGATTCGAATCTGGCAGCGAAAGGTACAACGTGTTGCGCTTGGTGTCGTACGCCATGTCCCGGACCGTGCCGCCGAGCGCCGCGTTCCAGGGCGCCTGACGCGTGCGGTTGGCGACCGTGAGTGTGCCCAGCAGCACCTCGCGGCGGTTGCCGGCGGCGTCGACCGCGAAGACCGAGTACGTCGAGCTGCCGAGCCAGCTCGCGGGGATGGCGCGGGTGACGGTCTGGGTCAGCACCGAATCGGTGGTCGCGAACGAATCGGCGATGCTGGCTGGCGCACCGAAGCGATAGCCCACGCGTTGCAGGCGGGCATTGTCTTGGCCGGTGATCGTCAAACGGAACGTGTCGTCGGGTGCGAATCCGCTCCCGGCGCCCGCGCGCGTGTTGACGAGCGTCCCGAGGGCGAGCGGGGAGCGCGTGTCGACGACCGCGACCGGCGTGGCGGCGGTGGTCACGACATTCCCGCCGATATCGGCCACCTCGAGCGTGGCCGAGAGCGTGCCCTGCGCGGACGTGGAAGCGATGCGCAGCCGGCGCGTGTGTGACACGGAATAGGCGAACTGCTCGTCGATCGAGTCTTTCAGTGCGACCACTCCACTCAGGCGGAGGATGGAGTACTTGAGGCCCGCGTTGTCGCTCGCCGTGTAGCTGATGAGAACAGAATCGCCGAGCTGCGCCGTGTCAGCCGGCGCAACGCTCAGCGAACTGATAACGGGCCGCGAGGTGTCGGCGACCGCCACCACGGTCTCGCCATTGCCGAGGCCACCGCCTGCCGACGCGGTGGCGCGCACCCGCAGGGTGCCGGTGCCTGCTGCACGTGGGGCGGTGAAGATGCGCGTCGCCGTAAACGTTCCGGCCAACTGCACTGGGAGCGACTCAGATGAGGCGAGCACCCCAGTCGTCGAGATCTTCACCCAGTCTACGGTTGCGTTGCCTTCGGGAATGACCTCGATGGTGGCGCGCACGCTCACGCCGGGCAGGATGGACTGCTGGTCGGTCGTGACCGTGACCGTCACGGGCTTCGGTGCCGTGCCATCGCCGCAGTGGATCAGCGCAAGGACGGAGGCTGCCGCGACAATCCTGCGCCATGGGAAAGGCATAACAAGAATTTCGATGGGCTAAAAACGGCGTGCAAGTGGACGCGGTCCTTAAGGACAAAATGGCGCACCCTTCTTTCACGTCCTACCTTGAAAGGCATGTGGCAGCTGGTCTCCATCACCCTCTACGGCGGCGCCCCCGGCGAAATCGGCGGCAACCGCATCCTTCTCGAATGGCCCGAGCACCGCTGGCTCCTCGACTTCGGCACCCGCTTCGGCCAGACCGGCAGATTCTTCGAAGAGTTCGTCAAACCGCGCGGCGCCACCCTCGGGCTGCGCGACTACCTGCGCATGGGCCTCCTCCCGCCCCTCGACGGCCTCTACCGCTCCGACCTCTGCGCCCACGACCCCGCGATCTTCGGCCGCTACAAGGGCCACTCGATGTACCGCAAGGTCGAGCATGTGGATGGGGTGCTGCTGTCGCATGGCCACATCGACCACCTCGGCTGCATCGGCTTTCTCAAGGAGGACATCCCGGTCTACACCGGCCTCATGACCGCGCTGATCGGCAAATGCCTCCAGGACCCGAACCCCACCCGCGTAGACGGCGAGTTCAACTACATGGTGCCGCGCGACTCCAAGGAGAGCGGCGAGATCCTCGAGGTGCGCAAGGGCCCGCGCGTGCAGCGGCAGTACTACGTCGCCGAGACCGACCCCGCGCTCGGCGCGGCGATGGAGCAGCTGCGCGAGTTCTGGAGCTGGGTGCCGGGCGAGCGCTCGAGCATCACCGCGAAACCGCTCGAGGTTAGGGATCCCGCGAAGATGGGCCTGCGGTTCTGGCGGGTGGACCACTCGATCCCCGGCTCCGGCGCCTGGGGCATCGAGACACCCATCGGCTGGATCATCTACTCGGGCGACCTGCGCACCCACGGCCACTCGGCGTATCGCACCGAGAAGTTCGCCAAGGAAGCCGCGGCCCTACAGCCGGCCCTCCTTATAGTAGAAGGGACCCGCGTTCCCGCGCTCCGAACCGTGGGGGACGAGGTGCTAACCGAACCCATCGTTCAACAGGCGTGTGACGACGTCGTGCGCCAGACTAAGGGCCTCGTGATCGCGGACTTCACCGCCCGCAACATCGAGCGCCTGCGCACCTTCCGTGACATCGCCAAAGCCCGCGGCCGCCGGCTCGTGATCACCACCAAAGACGCCTACACGCTCGAGCGGATGCACGTCATTGATCCCAACATTCCCACTCCGGGGGATGACGGAATCGCGATCCTGAAAGAGCCGCAGGGCAACACCCCGAGCTGGGAAAAGGATGTCTGCGAAAAACATGAGACGTGCTTCGTGCAAGCCAAGGAGATCAGAAAGTCTCCCGGAAGCTATGTCTTGTGCCTGTCTTATTGGGATATCAGCAACCTGATCGACATCGAGCCCGAAGGCGGGACGTACATCTACTCCGCATCCGAGGCCTACAACGAGGAGCAGGAGATTGACGCAGAGCGGTTGTGCAACTGGCTCGATCACTTTGGACTCAAGCGCGTGGGGGGTTTGCCCGGCGCCGAGAAAGGGCCGTACCACGCGTCCGGTCATGCAGATGGGCCGGCGCTGGAGAAGGTGATCGAGGAAATCGGTGCGAAGAAGATTATGCCGGTGCATACGGAGCATCCGGAGTGGTTTGAGGAGAGGTGGGGGGACAGGTTGATAATGATGAAGGAGGGAGTCTCAGTAACCGTCGGCTGAAGCTCGGTCCCAGACGACCCCGACCACCCCTATCACAATTCCAGGTAGGAACAGCTCCCACCGGAACCGTGCTGGATCCGTGCGCAAGAGCGCATAGTGATAGTCGACAGTGAACGACAGCAGCACGAGAATGCCGCCAACAATCGCGAGCGCCCACGCACGACGTGACAATCGCAGCACCGGGCGGCTGAGGAGCCACAGCGATCCGCCCACCAAACACAGGCTCACGATTACGGGCGCGATGACGGGTCCGAGCCACGGGACGGGAATCAGAAAGAGGACGTCCCAGGTGAGCAGCGAGGGTGGCCAGCCAATGAAGACCCACAACCAGACATAGTAGAAGATGTCCCACACCCCGAATGCGAGCACGAAGTAGAGAAATCTCTCCCACGCGTTGCGTCCCGATATCGTGGCGACCGCAATGAGCATGACGAGCGTCGCCACTTCACGGCCGACCTCGATCGAGATGAACCGCATCGGAAGCTCGTACTGCAACACGCTGGCTGGCGCGGCGCCCTCATGCAGCGCGCGCAGGTATACCACCACCGCCGACTCGACGGCGGCCATGGCTATGGCATAGACCCCGACCCAGAGCGCGCGTTTCATGGAAAGGCCTCGCGCGCTAGGGCCCTCGCATCAGGGTGCGCACGTGCTGCGCGTCCTGCTTGGACAGCATGTCGAGCCGGTGCAGCGCCGTGTACGCCTGGACCGTCTGGCCGGCCATCAACGAGAGCGGCGAGCCCGTGGCCGTGTCCTTCTGGAGCAGGAACGTGCCCTCCTGGCCGGCCGCGAATCTCGGCGTGCCGACGAAGGCGACGTCGCGCGAGCCCGGGAAGCGGACGACGACGCGTGCTCCCGCGGTCGCACCCTTGAGCCCCTCGTCCACGTGAATGATCGCTTCCTGCCAGTTGGGGTCGTGCTCGGTGAAGCGCTTTGGCCGCGCCGGCGCGCCGGTGTACGCCGGCGGCCGGATCTGCTCCACGCGACCCACGACCACCATCGCCGCCGCTTGAATACGTGCCTTGAGATCAGCGTCGTTCACCTGTTGCCGAGCCCTCGCGACCAGGTCTTGCTGTGCCGTGCCGGTGCCAGCCACTGTGGCGAGCTGGGGACCGATGGCCTCGTGTCCCACCTCGCGCACGGTGATCGAGCGCCCGTAGATCCAACCCTTCGTGTAGAAAGTTGCCTGCATTCCGGGATTCAGGGGGGGGGAGCCCGCGCGCGCCGCGAGGACCGCAATGGAGTCGCCCTTCATTAGAGAGACGGCGTCGGGCTTCTCGAACACCTGGTCCACGCGAACGACACCTGCCCGAGTCACCGTTCCCGCGAAGATGATGTCGGACTGACGTACCAGCGCTGCACGGTTCATTTGCGCCGAGAGCGGAACCGCGAGCGAGATCAGGACGATCGGGGCGATCAGGGATCGAGTGCGCATGGGACGCTCACGGCATGACAGGGACACTAAAGAAGAAGGGATCGATCGACACGTCCACGGGCGATCCGGAGCCATCGAGCAGCTGGTGGGTCGCCTGGTTCACGCGCCGCTGAAACACCACCCCTGACGGGAAGTTAGCGGGATCGGGCGTGTTGGCGGCCGAGAAGATGCCGAGGAATTCGTGGCCCCCCGCCCCCCCCCGCGTGAGCAGCATGTTGTAGTCGCCCAGGTAGGGGAGAAACTGCAAGGCCGGCGTGTTCGCGGGCACGGTGGCGAGCACGAGGTCCTTGTGTGTCGCGAAGCCGTCGCGCGACTGCTCGAAGCGGTTCACCCAACGGCTCGCGTTGCCTGTCCCGGTCAGCTGCTGATACAACAGCCCGACGGTGCCGTCCTCGGCGACGGCCAGGCTTGGGTTCGTGGTGTTCGGGAGCGTGCGCAGGTCGTTGCTCCACGTCGCGCCGCGGTCGATCGAACGACGCACGTGCACGGTCTGGATGTCGCCTGTGTCGCCTGATCTGGCGCGATCGGCCCAGGCGATGTAGACCGTGTCGCTGCGCGCCGCGTCGACGGCGAGCGACAGGGTCGAGCCGATGCGTTCCTGCCCCAGGGTTGGCTCGTTCGAGAAGACGATCGTGCGGTTCGTGGCGACGAGGCGGCCGGGCTGGTTGTCCGACGGGTCGCGCAGGTCCCGGAACGGCGTCGTGCCGGTGGCGCCGTTGTCGTCGCGCGCGACGACGATGTCGCTCGTGATCGTATCGCCGGCATTGCTGCGCCAGCCGAAGTAGGCGACGTACACCGTGTTGTTTTGCGCGACCGCGGGGCGGATCGAGGGTCCGTTCTGGCCCAGCGTGTTGCGTGACTCGATCCGGCGCGACGTGAACGTCGAGCCCCCGTTCAGCGAGACGTCCACGGTCGCGGTGCGGCCGTTCGGCGCGGCGAAGTCGTTGATGCCGACGTAGAGCCGATCGGTGGTCGCGGCGCGGATAGCGCGGACGAAGGGCTGGTCGACGTTGGGCCGCGTCGCGTCCTGTGTCATCGTCGTGGCCGAGAGGACGTCGTTCGTCTCGAGGTCTTTGAGCGCGATGCTGGGGGTGCTGAGGATCGTGGCGTACAGCGTGCGCGGCTCGCCCGGGGCGTGCGTGATGTCGGCGGTCTGCACGTTGCTCGGCAGGGTGTTGCGGAGCGACCAGGTGTTGCCGCCGTCGTCGGAGACGTAGATCGGCGCCGTCGTGCTCGCCGGCCCGCCGGGGTTTGGCGTGAAAGCGGAGGCGGCGAGGATGTTGGGGTTGGACGCAAAGACGGTGAGGAAGGGCTCTGCGTCCTGCCACGTCTCGCCGCTCAGCGACGCCGGGATCATGTCCACGACGCGCACACCGGGGGGCGGGGGCGGGGGTGGCGGCGAGGGCGCTCCATCCGGTGGGTTTTGCGGTCGCCGGCAGGCT
>WNFU01009438.1_pt1 | contig 11016 bp, 14 predicted proteins | sample 5400121 | NCBI WGS metagenome assembly WNFU01 (sample SAMN13153360, study PRJNA577476) | soil metagenome | isolation source: 100 cm soil or saprolite under grassland replicate 1 | place: USA:California | collected 2016-06-15
GGTTTCGGCGACGGCGCCACGGATCTCCCGCGCCGGCACAGCGCCCGGCGACCTGGGCTGCTCCGAGACATCAACGACGACGTTTCGGCAAACGGCGTCCTTTCCTTCGACAACAGAAGCCGCAGACAAACGACCCTACACCTCCAAACGAGACCGATCAACAGGGCTCGACCCCGGCCACTGGCATGCTTGGAAGTGTTCGACCGCTCGACGAGTCGGACCAGCTTGACGGCGCCCAACGAGGGGACCACACTCCCCGCCTGCGCATTTCAGGGACGCAGGCAGTGAGAGCGTAAGCGCCTCCCCTGCCAGAGGATCAGCACAATACCGGCGACGATGAGTTGACCTAACCGCGTCTTGTCGTGCACTGACCAGTCTCTCGGCTTCGGTCAGCCTAGCTGGAGCTCGCCAAGGTCGCCGCTCCGTTCACTTCAACAACCGGCGACCAGATCGAGAGCGTTAGTCCGCTGGTAGCTGAGCCGTTTACTACTGGCCGCACGCCCAGGTCGGTAGTAGGTAAACGAGCGCTTGGGGCGTATAGGCAGGGACACGACGAAGGAGCGTGTGTTGAGACGGCGGTTCCGATTCGTCACGCGCAGTTGGATGCTTCTGCTAGGGATGACGGTGGCCGCATGGAGCGGCCTCTCGCTTCCGTCGGGCTACGCAGCGGGATCGCGCCCCTCTCCTCCGAAGCTCCCTGCGAAGGAGTTGCTCAGACGAATTGACCGCGGTCCGGTCGTTCTGAGTCGCGTGACGGTGGTCGGAGACGTGGTGCTCAAGAGAGTTGTTGCTCAGCCGTTCACGTGCACCGAATGTGTGTTCACAGGTGCGTTTCGGGCTCGCAACGCGTCGTTTCGCCAGCGGATCAACGTCGCCGGGTCCCGGTTCGGCGGTCGCGTGGATCTTGGCGGGAGTCGCTTCGAGAGGGAGGTTTTTTTGGCAGCCATGGGCGCGGAAAGCCGAGCACGTACGAGCGTGGCGTGAATTTCTCACTCGCCTCCTTCGACGACCGCGTCGACTTCACTGGCGCAAGGTTCCGGTTTGCTGATTTTTCCGATGCCCGCTTTAGAGGCGAGGCTTCGTTCGCCGATGTCACTGGCGACGGTAACTGCCGCTTCGACGGAGCCGATTTTGCGGGTCTAGCGTCTTTTCACAGAGCTCTTTTCGACTCCACCGTCACGTTTGTGCGCGCCGAGTTTCATCGTCGCGCGGACTTTCGCCTCGCGGTGTTCGATGGTCCTGCCGATTTCGCGGTGGCGAGCTTTACTGATGCCACTTTCGCCACAGCTCGCTTCGCCGCGCGCCCGCGTCCACCGAAGGAGCCGGGGTTAATCCTCGCCGAAGTAGACGCGAGCGGCAGTCTCGATTTCAGCTCGGCCGAGTTCGTCGGGCCGATCGATGCCTTCGGAATGACCGCGGACGCCCTCGTACTCAATCCTCACCAGGCGGCGAACCATGTCTTCGGACCCCAAGTGAGCGATGTCCTTGAGCTGATCGAATCAAGCGCCAAAGACAAGCAGAACTTCTCGCTCGCCAACGACGCGTTCTATGAGCGCCAGATCATTCTCAGCCACCATTACAGCGCCGTGCAACGTGCCCTCGACGTTGTCTTCTACCGGACAGTTGCCGGCTACCTCGTGCGCCCGCAGCGGCCGCTACTGATTCTCGTGGTCCTGGTATGGGCGCTGGCCGTGATTCGCACGCTGCGCGCGCGGCGCCCTTACCGCCTGCGCTCTATGCCCGCGCTCAGCCGTGACCTCTTTCAACGGGCCGAGCGGAGCTTCCTTACCGCGTTTCGGTGGCGGAGCGAGATCCCTACTGGGATGAACCGGCTCGAGGTGTTCACATACCGTCTGCTCCTAATCTGTGCGCTGATTGGGCTCTACGCCGACCCGACCTTTAGACAGATCTTCGAGTTTCTGCGCGGGTGACGCCGGCTCCCAAAATGAATCCCCTCAGATCGCCTACAGCTCGGCGCTGGCGGCTTCACTCCGCCCATGCGCCGGAGGCTGCGCCAGCCCTTTGTCACGCACCAGATCGTTTGCGCGAAAGACCGGCCGGATCTATGGTCATTGCGAGACGCGGAATTCAACGTAATCGCGGCTTATCGTGCGTCGGCGTGATCCATCCGCCGACCAACGCTCGAGACGACTGCGCCCGAACTGGTCGCTGGCTAGCGCGGACAATCAGGCCAAGCACGGTCTAGTCGCGTACGACGCCCGTGGCTATCAGCGAACACCGTGAAGGGTGCGAAGAGTCCGTTCTCCGGAATCAATCTGATCTGCGGGCGGGACCGCGTTTGAGACCCCACAGCCTTAACTGCCAGCCTGGGCCGTCGCTCGGCAGCCGCTGTGCGACGCCGCGACCGCCTCGGCGGCCCCCACGCGCTGGTACTAGGTGTGGGGTGCCAAAACTCGGTGCGCGCACCGAGAAATGCGCGATTTGCAGGCAGGACGCCAATTTTGGCACCCCACAGCACCGAAGAGCGCCATCGTCGCGGCGCCGACGAACCTCTCGACGATCCCGCCATGCCGCTCGATCTCTTCTCGCACGGCCGCCAAATATCGCTCGTGGAGTGTGCGAAAATCCTCGGGATCAACCGTTGCCGGCCCATCGGTGGACCCGACCGGATCGGCGAACAGCACCGTCACCACCTTGCGTTCGTAACGCGCCGGAGGAAACGAGCTTCGACGCAGCGGGGCTTCCGGCTCGGCGTGCGGTCTCTTGCTCGGCTGGAACGTCAGCCTGTCGTCTTGGCGAAGCATCGCTTGTTCGAGTTCCCTCAACTGCCGGCTGGGCTCAAGGCCCAACTCGTCGGCGAGCGTGCGCCGCGCTTCCTGGTACGCGCGCAATGCCTCCGCCTGCCGCCCCGAGCGGTAAAGCGCAAGCATCAGCTGTTCGCGAAGGCGCTCCCGATACGGATGCTCCGACACGAGCGACCCGAGTTCGCCAATCAGCTCATGGTGGCGACCGAGGAGGAGGTCGGCCTCGAGCCGCTGTTCGAGCGCCGCCACACGTTCCTCCTCGAGCCGCGCGCGGACGGGGACCACGAAACGCTCCGACTGGAGATCGGCAAGGGGCAGCCCACGCCACAACGCGAGCGCCTGCCGAAAACTATCGGCGGCGAGCTCGGCTTTCCCGGCTGCCAGCGCCTCGCTGCCCTCGCTAACGAGGTGGTCGAACCGGGTCGCGTCGAGCTGTTCTAGCTCGACCCGGAGTCTGTATCCGTGAGCCTGCCGAACGAGCACGCCGCTGCCTCTGGCCATCTCCAGCAGCCGTCTCAGCCGCGAGAGGTAGACGTGGAAAGCCGACTCGACCGTCACCGGCGCCGCGTCCCCCACAGTTCCTCAATCAGACGGTCACGCGAAACCGTCTCGTTCGCGTAAACGAGCAATAGCGCGAGCAGCGCGCGCTGCTTCGGACTGCCGAGCGGCAAAAGCCGGCCGTCGACGCTCAGCTCGAGCGGGCCGAGAATCCCAAACTCGATCCCCATTTCCGGCCTCCAGTCGACGACGGTAGCACGGCCTTCACGCCACTGGTCACGACGGTGGCGCAGCGTTAAGTCAATGTTTGGGCGCCGTTCGCGGCTTGTTCAGAGCCGAGGCGCAAGCTCGGCCCAAGGATCCAAAACGGGGGATCCGCCGCAACCGCAGAGAGGAGGACCCATGAATACTCACGACCTCGACTCGCTCCGCCGCCTCACCCGCGAGCGCCATGCCCAGCGCCTGTGCGAGGCCGACGCGGAGCGGCTCGCGCGCGAGTTCCGCGCCACCGGCAAGCGCCGTGGCCGGCTGCGACTGACGGTGAAGCCCGCCTTCGGCGCCAGCCACCGCCGCCGCCCCCGACGGCTCGAAACGTAGAACGACAATGCGCCCAGAGCGACGGCTGATGGCGGCGCGCTTGGGATTCCACGAGCGTACGATCCGGCGACTCGCGGCGCCCCACCTTCGCCGGCTGGTGCTGACCGAGGCGCAGATCCGCGCCCGCCTCTACCACGCGTACCTCGTCCATCTGCGCGCGCACGCGGACGGGGAGACCAAGACGGAGAGACGATGAGATCCACACGACTCGGTCGGCTTGCGGCGCTCGCCGCAGTTGTTGCACTTGCCGCGCCGGCGGTCGCGGAGGGCAACGAGGTAACGAACTGGAACCGGATCGCGACGAGCAAGCTCGGCGCGTTCCCTCTGCTGGCGGGCGGCGCGCCGCCGGCGCTGCAGATCAACATGGCGATCAGCAGGGTGCCGTCTACGACGCGGTCAACGCGATTGAGCGGCGGCATTAGCCGTATCTCCTCGGGACGCCGTTCGACCCGATGGCGCCGACGGACACGGCCGTCGCGAGCGCCGCGTGCCGCGTCCTTGCCAACATCGTCTAGACCGTGCCCGAGACGATCGCCCTTTCGAATCGGGCGCACCTGTTGGCGTCGTAGGTCACCGAGTACGCGGAGGCACTCGCCCCGCTTCCCGATTCCCCGTTCAAGAGCGAGGGGATCGCCGGGGGGCGCGGCCGCCGACGCGATGATCGCCGCACGGCAGGAAGACGGACGCTTTCGGCCCTCGCCGTGGGTGCCGAATGATGAGCCCGGGCACTGGCAGCCGCTCCGCGATCCGGTCACGCTGCTGCCCCTTCTCCCCCCGACGCCGTGGGTCGGCGGGGTGCGGGCGTTCCTGGCCGACTGAGAGAGGGTCTGCGGCGGCGTCATGTTCCGGTCACTCGCCGAAGAGCTTCGTCGCTGTGGCTACAGCGCACCGGGGTTCGCCGCGCGGTACGACGCGTGTCGGCCGCGTCCTCCGGAAATCCTGCTCGACCTGCTTCCGTTGTTGGCGCACGCCGACCGGCCGGCGCTGGTCGTCGACCTCGGTAGCGGCACGGGCCTCTCCACGCGTTTCTGGGCCGAACGCGCCGATTCGGCTGTGGGCGTCGAGCCGAATCCCGAGATGCGACGATACGCGGACAGCGTCACCGGTGCCGACAACATCCGGTACGTCGACGGGTCGGGTGAGCGGACAGGTCTTGCCGACGAGTGCGCCGACATCGTCACCTGCGCGCAATCGCTGCACTGGATGGAGCCCGGCGCAACGCTCGCGGAGGTCGCTCGGATTTTGCGCCCAGGCGGCGTCTTCGCCGCCTACAACTACCGCTCCCTCCTCACCGGCAGCTGGGAGGTCGACCAAGCGGCGGCCGCGGTGAGGAGTGCGGTCGGGCGGCTGCGACGCGAGCTCGCCCTCGACCGCGGCAAACGCCACTGGCCGGTGGGCCGCGAGCGGCTCGAGCGGAGCGGTCTGTTCCGCTTCGTCGCCGAGACGAGCGTCCACAGCATCGAGTCCGGCGACGCCGAACGCGTGCTCGGGTTCCTCTTGAGCGAGGGCAGCATGACGACGCTGCTCGAGCACGTCGATGAGCAGATGATCGGCCTCGACCGACTGCGCGCGGCTGCGCAGCGGACACTCGGCTCCGCGGCAGCGCCGTGGTACTTGGGCTACGGCGTCTGGCTCGGCGTCACCTGATCGAGCGTGGAGACGTCCGGCACAAGGAGTTCGTACACGCGCACCTGTCCGCCGGGAACAGCCCCGAGCGACCGCTCACCAAGATCGCGCAGCTCGAACCTGCCATGGCGGTCCTCTTCGAGCAGATGCGCAACCGCCTCGGAGAGAAGGATCTGCCGACCGGCCGCGGTATTGCAAAGTTGGGCGCAGCGTAACGCGACGGGGCTGCTCCAGCTGAGCGCGGCGGCGTCCCCGGCATCGAGACCGACCTTGATCGCCAGCTGAGGCTGGAACGCGTCGAGCGCGCGCTGCGCAGCCATCGCCGCAGACGCAGCGCGGCTCGCGCTGTCGAACGCGGCCGACGCGGTGTCGTAGAAGCTGCCGAGCTCACGCCCGTCAAAGTCCACGAACACCGCGCGCAGGAGGCGCTGGTATTCGGCGACGAATCCATCGAACTGATCCGGCGGCAGCTTCGACAGGAAGCGGCTGCTGCCGACGAGATCGATGAACAGCACCGTCACCGTCCCGGTGAAACCGAGCGCTGATCTGGATGGAGCAAGCGTCACCCCGGTCGGCGCCTCCAGCGACGGATGCTGGTTCAGGATCGCCTTCTCGAGCCGCTGCAACGGCACACTCGGCTCGATCCCCAACTCCTCGACGAGCGTGCGCCTCGCTTCCTGATACGCACGCAACGCTTCTGCCTGCCGTCCGGAGCGGTAGAGGGCGAGCATCAGCTGCGCGCGCGGGCGCTCCCGGTACGGGTGCTCGGCGACGAGCGCCTCGAGCTCGCCGATCAACTCGCGATCGCGGCCGAGCGCCAGGTCGGCCTCGAGCCGCTGCTCGAGCGCGGCGACACGTCGCTCCTCCAGCCGGGCGGCGGCGGCGATCGCGAAGCGCTCCGACTGCAGGTCCGCGAGCGCCGGGCCACGCCAGAGCGCGAGCGCCTGCCGCAAACGCTCGCCGGCGAGATCCGCCTTCCCAACCGCCAGCGCCTCGCCGCCTTCGCCGACCAAGCGTTCGAACCGGTTGACGTCGAGCTGCTCCGACGCGACCCGCAGCCGGTAACCGTGCGCCTCCCGAACGAGAGCACCGCCAGTCCCGGCCGCGTCGAGCAGCCGTCGCAGCCGCGACAGGTAGACGTGCAGCGCCGACCCGACCGTCGCCGGCGGCGCTTCAGCCCACAGCTCCTCGATCAGCCGGTCACGGGAAACGGTCTCGTTCGCGTGCAGCAACAGCAGCCCGAGCAGGGCGCGCTGCTTCGGGCTGCCCAGCGGCAGCAGCCGCCCGTCGGCGCTGAGCTCGAGCGGGCCGAGGATCCGGAACTCGATCGCCATCTCCGCCTCCCGCGAGCGACGGTAGCACGGCGTTAAGCCGCCGTTTGCTCACCGTTCACGGCCCGTTCAGAGCCGAGGCGCAAGCTCGGTGGCGCAATCCCAACACAGCGATCGGCAAGGACCGATCAAGAAGGAGGAGACCGTGAACCAGCACGACCCTGACTCGCTCCGTCTGCTGACCCGCGAGCGCCACCAGCGGCGGCGGCGCGACGGTGACACCGAGCGGCTCGCCCGGGAGATTCGCGGCACCACGCCGAGGCGCCGCCGCCTGCCGCTGATCCTCAGACTCGCGCTCGCGACCCCCCGGCGCACAGCCCAGCCGCGGCTGGAGGCCTAGACAACCGATGCAGCCCCACCCGGATCGGGTCGCCGCGCGCCTTGGCCTCGACGAGGCGACGATGGCTCGGCTGCGGGCGCGTGGGCAGCTCGAGCGGCTGGCGCTGACCGAGCCGGAGATCCGCGCCTCTACCGCGCTCGCGCTCACCTCGCCCACCTGCGCACGCAAACCCGCCGCACGGAAGGCAGCCGCGGGACGATGACTGTTCGGCGTTCGCCGCAATCGTTCCGGCGCGAGCGCTCGTGAGCGTGGCCTCGTTCGCCCCACGCGTCGGGCGGCAGCCGCCCCCTCGCTGGACGCATCGGTGGCGGTGGTGGCCGCGACGTCGTCGGCGGCGGCTGCGGGTCCGCCTGGCGCGTGCGCATACCTGCGCGCTGGTGGCCCTGCTCGCGATCATCGTGCCGCACTCGGCCGGCGCCGCCGCGGCCGGGCAAGAGCGCGTGCTGGTCGTGCTCGCCACTCCAGGCCCGACTCCGTACACCGTCGCCTCCGTCGACCGCACCATGCGGGCGGCCGACGCCTTCCTGCGGACCGCCTCACTGGGCCACCTCCGGCTCCACACCGAGGTCACCCCCTGGCTGGCCGCCTTCAGCGGCGATCCTGGCTGCGGAGGTCTCACGCGGGAGAGCTTCGAAGCGCTGCTCGCGCCCGCCCGCGTCGCCGCCGCGCGCGCCGGCTACGAGCCGTCCCGCTACACCGAGGTGATCTACGCACTCGCCGACAGCCACTGCGGCTTCCAAGGCGAGGCGTGGGGCCATCAGGTGCTGCTGACAAGACGGCCGACGCTCTCGCTCGTCGTGCACGAGCTCGGCCACACCTTCGGGCTCGCCCACGCGCAGGCCTCCGACTGCGTCGTCCCTCCCGCCAGATGCGGCATCGACGACACAGGCGACCCGTTCAGCCCAATGGGCAGCGGCATGCTCGACTTCAGCGCCTACGAGAAGGCGAACCTCGGCTGGATCCAACCCCAACCGCAAGTCCGCAGCGGACAGCGCTACCTCCTCGCGGTACCGACGTTCCGGACGACGCTGCCGCAGGCGCTCGTCATCGACACGACCGCCGGCCGCTGCTGGATCGAGTACCGGTCGGAACCCTTCCGCGGCCTCCTCGTGCGCTTCGTCACCCCGCGGCAAACCGCGACGCCCTTCGCCGCCCCAACGGTCCTGATTCTCAATCCAACCAAGGCCGGCCGGCCCTGGATCGCGCCTGGCGAGACCTACCAAATCCCCGGATCGTTCCTGGCAACGCTGCTGCACGCAGGAACCACCCAAGCTCAAATCCGCCTCTTCCACGGCTGAACGCTGCCTTCCTCTGCCGCAGCGAGTCCGTCGGATGCACGAACTCGATCTCACTGCAAAACCACATTCACCAATCGAAGCTGAGATCAGCGTCCCCGGGTGGATAACGCCGAGAAGCTGAGAGGTCGATCGTCGCGACGAGCTCGTCATCTTTCCCTGACCTATCTGAGAGACAACGGAGGATGCGATGGATGCAAGCAGCCGTCCACAGCGGCGTCGCCTTGAGCGCGGGATCTACGAGCAGCAGAACGGCAAATACGCCGTCTGCGTGATGGTTGCGGGTCGGGCGCGCTTCCGCACGCTCGACGCGGCAACTCTCGACGAAGCGCGAAGACTGCGGATGCTGCTCAAACGATCGGGCCGCGTGGGTGCACTGCCGCTCTCGCCAAGGCTCACGTTTGCCGAGGTCGCTGCGCGGTGGCTTGCCGAGTTTGAGGCCAAGGTCACCGACGGCGCACGGCGCGAGCGGACGCTCGACCTCTACCGCTCGCAGCTGCGACTGCATCTGCTGCCGCGGCTCGGCCGGCGTCGGCTGGCGCTGATCAGCCCGGACGACGTCGTGGACGTCATGCACCAACTGCGCGCCCGTGGACTGTCTCCCTGGACGGTCAAGCGCATCCTCGGCGCGCTCAGCTGCGTCTTCAGCTACGCGCTGCGCTGCGGCTACATCAACTCGCATCCGTTCGACCGTCTCGAGCGCGACGAGCGCCCACACCCGCTCCCCTCCGATCAGCGCGTCCTTACCCAATCCGAGCTCGCTCGCCTACTTCGATCATGCCCGAGGCGACACCGACCGCTGCTCGCGACCGGTGCCTACACCGGGATGCGCCTCTCCGAGGTGCTCGCGCTCAAGTGGGACGACCTCGATTTCGCCGCCGGCGTGATCCATGTCCGCCATCAGCTCGCGCGCGGCCACCGCGGCGCGCCCCACCGCATCCGATGCCGCCGAAAACACCTACATCCGTGCGCGACGTCCCGCTCCTTCCCCAGCTCGCGGCGGTCCTGCGCCAGCACAAGCGCACCTCACGATTCACGGCCGGCCGCGACTACGTGTTCGCGACCGGCCGCGGCACGCCATTCCTGCACCACAACGTCTCCAAACGGGTGTTACGCCGAGCCGCCCGCGATGCCGGACTCGACCAGCCCGGTCGACGAGTGCGCTTCCACGACCTACGCCACACCTTCGCCAGCCACCTGATCATCGACATCCGCCTCGACGTCGTCCAAGTCAGCCGCATCCTCGGGCACGCCCGGACGAGCATGACCCTCGACACCTACGCGCACCTGTTCGAACAGGCGCGGCACGGCAACGACGTCCGCGCCGAGCTCGCCAGGAGCGATTTCGCCGCTCTGCTCACGCAGTCGTTCGAGCACCGCCCGCACGCCGGTGCGCATCTCCGTCCCACCCGCGCCACGACATTGCGACACCATCTAAACCCGCCCCCGTCCCGCCGCCGTGGCTGCTCGCGGAGCCTGTCTGGGCGGCGCGGCTACTTGACGAAAACTTGACTAATCATCTTCGTCAACAGAGCGGGCAACGCATGTAGCCACTTCGCAGGCACTTCGATGGGCGGTACTGGGCTCGAACCAGTGACCCCCAGCTTGTCGATTTGGTGCAGCCGTTCGCCTGAGTTCGCTGGGGTTCGCTCAGACAGCATGGTTAAGCGGAATCCGTCCCGCGACCGAACGCTCAAGCGAACGCGAACGAACGTCGAACGTTGCCATTGTTGCCACGCGGTCCTTGGTGTCATCACCGCGTCTGTGTGAACGTGTGCGCTAGGACTCCCGAGCGTCCGCTGCAGGCGGCAGAGTCGCTCACGCGTGTGAACTTGAGCGTGTTGCCGGTCTTCTTCCAGCTGTACGTGCCGGACTTGGCGCAGGCGCCGTTGCCGGTCTCATGGCCGAACGTGATCTTCGATCCGGTCGTCGAGTATTTGCCGCGGACGAGGAGCTGGCCGTTATCCATGATCGTGTAGGTGCCGCCTTTGGCGAGGTTGATGACCCAGGTTCCCTTGAACTTGGCCGGGCTCTTGATCGTCGTTGTGTACTTGCCGGCCAGCGTGCCGCCCGCGAGGGCTACCGATGACAACGCCAGCGCGGCGACGACCGAGGCGGCAATTGCGAGTTGCTTCATCTGCGCCGCGGACACCAAGGCGCCGCCACGCGAGACAATCTGTTTCATCGTTTTCTCCTTTGTGGTTTGGTCGGCTGTCAGAAAGATCGCCCGGAGCATCAGTGCACCTCGAATCCGGCGACCATGCCCATCGCGGCGTGGAGTACCCCGCGGTCGTCCGGAAGGAAGCATCCGAGGACGTAGTGCCCTGGTGCGAGGCGGGGCAGCGTGAACCAGCTCGTCCAGTGCGCACCGATCACGCCTGGTCCGCCCAGCGGCCTCGCGAAGACGGCGGGCGGGCGCCCCTTCCCACCACCGCGGAACCAGCGGACGAGGCCGGCCGCGGTCTCGCCGTTGCGGAGCCGGAAGATCGTCCCGTCGTGCGCAACCGGATCGCTGTTCAAGAAGCGGTAGACGCCCGGCCGACCGAAGTGCGCCGGGAGCACGA
>WNFU01020730.1_pt1 | contig 11015 bp, 10 predicted proteins | sample 5400121 | NCBI WGS metagenome assembly WNFU01 (sample SAMN13153360, study PRJNA577476) | soil metagenome | isolation source: 100 cm soil or saprolite under grassland replicate 1 | place: USA:California | collected 2016-06-15
ATCTGCTTGCTCAGAACGTGGTCGCAGTCGCGCCGGAACCGAGCCTGCTTCCGCCGCACTTTCCGCAGGTGGCGCTTGGCCGAGCGCGTTCCCTTCTGTTGCAACTTCCGCCGAAGGTGGAACAGTCGCCCCTCGATCGCCTTCCAGCGCCGTTTCCCGAGGAACCGGCCGGTGGAGGTGACAGCGGGACGAGCGAGGCCCAGATCGACGCCGACGACCTGATTGGTCGGCTCCACTTCCGGGCTGAGAACAGTGACGACCACATGCAGCCACCACCAGCCACCGCTGAAGATCAGATCGGCCGTGTCGGTGGCGCAGCCCGCATACTTGGCCGCATACGCAGGCAGGGTGAAGCGAATCGTCTGCCGGCCGCTGGTCGTCGAGAGATTGACCGTCCGGCTCTCCCAATCTATGCGGAAGGTATGCACATTGTAACGGGGCGGGCAGGTATGCGAGTGCGGCTGGCTGACCTTTCGCTCGATCTGCTCTCGCTCGTATTTTCGCCGCAGCGCCAACGCGCTCTTGAGCGCCTCGGTCGCCTTCACCCGCGCTTGGACGTGCAGGTCGCTCACCAGGGCGGGATAATCGGCCTTGAGCGGGTAATACAGCGCACGGTGCAGTTCGACGCCGTTCTTTTGGCCGTGCTGCCAGCCTACCGCGCACACAGCATTGAACACCGCCGTAAACTGGCGACTGGTTTCCGCCAGGGCATCGGCCTGAACGGGCGACGGCTCAAGAAGGACACGGATCGTGCGCTGCATATGGGGAATATACCATATGCAGAACATACGTTCAAGTATGACATGGCCCGGCACTTCCTCTGCCGCCTTCAGGCTGACAATCTCCGCGCCGTGGCAAGGCTGTATCAGTACGACAGGAGTTCCTTTTTGATGGCTGGTGTCCTCCTGTCGTAGGGGCCCCTCGGGCGGCAGAGCCGCTCGACCGGGGAAACTGCCGCGGTGAACCTGGGAACGAGTGGGGTCACGATGCGAGCCTGCTGGACTCCAACGCTTAAAGCGGTTCGTGCGTCGCGGGATGGTCGGCCCCGGCCTGGTGCGTGGCGAGAGACGCGGAGTCGAATCAACAGGCGACCGAGTCGGGCCTGGCCCGGTGAGGGCGTGCGGGGCGAAAAACCCAGGCGAACGGCGCAGCGCGCGCGTAGCCCTGCTTTACGCGGGCGGCAATGCCGCCCGGCCGCGCCGGCCATGTCTCTATGGCGCTGTAGCATAACGGAAGTGCAGCGGTCTCATAAGCCGCCGGCGCAGGTTCGACACCTGCCAGCGCTACCACATGCCTCTCAAGTGTTGATGGCGGCACGGTGCTTTCGTACAGCACAAGGATCGGTTCAAAACCGGTGAGAGGCTCCAGTCGGGGGCTGTAGTCTACCAGGATGACGCCGCGTTCGCAACGCGGAAGACCGGGCGCGATTCCCGGCAGCTCCACCACTAGGCACGAATCGACCCGCGATGAGGCGGGCAAAGGGGGCGGCGATCGATACGGGTGCCGGAGAGGTGCCCGACCCCACCACAACGCGCGATGAAGCGCCGTCGGATTGCGTCCACAGGCGACGGCACCTCGCACGTTCGAGGCTCGCGCGTCTGTCCAGTATCTTATGGGGCGTTCGTCTAACAGCCAGGACGGTGGTCTTTCAAGCCGCAGGAGCCGGGGCAGCACCGGTACGCCCTTCCATGCGCCGCTGTAGCTCAGTGCATCAGAGCGCTCGACTTCGGATCGAGTGGTCGGGGGTTGGAATCCCTCCAGCGGTGCCACCTCTCCGCGTAGCTCAGCCGGCCAGAGCGCCTGCGCGACATGCAGGAGGTCGGGGGATCGAAGCCCTCCGCGGAGACCAGCATCAGGCTGTGGTGAAACAGCAGACACGCAGCGCCCAGGGCGCTGTGGGCGAGAGCCCGTGCGCGTGCAACTCGCGCCAGCCGGACCATACGCCTCTCTGGTGGAATAGCAGACACGCCGGCCTCAAACCCCGGTGCGCGGCGACGCGCGTACGCGTGCAACTCGCGTGAGAGGTACCATCATGCCGCCATAGCTCAGCAAGTCAGAGCAACCGGCTTTTAACCGGGAGGTCGCAGGGGCAGATCCATGCTGGCGGCACCAACATCCCGTCGAAGCTCAATTTGGATGAGCGGCCGACTCTTAATCGGAAGGGTGCGAGTTCGATCCTCGCCGGCGGGACCACACCCCTCGTAGCTCAGTTCAGAGCGCCAGGGCGGGACAGCCGCCGCCGCGCCGGTGCGCGCGGCAGAGCGACGGTTCCGCGGCGGCGAGGCGCACGTAGCCGCCGCGGTCACCCACAACCCCTGGAGGTCGCGGCAAACCCGCCGGGGGATCGACCTGCCCCTGTAGCTCAAAAATGGGAGAGCGCCGTCCAACGTACGAAGACGGAGGAGAGCGGCCCTGACCCGTAAAACCGGAAGTGTAAGCCGCCCTGATGTGCGATATTGCGAATGCAACCGGAACCTAGTCGGATCACCGCCATAAGCGGCCCGGGCGGAGGTAGGGAATGCCGTTGAGGAGTGCATCAGACTAATTGCCAGTTCGAGTCTGGCCAGGAGTACCAGACAGCGCCGATCGCCGTATTCTCTCACGACATGGCGATCGACGCTTACATTGTCTGCATGGCGTAGGAAAGCCAACGACGAGTTGCGAAAATGACCCCCGAATCAGGTGGATGGCGCAGATTTGCCCAATTATCGAAATGTGTTGCCGTGGGGCGGTTGTTTTACCGCATAACAAAGCCACTTCGCAGACAGGGCAGGGCGGATTATTTCACAATTTGTGGTCCGAGTTGTTGCATAATTTGTTCCGAGATTTCAGAATTAGTGGCTTGGCTGCATTGTTTCACAATTATGCTGGTAATGTCCTGGTAAGCGCAGCGCTATTTCCGAGAACAAGTCGCTCAAAACCGTGTCCCGCATTCTCTTTAGCTTCACGCCCTCAGGTGTAGGACATCCTGTAAAGACACAGCGTTATCTGTGAGGTCCGTTTTAGCGGAGCCGAGGCGGCTAGCGATTCGGGGCGAGCCCGAGATGCTGGCGCAACACATCCAGCGCGGCGACCTGGCGCGCGGCCAGGTGCGCCGGCAGGTCGTCGGCGAGTGTCGCAAGCGTCGCCAGCGCAGTGGCCCCCTCAGGGGGCGGAGTGGCCCGCGCCGCACCAATGCCGACGCAGATCCGCTCCAGGCGCTCGTTCAGGTCGAGGATGCGCGGCGGGTTGATCGGCGGCAGGTGAATGCCGGCCTGCTCCAATGTCTCTTCCAGGGCAGCGACCAGATCGGCGGTCTGATCATGCGCTGCCAGCACGCGCAAGAGATACATCACCGCCGTCGCGAGCGCATCGTACTCAGTCTCGCACACGCTGTCGGTGAGCGCGGAGTGGTCGTGCCACTCGCGGTGGTAGGCGGGCAACTCCGGGCGATTGATGCGCCAGAACCAGCCGTACTCCGGCCCGCGCTCGTGATGCGTGATCTCGATTCCGCCAAAATATGTGCGGATCGTGACGGGCGTCCCGTACTCGATTTCCTCGCGAAGTGTGACGGGGATAGATGCTGTCCGCTGCATAGCAGTCCTCACAGAGATCATCAGTAGAGCATACCATACGCCGCTGCCTCGTGTGCAGCACGGCGACGGCAATCAACGGGCAATAGCTTAGCAAGTTGAGCCGCTTACTGGTTCAAGTTTCTTGTTGGCCTGAATCAAGTTTCTTGTTGGGCCTCACTGTACCGCAGAACAATGCCCTGAACGTGTCGCGGACAGCGCGCGTTCCTCATTGTGGTGTGGGAGCGACGGAGGAATCATTTGCTAACCAAAAATGCTCGTTTAGGGCCATCTGAAGCCAAATACCAATACCGTGTAAGCTCGATGGTTCGCGTTCTTTGGCGGCACCACCGAGCGCCGCTCGACATCACCTCGTGATGTACCACGCGCCTAAAGACGGTGGCTTCCTGTCTCAACGACCTATGCCAACCTGATCGATTGGGCTTACCAGGTCTCCACAGGCGTTTTGTGTCTCGACACATCCTGCCGCGACGATCTGTTCAAACCGGCGCAAGCCTTCCCGGTCGATATTGCGGGCGGCGTTCAGATCGCGGTCGTGATGGACGCCACACGTACATGGCCATTCACGATCCGAGAGCGTGAGATCGGCCTTGACCAATCCGCACGCGCCGCAGGTTTTGGACGACGGGAAGAACCGACCAATCGCGATCAGGTGGCTATCCGCCCGATCGGCTTTGTACGTGAGCATGGCGCGAAACATGCCCCAGGAAGCGTCCAGAACGCTCGTCGCCAGCTTGGTTTTCGCAAGGCCGCGAACGTTCAAATCTTCAATCGATACGAGGTCGAAGTGACGAATCAGATCGGTACTCAGCTTGTGCAAGAAGTCATTCCGTTGGTTGCGGGTTTTCTGGTGCAGCCGCGCCACCACGATCCGCGCCTTCCCACGGTTGCGGCTACCCTTCACCTTGCGCGAAAGCGCCTTCTGTGCGCGGCGCAACTTCCGGGTTTGGGTGCGATACCAGCGCGGGTTGTCGATCACGTCGCCGGTCGAAAGCACGGCCAACGACTTCAAACCCACGTCGATCCCAATGTGAGAGACAACCGGACGATCAACCTTTGGCGCGATATGCTGCTCCACAACCAGACTGATGTACCAATGCCCGCACGCTTCGCGCTTGAAGGTTGCGCCCTTCGTGACCCCTGAGAGCGGTCGGTGAACGATTGCACGAATCAGTCCAATTTTGGGAACCGCGACAAACGATCGATCAAGCCGCACATCTTGCGGCATGCGAAAGCGCGGCGGGTCGGTTTTACGCGACTTGAATTTGGGAAATCCCTTCTTCTTCTCGCCCTTCCGCGCGCGGCGAAAAAAGTGCTGATAGGCGCTGTCGAGATCGCGCAGCGCCTGCTGCAACGATTGGGCGTGCATCTCGCGCAACCAGGCCGTTGCGGGCTGCTGCTTCAGGGTGGTCAACTCAGCAGACATGATCGCGCTTGCGGTTCAAGGCCCAGTTCCAAACAAATCGACGCGCGCCCGCAAACTGGTTGAGCATCTTTTCTTGCTCGGCAGTCGGGTCAAGGCGGTAACGATAGGTTGTCTGAATCGTTCGTTGCATGCTTCTATTATACTAGAAAAGATGTTCTATCGCAAGGTGTTTACCGCATCAGGGAGCCAAGCATGGCAACAGTGCAGTCGTTCGCGCCGCCTGGTTTCAGTGTGGTTTCCCTCCATGCGGCGCGCTTCAATTCACCCGCGCGCGTAAACGCGGCGGCTCTCTTGAAGGAATTAGGTAGCGCAAACGGCAGAGCGCTCCGCGGAGAGCGGAGTAAAAGATCTGGTGGCCCGGCGGCCTAGAACTGGCCTGTGGCATCGACGTCCGCGATGTCGCCGGCGAGCAGGCTCGTCGGATAACCGGGCGGACGCCGGGAACGCCAGATCGGTGCCAGTTCGAGGCTGGCCGGGGTGACACGCCGGCGTGGCAGAGAGGTAATGCGCCGCTTTTACACAGCGGTCTGAGGCCAGTTCGAGTCTGGCCGCCGGTACCAGAGGGAGGAGATTGGCGTTCGAGCCGCCAGCAGGGCCGCGGCCCTGCTCGTTTAACTGGACAGGACACCTCCCGTGCGGAGACCGGCGTTCGAGCCGCCGGCGGGGCCGCGGCCCCGCTCGTCTAACGGGACAAGACACCGCCTGATGTTCTCTGCGAGGCCGCGATGGACACAACCGACGGCAGCGGGCACGCCGCTTACCCGCACCTGATGGCTGCGCTGAGCTTCGCCAAGATCCTCGCCTCCTTCTCCGGCGCCCTGCTCGGCGCCGACATCCTCGCGGAGCAGGCCGCCTACCTCAGACAGTGGCTGCGCGCGAACCCCAGAAAGACGAGTTGCTGAGCGCCATCCGCCAGGCGGCAACCGCGCTGGAGCAGCTCGCAGACCTCCGGTTGATCGGGCGGAGGTCAACATGCGCAAGGCCGCGGAGTGCATCCACGCGCACCGCGGTGACCTCCGGCTCCCGCCGTGATCGCGGGAGCCCGTCGGGCGGTGAGCGTAACGGTGAGCGCCGGTATCTTATACATACCAGGTCCCAGTTCAAGTCTGGGCCGCCCGACCAATTTGTTCTCGATGAAACCTCGTGTTGGAGCATGGTAGACCATCGCTGGCCAGCGCGCCAGAGGAACTTCCCCGCTGCTCGCCCAGCTCGTTTGAGCTGGAACGCTGCCTTGTGAAACAGCAAGCGAGGGCGCCGGCGCGCGAGCGCCCGGCGACGCAAGCGCCAACAGAAAGTACGATCCGGCCGATGGCCCTCGGGCACAGGTCAGGACTGAAACAGTCGGGGTAAGCGCCTGACAGCGCCGGCAGCAATGCCGACGGCTAGGGGACTGCGCCAGCGAGAGCAGCAAGGCCGGTGGGCCAGGCGCACTCTGGGAGCCGCAAGGCGTTTGCACCAGAGAGTTTGGTCCGGCCGCCGCCGCGACAGCGAGGCGCGGTAACGCTGCGCAAGCTAGGAACGGCGTCCGCAGGACACCCTGTGGGCAGAGAGATGATGGTCCGTCATCTACCCAAGCCTAAAGGCGCTTGGGCTTGCGCCTCACCCTTTCGGCACACGACACGCGATGACACACGATCCAGGGGCGGGCGCGATAGGCCGGATGACACGGGCGCTAACCGTTGTCGGCGGCCCACCAGCGGCGGATACGTCAAGCGCGATACAACGTAGGAGATTACTCTCGCCTTGCCCTCGCTGGCATGTTGATACACCGTTCGTTTTTGCGCGGCGGCGAAAACCTGAAATGCGTGACCGCACCAGGGGAGACATCCAGCCAGGGCTGGCGTCATACGAACCATCGCCGTTTGGTGTATCAACGTAGAACAAGTGTACCACAAAACGACGGTTTTGGCAATAGGAAGCGGTAAAGCGCTGTGGGCTAAAGCCGCTGAAGCGAGGCGCTTCCTCCCACCGCTAAAGGCTGGTGGGCTACCGCGCCTAAAGGCAAGCATCCGTGTGAGACAGAACGGGGGGTATTCCAGGCTCCAACAAACGGCCATCTGGGCATTGTCCCAGATGGCCTTTCTTTTTCACTTGGGCACTGCTTGACGAAATCAAAGCCAAGCTGCTCGGCCCCAACACGTATGTATTTCGGCGGGTCGCATGTAGGCAACGCGCTGCTGTGCGATTTTTCGTATGAAAATATATAATTCTGCAATTTTTCGCACCAAGCGATATACTTTTCGCATCAAACAGTCTTTGTTGTAGGGGTGATGGGGATAGAGGTGCTTGCATCCTCACTCGTAAAACTCTGGCGCTTTTTTGAGTGTTTCCCACTGCTCCGTGTCATGACCGAAAATCACCAGCCCGATATGCTCCCGTTCGACCAGATCAAGCAGTTTCATCGTACTGGCGCGGATCGCTTCGGCGTCCGGGTTGCTCCCGTCGTCCTGCGCGTCACGGGTAAAGCCCGCGCCGAAGGGGACAGCGTCAATCGTCAATACAATCGCCCCCGTTTTGGGCAGCCGCACCAGCACCGATTGATGTCCCGGCACATGCCCGCTCGTCTCAATCAGCTCCAGCCCCCCCAGCAGTTCCGTGTCCCCGTCCACCAGCCGAATGCGCTCCATTGGCTGATCCCATTGGGGTCGAATGGCAGCAAAACGTGGGTTGCTCGCCGCATCCAAATGATGCACACGCTGCACAACATAGTGCGCCTTCGTGAATGCCGCGTGTCTTCCGGCATGGTCGATATCATAATGCGTCGAAATGACGGTATCAATATCGTCCGGTTTTAAGCCAATGCTCGCCAACTGCTCGATAACGTCCTGCCCATTCTCGAACTCTGATTCTCCTTCAGGCATAATCTCCGGTAGACCACTGTCAATCAGAATATGCTTGCCGTCACCCGTCTGCACCAGATAGCACACAATCGGAATCTGGTATTGCGGCATGGACCCAACCTGCATCAGATAAAGACGCTTCACGGCATTCTGGCTCATCATCTCCTCCCCGGAATTGAAACATATATTCTATTACAGGTATGGTAGTGGTTGCAAAGTAAGTGGTACGACGAAAATCGAATACATCGGGTAACGTTTTCGTAGGGGCAAGACATGGCTTGCCCTCGTATGAAACCATACCACCACCACGTACCATAGAACCAGTACCAAGTCTATTGTAGCCCAATTGTTCGAGAAATGGAAGGGTGTACGTTATCATCACAAAAAAGCGACTTCAACATCTTTAGTGTCAATCTGATCACCGACGCAACCGCCATTCCATTCGGCTGGTTACTCTCCGCACGTGACGATGCCTGGGCTGAGGATGCTCGCGATCTGCTCACAGAACTGGCGGCCGATCTACCCGAGCATGCCCATAACATCGTGCTCGGTGATCGTATCCATACTGGCGAGCCGTTTCTAGAGCGCTTGGACGAGTTGCACTGGGACTACATCTTTCGGGCACCCTCCGACACGCTGATCGAAACGCGCCGCGGCTGGAAGATGCTCAAGCAGTTGACACTCAAGCCGAACAACGGACGCTTCGTCCCACACGTGCGCGTCTGGAAGGGACACAAGCGCCGAACGAATGTGAGTGGCTACAAACTGGCGCGCAACGGCTTTCGTGCGGTCACATGGTTTGTGGTATCGAGCCTGCCGCCCGCCCAGGAACGGTTTGTCGCATATGCTTGCCGCTGGTGGCACGAGATATACCAGCCACACTACCCTCATACACGACATGTTCCACCGGTTGTTCAGCCTGCATGGCTCCTCCTTATGCTGTGTATTCGCTGGTCTGACAGCCTATCGCAGACGATGCGCCATCAGACCAGCGCCATCACCCCTGCGTTCGCTCGGCTAATCGACACGCGACTTGCTGGAGGCGCTCGCGCGTGAGATCGATAGAGCGTCCGAGGTAGACCTTGTACAGTTTCCGCCGCACCCGGCGAAAGGCATACCAGAAACTGCCGCCGACTCGGGCTTCCTGTCGGGCCGTAAAGCTGCCATCCGGTGACTCCAGATAGAACGTCGTGTGGCCCTCCAGCCAATCATACCACGCCGAGGTCTCAAGCAGGATGCCATCTGATTCACTATACAGCATCGTCCCGATCACTTTCGGCGTCAGTTTGTGTTCTTTGCGTGCCATATCCTCCTCCACAAGTTACCCAATCAGGCTCGGATTGTTGGACGCCTCATCTGGCAGGGTGTCGTCATCCGCAACCCACCGCCGCCTGCTCGCCTCGCCAGCCGGCCGCTGATGCAACTGCCGCAGTCGTTCCAGTTCGTTTGTATCGGCCCATACCACCCAGCGACGCGGCGGTTCGGCTTGCTGGGATGCTTGCACCCAGCCACGCCTTATCCAGTGATGGAGCGTCACGACTGGCATCTCGAGCTGGCGCGCCAACGGCTGGACATACCAGGCATGCTCAGGCAAGGAGGCGTGTGACCTGCACCGCATCGGCGCTTCGGACAGGCCGAGTCGGTGGAGCAAATCCCGCACCCCCTGCTCGCCAAACGTGTCCCGGCGCTTGGGTGGGCGATAGCCCTCAGCATTCAGCGTCTCGGCTATCGCGCTGGCGCTCCGCCCTTCACCAACCAGCACACGGATGCGCTCGCAGAGCTGCGGATAGTAGCTCAGCTGCTCCAAGCACGCGACCGGTCGAATGAGTGCGAGGTGCGTCTGCCTACCACCAGTCCACTCTAGGGTGATCTGCACCTGCTCGGTCGCCCCGTGCGCGGTCACCACCACCCGGCGCAGCACCTGACGGAGGATGTCCTTCCGCTCCCCATTTGTTGTGGTTGGCGCATCCCACAACGCGGGAATGTCGGCGGCGAGCTGGCGAATAGCAGTTTGTTCCGCTTCAGTCACTTGACGCGGTTGGGTCACACGGAAGCGGTGATACGCTTCTTCGAGTTGCTGCTGCGCGGACAGGCAGTCATTCCAGGCCCGCTCGAGCTGGCGCACCACCAGGCGATGCTCCGGTTCGGCCAGCCGATACTGGCGTCCCGCACGGTCGGCCTCATAGGCCGCGCGTTCCACCCGCTGCTGCCAATGCCGGTCGAGATCGGCCCGCTCGCGTTCGAGCTGCTGCGCTGCCGCCAACGCCACATCCAGCATGGTCGGGGTGAGGGCCTGGAACACCTGCTGTTGCATGCACTGGTCGAGAACCGGACCAGCCACATATTGGCAGATCGCCCCACCATAGTCGGTTAGCTGGCGACTACACAGATAGGTGTGCCGCCTGCTCGCCCCGCCATAGCGCACGGTCATGCGACAGCCACAGATGCCACACACCACCAGCCCCGTGAGTAAGGACGACCCCTGGCGGGGCGCGCCCAGTTCGTCGGCGCGGGAGCGGTTGGCGTTGAGGCGCGCCAGGTGCTGTTCGTACTGCTCCCAAGTGATGTAGGCCGGCAGCAGGTCTTTGATCAAGACGAACCAGTCAGCGGGTGCAGCCACGACCCGTCCGGTGCTGGGCCGTCCCGCCTGCTGGCGGCGCGGATCGACCTGACGCCGACCATAGGCATAAGCTCCGGCATAGATGGGGTGCTTGAGCAGATTCTGGAGCGTCATGCGGTTTGGGCGATGCCATTCCAGCTCGCCTTTGTTCACGCCACTCCGAACACGGATGCCAATCTGGATCTGGTGGCGCACGAGATACTGAAGCACGGCGTTGAGCGTCCCCAATTCGTCGAACGTACGTAAGATCAGCCGGATGACATGCTGCACCTGTTCGTCCGGGTCGAAGACCACCTCGCCGGACGGTCGCCGAACATAGCCGCTGGGCAGATGCACCGCCAATTCGCCCCGGCGGGCTTTGTTCAGTCGCCCCTGGTGCATGCGCTGCTTGAGCACATGCAGCTCGGCTTCGCTGATCGTGCCTTTTAACCCCAAGACAAACAGCACCCTATGTTGCATTCTGTGGCGTTGTCGTGACGGTGCTGGCTGAGCAGTGTCCCGCCTGTGGGCAATCCGGTCGAGTCTGCCACGTCTTCTGGCGGAATGCGGTACCATGG
>WNFU01009441.1_pt1 | contig 11010 bp, 11 predicted proteins | sample 5400121 | NCBI WGS metagenome assembly WNFU01 (sample SAMN13153360, study PRJNA577476) | soil metagenome | isolation source: 100 cm soil or saprolite under grassland replicate 1 | place: USA:California | collected 2016-06-15
CGACGGCCTTCCGAAGCTTCTGACGCGCCTTGATGATCCCGGTGTCGGAGGAGACGAGTCGCTCCTTCTCCCGGTTGACGATCGGGCCCATGCTCTCCTGCAGCGACGCGTCCTGCTGGGCGATTCCCCTGATGCCCGAAAACGTCTCGCCGCGCTTCTGCGCGTCGCGGTCCATCAGGTAGTCGTTGTCCTTGTTCTCCTGCGGCCGGTAGGTGCCCGGGATGTTCCGGCTGTGCACGCCGTGACCGTCCTTCATCGCCTGCAGCTCCTCCGGCGTGAGCGCGCGCGTCGGGTGGAAGTCGAACGTGAACACCCAGCAGTTGTGGTCGTCGATCGGCACCCAGAAGTGACCGTGGACGGGATGGTCGCCGCGAGGCGGCACGATCGTGAAGCTCGGCATCACCCACGGCGTGATCCGCCAGTAGTACTTGCCCTCCTCGGCGTTGCGCCGCGCGCCGACGAACAGTCCGCCGTCGGCTTCGGCGACCTCGAAGAACGGCCGCAGGTCGTTCAGGTTGTACTGGTTGCCCCTCGCGCCCTTGAAGAGCGGATCACTCTTGAGCCCTCCCGAGTGCAGCCACGAGACATGGCTCGAGTCGATGCCGCCTTCGAGCGCCTGCAGCCAGTTGCTCTCCTGCCAGCGCTTCGACGTATACGTCTGATCCGGTGGGACGTGGACGAACTCGAACGCCGGCAACTCGGGCTGCACGGCCGGATCGCCCATGTACGTCCAGAGGATGTCTCCGACCTTCACGAGCGGGTACGACGTGAGCTTGACCTTGCGGCAGAAGTTGCTGTTCTCGGGCTCGGACGGCACTTCGACGCACTGACCCGTCACGTCGTACTTCCACCCGTGATACGCGCAGCGCAGCCCGCCCTCCTCGACGCGGCCGAACCACAGCGACACGCCGCGGTGCGCGCAGAACTCGTCCATCAGCCCGTACCGCCCCTCGCTGTCGCGGAACGCGATCAGCCGCTCGGAGAGGATCTTCACGCGCACCGGCGCGCAGTCGTTCTCGGGCAGCTCTTCGGCCAGCAGCGCCGGAAGCCAGTAGCTGCGGAAGAAGTTGCCCGTCGGCGTTCCCGCTCCAGTCTGCGTCAGAAGCTCGTTGACCTCGGCCTTGAGCATGGCGGGGAAAGGTTATACCTTTCGGTCGCGCCTTTTATGCGCCCATGACACACTCGCCGCATGCCGGACTTGCTCCGCGAGCGCGACGGCGAAGAGCCGGCGCCTAACACGTTTGCGATCCTTCGCTCAGAAATACCCTTGCGCGAAGGCGTACTCCTCTGCCACGTACTTCGGCACCACGCTCGACCACGCTCCCTCGACGAGGTCGCGCAATTCGTCGCCGTCGATTGCGGCCAGAGTCACGTGGATCCAGTTGAACCTCATGTCTGACTCGCTCGGCAGCGAGAACTTCTCCGGTTCCGCATCGACGGCCGCTTGGCGGAACTCCTTCGGGAACCCGCAGCCCATCTTCGAGCCGTCCGGCGTAAGCGAGACGTAGACGATCTGGCCGACACGGAACTTCAGGTAGCCGCGCACGTGCGCCTCGTAGCTCCGCGGCAGCCTCGCCGCCAGCGCTCGAACCTCGTCGACGGTCACCGGCATCTCGCCGGGCAGGATACGACTCGCGCGTTTATCTGCCGGCTGCTGTGAGCTGCGTGTCGAGCCTCGGGTAGACGCGCCGCGCGTTCAGCTCGAAGAGCTTCCGCTTTTCGGTCTCGGGCAGGGCGACGGCGTCGACGTAGCGCTTTGTGTCGTCCCAGTGGAAGCCGGTGTCCGGATCGATTCCGCGCACGGCGCCGAGCAGCTCCGACGCGAAGAGGATGTTGTCGGCGTCGATCACGTCGCATAGGAGCTGAATTCCTGCGAGGTGATAGACGCACGTGTCGAAGAAGACGTTTTTCATCACGTGCTCGTGCAGCGGCGGCCGACCCAGGCGGTCGGCGAGCCCGCGGTAGCGGCCCCAGTGGTATGGGACGGCGCCGCCGCCGTGCGGGATCACGAAGCGCAGGGTCGGGAAGCGGGCGAAGAGGTCGCCTTCGACGAGCTGCATGAACGCGCTCGTGTCGGCGTTGAGGTAGTGCGCGCCCAGCGCGTGGAAGTTCGCGTTGCACGACGCCGAGACGTGGATCATCGCCGGCACGTCGAGCTCGGCCATCGCGTCGTAGAGGGGGAACCAGTACTCGTCGGTCAGCGGCTTCGACGTCCAGTGCCCGCCCGACGGATCCGGGTTGAGGTTGCACCCGACGAACCCGAGCTCGTCGACACACCGCCGTAGCTCTGCGATCGAGTCGTCGAGCGATCCGTTCGGCGTCTGCGGCAGCTGGCACGCGCCCGCGAAGTGCTCGGGGAAGAGGCGCACCACGCGGTGGATCAGGTCGTTGCACGCTCGCGCCCACGCCCGCGCCGTCGCCGGGTCGGGCACGTGATGTTCCATGGCGGATGCCTGGGGCGAGAAGATCATCAGGTCGCCGCCGCGCTCGCGCAGCAGCTTCAGCTGGTTGCTCTCGATGCTCGCTCGAATCTCGTCGTCGACGATCTCGGCCGGAGCGGGCTCGGGCAGGCTCGGATCGGCGAGGCGCGCGAGCTGTGCCGCGCGGAACCGCCTGTGCGCCTCCGGCGCGGTCGTGTAGTGGCCGTGGCAGTCGATGATCATTCGTCGACGTACCGGAGGCCCTTTTGTGCGAGCTCCTCTCGCATTCCCTGCACGTCGAGGCTGAGCTCTCCCGCCTGGTAGCGCACGCGAGATGCGGTCTCCTTCTCCTCGCGGGCGCGGCAGGCTTCGAGCACCGCCGCCGCGTCCGCGCGCGAAACGACCACGACGCCGTCGTCGTCGGCGACGACCACGTCACCCGGCTCGACCCGCTGGCCGGCGCACTCGATGCCGACGTTCACGCTGCCGAGCGTCTCCTTGACGGTCCCGAGCGCGGACACGCACTTCGACCAGACGGGAAACTGCATCCGCCTGAGCTCCGCGACGTCGCGGCAGCCGGCGTCGACCACGAATCCTCGCACTCCCCGTGCCTGCAAAGCGGACGCGATCAGCTCGCCGAGGTAGCCGTGGTCGGACGGTGAGGTCGGCGCGACGACGACCACGTCGCCGGCCCGACACTGCTCGACCGCGACGTGGACCATCCAGTTGTCGCCGGCGGGCACGCTGACCGTGACCGCGGACCCCGAGATGTGGGCGCCCGCGAAGACGGGGTTGATGTACGAGGCGAGGAGCCCCGTCCGCGCCTGTGCCTCGTGGACCGTCGCCACGCCGTACTGCGCGAACTCGTCGACGACGGACCCCTCCGCGCGCCGCACGTTCCGGACGACTATTCCTTCCACGGCAGCAAGGACACGTGGACGACGTCTTCTTCGACCTCGCCGCCGACCGCCCTGATCGCGCGGTCCACGTTCTCGAGCCCGAACGTGTGAGTGGTGAGCAGCTCGAGCGGGAAGCGCTTCGACGCGAGCTGCGCGAGCGCGAGCTCGACCGCGCGGTAGCTGTGACCGCGCGCGCTCTTGATCGTGATCGCCTTCTCGGTCAGCTTCTTGAGCGGAAAGTCGGGGAACGCAGCGAGCTCGCCCTGGACGAGCAGCGTGCCCGCGCGGCGCTTGAGCGCGTCGATGCCGAGCAGCACGGGCGTGACGCCGGCGCCGGCCGTGCAGTCGAGCACGACGTCGACACCCTTGCCTCCGGTGATCTCCAGGACGCGCCCGAGCGCGTCTTCCTGCTCGACGTCGATGACCGCGTCTGCGCCGAGTCTCTTTGCAAGCTCGAGCCGCGCCGCGTCGCGCGTGGTGCCGGTCACGATGATGAGTGCGGCTCCTGCCTGCCTGCACGCGACGACCTGCGACAGCCCCTGCTGGCCGGGCCCCTGGACCAGCACCGTCGACATGAAGCCGACGCCGCAGTCGAACAGCGCCCACTCGATGCCGTTCGAGAGCGGCGTCACGATGCCGGCTTCCGCGTCGGACACGTTCTCCGGCACGTTGTGGATCACGGCGTTCCAGGGGAGATACATGTACTGCGCGAAGCCTCCCCACAGGTGATACGGGTGGTCGGACGAGGTGTAGCCGTAGCGGCGCGCGTCGGGATTCGTGCGCCAATCCGTCGCCTCGCAGTGGCGATACTCACCGACGCGGCACCATTCGCAGTTGAAACACGCGACGTAGTGTTCGACGAACACGCGGTCGCCCTCCTGCACGCCCTGCCGCTCGGCAAACCGTCGGCCCGCCTTTGCGATCACGCCGACGTTCTCGTGGCCCATGATCACCGGCGCGTCGATCGCCGGCTTCGCGTACATCTTCACGTCGGTCCCGCAGATGCCGGCCACCTCGACCTTGAGGAGGGCGCCGTCATCCGGGATCTCCGGCATGGGGAACTCGCGCAGCTCCGTCGTGCGCGGCGCGGTCCGCACGGCAGCGAGCACGCGCTCTCCCATTAGGGTCACAGTATCCAACGGCACCTGAAGACAGTCACGCGCACGCAGGGGAACAACGCCGCCCTCAAGGACGGGACGGTAACGCCGCGCGGGTTCGCGTTCGACTTCGAGGAGGTCGACCCGCTGATTCGAGCGTTCCGCCGCATGGTGCGCGAGCTCGAGTACGACGTCTGCGAGATGGCCTTCACGACGTACCTCGTGGCGAAGGAGCACGGCAAGCGCTTCACGGCGCTGCCGATCTTCCTCGTGCGCGGGTTCCATCACGGAGCGATCCTCGCGGCGGCGCCCGGCGACCCGAAGGAGCTCGAAGGCGAACGGGTCGGCGTCAACCGCGGCTACACGGTGACGACGGGCGTGTGGGCCCGCGGCATCCTCGCGTCCGAGTACGGCGTCGACCTCGATCGGATCACGTGGGTCCCGTCGGGGGACGAGCACGTCTCCGAGTACCGCGCACCGGCGAACGTCGAGCCGCTCGAACCAGGCAGGGACCTGGCCGAGGCGGTGCTCGCCGGCGAGCTCGCCGCCGTGGTGGGCGACGTGAAGCATCCGGACCTCGTGCCGCTTCTCCCCGACGCGAGCGAAGCCGGCTTTCGGGCGCTGCGCGAGCGCGGGCACTACCCGATCAACCACCTCGTGGTCGTCCGGGACGAGCTCCTCGACGCAAATCCCGAGCTTGCGGGCGCCGTCCTCGACGCGTTCGAGCGGGCGAAGCAGGCCTACGTCGAACGTGGCGAGCTCGAACCGCTGCACGCGCGTGTGCGGGACATCACCGGCGGCGATCCGCTTCCGTACGGGGTCGAGCCGAACCGCGCAGCGATCGAGGAGCTGATCGAGCACGCCGTCGCGCAGAAGATCCTCGCGCGACGGCCGGCCGTGGAGAACCTGTTCGCCGAGAGCACGGTGCGAGACCTGAACTAGGGTTGCGCTGTGCAGGTGTCCGACCGGATCCACCGCCTCGGGGATCGATACGTCAACTGGTACGTCATCGAGGAGGGGGGCCGGCTGACGGTGCTGGACTCCGGCTTTCCGCAGCACTGGGCGCAGTTCCCGGCATTGCTGCAAGCGATCGGGAGCACACTTGCAGACGTCGACGCCGTGCTGCTCACGCATGCCCACGCCGACCATCTCGGGAGCGCCGAACAGATTCGCCGCGATGCGCACGCGCGCGTGTACATACACACTGCCGACGCCGCCGGCGCCCACCGCGGAGGCATCAATCCGCCGGCCCTGAGCGTGCTGCGTGCGCTGTACCGCCCGTTCTTCGTGCGGTATCTGCTGCACATCGCGCGGGCCGGGGGACTGCGGGTGCCGCCGGTCGCGGACGTCGCAGCCTTCGCCGATGGTGAGCGGGTCGACGTTCCAGGCAGACCGCGGGTCATCCACACGCCCGGCCACACCCAAGGGCATTGCGCGTTGCATGTCGAGGACCGCGACGTGCTCTTCTCGGGCGACGCGCTCGTCACGCTGGACACCGCGACCGGCTACGTCGGGCCGTCGCTACTGACGCCGCCGTTCGTCCAGGACGAGGACCAGGCGTTGGCTTCGCTCCAGCGCCTCGAGGCGACCGGCGCCGGGACCGTGCTGCCGGGACACGGGGAGCCGTGGCACGGTGACGTCGCTGACGCCGTGAGCCTCGCGCGGCGGCGCCCTTAGATCGCGAACTCCTCGAGCGTCTCGGGCGCGAACAGCGACTCGACCGTCTGCTCCGCGTCCGCGAGGCCCTGGTCGCGCGCGTACTCGAGGAACTTCGCGAGGACGTGCTGGTTCGGCTCGACGCCGTACGACCAGTAGTCGTCGCCCATCAGCCGCCGCGCGTCCTCGGCGTGCGCCGGCGCCCACGGGAGGCTCACCTTCAGCGCCGCGACCTCGGAGAGCGCGTCGATCGCCTCGTCACGGGCGGCGGTGAACGCCTTGACGAGGCTCCGCGCCATCCAGCGGTTCGCTTCGTAGAGCTCGCTGCGAATTGCCAGCACATGCATGATCGGAAAGATCCGAGTCGTCTCGTAGTACGCGCGCTCGACCGCCGGGAAGTCTTCGAACAGGCGCCCCGCGCCCGCGGGCGCGCGCGGCGAATAAATCGCCTGGAGGTCGCCGCGCGCCAGCAGCTCGGCCAGGGTCGTGCCCTCCGGCGCCCGCTCGACGCGGATCGACTCCGGGAGGTCGAGCGTGATCTTTTCTCTGCGACTCGGATCCGCGAGGCCGCCGGTCACGTAGGTGACATCGCGGACCGGCAGTCCGTGATGCTCGGCGAGGATGCCGCGGATCCAGACGTTCGCGGTCAGCTGATACTCGGCAACGCCGACGCGTTTGCCGCGAAGATCCTCCGGCCGCTCGATCCCGCCGTCACGCCGCACGTAGATGCCGGAATGGCGGAACGACCTCGACGGGAACACCGGCACGGCGACGAACGGCGGATCGTTACCGCGAAGCGAGACCACGTATGACGACAGCGAGAGCTCCGAGACGTCGAACTCCCGGAAGCGCGCCATCCGGAAGAACGTTTCCTCCGGCGGCAACGCGAGGTAGTCGACCGTCAGGCCTTCGGGCCGGATGCGCCCCTCGGCAATCGCACGAGTGCGGTCGTAGTCCCAGCAGGCAAGCGAGATGCGCACGCCGCGTCCTACAGGCGCTGGTCGAGGCACGAGATCTTCGCCACGGCCGGTGAGCCGGGACGCACCTCGCCCGCGCTGTTCGGCGAGTTGTCGCGGCGGTTGCCGTCCGAGCTCGTGACGCAGAGCGTGTGCCCGAGCAGGACCGGGCTCGTGGGGAATTCGAGGGGGCCTCCGTTCCGCAGCATCGTCGTCGCGTTCGCCGGGTTGCGGAAGAACTCGCTCACGTCGCCGTTCTTGCGGACAACAACGATCGCGTTGCGCTCGTTCGCGGCCGTCCACACGTTGCCCGCGTGGTCGAGCGCGATCCCGTCGGCGCCCTCCAGGTACACGTGCTGCACCCAGATGTTGTCGAGACAGAGCGTGTCGGCCGCGAACGTCGCGTCGCAGCCCGTCGGGGCGAGCACGTTGCCCGCCCGGTCGAGCTCGACGCGCCAGAGCGCGCCCCGGGCTGTGTCCGCGACGATCAGCGAGCCGTCGTGGTCGAACGCGACGCCGTTCGCGACGAGCCCCTGCGCCGTCCCGGGCGGAAGCGTCCGCGCCTCGCGGCCGACGCCGACGCCGTTCGCCATCGGCTGGATCCGGGACGCCTCGGTCGGCACTCCGTTCCGATCGATGCGCCAGACGCGTCCCTGGCCCGTCGTCCCGTCGCCGGTCCAGAGGTTTCCGGAGCGGTCGAAGGCGAGCCCGTTCGTGCCCGGCACGCCGTTCGCGTAGACGGTCGCGAGCGGCGGCGCGGCGGCGCTGGGCGCGAGCACGAGGACCTGGTCGTCGTCCGCGACGTAGAGGCGCCCGTCGGGGCCGAAGGCGATCCCGCTCGGCGCGCACGGCGCGGGCACGTTGCCGACGACCACGGCCGGCCCGCCCGTGGCGGCGACGCGGTAGACGGGACACGGGTCGGCGTTGCGGCCCGTGGAGTAGAGGTTGCCGTCTGCATCGCCGGTCAGGCCCTCGAGCCCCAGCGGGCTCGCGAAGACGGTCGAGAAGCTCGCGCCCTCGATCGGGGTGCCCGGCCCACCTCGGCCGGCGAGGGCGCTTGCAGCGATCGCCGCGGCGACCGCGGCGACTCCGAGGACGACGAGGTAGGTGACACGCACGGTCGACTCCTTTCGCTAGGTGAGTTCGCGCAGGTCCTCCACGGTCAGCTCTTCCATCAGCGCCGGGAGCTGCGCGACGAACGGCATCTCGACGCCCGCATCCTCCGCAACCGCGAGTGCGACCTCGAGATCCTTGTGCGGCCAGCGCAGGCGGTGCATGCCCCACTCGGCGAGCGGACGGTTCGCGCCGCTGCCGATCGCCATCGCCTCGCGGAGCGTCGACGGCTCGACGCCGAGCGCGCGGCCGAGGCGCAGCGCCTCGTAGTCGGCGCGAATGTTCGCCCAGAGCAGGACGTTGTTCACGGTCTTCGCGACCTGGCCGGCGCCGACGTCGCCGACGCGGACCGCCGCCTCGAGGAACGGCTCGCACGCCTCCGCGACGCGGTCCACCGCCTCGCTCGGGCCCCCGCAGTAGAGAACGAGCTGACCCTCCTCGGCGCCGCGCTCGCCGCGCACGAGCGCTGCGTCGATCACGTCGACGCCGCGCGCCGAGCCCGTGGCCGCAAGCTCGCGGCACGTGTCGGCGCGGACCGAAGCGCAAATCGCGACCACGGTTCCCCCTGCCGCGCCGCCGAGACACTCTCCGACCGCGTCGCGGACCTGCGCATCGTCGACGACGACCACGAGGACGACATCAGACTGCGCCGCGACCTCGGACGCGTCCGCGCAGCCCGTCGCACCCCGCTCGACCAGCGGCCGCATGGCCTCCGCCACGGGATCGAAGACCGCCAGCGCCGTCCCCGCCGCGAGCAGGTGCCCTGCCATCGCAGCACCCATCCGGCCACAGCCGACGATTCCAACCTTAGGGGCCAATGGTCAGACCATAGAGTAGGTCGCTCGGTGGCGGGTCAGAAGCGATACGGCAGCGACGTGATGGTGGATGCGATCAAGGCGTGCGGCTTCCGCTACGTCTCGCTCAATCCGGGCTCGTCGTTCCGCGGCCTGCACGACTCCCTCGTCAACTACGGCGGCAACACGATGCCGGAGCTGATCACGTGCAACCACGAGAAGATCGCGGTCGCGATTGCACACGGCTATGCGAAGGCGAGCGGCGAGCCGATGGCGTGCATCCTCCACGACATCGTCGGCCTGCTCCAGGGGACGATGGGGATCTACTACGCGTACATCGACCGCGCGCCGGTCGTCGTCTTCGGCGGCGCGGGGCCGATGGCCTACGACCGCCGCCGTCCGAACATCGACTGGATCCACACCGCGAACGTGCAGGGCAACGTCGTCCGCGACTACACGAAGTGGGACGACCAGCCGGCCTCGATCGCGTCGGTGCCGGAGTCGGTCATGCGCGGTTTCCGCGTTGCGACGGCGCCGCCCCAGGGGCCCGTGTACATCGCGCTCGACGCGGGCCTTCAGGAAGACGAGGCGGTCGATGTCGAGCTGCCGAACTGGGAGCGGTTGAGGCCGCCGTCGCGCGTAGGACCCGATCCGCGCGCGCTCCGCGACCTCGCGACGCGGCTGTGCGCCGCCGAGCGCCCGCTGCTCGTCGCCGGGTACGCGGGCCGCGATCCCGCGGCGTTCGGACAGCTCGTCGAGCTCTCCGAGCTCCTCGGCGCGGGCGTCGTCGACACGGGCTGGCGCCTGAACTTCCCCAACCGGCACCCGCACAACGTGACCGGCACCAACGCGGTCGCGGAGGCCGACTGCATCCTTTTCGTCGACGTGAAGGACATGGGCAAATGGACGCAGGAGCTCGATCGCACCACACGCCGGATCGCGAGCCTCGTCCACCCCGACGCGAGCGTCCTCGACGTCGGCTTCAACGAGCTCGGCCTCTCGGCCTGGTCGCACGACTTCGCGCAACTGCACGAGACGGACGTCCAGGTGACGGCCGACACCGCGGTCGCGCTGCCGCTCCTGCTCGACCTCTGCCGCGAGCTGAACGCGGACGCGCGCCGGCCGTGGCGCAAGCGCCTGGCCGCGCTGCACGAGGAGACGCGGGCACGCTGGAGCGACGAGGCGCAGAGCGACGCGGCGCTGTCTCCCGTCGCGACGTCGCGACTGGCCGCAGAGGTCTGGACGGTCGTCAAGGACTACGACTGGGTGCTCACCGCCGGCACGGCGAGCGACCAGGCGCAGCTCACGTGGGACTTCGACCGCCCGTACCGGCACCCGGGCCGTAGCCTCGGCACGGCGACGCAGATCGGCATCTCGCTCGGTGTCGCGCTCGCGCACAAGGGAACGGACAAGCTCGTGGTCGACCTGCAGCCTGACGGCGACCTGATGTTCGACCTCGGCGCACTGTGGATCGCCGCCTACCACCGCATCCCGCTGCTCGCGGTGATGTTCAACAACCGCGCGTACTACAACGACTGGGAGCACCAGGAGCGGATCGCGCGGCACCGTGGCACCGACGTCGACCGCGCGTTCATCGGCATGGAGATCGACAAGCCGGCGCCGGATTTCGCGGCTGCGGCACGCTCGCTCGGGTGGCACGGGGAGGGCCCGATCGACGATCCGGAGCAGGTTCAGGCAGCCGTACGCCGCGCAGCCGAGATCGTGGCACACGAGCGTCGCCCGGCACTCGTCGACGTCGTCTGCCAGCCCGACTGATGGCGAAGCACGAGCCCAAACCGGACGACACGCCCGCTCCGGACGGCGACGACGTCGAGGAGCTGCCGGATTTCGACTACGCCGATCCGCTCAAGCGCGAGGGCGACGACGAGCTGCCCGGGCTCGATCCGGCGGTCACGATCCCGCCGGAGTAGCCAGGCGCAGCGGTGCAATGGTTAGTCCAATGTGGTACCCTCGGCGCGTTCGCGACCCGAAGCGAGGAGGCTCCACATGGGCGAATGGCCCGACGATTTCGACATGCCGGACCAGGTGTTCGTGCGCGACAACCCCGATGCGTC
>WNFU01010100.1_pt1 | contig 11010 bp, 5 predicted proteins | sample 5400121 | NCBI WGS metagenome assembly WNFU01 (sample SAMN13153360, study PRJNA577476) | soil metagenome | isolation source: 100 cm soil or saprolite under grassland replicate 1 | place: USA:California | collected 2016-06-15
GGCCTGCCCCCACGACGACTTCACCACCTGCCCCAACGGCGCCAGCATCGTCGCCGCCCGCCTCGCCGGCCAGCCCTTGGAGGAAGCCCACCCACCACACTGAGCTGCCCACGGATCGCGTGGTGGCGACCGCGGTACTTGCCCGACCGACGTCATGGTCGGCAATGGCCGTTGAGCCCGTCGTCGTGTCGTTCCCTTGGGCAGGTCGGCGCTGGGACCGGGGTTCCGCAGCTTGTAAGCTCACGACCCTCAGAATTGGCCCTCTGAGCAGGTAGAACGAGCATGTGAACTTGCGCGTCGTGTGCCCACATCACTGCTCCAGCCAGCGGATCCTTCTCCGCCCAGCGAGCCGCAGGGCGCGCGCGAAGGTGCAGCATCCACCAGGCGCACTGGGCATGCAAGTCGGCAACCGCCCAAAACCGCAGGTCAGAGGGCATGACGCGAGTTGCATCTCGAAGCTGGATCGGGCATCGTTGACCCGTTCAGCTCCCCGTCCGGGTCGAGCTGGGAGCCCGTAGCCCCGTGAACATCCCCGGGTGTGGGCACACGACGCACAAGCACGCAATCACCGTCTGACCTGGTCAAGTAGCGGTTTAGGCCGGCTGCATGCCTACCAGCTGCGGAACCCGGGTGGGTGAAGCGCCGGGTTTGCCACACCAACAGCCGGCTGCTCACCCCTCCTCGGCGGTTCCCGCCGTCTGGTAGGTGAGGGCGACAACCCCTGTGCTGGTCGTCTTGGTGTCGACCAGCTGGAGCGACGCAGGCGCCACTTGAGCTTGGCGACCGCCGCGGGCACGTCACCGTCCAGCAGGGCCGTGTTCCAGGCAAGGGGCTCCTTCAGGGTGGTGGAGGCGACGTACTTGGGAAGGGCGGTCATCCGCTCGGCGAACCCGTCCTCGTCGGTCATCGACGGCCAGGCGGCGGCGAACTGCTCGTAGGTCACCCGGCCGAGCAGGAGCGCGCCGGCGGCGAACAGCCCGTCGCGGACACCGTCGGCCATGTCCTGGTCGAAGAAGGGAAGCTGCCAGCCTCCGTGCTCGAAGCCTTCGGACCCGCCCGGGTCCTCCATGACACCGTCCACGGTCACGAACGTCGCGACGACCACGTTGCTCATAGGAACCTCCGTCGTCTCGTGGCAATCATCAAGGTGGCCCTCCCGGGCCGCCCTCCTTCACCGGCCGGGACCGTCGACCGCCGGCAGGACGTTCTCGTTGAGGCGGAAGAGGTTGGTCGGGTCGTAGCGGGCCTTGACGGCAGCCAGCCGCTCCCAGGTCGACCCCGGGTAGGCCTGGCGGACCCTGGCCTCGCCCTCCTCGCCCAGGAAGCCGACGTAGGCGCCGGTGTCGCCCTGCTGCAGGGCCGCCGCGAAGTCCGCGACCCAGGCCTGGCGCACGGCCTGGTCGGCAGGCCCGTCGTAGAACGCGGCGAGGTTGGCCATGATCCGGCTGTGGCGGTGCGCGAACGCGGTGGCCTCCACCGGCACGCGGGCCATCGCCCCGCCCAGCACCCGCAGCTGCGCCACCCGCACCGTCGCGTCGGACGCCCGCAGGTAGTCGACGATCGTGGCGGCCGCGTCGCGGTCGACCCGCTCGAGGAACATGGTGTGGCCCACCGCGGTCGGGTGGTAGCCCTCCTCCTCCGGCGGGTAGATCTCCGGGTAGGGCATCGGCCGGACCAGGTCGGCGACCGGCTTGGCCAGCCGCCGGAACGGCGCTACGGCGCGCTCGCCGTCCTTGGGCGCGCCAGCGTGGACCAGGAACGCCAGCACCACCAGCTGGCCGTGCCGCTCGGCGGGCAGGAACGGCAGCGGCGGCGCCGGCAGCACGTTGGCGATCGCCGACAGCTCCTCGGGCGCCGCCTCCGCCTCGGCGACGAACCCGGCGACCACTTCCGGCGTCGCCGGCAGCACCAGCAGGCCGCCGGTGACCGTGCCGACCTCGTGCAGCCGGTACTGGAAGCGGGTGACCACGCCGAAGTTGCCGCCGCCGCCGCGCAGCGCCCAGAACAGGTCCGGGTCCGACTGGTCGTCCACGTGGAGCAGCTGGCCGTCGGCGGTGACCACCTCGGCGGCCAGTAGGCTGTCGATCGTCAGGCCGTGCTTGCGGACCAGGTAGCCGACCCCACCGGCCAGGGTGATGCCGCCGATGCCGACCGAGGCGGTGTCGCCGAACCCGGTCGCCAGGTCGTGGGCGCCGGCGGCGGTGGTGTACTCGCCGGCGGTTAGGCCCGCCTGCGCCCACGCGGTGCGGCCCGCGACGTCGAGGTCCAGCGCCCGTAGGTTGGCGAGGTCGAGCACGATGCCGTCGTCGCAGACGCTGTGGCCGGCGACGCTGTGGGCGCCGCTGCGCACGGCCAGCTCCAGCCCGGTATCGCGCGCCAGCGTGACGACCCTTGGCGACCTCGCCGGCGTCCTCGGGCCGCACGATCACCGCCGGGCGCCGGTCGAAGCCGCCGTAGAAGACGGTGCGGGCCTGGTCGTACCCGGGGTCGTCGGGCGCGAGCACGCGGCCGTCGAAGGCGTCGCGAAGGCGCGGGATCGAAAGAACGTTGGCGCTTGAGGGCGAGGCTTGCACACGAGCTCCTCTCGTTGGTCGGACATGCTCGGGGGGCCAGCGAAACTGCCTGACCGGTCAGGTCCGACCCGAGCGCTCACGACCCTACCCGGCGGCCCGGAGGACGGAATCCGTCACGCATAGGTAGCCGCAGGGTCGCCCGCCGGGACCTCGCCCGGGCCAGCATCAAGGATCGATCAAGCGGCGGCTTGAGGCCGTGGCCAAGCCTGCCAGCTCAGGCCGCCGCCGGGCCGCCGTGCGCCGGCTTGGAGAGGGCCGGTGGCACCGGTGCGCTAGCCTTGCAAGTGCGCGAACCAGGTCATCGAGGACGGTTCGGGTCGCGCGCTCGCGTGACGGAGGCGATCGGCTGTGCGGTTTCGGGTCCTGGGGCCGCTTGAGCTTCGCGACGGTGAGGGGCGGCTGGTTCGTCTGGGCGCGCCCAAACAGCGCACCCTGCTGGCGGTGCTGCTGCTGCACGCCAACCGGGCGGTCGGTGTGGACCTGTTGGTGGAGGCCCTGTGGGGCGAGCGGCCACCAGCGTTGGCTATCGGCGGGCTGCGCACCTACGTGTCCGGGCTGCGCCGAAGGTTGGGGATGGGCGAGGCGGCGGGCGCGCCGCGGATCGCTGCGCTGCCGGGCGGCTACCGGCTCGCGGTGGCCGCCGAGGAGCTGGATCTGCTGGTGTTCGAGCGGTTTGCCAGTCAGGGACAACGGGCGCTGGCCGATGGGGAGACGGCCTTGGCGGCGGCGCAGCTGGGGCGGGCGCTGGGGTTGTGGCGGGGCCGGGCGTTCGAGGATGTGCCGCTGGGTGGGGGATTGAGCGGGGAGCTTGCCCGCCTGCACGAACGGCGCCTGGTCGTGGTGGAGGAGTGGGTGGAGGCGTGCCTGGCGCTTGGCCGCCATGGCGGGTTGGTGCCGGAGCTGCGCCGGCTGGCCATGGCGGAGCCGCTGCGGGAGCGGCTTTGGGGGCAGTGGATGCTGGCGCTGTACCGTTCGGGCCGCCAGGCGGAGGCGCTGGCCGCCTACCAGCAGCTGCGGGGGCGGCTGGTTGAGGAGCTGGGGATCGAGCCCGGCCCGCCCCTACAACAGCTGCAGCGGCGGATCCTACGTGGTGACGTGGCCCTGGCCCCGCCGGTCCAGCCGCCGACCCGCAACCGGGCGGTGACGATCTCCACGGTGGTGGCGCGGCAGCTCCCGCCGGACGCGGTCGGCTCCGGCCGTGGGTGGAACGGGGAGCCTGGGGGTGGCGTCGGGCGGCTGCTGGCCGGCCTGCGGGTGGACCGTGGCCTGTCGCAGGAGGCGCTTGCCGAGCGGTCGGGGATGAGCGTGCGGGCGATCAGGGACCTCGAACGGGGGCATGTCGAGCGCCCACGCCCAACCTCGGTCGCGTCGCTCGCCGACGCGCTGGCCCTCACCGACGCCGAGCGAGCGGCGGTCGAGGTGGCTGCCTCCGACCCCGATGGACGCGCCGGCGCGCCTGGGGACGTGCGGCCGGAGCTGGCGCGCATGGTGCCGCGCCAGCTGCCGCCGGACATCGGGGACTTCACCGGCCGCGACCTTGCCCTGGAGCGGCTGCACGCTCGGGTGCGGGACCGCCGGCGTGGGTCGACGGCATTGGTGGTCACGGCGGCCGTCGGCAAGGCGGGGGTGGGCAAGACGACGCTGGCGGTCCACGCCGCCCACCAACTGCGCTCGGTGTTCCCGGATGGGCAGCTGTACGTCAACCTCCGCGGCGTCGAGGCGCAGGCTCTCGACCCGGCGGAGGTGCTCGGCGGGTTTCTGCGCGCCCTGGGGGTCGACGGACGCCTGCTCCCCGACGACCTCGACGAGCGCGCCCGGCTCTACCGGTCACTGCTGGCCGACCGGCGCGTCCTGGTCCTGCTGGACAACGCGGCCGACGCGGCGCAGGTCCGCCCCCTGCTGCCGGGAGGCGCTGGCAACGCCGTGGTGGTCACCAGCCGCAACCGGATGGTGGACCTTGCCGCGGCCGAGGTGATCGACCTGGACGTGCTCCCGCCGGGGCAGGCGGTGGAGCTGCTCGGCAAGATCGCGGGCGCGGATCGCGTCGCTGACGAACCGGAGGCGGCACGGACGATCGCGGCGTTGTGCGGGTACCTCCCGCTGGCGCTGCGGATCGCCGGCGCCAGGCTCGCCGCCAGGCCCAACTGGCGCCTGCGGCGCCTGGCCGACCGGCTCGGGGCGCAGCAGCGGCGACTGGACGAGCTGGCCACGGGCGACCTGGAGGTGCGCGCCAGCGTCGCGCTGAGCTACCAGGCGCTGGGCGCGACCGAGCGGCGCGCGTTCCGGCTGCTCGGCCTGCTGGAAGTGCCGGACTTCGCCCCCTGGATGCTGTCGGCCCTGCTGGACGTTCCAGCCCTTGCAGCGGAGGAGGTCACCGAGCGCCTGGCGGACGCCCACCTGCTCGACACGGTCGGCGAGGACGCCGCCGGGCAGCTCCGCTACCGCTTCCACGACCTGCTGCGGCTGTACGCCCGCGAGCGGCTGGCCGAAGAGGAGACGCCGGCCGCGCGCGACGCCGCGCTGCAACGAACGCTGCAGACCTACTTCGAGACCGCCAAGGAATGGGTACGTGGGCTGCGGCTGCGCCCCCCGGACCTGCCCGGGCAGGCCGCCCCGGCGGAGCCGCAAGACGTCGGCGCCACGCTGGCGCGCTCGTACCGGTGGTTGGCGGCGGAACGCAAGGGCCTGGTGGTAAGCCTGGAGCAGGCGTGGCGGGAGGGATGCCAGCGCCCCTGGCCCAACGTCACGGGCTGCTGGCCGACTTCTACGAGGTGTCGGCCTGCTGGGACGACTGGGAGCGCACCCACCAGGTGGCGCTGCGCGCCGCTCGACGGGCGGGTGACCGGCATGCCGAAGCGTCGCTGCTGCGCAGCCTGGGTGACGTGCGCCGCTTCCAGGACCGCTTGGGAGAGGCGGTGGCGTTCTTCACGCAGAGCATCGCCCTGTTCTCGGAGCTGCGCGACGTGCAGGGTGAGGTCGACGGCCTGATCGGCCTGGCTCGGGCCTACCGGCGCCAGGGCCGGCTGGCCGACGCCGCCGCCTGCTTCGAGCGGTGCCTTGAACTGTGCCGTGAGCTCGGCGACCGTGACCGTGCGGCCAAAGCCATGCTGTTCTTCGCCAAGGTGCGCCGCCAGCAGGGACGGTCCGCCGACGCGCTGGCGTTGCTGGCAGACTGCCGGGACACCTTCTCCTCGCTCGGCAGCGTCGGCTACGTCGGCTACAGCGACCTCATGATCGGCATCCTGCGGCACGAGCGCGGGGAGTACGAGCAGGCCACCGACCACTTCCAGCAGGCGCTCGCCTTCGCGCGGACGCTCGGTGACCCGCGCTGGGAGGCGTACGGGCTCCTCAGCCTCGGGGTGACCGCGCAGGCGCGCGGATCGCACGAGCAGGCCCGCCACCACCTCGAACAGTCCCTGATCATGTTCGAACAGGCTGGTGACCGGCACGGAGCCTCACGCGCCCGCAACGCGGTCGCCGGCCTCCCCGAACACGCGACCGCTCGTTCCTAGCCGCAACTGCCGGTCGTTGCCGGCCGACTGCCTGGCTGCGCCGGTCGCGCGCCAATAGCCTCCACAGTGGACCCGGCTGCGGAAGTCGGCCGGATCGGGGGTGACTACCATCGCGGCGACAAAGGACCGCACGCCGCCTGGCAGCGGGTCAGCCACCGCCTGGCCGGGCCTGGTCGCGCGGCCGGAACGGGCAGCGGGCGGTCGGCGCTCCCTGGTCGCAGGCGACCAGGCCGGGCTGGTCCCAGCGTCGTCGGCGCCCGCGGTGCTGCATGGGAGAGCGCGGGAGCGGTCGGTGATCGATCGGCTGCTCGAGGGCGTGCGCGCCGGGCGCGGCGGCGCGCTGGTCATCCGCGGCGAGGTTGGCATCGGCAAGACCACGCTGCTGGACTACGCCGCGGCGGCCGCGGGCACGGCCAGCACGCGCGATGCCGCCTCTGGTGGTGCGGCGTCGGGGGGTGCGGCGCCGCCTGGCATGGCCGCGGTGCGGACGCTGCGTGGCGCCGGGATCAAGCCCGAGGCGGGGCTGCCGTTCGCCGGGCTGCACCTGCTGCTCGGGTCGGTGCTGGAGCGGCGCGCCAGGCTTCCGCGGCCGCAGCGGGAGGCGCTGGAGGCGGCGTTCGGCCGGCGGCAGGCCGGGTCCTGCGACCGGTTCCTGGTCGGGCTGGCCGTGCTGTCGCTGCTGACCGAGCTCGTCGAGGATGGGCCGCTGGTGTGCCTGGTCGACGATGCGCAGTGGCTCGACCGGGCCTCGGCCGAGGCGCTGGTGTTCGCGGCTCGGCGGCTGGGCGCCGGGCCGATCGCGATCGTCTTCGCCGCGCGCGACCACGACGCGCCGTTCCCCGCCCCGGGCCTGCCCGAGCTACGGCTCGGCGGGCTGGACGCGGCCGCGGCGGCGGCGCTGCTGGCCGAGCACGGCGGTGCTGGACTGCCCCTTGGGGCCAGTGACCGGATCCTGGCCGAGGCGCGGGGCAACCCGCTGGGCCTGGTCGAGCTGGCCGTGGCCTGCCGGCACATGCCGGCGTCGGCCGGTAGCTGGCCTGGTCCTGGGGCACTGGCGTTGACCGACCGGCTGCAGGAGGCGTTCGGCGGCCAGGTCCACCGGCTGGCCGGGCCAACCCAGACCCTGCTGCTGGCCGCGGCGGCCGAGGGCAGCGGCGACCTCGGCGTGGTCGGGCAGGCGGCCAGGGCGCTCGGGGTAGCGGTCGCGGACCTGGGCCCGGCCGAGCAGGCCGGGCTGGTCCGCACCGCCGACGACACGGTCACGTTCCGCCACCCGCTGGTGCGCGCCGCGGTGTACCAGGGCGCAGCGCTGGACCGGCGGCTGGCGGTGCACCGGGCGCTCGCCGAGGCGTCGCGCGGTCCGGCCGATTCCGACCGGCGAGCGTGGCACCTGGCCGCCGCGGCGACCGGACCCGACGAGCAGGTGGCGGCCGAGCTCGAACGCGCCGCGGCCACGGCCATGGCCCGCAGCGGCTACGCGGCCGCGGCGGCCGCCTCCCAGCGGGCGGTGCAGCTCACCGTGGACCCGGCGGCGCACGCCCGGCGGCTGGCGCTGGCCGCCGAGGCCACCGTGGAGGTCGGCGACCTCGGCCTGGCGCGTGGCCTGGCCGCACGGGCGGCCGGCCAGACCAGCGACCCGATCGTGCGAGCCAGGTTGGCGAGCGTGTGCGCGCTGGCCGACTTCGCGCAGGGCCGGCTGCCGGCTGCGCACCGGCTGCTGGTCGAGGGCGCGGCGCTGAGCGGCGGGCGGGACCGGCCGCGGACTGCACGGATGCTGATGGACGCGCTGCACATCGCCTGGTGCCTCGGCGACCGGGTGCTGATCGCCGACACCGCCGAGCGGCTGAAGCTGCTGGGCGGGTCGGTCGAGGAGCCGCTGGTGCGGCTGGTCCAGCTGGTGCTGTGGTCGGCCGCGCAGGCCGACGAGCGGCCAACGGACTGCCTGCGCCGGCTCGCCGAGGTGATGGGCCGGGCGCGGCGCCGGCGGGCCGGCGATCGGGACCTTGCGATGATCGCCATGGTCTGCCTGGCCATCGGCCGAAACGCCGAAGCCCGCGACCTGTCCGCCGGGCTGGTCGCCGACGCTCGCGCGCAGGGCCGCATCGGCTCGCTGCCCGCCCTGCTCACCTGCCTGGCGCAGGCGCTGGCGTTCGACGGGCGCCACGGCGACGCGCTGGCCAGCGCCGACGAGGCGCTGCGGATCGCGCAGGACACCGGCCAGTTGCAGTGGACCGTCGAGGCGACCGCGATCCTGGCCTACCTGGCGGCGGTCGACGGCAACGAGGCGCGGTGCCGCCAGCTGGTGGACGCCGCGCTCGCCGCACCGGCCACCCATGCCGCCTCGGCGGCCACGCCGTGGGCGCGGTGGGCGCTCGGCCTGCTGGACCTTGGCCGTGGGCGCCTGGACGGCGCGCTGGTCCAGCTGGAGGCGATCTTCCATGGGCCCATGCGCCACCACGGTTCGGCCCTGCGCAGCATCCCGGACCTGGTCGAGGCCACGGTGCGGCTGGGCCAGCCGCAGCGGGCCGCCGAGCCGCTGGCCAGGTTCTGCCGGTGGGCCGCCCGCGCCGAAGAGCCCAGCACCGACGCGCTGGTCGAACGCTGCCGAGCGCTGGTCGCCGACGATGACGCCGAGCAGCACTACCTCGCCGCGCTCAAGCTCCACCAGGAAGCCTTCCAGCAGGCCCGCACCCAGCTGCTGTACGGCGCGTGGCTGCGGCGCGCCCGCCGCAAGACCGACGCCCGCAGCCAGCTCCGCGCCGCCGTGGAGGGTCTGGACCGCAGCAACGCCACCCCTTGGGCCGAGCTGGCGCGCGTCGAGCTGTGCGCCACCGGCGTCAGCACCCCACCGCCAACCCGGACCGGGCTGCCCCCCCTGACTCCGCAGGAGCTGCAGGTTACCCGGCTGGCCGCCGAGGGGCTGTCCAACCGCGACATCGCCGCTCAGCTCTTCCTCAGCCCCCGGACGGTCGGCTACCACCTGTACAAGGCCTACCCCAAGCTCGGCGTCACCTCCCGCGGCCAGCTCGACCCGGCCGCGCTTGGACGGTGATGGTGCGGCGTGGATCGCCGTGCACCCAGCCACGACGGCCGTGGCAGGCGGCTACGCAAGGCAACCCGCTTCGCGTCGGGTGAGCTGCCCGGCCTCGACCATCCAATGGACTGTGTCGACGAGGGTCTCCCGTAGTGGGCGGGGCTCGAGCTGGAACTCCTCCCGGGTCTTGGAGTCGTCGCAACGGGCATCGCAGTTCATGATCCAGATATTCTCGGCACTCCAAGGCAGTCGCGTCCTCACTCGACGCTGTACGACGTCTGCCACCCGGCCGAACGCGGCAAGAAACCACGCCGGGAACGTCACGAACCGGATGCGACGACCGCTGAGGTCGCCGAGCGTACGGATGATTTCGGACATCGGCGCATAGTGCCCGGTGACCAGGTAGCTGCGGGACCCCCGGCCCGGTTGCATCACCGCGGCAAGCACCAGCGCGACGTCGCGGACGTCGACGATGTGCATCCCGCCCGGCGGGATGATGGGATACCGGTTCCGCAACACGTTGCTGGCGAGGGTCACGCCTTCGCCGAGGTGGGGGTCATGCGGCCCCCACACCGCCGCCGGCATGACGCTGACGACGGGCGCGCCCAGCGCCTGGAACTTCCGGGCCACCAGCTCGGCGTCGGCCTTGGACCGGCAATAGGGTCCCGGTGGCCGCTTCACTGGCGAGTCCGGGGTGAGCACCTCCCCCTCGGCCGGCGGGAGCAGCGCGACTTCGCTCGACACGTACACGATCGGGTCAAGCCCGAGACGGTGCGCGGTGCCGAGCACGATGTCGGTGCCACGAACGTTCACCGAGTTCAATTCGTCGGCTTTGCGGGCGTCCAGGGAGAAGACCGAGGCGGCGTGGAGGACCGCCTCACATCCCTCGAGCGCGCGTTCGACCGCGGCGGGCTCGGTCACGTCGCCGATGGCGGTCTCGACCCCGTCGACGCCGAGTGGCCCGAGCGCGGTGGGGATCCTCTCCGGAGATCTCGCCAGGACCCGGACTCGGTGCCCGGCTCCCGCCAGCGCCGCGATCGAGTGTGAGCCGACATACCCCGTTCCGCCGGTAACCAGCACGAGCAACCCGATGCACCCCCAGACGTTCAGCCGGTCAACCGCCCTACTGGCTGCGCTGATGTCCCTGTTCTTCGTATGGTTGGACTGGCGCCGACGAGCTGGTCAGCGGCGATCGGTGTCGTGAGGTTGGCCCGCCGGCCGGTCCGCACCTCTGGTGTCGCATGCTCCTGCTCAGTACTACAGCCAGAGCGGCTGGTGGCGCGATCCTACCCGGCGGGGCCCCGGGCGGAATCCGTCACGCATCCGTCATGCGTAGGTAGCCACACGGCGTGACGGTGGGCTACCTATGCGTGACGGATTCCGCCCCCACGGCCGCCCGGTAGGGTCATGACCAGGCGGGACCGACCATGGCGACACCATGACGACGAGGACGGAGGGTTCGATATCGCACCGGTCACCCTCGGCGCGGGCGAACGCCTCTTCGACGGCGTACCGCCGTTGCGCCTCGAGCTGCTCGCCGTCCGGGCCGCGTCGCTCACCACCCACATCAGCTACCGCGTCCTCCACTGATTCCCCACAGCTAGCCGCCCTGCTGAGGCGGGCCTGCCCAGGCGGCACGCCGGCCTCCGGAAGGGAAGTGGTTTGATGGACCCCAGCGACCAGGCCGCCAGCGTGGCCGCGCCCGAGGTTCCACGGGCCGGCAGGCGGGAGTGGACGGGGCTGGCGGTGCTGGCCTTGGCCTGCCTGCTGTACGCCATGGACCTGACCGTGCTGCACCTGGCGGTGCCGTCGCTGAGCGAGCAGCTGCGGCCAAGCAGCGCGGAGTTGCTGTGGATCACCGACATCTACGGGTTCATGGTCGCCGGGTTCC
>WNFU01009444.1_pt1 | contig 11008 bp, 7 predicted proteins | sample 5400121 | NCBI WGS metagenome assembly WNFU01 (sample SAMN13153360, study PRJNA577476) | soil metagenome | isolation source: 100 cm soil or saprolite under grassland replicate 1 | place: USA:California | collected 2016-06-15
ACAGGTCGAGGTGGGCGAGTGCGCGATCGTCTGCGAGCACGCCGTCCTGCGCGCCACCGCCGCCGGCGGGACCTCCCGCCCGGTCGTGGTCGCCGACCACGTCTTCATCGGGCCACACGCCACCCTCCTCGGCTGTCGCGTCGACCGCTGCGCGTACATCGCCACCGGCGCGACCGTCCTGCACGCCGCGCGGATCGGCGCCGGTGGCTCGGTCGCGGTCGGCGCCCTGGTTCACGGCGGCACACTCCTCCCCGAGGAATTCTTCGTCCCGCCGAACATGATCGCCATCGGCGACCCCGTCCGCGTGCACCCGCCCGCCGACCCCGCGACCTTGGGCGAGGCCGTCAGGTCAACAGGCTTCGCACGATTGGCCTTCGGCGTGGATGCCGCCTGGGAGGACCGGATCACCAGGTACGAGCAGGCCGCCAAGGTACGCTCCGAGGAATTCGCCGCCCACGCCGACGACGTGCCCCTCTCGCCCGACGACCAGACCGCCCCGCCACCGCCGTGAGCGCCTCCGGCTGGTTAGTGACTCCCGCGGTCGCGGTCCTGGGCGTCTGTCACCGAGTCAGGGGCGTGCTCCTCGTCCGACGGCCGGTGATTCGGGAAATCCCACGGCGGGTGCCTCCACGAGGCCATGCCGGCCAGATAGCATACTGAGCGCTGATCCCTGCGGTGGGGGCGCGATGTGACCGAAGTGCAGCCGGACGGCGGTGCGACCGTGCGCCGCATGCTGGTCGGCACCCAGCTTCGGCGGCTCCGCACCGACAAGGGCATCTCGCGCGAGCAGGCCGGCGCGGCGATCCGGGCGTCGGAGTGGAAGATCCACCGGCTCGAAAACGGCCAGGTCGGCTTCAAGGACCGCGACATCGTCGAGCTGCTCGCCCTGTACGGCGTCACCGACCCGGATCAGGTCGCCGAGTTGCTCGCCCTTGCCCGCGACGCCAACACGCCCAGCTGGTGGTCGCGCTACAGCGACCTGCTGCCGCCGTGGGTTCGGGCCTACATCGATCTGGAGTCGGCCGCGTCACTCATCCGCACCTACGAGAGCCAGCTGGTCCCAGGCCTGCTGCAGACCGAGGGCTACATGCGCGCGGTGATCGCCGGCGCGCACCTGGGCGACTCCGCCGAGGACCTGGAACGCCGGGTGGCGCTGCGGCTGGGCCGGCAGGCGCTGCTGGCGCGGGCGGATGGCTTCCGGTTGTGGGTGGTGGTGGACGAGGCGGCGCTACGGCGGCCGGTCGGCGGCCCCGAAGTGCTGCGTGCCCAGCTCGAGCGGCTCATCGAGGCGACCACGTTGCCGACCGTGACCCTGCAGGTCCTGCTATTGAGCGCCAGCGCGCACGCTGCGATGGTGGGCGCGTTCAGCATCCTGCGGTTCCCCGAGCCGGACCTGCCGGATGTGGTCTATGTCGAGCATCTGACCAACGCCTTGTACCTGGATAAGCGCGGCGAGGTTGACGCGTACCTGGCGGTCATGCATCGCCTTGAAGTCGTGAGCGCGGCGCCGAGCCAAACTGTTGAAATCCTGAGCAGGATTCTCAAGGAGACCTAACGAGACGATGAATAGGGACGGACAGCGCCTCCGGTTACGTGCACTGCCGCACCACCGCGGGAAGACAGGTAACAGGAGACCGCAGCCGGCACGGCAGCTCGCGTTGTAGAGTCCATGATGGCTGCAGCGACGACGTAGCCCCACAGCACCTACAGGAGCCCCCGATGAACGGCACCCCCCCGTCCGACAGCGACAGCCTTTCCTTCCCCAAGATCGACACGACCGTGCCGCACTCGGCCCGGATCTACGACTACTGGCTGGGAGGCAAAGACAACTACCCCGCCGACCGCGAGATGGGCGAGCAGATCCGCGCGGTCCTGCCGAGCATCGTCGAAATGGCTCGCGACCAGCGAGCGTTCCTCGCCCGTGTGGTGCGGTACCTGGCCGGTGAGGCGGGGATCCGCCAGTTCCTCGACATCGGCACCGGCCTGCCGACCGCTGACAACACCCACCAGGTCGCCCAGCAGGTGGCGCCGGAGTCCCGTATCGTCTACGTCGACAACGACCCGCTGGTGCTGGCGCACGCCCGCGCCCTGCTCACCAGCAGCCCCGAGGGTGCCACCAACTACATCGACGCCGACCTGCGCGAATCCGACAAGATCTTGCGGGGCGCCGCCAAGACGCTGGACTTTGGCCAACCCATCGCGATCATGCTGCTGGGGATCGTGCACCACATCACCGATACCGACGAGGCGCACGCGATCGTGAACCGGCTGCTGGATGCCGTGCCTTCCGGCAGCTACCTCGTGATCACCCACACGACCAGCACAGTCACCGGCGCCGCGATGGAGGAGGCCGTGCGGCAGTGGAACGAGGCCGGCTCGGTCCCGATCGTCATCCGCACCCCTCAGGAACTCGCTGGCTTCTTCGATCGTCTGGAGCTGCTGGAGCCCGGCGTGGTGCAGACGACGCAGTGGCGGCCCGATCCCACCGACCACAGCGTCCGCGAAGTGGACGAGTACTGCGCCGCCGGACGCAAGCCCTAACGCGGTTCCACGCAACTGGTTCGGCGCAAGGTTCAGGCGAACTCGTAGCGCAGGGTTCCTTGCCGGTGACCTCCGTCCAGCACTGGCGGTCATGCGCGAGATCCTCGGCCAAGCGGCGGCGTCTCCGGATGACCGGCCGCTCATCATGGCCGGGGTGGGCGCCCTGGTCTTGGCCGACGACACCTCAGCGCTCGAGCTGGTCACCCGTGCGGTCACCCGGGCCCCGGCGGTGGCCCGCAGCACTTCTCGCACCGCCAGATCCTCATCATCCTGGTCGGGGTGATGGCGGGCATGCTCCTGTTCGCCCTCGATCAGAGCATCGTCGGCACCGCCTTGCCCCGGATCGTCAGCGAGCTCGGCGGCCTCAACCGGCTGTCGTGGGTGGTCACCGCCTACCTGCTGACCTCGACCGCGTCCACGCCGCTGTGGGGCAAGATCTCCGACCTGTACGGCCGGCGCCTGATCTTCCAGATCGCCATCGGCATCTTCCTGCTCGGCTCGGCCCTGTCCGGGCTCAGCCAGAACATGAGCGAGCTGATCGCCTTCCGCGCCCTGCAGGGCGTTGGCGGCGGCCTGTTCGCGATCGCCCTCAGCATCATCGGCGACGTCATCCCGCCCCGGGAGCGCGGCCGCTACCAGGGCTACTTCGGCGCCGTGTTCGGCGTGTCGAGCGTGGCCGGGCCGCTGCTGGGCGGCTGGCTCACCGACGGGCCGGGCTGGCGTTGGATCTTCTACGTCAATCTGCCCGTCGGCCTCGCCGCGCTGGTGATCACTTCGATGGTGCTGAAGATGCCCGTGGTCCGGCGCGAGCACCGCATCGACTACCTGGGCGCGGCCACCATCGCCGCCGCCGTGTCGTGCCTGCTGCTCTACCTCGACTGGCGCGGCAACGAGTTCGGCTGGACCGAACCCGGCGCGCTCGCCCTGCTGGCCGGCTTCGTGGTGCTCGCGGGGGCGTTCGTCCGCGTCGAGCTGCGCGCCGCGGAGCCGATCATCCCGATGCGGCTGTTCCGCAACCCGGTGTTCAGCGTCGGCAGCGCCTACGGGTTCCTGGGGGGCGTGGCGTTTTTTGGCGGGATCATCTTCCTGCCGATCTACCTGCAGGCGGTCAAGGGCATGTCGCCGACCGCCTCCGGCCTGGCCCTGCTGCCCGCGATCGTCGGCATCTTCTCCACCTCGGTCACCTCCGGCCGGCTGATCAGCAGGACCGGCCGCTACAAGATCTACCCGATCGTCGGCGCGGCGGTGCTGGTCGTCTCCCTGCTGCTGCTGTCGCGGCTGGGGGTGGACACGCCGTTTTGGCAGGTCGCACTCTTCGAGTACCTGTTTGGGGCCGGCCTGGGGCTCACCATGCAGACGATCGTCACCGCCGTCCAGAACGCCGTCGACTTCCGCGACCTGGGCGCGGCGACCAGCTCGGTCACCTTCTTCCGCCAGATGGGCGGCTCCGTCGGCGCTGCGGTGTTCGGGGCGGTGCTGTCCAGCCGCCTGGCCCATTACCTCACTGAGGCGCTCGCCCAGGCCGGGATCCGGTCCGGCGCGGGCGGGCTGAGCGTGAACGCCAACGACGTCCAGGCCGTCCAGCACCTCGCCGAGCCGGTCAAGAGCGTCGTGCTTGGCGCCTTCTCGCACGCCCTGGACGACGTCTTCCTGGTCGGGGTGCCGTTCATCGCGGCCCAGGCATCCAGCGCGCCTTGACGGCCGCCCGTCAGATCGCTCAGATCGCAGGGAGGGACGCACGTCGCGTCACACAACCCGATCCGCTAACGCGATACGCCTGATCTACCGCCAATTCCGTCCTGAGCCGGCTGCCGGCGTGGGGACAGGGCCTCTTGCCAGCCGACAGCAGGGGTGCAAACACCCTCGGCAGGATTCACTCTGGAACGGCAGTGTGAGCGCAGGCAACACTGAGCTCCGGCCCGCAACCGACCACCAGGCAGGTCGGATGGCCGGGCACACGGTCTGTCTTTGGCGGCTGCTACCAGACCAGAGGGCGAGCACGATGGACAGCGCACGCCGCTGGCCGAAAGGAGCTGTGATGTCCGAGCGACGGCCACCGGTTCGGCAACGGTCCGGCAGTGCTGGCGGTGCGGGCATGGTCTCCGCGCCGGATGTCGCCACGGAGTGGCTGCTCACCGCCGACGAACGCGGCAACCCCGCGACCGAGATCGACGCGGCGCGCCAGGACGGGCGCGCCTGGACGGACGGCAACCAGGTCGGCGTCCACGTCGATGGGGCCGCCTACTTCGCGCGGCTGCACCGGCTGCTCTCGGGCCTTGACCCCGGCGATTGGCTGTACTTGACCGATTGGCGCATCGACGCCACCTGCCAGCTGGCCGGGCCCGGCAGCGAGCTCGGCCCGCTGCTGGCCCGGCTGGCCCGCCGCGGGGTGGCGATCCGCGGGCTGCTGTGGCGCTCCCACCCGGCGCTGATCCGGTTCAACCAGGACGCCAACCGAGTGCTCGGCACGCTGGTCAACCGCGCCGGCGGGCAGCTGGTCGCCGACCAGCGGGTACGCCGGTTCGGCAGCCACCACCAGAAGCTGCTCGTCGTCCACGTCCCAGACGACCCCAGGCGCTGCATCGCGTTCCTGGGCGGGATCGACCTGTCCCGCGGCCGCCGCGACACCCCCGAGCACCAGGGCGACGCCGACCCGGTGCGGATCGACCCGCGCTACGGTCGGCGGCCGCCCTGGCATGACCTGCAGCTGGAGGTGCAGGGTCCCGCCGTCCTGGACGTCGACTCGACGTTCCGGGAGCGCTGGGAGGACCGCACCCCACGCGACCACCGCAACCCGCTGCGCGCCGCGTGGCGGCGCCTCAGCCACGAGCCCAGACACCTGGAGCTGCTGCAGCGCCGGCGGCCGCCGCCGCTGGTCGGCTCCCACGCCGTGCAGGTGCTGCGCACCTACCCGGTCCGCCACCGAGTGATCCCGTTCGCGCCCCAAGGGGAGCGCAGCATCGCCCGCGCCTACCTGAAGGCACTGCGGCGGGCGCGGGCACTGGTCTATATCGAGGACCAGTACCTGTGGGGGACGCTGGTGGCCGAGGCCCTCGCCACCGCGCTGCGCGACGCACCCCGGCTTCGCATGATCATCGTGGTGCCACGCTATCCGGATCAGGACGGACGTATCTCCGGCCGGGCCGCGCGCGCGGCGCAGTGGCAGGCCATCAACCACCTACAGCGCGCGGGGGGTCCGCGGGTGGCCGTCTATGACCTGGAGAACGAGCAGGGCACGCCGATCTACGTCCACGCCAAGGCGGTGATGATCGACGATGTCTGGGCGATGGTGGGCTCGGCCAACCTCAACCGCCGCTCCTGGACCCACGACTCCGAGGTCGCCTGCGCCGTGCTCGACCAGCAACGCGACCTTCGCCCCCCGACCGACCCGACCGGCCTTGGGGACGGGGCGCGGGTGTTCGCGCGTGAGCTTCGCCTGCGGCTATGGCGCGAGCACCTCGGCCTCGCCGGCGATCCGGGCGGCGACGAGCAGCTGTTGGACCCGGACGCGGGCTTCGAGGTCTGGCGGGCCACCGCCGCCGAGCTGGAGGCCTGGCACGACGGCGGCGGACAGGGTCAACGGCCGCCAGGCCGCATCCGCCCGCACCGGGTGGAGCTGGCGCGGGCCCTGAAGGCCCGCTGGGTGCCGGCGCTGTACCGGCTGGCGATCGACCCCGACGGCCGGCCCCTCCCGCTGCAGCGCGACAACACCCTGTAGGCGTCCCATGCCACCGCGGGCCGGCATGTCAACCGAGACGCTGACACCTCCATTGAGCGGATCGGCTCGACAAGTGGTCCAGGTCCTCGACGAGCAGCGCGAGATCGTCTACGAGGCCCGGCGCCGCGTCCTCGAGTCCCCCGGCTCCGCGGCCTTCAGAGGCTGGTCATCCGCGCGAGGGTCTCGTTGAGCAGGACCGTTGCGGGGCGGCGGCGCTTGGCGTTGGCTGCGCTCGCGGTGCTGGTGGCCCTGTGCATCGGCCTGGTCGCGTTGATCGTTGGCAGCTTCCAGGACCTGGCCAGGGTCGGGCCAGGGACGGTCCTGGACGTCGCCGTCCTGGCGGCGGCCGGATGGTGGGCGTTTACCACCAGGCGAGTCTGGAAGCGTCGGCTGAACCTGGTCGTCGTCGCGCTCGCCGTCGGCGGCCTGCTCGCCGAGCTGGTCTATTTCGGGGTGGCGCACGCGACCGAACTGCTCACGGTGGTGGTGCTCGGTGTGGCCTATGCCGGCGCGGCGCGGCGCGCGCTCAGCGGTGGGGGGCGGGCGGCGGCCGACCGGGCCGCGCGTGGGGGCGTGCCAGCACCCACCAGGCCCTGGCTGCTGATCAACCCGAATTCGGGCGGCGGCAAGGCGCAGCGGCTCGGACTGGCCGAGGCCGCCACACGACGCGGCATCCAGGTCCGCGTCCTCGAACCCGGCGACGACCCGCAGGCGCTGGCCCACGCCGCCGTCACCGCGGGCGCTGACGCGATCGGCGTGGCCGGCGGCGACGGGTCGCTCGGCCCGGTCGCCGCGGTCGCCATGCAGCAAAACGTCCCCTTTGTCTGCGTGCCGACCGGCACCCGCAACCACTTCGCCCACGACCTCGGGCTCAACCGCGCCAAGCCGCTGGCCGCGCTGGCCGCGTTCACAGGTGTCGAGCGACGGGTCGACGCCGCCCGCGTCGGCGACCGCGTGTTCCTGAACAACGTCTCGCTGGGCAGCTACGCCGACATGGTACGCGAGCCCGGCTACCGGGCTCACAAGCTGACCACCACACGGGCCGTGCTGCCCAGCGCGCTGCGAGGCGAGCGCGCCGGGCTGCCGGTACGCGTGCACGACCCCGAGGGCCGCGCCCATGACCAGCCGCTGGTGCTGCTGGTGGCCAACAACCGCTACGACCTGCGTCACCCGTTCCACCTTGGCGCCCGCCACCAGCTCGATGCCAGCGTGCTCTACGTGGCGGCGCTCAGCGCGACCACCGGAGCGAGGTTTGCCGCGCTGCTGGGCCGAGTCGCCCTCGGCAACTACGTCGCGGGCGCGAGGTGGGCGGAGTGGACGAGCACGGCCGTCCGGGTCGACGCTGGTGTGGACCGCGTCCCGGCAGGTATCGACGGAGAGGCCGCCATGCTGGACACGCCAATGGAGTTCCGGACGCTCCCGCTGGCCCTGCGGGTGCTCGTGCCGCCTGGGACGCCGACGGCGGGGGCGGCGAGTGTCCGCCTGTTCACTCCGGCGACGGTGCGGCGGCTGTGGGCGGTCGCGTTGGGCGACCACCGCTGAGAGCCTCGGTGAGGGGGGTGCGATCGTCATCCACGAATACGAGGCTGCGGCAGCGTGAGACCGAATTTGTGCACTCCATGGGTCATCTCGGTGGGCTGATCCATGAGTATGGGCAGGTCGCGCGGTGCGACGAATAACCGGCACCGACAGGTAGGGTTCCTGCCCGCTGGCCGGGGATGGCCGGCAGTCGCGGGGCCATGGAGGGCAGGAGGAGCCCGTGCTGGAGGTGGACCACGACGCCCCAGCACAGGCCCAGGGCAATCGGTGCACACTGGGTTGGTCCTTGGCCAGCAGAAGCAGGAGACACTGGCATGATCCTGGTGACGGGAGCGACCGGCACGGTCGGCAGCGAGGTCGTCAGGCAGCTTGTCAGCGCAGGCCAACGGCCGCGCGTCTTCACCCGCGACCCCATCACGGCGCGTCAGCGGCGTGTTCCTGCTCACCACCCAGAGCAGCCAGCAGCCCGATTGGGAGCAGGGCGTCATCCAGGCGGCCACGCGCGCGGGCGTTAGCCACCTGGTCAAGCTGTCGGTGTTCCGCGCCGATGAGCAGTCACCGCTGCAGATCGCACGCCAGCACGGGCAGGCGGAGCGGGCGCTTGCGCGGTCTGGCCTTGCTTACACGGTCCTTCGGCCGGTGTTCGTCATGCAGAACCTGCTCGGCATGGTGCGCGGCGGCACGATCGCCGCCGCCGCCGCCGCCACCACCACCACCACCACCACCACCGGGGACGGACGCGTCGCGATGGTCGACGCTCGCGACACCGCGGCTGTCGCGGTTGCCGCGCTGACCAGCCACGGACACGCGGGCAAGGTCAACACGCTGACCGGGCCGCAAGCACTGAGCTTCGACGAAGTGGCCAGGATCGTCTCGCAGCAGACCGGCAGGCAGTTCCGGCACGTGCGGGTCTCGCCGGATGCGGTGCGCGACGCGCTCCAAGCAAGGGGTGTGGCGGCCTGGTTCGCGGCCGACATGGCCAAGCTCCAGACCATGCTCGCTGCTGGATACGAGGAGGTCGTCACCGACGACATCCGCTCGGTGACCGGCAGCCCGCCCCGCACGCTCGCGCAGTTCGCGGCCGACTTCACCGGCGCCCTTACCGGCCAGCCCCAGGAAAGCTGAGCGCGCCGCCCGTGGCACGCCAACGCTTCCGGCCAGCGCGGCTGCCGAACTAATCTGGCCAATGCATCCTTCGCAACTACGCCTTTGGCACGATTGAGCCGTCGCTAGGGAGCGAGCAAAAGTCCGAGCTTGGCGCCGACGCCGACTGGCTACGCGAGGGCGTGCGCATGCTGGCGCAGGCGCTGATGGACGCCGAGGTGTCGGCGCAGATCGGGCATCGAGTCCTGTCTTGTTCCAGCGCGTGAGGAACGGCCGGTGCCAGGCTGCGGTGGGGTCGCTGCGCGGTGTCGTGACGGACGTAGGCACGCATCAGGAAGAGCCCGACGTGCTCGGCCCCCCGGGCCGGTCGGCCTTGGCCGTGGGGGGCGACCAGCCAGGGCACGTGTCACTCTGGGCCGCGCCTACGGGACAGCCGGCGCGGGTAGATGGGTAGACAGACCCGCGGCCGCCGATCCGATCAGTCCATGACGTCTGGGGGAGGGTGTCACCGGTATGAGCATGGCGTCGGATGTGGTGCCACCGTCGTGTGACAGCTTGGTCCGCATCCGACGCCCGTCGAGACGCTTCACGCGCTGGATGCTCGAGCATCGTGTCGGGGAGGTCGAGGGACCCGAGGTCAAGAGACCTCCAAAGATCAGCATCCCTGGTGGCAGGTGATGTGCCTGACCGGTGTGGATTACTTCTCGACGCTGAGTTATCTGCCCGGTATCGCGGCACTCGCCGCCGGCGTCCTGTCGCCGCTCGCGACCCTGCTGATCGTGCTTCTCACCCTGTTCGGGATGCTGCCGATCTATCGAAGGGTGGCGGTCGAAAGCCCTGGCGGACACGGCTCCCTGGCGATGCTCGACAGGCTACTGCCATTCTGGGGAGGCAAGCTGCTCGTCCTCTGCCTGCTCGGCTTTGTGGCCACCTCCTGGATCATCACCATCACCCTGTCCTCGGCGGACGCGACGGCCCACATCGTCGAGAACCCCTTCACCCCCGGATTCCTGCGGGACGAGCACGTCGCGATCACGCTCGGGCTGCTCGCGGTGCTCGGTGCGGTGTTCCTCGCCGGGTTCAGTGAGGCTGTCAGGATCGCCATCCCCCTGGTGGCGGGCTACCCTGCTGCTGAACGGGGTCGTGGTCGCGGTCGGGCTGCTCGAGCTCTCCAGCCACCCCGACCTGCTGGCTGGATGGCGGGACGCGCTGACCTCTCGTCCCGGCGGCCTGGCAGAGCTTTTCAGGACGGCGGTGCTGGCCTTCCCGTTGCTCGTTCTCGGGCTGTCCGGGTTCGAGACCGGCGTGAGCATGATGCCGCTGGTGCGCGCCGAGGGCGCCAGCCCACAGGAGCACCTGGCGGCACGCATCCGCAACACCCGCCGCCTGCTCACCGTCGCCGCCGCGATCATGAGCTTGTACCTGCTCGCGACCACGTTCGTGACCACCGTGCTGATCCCCGCCGCCGAGTTCGAGGAGGGTGGGCAGGCCAACGGACGTGCGCTGGCCTACCTCGCCCACAGATACCTCGGTAACGGTTTCGGCACGGTCTACGACGTCAGCTCCATCCTGATCCTGTGGTTCGCGGGGGCGTCGGCGATGGCCGGGCTGATCAACATCGTGCCCGCGGTACCTGCCCGGATACGGGATGGCGCCAGAGTGGGGCCGGGCGGTGCGACCGGTGGTACTGGCCTACACCGCGGTGGCGGTCCTGATCACGGTCATATTCGACGCGGACGTGAACGCGCAGGCTGGCGCCTATGCCACCGGCATTCTCGCCATGATGGTCTCGGCGGCCTTTGCGGTGACCATGAGAGCACGCCGTAGGGGGGAGCCGCGCGGCCACGCTCGGATTCGGGCTGGTCACGCTCATTCTGCTGTATGCGCTGGTGGAAAACGTGCTCAGGGTCCCGGCAAAGTGCCGGGGTGTCTGGTTTGGGCTGCTGTTCGGGGATCGTTGGAGTAGTCTTTGGCGGTGTCTGCCGACCCGGTGGTGCCTTGGTGGGCCGACTGGCCGTTGTGCCAGGCAGCGCCGACGGGCACGCCTGGCTGTATCGGCGGCCAGCTTGACCCTGACCAGCCGTGCTTCGCCCATAGCGACGACGA
>WNFU01011140.1_pt1 | contig 11007 bp, 10 predicted proteins | sample 5400121 | NCBI WGS metagenome assembly WNFU01 (sample SAMN13153360, study PRJNA577476) | soil metagenome | isolation source: 100 cm soil or saprolite under grassland replicate 1 | place: USA:California | collected 2016-06-15
AGCAACACGAACGCCAGGTCGAGCAACGGCGTGATGTTGATCTCGCTCAGCGTCACCAGCGAACTGCGTTGGGAAAAGCGGCGCATGGTCAGGTGGCGAAGGCCGTGTCAGCCTTGTGTTCCCTCACCCTGACCCACAGGGAGAGAACCCTCCTCCGAACTTTGTGCGCGCATTGCGCCCCTGAAGCAGCAAGCCGCCCCCTCACCCCATCCCTCTCCCCCTCTGAGGGGGAGAGGGTGCCCGAAGAGCAGGTGATTGTCAGCTTAATCATCTTTGGCGCGAAAGATTTCATCCTCGTCCCTGAGGTATTCGATTTCCATTTTAGAAACGAGTTCCTGGGCGAAATTGTCCAGGTCCACCGTCAGCACGCGCAGGTTGTGGACGAGCCAGTTGTAGCCAAACATGGAAGGGATGGCGACGAGCAGGCCGGCCACCGTGGTGATCAACGCCGCGGCCACCCCGGGCGCCATGGCGGTCATGCTGGCGCTTCCCGACTGGGCAATGCCGCCGAACGTGCTCATAACTCCCCAGACCGTCCCGAGCAGTCCCAGAAACGGCGCGCCGCTGACCGCGATCGCCAGCAGGATCAGCCCCGACTCCAGTTTCAACGATTCCTGGGCGACGGCCCGTTCCAGGGTGCGTTTCACATGCTCCGTTGCCTTGAGCGAGAGGACCGGTTTGCGACCCTCGCCCCCCGCGGTTTTCAGGCGGGCATCGAGTTCCAGGCACCCTTCCTGATAAACCGTAAACAACGGGCAGCCTTCGACTTGAATGCGCCGATCGTGGATGGCCAGGACGTTGTTGAGTTGGCGGAACTCGGTGTTGAAAAGTTGGTTCAACTTCTTCGCCCGCCGCATCTGGACCGCTTTCGACGCCATCACGGACCAGGCCATGATGGAAAAAACGACCAGAACGAAAATGATCACCTTGGCTTCGGGCCGGGCGTGTTCCCAGACATAGACCAGCTCGTATTGGCTCGAGGCGGCCGCGAAAAGACAAACCGGAACGTTCATTCAAAAACTGGCAAACCGTGCATTGTTGTTGACCAATTTGGTTTAACGTCCCAGGGCGAAATGGTCAAAGGCTTTTGGAGAATTTCGAGTCAGCCTCCGGCACGACAGCGCTCAAAAAAGAACCGCTGGCAAACCGACTCGCGGGTGGTTGACTGTGTCAACCGCGAATCCATTCAAAAATATTTTCAGTTATTTTGAAAGAAAAATTTTTCGCGCGCCGGCCGTCGCCGTCCCGCGGACAAAGGAGCGCCGGTTTGCGGACGGGCGCAAGCGCGCGGCGCCACCACCGCCAGAACCGCATTCACCTTGTCGGGTCCGCGGTCCTTTGTTAGCGTCCAGACCTATCACATGAGTTCATCCAGCCGGTCACGGTCGAGAAGAACAAGTTTCTCAACGCCCAAAAACTCACCAGCCTCGCCAAGGACACCAGTTTTTTCGCCATCATGGCTGTCGGCGCCACCTTCGTTATCATTTCCGGGGGCATTGACCTGTCGGTGGGCGCCATCTATGCGCTGGCTTCAGTGCTGGCGGCATTGACCTTGCACCATTTCGGCCCGGACGGTCCACGTAGTTCAGTTGCGCCCTGGGTGAGCGTGCCGTTGGGCATGGTGGTGTGTGTGGGCGCGGCAACGCTTTGCGGCCTGTTGAACGGCGGCATGATCGTCGCCCTGCGGGTTCATCCGTTCATCATCACGCTGGGGACCATGGCGATCTACCGGGGAATCGCTTTCGTCATCACCGAGGGACAGTCCGTGGGGGGGTTCCCGCAGGCGTTCCGCGACCTGGTACTCTGGCAACCCGGTGGCGGATTGAACGTGGTGCCGATGCTGGTGATGTTGCTGGTGACGACGGCCGGGGGCATCTACCTGGCGCGCATGGCATTCGGCCGACGCATCTATGCGATTGGCGGCAATGAACTGGCCAGCCGTTACAGCGGCGTGCGAGTCGAACGGGTCAAGCTCGGTGTCTATGTCATTTCCGGCCTGACGGCCGGCATCGCGGCGTTGCTGGCCATTGGCTATTATGGCGGCGCTACCTCGGCCGACGGCCCGGGTTACGAACTGGATGTGATCGCCTCGGCCGTGGTTGGGGGCGCGAGTCTTTCCGGTGGCAAAGGCACCGCGCTCGGCGCGCTGCTCGGCGCGTTGATCATCAAGATCATCGACAACGGCATCGTCGTCCTTGGCATCAACCAGAATTACAGCCGCATCATCATCGGGACGGCGGTGATCCTGGCGGTCGTGCTGGATCAGTTCAACAATTTGCTGGCAAAACGGCGGCTCGCGAAAACGGTTTGAAAAGCCTGTTGGGTTCGGGTTACAAATCCACCAACCGCAATACCGGGCCGGATGCAAAAAGACCAAAACAAGCGTTCACTGCTGATTGCCCGCGAGGGCGTCCACTTGGGGACGCTCTCCGAGCTCGAAGTCCGGGAATTGTTGGCCGCCGGATTCTTGCACCCCACGGACGTTTACCGGCGCGCAGAGGAACCGAAATGGAAGCGGCTCACGGAATTGGAGCGTGAAGCGGGACAGCGGGCCGATGTGTATCGCGTCATCAAACGGACCGGCTCGCGCATTTTTTTCGCCACTGAAGCGATGGCCGACAAGGCCGGCACATTAACCGCCCAGGTGAAATCGTTTGTGCTGGCCAACAAATCGGCGTTAACGGCCGGATCGCGGCGCGTCCTGGAAGATTACCTCGTGGAAATCCGAAGATTGACAGCGGAGCAGGTCATCGCCAGGCCCGCGGTGGCAATGCGTTCCGCCCTGCGCAACGACGCATGGATGCGGATCGTCTTCGGCGCGGTGCATGATTGCCTTCCAAAACCGATCCGACGATTCATTCCGGAATCGGTTTTCATCGAGTTCTGCCTTCGAAACAGGGTGAGACTGTTCGATTCCCGGTCCGGTGAACACAGCAAGGCAGGGCCTTCTCCGCCGCCGAATGAAACTGACAAACCAAACCAGTGACCGCCTGAATGAAGAAACGCTATGAAGCCAAAACTCATCCTCACCGCCCTGGCCGCGCTCGTTCTTGCGTTTAATGTTCAAGCCCAGAAGAAATCGTACACCATCGGCCTGGTCGCCAAGTCCCAGAGCAACCCCGTTTTCCAGGCCGCTCGCGTCGGCGCCTTGGACGCCGCGCGCGACCTGGGCAAAAAATACGGCATCGACATCAAGATAGACTGGCGCACGCCGAATGAAGAGGACGCCCAGAAACAGGCCGAAGCCATCGAACAGCTCGCTTTGGTCGGCGCGGACGGCATCGCTGTCAGTTGCTCGGACGCCAACAAATTGACCGACGCCATCAATACCGCGGTGAAGAACGGCGTTCCGGTGGCCACCTTCGACTCCGACGCGCCGAACAGCAAACGGTTTGTTACCTATGCCATCGACGATGTAAAATGCGGCGAACAGGTGATGGATGAACTGGCGAAGTTGATGGGCGGCAAGGGCGCCGTCGCCATCCTTGCCGGCAATCAAAATGCGCCGAACCTCCAGAAGCGCGTTCAAGGCGTGAAAAACGTCGCGAAAAAGTATCCGGGCATCACCATCCGCGACACCTATTACCACAAGGAAACGCCCCAGGACGCCGCCGCCAAGGTCGAGCAGGTCATGCAGGCCAACCCCGATATCACCGGTTGGGCGATGGTCGGCGGCTGGCCGCTGTTTACCGACAACGCGTTGAAATGGAAACCCGGCACCGTGAAATGTGTTTCGGTCGATGCCCTGCCGCCCGAGCTCGCCTACCTGCGCAGCGGTCACGTCCAGCTTCTGCTCGCCCAACAGGTCTATGAGTGGGGTTACCGTTCGGTGGAACATCTCATCAACAAAATCCATCTCAAGAAGGACCCGCCCAACGCCAAAGACGTCAGCGCGCTGATTCCGGTGACCAAGGCAAACGCCGACGAATTCGCCAAAAACTGGGAGAAGTGGCTGCCGAAGTGAATTGTTCAATCACGAATGAACGCAGCGCGGCGGAGCCGCAACCGAAGTATTCCCTCTGCTCGGTCCTCTTCACGCACCTTCGTCGTGGGGCGAGAAAAAAGCATGGAAATCATCGCCCATCGGGGCGCGTCGCGTGACGCGCCCGAAAACACGCTCGCTGCGGTCCAACTCGCCTGGCGGCAACACGCCGACGCCGTCGAAGTGGATGTCCAGTTTTCCAAAGACGGAAAACTGGTTGTCATTCACGACGACAGCACGAAGCGCACGGGCGGCTGGAACAGAAAAGTCAACGGCCAGACCCTGGCTGAACTGCGCTCGCTCGATGTTGGCCGTTGGAAAGGCAAGCACTGGAGCGGCGAAAGGATTCCGACCCTGGAAGAGGTCCTGGCGACGGTTCCGCTGCGCAAGCGCCTTTTCGTTGAATTGAAGTGCGGTCCCGATGGCATTGCAGAGTTCGCGCGAGCGGTTGCGAACGCCCGCGAACTTTCCACCCGGATTGTCGCTATCGGCTTCTCGCAGCAAACGATGAAACATCTCAAAACCGAAATGCCTGAACTGGAGGTTTGCTGGATCCGCAGTTTCAGGCGGAACTGGAAGACCGGACGCTGGTCCCCCGCCGCCGAAGAGTTGATTGCCGCCGCGCAAGCGGCGGGATTCGATGGCGTCGATCTGGACGCGCGCGGCCCGGTGAACGCGGCGCTGGTGAACAAGCTCAAGGCTGCGGGCCTGAAAGTTTACCTTTGGACCGTCGATGCACCCGCCAAAGCCCGCAAGCTCATTGCCGCGGGCGTCGATGGCATCACCACCAATCGTCCACAGTGGCTGCGCCAAAAGCTCGCGGAATGACTTTCCTTTCCTTTCACAACATCACCAAGCGTTTCCCCGGCGTCCTGGCGCTCGACCGCGTCAGCTTCGCAGTCGAACGCGGCAGTTGCCACGCTCTGATCGGCGAGAACGGCGCGGGCAAAAGCACGCTCGGTAAAATCCTTGCCGGCATTTACACCGCCGAAGAAGGAGAAATCCGGCTCGACGCCAAACGAATTCTTCCAACCAATCCGCTGGCGGCGCGCCAGCTCGGCATCGCCATGGTGCACCAGGAACTCGCCTTCTGTCCGAATCTCACCGTCGCGGAAAGTCTTTGCTTGGGCGATCTGCCGCACCGCGCCGGCTGGGTGGATCGCCCGCGGATGTGTGCCCGCGCCCGCGCCATGCTCCGGGAAATCGAGGCGGAGCTGGACGTGAACCGGCCCATCGGCGATTTATCGACCGCTCAGGAGCAGATCGTTCAGATCGCCGCCGCCGCAGGAACCAACGCCCAGATCATCGTCATGGACGAACCGACCAGCTCCCTCTCAGTTCACGAAAGCGAACACCTGTTCCAGTTGCTGGCCCATCTGAAGCAACGCGGCATCACGGTCATCTACGTTTCGCACCGGATGGAGGAAGTTTTCCAGCTCTGCGACACCGTCACCGTCCTGCGCGATGGCCGCCACATCGCCACGGAAAAAACCGCGGCCACCAATCCCGACCGTGTCATCCAGCAAATGATCGGACGTGAAATGATCTCACACACACCGCGGCACCTCTCCCGTCCGCTCGGCGACGAAGTCCTGCGCGTGGAAAATCTTTCGTCACCCGGCAGATTCAGCAACGTCAGTTTCACGCTGTGCGCCGGTGAAGTGCTCGGTTTCGCCGGACTTGTCGGCGCGGGCCGCAGCGAAGTTGCCCAGGCTGTCTTCGGTCTGGATGAAGCGCCCACCGGCAAAGTCCTGGTGCGCGGCCGGGAACTGCCGCCCGGTTCGGTTTCGGCCGCCCTGGCCGCCGGCATCGGGTTGCTGCCGGAGGACCGCAAACGGCTCGGCCTGGTGCTGTCGATGAATTGTCGCGAAAACACGTCGCTCGCCACGTTGCCCCGTTTGACCCGCCTCGGTTTCGTGCGCCGGCGCGAGGAACGGTCGCTGGTCCGGCGTTACACGGACCGTCTCCGCGTCAAGGCGCCTTCCCTCGACGCGCTCATCGCCGGGCTGAGCGGCGGCAACCAGCAGAAGATCGCCCTGGCCAAATGGCTGGCGCGCCAGTGCGCCATCCTGATCGTGGACGAGCCGACGCGCGGGATTGATGTGGGCACCAAGGCGGAGATACATCAATTGCTCGACGAACTGGCGTGCCAGGGCCTGGCGTTGCTGGTGATCTCGTCCGAGCTTCCGGAAATCATGAACCTCAGCCGCCGGATCCTGGTGATGCGCGAGGGCCACATGGTCGGCCAGCTCCAGAGGGAGGAATTCTCCCAGACCAACCTGTTGCGCCTCATGGCGGGTATGCAAACCCGCCCGGCATAATGCTGGCGCCTGGCAACGGTTTTATAGACCCGCTTCCCAGCAGGGAATTCAGCTCTTCGTTGTTTCCGTCCGGTAACTGGCCACCACCCATTCGCTCAATACTTTGTCGGGCGCTTCCACCGCGTCGGCATCGATCGTGAATTCCTTTCGACCGGTGTTTTGGGCGATGAGCTTCAAGCCGAACTGAAAATCCTTGAACCGCTCCGCGCACAGATCGCGAACCGGTTTCGACTGCTCCAACGCCTGCGCGACCAGCCGGTCCGCCGCGGCCGCGCTGAAGGCAATTTGCAATCCGTGGCTTTCCTGGAACCGTTGCGCGAATTCATGAACCAGTTGCCGCATCACCACCCGCTCCTCCTTTTCGTGCTCGGCCAACAGCTTCTCTAACTCGGCCGGCGGATTGTCCACCAGCTCGCGCGCGACGACGAACCGCTTCACCGCCGTCGAGGGCAGCTCGAACTTCAAATCGCGGAACACCCGCTCGCAAACCGTCATCAACCCGCGCGCGCCGGTCTTTTCCTCCGCCGCCAGCTCGGCGATGCGCCGCAAGCCGTCGTCGCGGAACAATACTTCGATGCCATACGCCGCGAACGATTGTTCGTATTGCCGGATGATGCTCCCTTCGGACGTTTTCAAAATCAGGAACAGATCATCCACACTGAGTTGCCGGCACACGACGCGCACCGGCAAACGGCCGATGAACTCCGGCTCGAAACCGAACTCGATGAAATCACGAGTCTGCGATTCCGAAAAGAGGCGGTCCTCCTCCACGGCGGATTTCGTCGCCGCCGCAAAGCCAATCGTCGCCTCGCGCAACCGTTTCTGAACGATCTTCTCCAACCCGCCGAATGCGCCGCTCACCACAAAGAGGATGTGTTTGGTATTGATGGTGGCCGGCTGTTTCTTCCCGCGCCCCTGGGTCATTTCCATCATCGCCTGGATCTGACCGGCGATGTCGTGAGGCGCGCGCGCGGGCACTTCCGTTTCCTCCATCAATTTCAGCAGGTTCGTCTGCACGCCGCGGCCGCTGACGTCGCGGCCGGTCAGGCTCGGCGCGGCGGCGATCTTGTCGATTTCGTCGATGTAAATGATGCCGTACTGCGCGCGGACCACGTCGCCGTCGACCCGCCGCACCAGATCGCGCACCAGGTCCTCCACATCGCCGCCAACATAACCGGTTTCGGAAAATTTTGTGGCGTCGGCCTTCACGAATGGCACGCCGATCAGGTCGGCGATGCTGCGGATCAAATACGTTTTGCCCACACCCGTCGGCCCGATGAGAATGATGTTCTGCTTGGCGTAGTTCGCCGGGTCCCTGCCTTCCCGGGCCAACCGGACGTGATGGTAGTGGTCGCACAGCGCGACGCTCAAAACCTTTTTGGCTTCCTCCTGCTTGATCACGAACCGGTCGAGGTAGGCCTTCACGTCGCGCGGTTTGTAGTCGAACTTGAAGTCCGGTTCTTTGGCGTCCGTTTCGGTCTTCTCGCCGGTGGCCGAGGTTTCCTGCCGGGTCAAGCCGCTTGCCGGGCCGCCGGGAAAATGCTGCCGCATGAACTCCTGCAGTTGGCGCTGAAATTCCTCCGGCGATGGAGGGCCGTTGAAAACTGGCTTTTGCATCATATTAATCAAATGTGACAGAACAACGTCCAGGATGGCCGGAAAGTCAAATCGCCTGAAACGGCCGAACTGCCCGCGGTGCGGAAATTTCCCGCATATGCGTGAAATTTCCGCACCGGTCAAGGCGCGTCGGCAAAGTTGCGAACCTCTTCGCGGCACTGCGGGCGAGGCAGGGCCTCAGAAACTCTGCGGCCCGTCAACCGGCGGGCTTGAACACCGTCACACTGACCGGCGGCAGGGTAAAAACGGCGGAATACGGCTGGCTGTGCACCTGGTATTCCTCCGCGGTGACACCGCCGAGATTGCCCCGATTGCTGCCACCATAAATCTCGGCGTCGCTGTTTAATGCCTCACGCCAAAAACCGCCCTGCGGCAGGCCGACACGGTATTGGTCGCGCACCAGGGGAGTGAGATTGAGCACGACCAGCACGCGACTGGTGCGGTCCTGATTCTGCCGGATAAATGACAGCACGCTGCTCTCGTGGTCGGAGCAGTCCAACCAGAAGAAACCCTCGTGATCGAAATCGCTTTCCCACAACGCCGGTTCGCTCACATAAAGCCGGTTCAGATCTTCGACGAACCGTTGCGTGCCGCGATGAAACGACCCCGCGTCGAGCAGCCACCACTCCAATTCCGCATTCGCGTTCCACTCGCTGGTCTGGCCGAATTCGCAGCCCATGAACAGAAGATTCTTGCCGGGAAACAGCCATTGATACGCGAGCAGGGCGCGGAGGTTGGCGAACCCCTGCCAGTCGTCGCCGGGCATCCGGCCGCGCAACGAACCTTTGCCGTGCACCACCTCGTCGTGCGACAGCGGGAGAATGAAATTTTCGTGATGATGATAGAGCATCGCGAAGGTGAGATCGTTTTGATGGTACTTGCGATACACCGGGTCGCGCTTGAAGTAGCCGAGCGTGTCGTGCATCCAGCCCATGTTCCACTTGAAGGAAAACCCCAGGCCGCCCAGGTAAGGCGGCCGCGTCACCAGCGGCCAGGCGGTCGATTCCTCCGCAATGGTGACCACGCCGGGATGCTCCGTGTGAACCAGGTGATTGAATTTGCGCAGGAATTCGACGGCCTCAAGGTGCTCGCGGCCGCCGAACTGGTTGGGAATCCATTCTCCTTCCTTGCGCGAGTAGTCCAGATAAAGCATTGAGGCAACGGCATCAACCCGCAAACCGTCGATGTGATAGCGTTCGCACCAGAACAGCGCGTTGGCCGTGAGGAAATTGTCCACCTCGTGCCGGCCGAAATTGAAAATGAGCGTGCCCCAGTCCTGGTGGGCGCCCTTGCGCGGGTCTTCGTGTTCGTACAATGCCGTGCCGTCAAAACGGGCCAGCGCCCAGTCGTCGCGCGGGAAATGCGCCGGCACCCAATCCACCAGCACACCGATGCCCGCCGCGTGCAGAGCGTTGACCAGATATTGAAAATCGTCCGGCGTGCCGTAGCGGCCGGTCGGCGAATAAAATCCGGTGACCTGATAGCCCCACGACGGATAAAAGGCGTGCTCCGATAGCGGCAAAAATTCCACGTGCGTAAACCCCGTTTTTTTCACGTAGTCTATCAAAGGGCCGGCCACTTCGCGGTAGCCGAGCGATTCGGCCGCCGATTTCTTCCGCCACGAGCCGAGGTGCACTTCGTAGATGCTCATCGGCGAACGGAGCGGGTTTTGCCCGCGCCGCTTCCCGAGCCAGGCGTCGTCGCCCCAGGAAAATTTGCGATTATCCCAGACGATGGAGGCGTTTTTGGGCGCCGGTTCAAAGAAAAAACCGTAGGGATCGGTCTTCAACCCCAGCGCGCCGTTTGCATCCTTGATCTCATATTTGTAGAGCGCCCCTTCGCGAATGCCCGGAATGAAAATCTCCCAAACGCCGGACGGACCCAGATGGCGCATCGGGTGAATGCGTCCGTCCCACCCGTTAAAGTCGCCCACCACGCTGACGCGCCTGGCGTTCGGCGCCCACACGGCAAAGCTTGCGCCGGGCACACCGTCTATCACCCGCAATTGCGCGCCGAGCTTGTCGTAAATGCGACGCTCATTGCCCTGACCGAACAAATACAAATCGGTTTCGCCCAGCGTCGGCAGGAATGAATACGGGTCGCGGGTCCGGCGCGTGTTTCCCCCCTGATCGGTGATGACGAGGTCGTAGGCATAAACCCGACCGGTTTCGCGCGCGGTCCCCTCGAACAGGCCGCCGTCATGCAACCGCTTCAGCTTGATCTTCGGTTTGTCCTTTTCGATGACGGGAACAATTTCAACCGCTGAAGCGTGCGGCAAAAACGCCCGCACGACCACACCCGAGCCATCGCCGAGCGGGTGCATGCCCAGCAAGGCGTGAGGGGACCGTTGCTGAACGTTGACGAGACTCTCCAGTTCCGCGGCCGTCAGGATCATGCCCGCCATTGTGCCACCGCGACCTTCAAACAACAGGAAAAAAGGTGTTTCCCGGGTTGCGGCCGGGTGGGAGTGGGATAACTTGTCCAGGCAACCAACCGCGCATGAATATGATTCCGACCATCGCTCTTTGCCTGTCACTCGCGTGCCTGCTCGACTGCATCGCCGCCAATGAGGCGCAGCCGCTCCCGATTCGCTCTCTGGCGAAAGGCGGGTTCAGCGGCATCCGCGACGCGAAGCAGGAAGTCGTCAGGAGCGCCGACCACTGGGAGAAACTGTGGAAGCAACACGCCGCCGCCGTCGGGGCGGCCGGGAAGGTCCCGGCCGTGAATTTCCCGAAGGAAATGGTCATCGCCGTGACCATGGGCACCAAACGCACCGGCGGTTACACGATTGAAATCGTCCGCGTGGAAGCGGCGGACAAATCATTGAAGGTTTTCCTCAAGCGAACCTCCCCGCCGCCCGGCGCCATGACCATCCAAGCGTTGACCGCCCCCTTCCATTTCATCGCGGTGCCGAAGAGTGATTTGAAACCGGAGTTTGTGGAGGTTAAGCAAGCCGCGACAAATTAAGCGTCATCGCAACCGCGCCGGTGATTTGATTCAATGCTGAACGATGCGATAGAAGCGCCCCGCCTGATTGGTCGAACTGGTGTCCTGCAAGATCAGCAAACCGTTCGACACCGTCAGTGA
>WNFU01013614.1_pt1 | contig 11006 bp, 7 predicted proteins | sample 5400121 | NCBI WGS metagenome assembly WNFU01 (sample SAMN13153360, study PRJNA577476) | soil metagenome | isolation source: 100 cm soil or saprolite under grassland replicate 1 | place: USA:California | collected 2016-06-15
CAATTGGTGTTGCTGGTGAAACTGGCTGAGGTGTTGAACGCAAGATCGGGACTGACAGGACCCAGTCTCTGAGGATTGAGCGGCAGCAGGCGCTGCAACCTCAAAATCGCGTAGGTGAATAAGAGACTCACCAGACTGAGGAGCAGCATGGCAAACGTGTATTGCTTCCAATCGTGCTCCTTGTCCGCCCTCACGCCCATCAAGCGATAGGTGAATCGCTCCAAGGGTCGGAGCACCGGGTCGAACCACGTTTTGCCATCGGCCTCGAGCACCTGCATGAGATAAAGCCCCATCGGCTTGGTGATCGCCGCCAGCGCGACAACATAAAAAGCGAGCTGAAGCCATCCGGAAGTTTGCATAGCGCTTCCCTAAAATTTTTCGGGCCGGATCATGGCCACAAAAAGATAGATGAACAGCAACAGGGCAACGAGGCCCACGATGATGGATTCCACAGGTGTTCCTAAAGTTTTTCGCAGAATCGGACGTAAAGAGCGCAGGCGATGAAGAACGCGACGGCAACGCTGACGAAGATCAGGTCACTCATAACGGTCTTCCTGCCGGGCGCAAGAGAGCAGAGGCGCCAGCAACCTCCGATCACCGGAGAGCACTTTTCCCATCAAACCGCTTTGCAGCGGCGCGGCGGACTCGAGCCATCCGACGAACGTGATAGTCTGAACCCGATTGCGTTCATTCATGGCAGCACCTTGCCGCCCCATCGCGCCGGGCGGTAATCAAAAGGGAGCCCACATCCGTTAAAACTTTGTAAAAATCGAGCGGGTTCGATCCATCGGTTCGCCTTGTCACCAGTGCTGAACCGGGTTTTCCTACGAACATGTTCGAGCCCGGCCAGGTCCTTCTCCCCGTCTCGCTCGCCCTGGCGCTCACGACGGTCAGCATTGCCGCGGCTGAAACGTCCGACTATTTTCCGCCGCCGGAATCGCAGGGTGGCTGGCGAAAGCTCGATGGTCCGCAGGACATCCGGCGCCTGGCCGGAATGGCTCCAGCCAAACTGGACGCGCTCCGGCAGTGGCTGCTCGATTCGGACAAACGCGATTTTGCCGCCGACGTGATTCGCCACGGCTACATCGTGCTCGAGGTCGAGCGCGGAAACAGCGCGAAGAACGATGCCCGCAGGGTTGCCTCCGTTTCCAAGGCCATCTGCGCCACCGTCCTGGCCATTGCTTCGGAGCAGAGTCAACAGGGCCGAACGCCGAAGAAAATGAAGTTTGACGATCCTGCCTTTGACTTCATTCCGTGGGCCCAACCGCTGAGTGATCCGCGCAAGGCGAGCATCACGGTCAAACAACTGCTCAACCACACCTCAGGTATCTGCCCTGAAGCGACCGGCGCACCCAACGACGGCAGTTGGGAATTCATCCTCGGCCACAGCGGCGACGAGCGGACCGCCAGGCTGGCTTTTGATCCGGGCGCCGGTTGCGGCTATTCCACCCACGCCCTGGCGCACGCCGCGCTGGTGTGCGAGACGGTCACCGGCATGCCTTACGACCGGTTCGCCATCCAGGCGTTGTTCGAGCCCATCGGCGTCGAGCACTGGTGGTTTCAATATTACGACGGCGGGGAAAAGGTCGGGCGGCATCCCTCGCATGGAATGGGCATGCCGGCGCGCGACCTGGCCCGCATCGCCTACTGCATGCTTCACGGCGGACGATGGAAAGAGAACCAGGTCATCCCGAAATGGTTTGTCGAAGAAACCGCCGGACCGACGCACGACGTGAAGACGCCCGAGATGCGCTGGAAGCTCAATCCGCAAATCTTCTCGCACGGCTGGGAACTGCCCGCGCGGCACTCGGCCGAAAGCGGTCGCAGCGGCGAAGGCATCCCCGCCGACGCCCGCGAGAAGCCCGGTTCCGGCGGGCAACTGATCGCTTTTGTGCCAAGCCTGGACCTGGTGGTGACGCGCCAGACCGGCGGCAGCGGCGAGTGGCAGTTCGAGGAATACCTGCGCCGCGCCTGCGCGGCGGTGGAAGAGGAATCCAAACCGTGAAAGCGATGTTCCCCGCTGCACAGCGTTTCGTTCCCCGGCTCCTGCCAAAACTTCGACCGTAAGGCACCGGACCGAAGAGCTTCGTCGGAGGGCTGCGCGGGTCGATCAATGAAACATGCTGGCGCGCCGATCGCCGCGCGAGAGAAGGAATGCCACCAGATCCCGTATTTCATCCTCCTTCAAACTGTTCAACAGACCTTCGGGCATCATGGAGACTTTGGAAGGCTCCAGGGAGGCGATGTCCTGGCGCTTCACATTGGTAAAATCGTTGGGCGCAAACATATTTTCGATGACCATCAGCACATCACCGTTCAAGTTGCCCACGCGGCCGGTGACGACGTCCCCGTTTTTTTTGCGAATGACGATGGCTCCGTATTGGTCGCTGATTTCCTTGCTCGGTTCGACGATCGATTCCAACAAATCGCGGACGCTGAAACGCCCCGCCACGCTGGTCAGGTCCGGTCCGACCGACGCGCCTTCGTTGTCGTAGCGATGGCAGGAGGCGCAACCTGCTTCACCAAAGAGCTTGCGGCCCCGGTCAAAGTTGCGTCCGCCTTTCAGTCCGCGCTCGACGGTGGACACGAGATCATTGACCGTCCATTCCTTGACGAACGGCCGGGCGGCCAGCAGTTCCTGCGGCGATTTCCGTTCCGCTTTGGCCTGCAGGACGGGCGTGAGCGCGGTTTCTTCTTCTTTGCTCAGTGTGTCGAGCGCGTCGCTTTTCATGTCGCGCAGGTAGCCCGCCAGGCTGGCTCCCCCTTTGAAGTTGGCGGCTTTGAGGAACCAGCGGAAATACTCCTCCCGCAACGGCAATGTCCAGCCGCTCTTCAGGACGCGCAGGGCGCGGACATACTCCAGTTGTTCCTCCTGCGTCGGAGCGGCGCCAAGGGCGGCGATCAGCTTGTTCGCTGCACCGGGCGCTTCCAGATAAACCAGCATCTGGCACAACTCAGCATTCAGTTCACGCGTCTGCGCCGGAAACAAGGGATCAAACCTGGCCACCAATCGCTGGCGCGCGGCCTCGTCCGGATGCCCCAGACGGGTGAACGCCAGCGCGTAAGCCCTCATCAAATCGAGCCGGTCGCCATTGCTCAGCTTCGACCATTCGATCCGGTCCAGGGCGGCGAGGAGTCGCCCCTGCAACGCGGCATCCGGCGGCGGGTCCGTCGGCTTGCGATGAAACTCATCTTTGCCGCTGACGCGCGCCAGGGCGACCAGCGCCGCAATGGCCGTCCGCGGATCTTTTTCGCCGAGCGCCTTTTCCCGCCATTCCGCAGGGTCCTGCCATTCCAGGGCGACGCGGGCGGCATAACGCAGCGCACGGTCCTTATCGGCCAGGTGCGGCCACGCTTCCTTTACCGCATGGGGATCCTTGTGGCCGTGAAAACTCTCCAGCTTGTGGCGCAGTTGGCGGTCTTTCGAGAAGCGGTCGTCGCCTTTGCCCCGGGCAGTGGATTCCCGGCCCACGTAGGTCACTCGGTAAAGGGCGGACTGCGTTTTGCGTCCACCCACAGCGAAGTACATCGCGCCGTCCTTTTGATTGACGACGATGTCCGTCAATGCGAGCGGTTGGCCGCTCACAAACTCCTCGAGTTGGCCGGTGTAACTCGCCCCTTCCGGTGTCAGGTGAAGGGCGTAAAGCTTGCCGAAGCTCCAGTCGCACATGTAAAGGGCCTGCTGATACTTTGGCGGAAACTTCGCGCCGTAACCGAAGGTGACACCCGTGGGCGAGCCGGGGCCGACGTTCAGCACCGCGCCGAAGCTGTCGAGGTAATAGGCCGGCCACTTGCCCGCCCCGCTGCGCCACCCGAATTCCGCGCCGCTGATGACGTGGTTCAAACGTGTCGGCCGATACCACGGCGTGTTGAGGTCCCACTCCATGTCCGCGTCGTAGGCGAAAAGTTCACCGTCACGATTGAACGCCGCGTCGAATTCGTTCCGGAAACCGACGGCGATCAGTTCCCAGTTTTTGCCCTCGGGATCAACCCGCGCGATCCAGCCTCCGGGCCCCAGCACACCCTTCATAAATCCGTTGCCGTCCCACATGCGCGGCAGCAGATGGTCCTCACTCCAATCCCGGGGCACGCGCGACGCATCAAAATCCGTCAACCTGGTCGCGTCACCGCAAACCACATAAAGCGCCTTGCCGTCCGGCGCGAGGAGGATCGCGTGCATGCCGTGTTCTCCGGCGCCTTCCAGTTTGCGCAGCAGTTTCACGTCGTCGAAACGGTCGTCGCCGTTGGTGTCGCGCACGCGATAGAGGCCGCGGTTGGCGTCTTCATTGACCATGACGTAGAGGCTGTCGAACGCGTACAGGAGTCCGTGCGCCCTGCCGATCGGCAGGTCAATCGGCTCGTGCTGTATCGGCGCGCTGCTGCCGATGGGCGGCGGCACAATGCGGTAAAGCCGGCCATATTGATCCGACACGATCAATCGGCCCCGGGGATCAACACACATCGCGACCCACGAACCCTCGGTGTCCTTGGGCACGGTGTAGAGCAGATCGGCCTTGAAATCCTTGGCCACTTTCAAATGGCCGGCTGCCGTGGCGATCGGACTCTGCGCCGACACACTTTGCGAAGTGTGAACCGTGGCGAGGCTGAGCGATGAAATCAGCAGCGACCTGGCGAACGGAGCGATGCCGTGATTTTGAAGAGACGGGAAGATTTGCATGGCAACAGAATGGCAAGCGCCTGCTGCCAGGGCAACTTGCAAAAACTCTTGTGCCGGGCAGTTCAGGCGGTAGCGCAGATTTCCTGTCGGCTGAATCGCGCTGTATTGGAGGCCCGCGCTAAAACGTTCTGGCTGGCGTCGGGTTGAACCGGCTCTGAAGGTTCTTGCGCTGTTCCTGGAGTTCGGATGCAACGGAGGGGTCGGTGTTGAGCGCCAGAAGCCGGTCGAAGAGCGAAATCCGTCTGTTCAGCTCCTCGGGAGACATCGACAACGGCAGGGCGGCGTAGTAATTCTGGTTGCCGGAATCCATGTGAACCCATCTGACCTTGCCGGCGCTGGCGGCGGGGGTCGATTCTTCGGTGCGGGCCCGCTCGGTGATATGGAGTTGAATTCCGCTGAGTGTCTCGGCGATGGCGGACCAGGCAGACGGCGGGATGCGGCCTTCTTGCGCCTGGAGCAGTAGCGCTTCGGCAGCCTTGGGATAATTGTTGGCAGCGTCTGCCAACGACTGGTAGGCAAAATCCGACCGAGTCAGGCCGAACGAGGCGGGGTCGCTGGCGAGCTTGATCAAGGCGTCGATACCCGCGCCATCCGGAAGCCGGGCCAGAGTCAGGGGCGTGTAATAGCCCCAGTTTTTCGCCAATGCCAACAGGTCATCCGCCGACTGGCCATCACCCAGTTTCTGGAACAGATCGAACAGCGGTCCCACATCACGCTGGCCGACAAATTGACCGTTGGAGGCCATTTGCAGGGTTTCCCTGGCGGCGCTCAAAGCCTTGTCCCGATACTGCCCGGGAGCCAACTCTTCCAGGTGTTCGGCCAGCATGGCCACCTCGCGAGGATCCGCCGTCGTGTGCAAGGTGTCCAGCAGCAGCGCTTCGGCGTCGGGCCCGCCTATCTGAGCCAAGGCGCTAAAGAGAGCCTGCCGAACGGTGGCGTAGCCGAGTTGGCTGCCTCCCGGCACGGCAGAAAGATCGATGTCCTGGTTGCGTGCGAGAAATTCCCTGATCGCGGGAACCGCATCGCTGCCGGCACTGATGATCTGTCGCAGGCTCTGCCTCCAGGCCTCCGCTTGTTCGGCACGGATAAAACCACTGCTCAGATCGAGGGTGATCAACGAGGAAACCCACTGACGCCCCTGAAAGGCGTCCAATCGCTCTGAAACGGAAGCCGCCTTCGTGGAGTTGACATGGCTCTTCTTCGGCGCCGCCCCGGCTCCGCGGTCCGGTGTGCCGCTCAGTCTTCGGCCCGGACTGTCGTTCTGCTCGTTTTCTGCGGCAAGCGGGTCGGGAGCAGCCGGGTGGCCGTGGCTGCCGCCGGCAAAATGCAGACAGGCGAGGCCGCCGACACCCAGTGCCATCAAGGCACCGGCCAGGCGCAGCCTCGGTCCGGCGCGTTTCGCGGGCGGAACGACTTTTGCCGCCCTGGAATCGCTGTTTTGTTTCATGGCTTGACAGGTTCGTGAACTGCTTGGTTTTCGTCCAATTGGCGGTCACGGTCGCCTGGCGTAGCTGAACGAGCACGACTTCAATTGGACGAAGTTCCGGTTGTTCGCGACGCCCACATTGCCAGTGAGCGATCAGCAGGGACCCTGCCGTCTCAATTCCGAGCAAGATTGATCAGACGCAGGACAGGCCCAGGAGCGGGAGGTGCGCCGTTCTGTAGTCGAACTGGCGTAACGGGCATTGGCCTGTATGCCTTGCGGAGACATGAGATTTTCTCGTTTCCTGGAGTATTTGCCGGCCAGGATCGAATGCTCTCATGTTTGCGAAGCGAACCGCTTCAGCAAGGGCGACAATCTTGCGGGCAACCGGTGACGGGCCTGGCCCGGTTGGATCAGGTTCTCGATTCTCGACCATCTGTCGGGAATGCGGGGAAGAACGCCAAAAATCGCAAAGGAAAGGTCTGGCAAGGCCGACCGCCCTACCAGGGAAAGGCTATCCCGGCAAAGAACGCAGGATGTTGCCGCGCTTCCAGGCCAACGTGCAGGATGCCGCCCGACTTGAATTCCTTGAAGATCTTCACCACCAGACCTTCCTGTTCGACGCGTCGTCCTAACTGGTAGGAGGTTCCGACATCAACCGCAAGTCCGTTGGGCAGCGGCATCGACAACGCGAGCTCGAAACAGTGATCGGCAAAATCGCGGTAATAGTAACGCATATTGGTCAACAGAAACAACGTGTCGCCGTCCTTGATGCTGAAGCTCAAGAAAGCGTAGGGGCTGGTCCGGAATGGGCGAATGCCGTAGTGCACGTCGTCGCTTTCGGCCAATCGCTGCCACCATGATCGCTCCGCGGGGCGGTAAGACACCTCAACAGGCGCCACCGCTTCTTCCCCAACGGCGTCCACAGAATTCCGGAGAAAATCGGCCAGCAACCCCTGACGCTCCTCCAGCCAGGCCAGGATCGGCAGATCAACGGTCGCTTCACGGATACCGTACACCACTGACTTTGTGAAAGCGGCGCGGGCCTCACTGGCAGCGCGCTCGCGGAGATGATCGTGGCCGTAATCAGCCAACTCGATGCTCCACTTCATGACGTCAAACGGATGCAACCGATCGGCAAACGTTTCATCCACCTGCCGGTCGAACGCCACCGTGAAACGCTCCAGGAACGCTTCTCCCGGGGGCGCCTCAACAGGTGCAGGGAAGTTGTTGTGCTGGATAAGAACATCTTGGTCGCCGGCGTGCGCCTGGATCACTGCAACTGCGACCACGAGGATGAAAATGCGGGGGATACGACTCACAAACGCCAACTTTCGACGGGAATGGTGGAAGCAACAGTGTCTCCAACGCCGGCCTGCCGCCGGGAGGCAGATGCCGCCAGATGAGCATGGTTGCCTCGAAGGATGACCTGTTTCCAGCCACGCGATGTACCGACGTCGGCCCCGCAGCTTCCGCCTTTGGCGAAAGCGATCACGGCGCATTCGCGGGTGTCGAATGGGCCTGGAATCACTTCGTTTTCAACCACTACTATCGGTTGCCACGAATAAACCAAGTGCTCTGCAAATAAGCCAACGAACATATTATTATAGCCCATAGCAGGAAGCGTTCTTATTTTTTTTGAGTCTGAAGCGCGGCCCCTGGCGGAAGGTGTGAGACGATCGTCTGTTTCCTGTCTGCGCGCCGGGCATGGCCCGGATTCAATGGTAGTTGAAGGCTGCCAGGGAGTTTGGCGGACGCCGTGCTGGTTGTGCCGTGCCTGCCGCGCCCGGGCAAGTGTGATCCGGGAAGTTTTCACGGCTCGCCCCCGGCAGCTCGTGTTGTCGCGGTAGGGGACAAAACACGCTTCGGGATTGTCTTCAATCCGGGCGGTTCATTTCCTCAACGAGATTTGCCACCCTGCGAGGAGCTGTTCAGGCCGAGGAAGACAAGGCTAATGACGTAAATTTTGAACGTACGTTCGGATTTTTGGACGCAAAGAGCGCACGGGTGCTATTGCGACCCAGGAAACCGCTACGCCTTCGGCGCTTCCTTCGCCCAGGTGTCCTTGAGCGTAATCGTGCGGTTGAAGACCGGTCGGGGATTGAGGGTTGAGGGGGGATGGCCGTTCGGCGTGTCCAGGCAGAAATAACCCAGTCGTTCGAACTGGTAACGCTGCCCCGGCTTCGCGTCCTTGAGACTCGGTTCGCATTTGGCGGTCACGACTTCAAGGGAGTGAGGGTTGAGGTATTGTTTGAAGTCGCCCGCGGCGTCGGGTTCGGGGACGGTGAACAATCGGTCGTAGAGCCGCACTTCGGCGTCCATCGCCTGCGCGGCACTCACCCAGTGAATCGCGTCGCACCGGACGATGTAGGCGTATTTCAGGCGCACTTCGCCGCCGGGACGCAGCCGGAAAAATTTCGGTGGCGGGCTTTCCCTGAAGTCGTCCTGCTCGATGTAGAGCCTGCGGCTGAAGGGAATCTTGCGCCTGCCGGCGTTTGGGTCTTCGGGATTGTTGGTCGCGTCCAGTTCCTCGGTTTTGCTTTCGGGATAATTCGTGATGACGACTTTGATCGGGCGCAGCACCACGAGCCGGCGGAGCGCGTGTTTGTTCAGGTCTTCGCGTATGGCATGCTCGAGCACGGCGACGTCGGTGAGTCCATTGTATTTGGTGATGCCGATGTTGTAGGCGAACGCGCGCAAGGCGCCGGCGGTGACACCGCGGCGGCGCAGCCCGCTGATGGTTGGCATGCGCGGGTCGTCCCAGCCCAGGACCTGGCCTTCGTTGACCAGTTGCATGAGTTTGCGTTTGCTCATGACCGTGTAGCCGAGGCTGAGGCGGGCGAACTCGTATTGATGCGGCAGCGGCCGGGGGAGATCGAGGTTTTCCAGAATCCAATCGTAAAGCGGCCGGTGGACCTCGAACTCCAGCGTGCAGATGCTGTGCGTGATGCCTTCGAGATAATCGCTCAGGCAGTGAGCGAAGTCGTACATCGGGTAGATGCGCCATTGGTCGCCGGTGTGATGATGCCCGGCATGGCGAATGCGATAAAGCACCGGATCGCGCAGCCAGACGTTCGGCGAAGCCATGTCGATCTTCGCGCGCAACGTTCGGGCCCCGTCGGGAAATTCGCCGTTCTTCATGCGGGTGAAGAGGCCGAGATTTTCTTCGATGGCGCGGTTGCGGAAAGGGCTGTCCGTGCCGGGACGGTCGGGTGCGCCGCGGTATTTGTCGGTGTCCTCGGGCGAAAGGTCGCACACGTAGGCTTTGCCTATGCGAATGAGCTGCAGCGCGTATTGATAAAGCTGATCGAAGTAGTCGGAGGCATAGAAGGGTTCCCGGTCGAGGGTCGAGGGCCCGCTTCTGTGTTCTGTGATTCGTGGTTCGTGGTTCGTGGATGGGATGGCCGCGAGGTAATAATCAGGCTTCCCATGGACGGTCAGCGCTTCGGGTGTTTTGCCTCTCGGTTTCAGACCCAGGCAATGATCGGCCCAGCCGTTGATGAGCCAGAGGACATCCTCAAAAATCGAATCGACGTATTCCACCTCCTCCTTGGTCGGGTTGGTATCGTCGTAGCGCAGATTGCAGACACCGCCGAATTCGTGCGCGATGCCGAAATTGAGGCAAATACTCTTGGCATGGCCGATATGCAGGTAACCGTTCGGCTCGGGCGGAAAGCGCGTGTGAATCCGCGGATATTTCTTTTCGGCGACGTGTTTCTCGACGATATCGCGGATGAAATCGGACGGCTTTGCGGCCGCCGCGCTGGCGGAGTTTTGGCTCGGTGCAGACATAGTCAACCAGGCCAGACTAAATGCAGTTCAATTGCCGGCGCAAGCTCTCCATGAACCGACCAAAGGGGTTTTGGACTGCGGCAGTCCTCTGGCGCTTTTCGATCTGGTCCGGGGGCGCAAAAGCGGCAGTGGACTGCCGCAGTCCAAGACGCTATCGCGACGGCGCACCCCCCCTCGCTCGGGCCATCGGAGTAACAGGCAATGTTTGCAAAGTTTTCGCCAAGAACAGGGAGCGACTCCCGTTCGATTGCGTGAATGTTGAGTCGTAACGCCGGGTCGGGCGGATCGAATCCATCCCGCGCTCAGCACATCGGTAAACGAAATCCGAGATCCGGTTGGCATCCGCCCGATCTCCGGCGTTCAAGGTGAACGGACCCTTGCACCCCTCGTCTCGCAGCTTTTTTGCGATCATCAACGCAGCGAGCTCAAGAACTGGAGCAAGTCCGGAGTTTCCTGGCCGTGAGCAACGTGGTTGAGGGTGTAGGGAATTCGGTAGTGTCCTAATTGGACACTACCGGGAATTCACCTCATTGGAAATTCCGGTTTCCATGTGCTATGAATAGAGTCAAGTATGGATGTCAACCTCCGTTGCAGGACTCTCTCAAAGTCCCTTCTTTTCACCTGCTTGATCCTGGATTTTCTTGTCGCGCCGGGTCACATTCGCGCCGCGCAAACCCCTTATGGAGGCAAGCCCTGGGCGGTTCCGGGCACGATTGAATTGGAGAATTTTGACGAAGGCGGAGAGGGAGTGTCGTTTCATGATTTGACCGTTATGAATGAAGGTGGCGCCTACCGCAACACAGCGGTAGATATCTACGCTTCGACGAATGCCGGCAACGGGTATTACGTCGTGCTTGAGCAAGGTGAATGGCTGGAGTTCACCGTGAATATCGAGCAGACGGCCCTGTACGAAATGTCCGTGCACGGGACAGTGACAAGCACATACCCAAGCGCGGAAATTCATGTCTTTGTTGACGGCCTCGATGTGGCGGGGACAATTTCAATTCAAGGCGGTCCAGGGTTTGGACCGTGGTACGAGTGGCTCGTCCCGGCGGTGGTCCTGAAAGCGGGACAGCACGTGATGAAGCTGGAACTCACTCGCGACCCCGCCCC
>WNFU01009449.1_pt1 | contig 11004 bp, 10 predicted proteins | sample 5400121 | NCBI WGS metagenome assembly WNFU01 (sample SAMN13153360, study PRJNA577476) | soil metagenome | isolation source: 100 cm soil or saprolite under grassland replicate 1 | place: USA:California | collected 2016-06-15
GACACGTTCGCCGGCAAGAACGTCTTGTCGATCGCGCTGGAGGTGCCCGACGAGACGCTCGGCGGTCCGGTGATAGGCGTATGGGCCACGACCAGCTTGCGCCGGGACGGCATGCTCACGCAGATGGACCGCGCCGGGCACCCGTCGCTCAATCCGTTCATCAACCAGGACGGCGAGCACGATGTCTACAACTCCCGGCAGCCCGCGGACGACGTCAGCAATTACCTGGCGCCCTGGTCCAAGCGGCTGGCGGACAACGGGTACCCGCCCGACGAGGCCGGGGCGGCAGCGCTCCTGGTGCTGCCCGACATCCTCCGCTACGACCGCAGCATGCCCGCGGCCTACCCCAACGGCCGCGCCCTCACCGACGACGTCTACAGCATGCGCCATGCCTGGCTGACCTACGGCAGGGTCGGCCCCGACGGCCTCAAGCCGCACGACGACCTGCTCCCCGAGTTCCCGTACCTGGGCTCGCCCAACCCGTGACGGTCCGGCACATGGCGGGGCCCCCTCGACCGCCACGACAGTCCGGACGTGAATGTGGACCGGGCGCCGCAGGCCAGGCCGTTTCTGTCGGAAGGCCGCCACATCGGCCCTGCCGGGCACACAGCGGTCCGACCCGGGCAGCCGGGCGGAGTTCCTCATGCTGAGCGGCGCACTCCCTGTGCACGAGTTTGCCCGCGAGGGCGGGCGGCCCTCGACCTCGGTCAAGGACCCGGCCGACCCGGACACCTACGTCACTGACCTGGCCGCGCCAGACGTGGTCAACACTATGCCCAAGGCCGCCCTGCGCGCGGTCGCCAACCACGGCCGCCTCCCGGAGGACTCGGTGCGCGGCCAGTACGCCGATGCGCGGCAGGTGCTCAGCGAGCTGGAGGCGCTCGGCGTGGAGGAGGCTCACCATGGAGTACCTGGTCACGATGACCACTCACGTTCCACAGGGCACGGCCGAAGACGCGGTGACGGACGTCCGCGCCCGGGAGGCGGTGCGCTCACGGGAACTCGCGGCGCAGGGAGCCCTGCTTCGGCTGTGGCGTCCCCCGTTGCAGCCGGGCGAGTGGCGCACGCTCGGCCTGTTCGCCGCCGACGACCCTGCCCGGCTCGAGGACGTGCTCGCCTCGATGCCGCTGCGCGTGTGGCGTACCGACGACGTGACGCCGCTGGTGCCGCACCCGAACGACCCCGCACCCCGCGGCGCACCCCAAGGCGCGTTCAGGCCACAGGCGCAAGAGTTCCTGATCACGTTCGCGATCACCGTGCCGGATAGCGTCCCCGCCGCGGCCGTCGCAGACCGTAAGGCGCGCGAGGCGCGACGCGCCGCAGAGCTCGCCCAGCAGGGCCACATCCTGCGGGTGTCTGCTGCCCGACGGGCGCACGCTCGGCCTCTATAAGGCCCGCGACGCGGCAGCGCTGGCGGCCATTGTCGCCTCCCTGCCCTTGAGCGACTGGATGACTGTGGAAACGGTCCCGCTCACTCCGCACCCGAACGACCCGGCGAGAGCCGCCACCGAAGGTGACGCGGTCCGGCAGAGCGGGTGACGTCGTGCGCGAGCCGCACACGCCGGTCGCGATCATCACCGGCGGCTCGCGCGGGCGTGCCGCCAGACTGACGCCGAGGGGCGGCGAGCGCCTGGCCCGCCGCCCTCCGCGGGATCAGCCGTTCTCCGACGCGGGGTCGCCCGTGGAAGCAGCCGCGTCCTCTGCATCGGCCGGCTCGGCCGTGATGGTGATTCGCTCGTCGGCGGTGAGGCCGACGTCGACGTCGTCGTGACCGTCGCCCAACCGATGCCCGATGGGCTGCTACGTACTGAACTTCTCCATGGCCAAGGCGGGGTCGCTGACGAAGAGGTGGTCCAGCGGCAGACCGGCCACTGCCTGGTCGGCTGCCTGCCGCTCGGCGATCAGGCGGGCGATGTCGTGTTCAGCCTGCTGCGGATCGACCTCGACGAACGCTGCCTGTGGCTGGTCGTCCCGCCGGTACAGCCCAGCCACGTCCTGGCCGCCGAACCGGCGCCTGAACCAGGTCCGCTCCACCTCGCTCACATGCCGCACCAGACCCAGCAACGACAACGCCGACGGAGCCACCGGCCGGCTGGCCAACTCGGCCCCGGTCAACCCGGCGCACTTGCCCAACAGCGTGTCCCGGCCGAAATCGAGAAAGCCCTGCAGCATCGCGCGCTCGTCCGCCACGAACGGCTCATCCACCCGCGGCAGAGCCGGAGCAGTCCACACCATCGCCGCATCCTGCCCATCACACCGGCCGGCGACCACCTCGTTACCGCTACCGCACGGGCTCCGGGCCGCACCGGTCCAACCGACACAGCCACCCGCCAACCAGCGGCAGGGGCGTGCTCGCACACCGCGCGGCATGGGCGTGCTCCGCATGCAGTGCGGCATGACCGGATGACACGGCACGCCAGTCGTCAAGCAAGATTGTTCAGGCTGGGCTGTTGCGGCCGGTCCGGGTCATGGCGGTGCTTGACGATCCGCGTTTGTCGGTACCGGATGACATGATGCCGCTGTGCGGTACTCGATCAACGTTCCGAACTTCGGGGAATTCGCGGCGCCCGAGGTCTTCGCCGATGTGGCCCGCCGGGCGGAGGAGGCCGGATGGGATGCGCTGCTGGTATGGGACCACGTTGTCGAGCAGAAGGACCTGCGCAGGCAGATCGCGGATCCATGGATCCTGCTCACCGCCGCGGCGCTGGCGACCCGCCGGATCCGGCTGGGCACCGCGATCACGCCCGTGGCCCGGCGGCGGCCGGCCAAGCTGGCCAGGGAAGTGACCACCCTGGACCGCCTGACCGGCGGCCGCATGGTCCTGGGTGTTGGCCTGGGCGCGCCGGTGGACGACGAGTACGCAAGCTTCGGTGATACCACCGATACCAGGGTGCTCGCAGAGCGCCTGGACGAGGGCCTGCACGCACTGGATCTGCTTTGGTCCGGTGAGCCGGTGACCTACCGGGGCAACCAGATCACGATCGACGATGTTGTCTTCCTGCCGACCCCGGTGCAGCGTCCGCGGGTGCCGATCTGGGTCGGAGGGTTCTGGCCGAACAAGGCGCCGATGCGCCGGGCGGCACGGTGGGACGGGGCCATCCCGGCCATGGCCGGGATGGAGGCCGCACGCACGCCGGACGTCAGCGAGGTCCGGGAACTAGTGATATTCCTGCGCGGATGCCGGGCGGAGAACGGGCTCGCGGACAGGCCGTTCGACATCGTCATCGGCGGCATGAGCCCCGCCGGGCCGGCAGCCGGCCGTGACCTGGCCGGCCCACTGGCCGATCTCGGGGTCACGTGGTGGGACGAGCGGATGCCCTGGGGTGATGCCCTGGAGCGTGCCGAGCCGATCCTGCGCCGGATCGACCAAGGCCCGCCTCGCATCTAACCGGGCACCGCCCAGGCGCGGTGAGCGAGGCACGCCAATGGGCCAGCCCGGACCTGATCTCCCGGCAGCATCACCCCGAAAGCGCTCTGTCCTTCCGAGGCGAGCAGCCGCACCGACTACTACCACATGGAACAGCTTGCCAATTTCGGGGGGTGTCAGGAGAAGATCGGTCATGACGTCCCGCGCCGTGGTGTACGTGCAGACCGCCTGCTTCTCAGAGCCCGTAGCGTGCGCCGCCAGCGCGGCCGCGGGTTTCTTCCGGTGGACCGAACATCAACCCGTCGACCCGGGCGAGCTGGCCGCACCACCACGGCGTGCTGATCGGACGGGGGAATCTTCCTTGGCGTCGCAACGCAACCCGCGGACTCGACGGCGCCTCTGTGACACGGGCCGTTGACCTGCCTCAGCTGTTGCCGGTGGTCATTGGTGTCATCCTCTTGGGCATGACTGGATCCGATCCGAAGGTGTATCTCCGCCGCTACCTGCAGGCTGGCCGGGACGCCTTGCTGTGGAAGCTGAATGGCCTGTCGGAGTACGACGTCCGCCGCCCGATGGTGCCGACCGGCACCAACCTGCTGGGACTGGTCAAGCACGTGGCCAGCGTCGAAGCGGGGTACTTCGGCGAGACGTTCGGCCGGCCCTTCGAGGAGCCGCTGCCGTGGCTGGACGACGGGGCCGAACCAAACGCCGACATGTGGGCCACCGCCGAGGAGTCACGGGAGCAGATTGTCGGCCTGTATCACCGTGTCTGGGCCCACTCGGACGCCACGATCGAAGCGCTGTCGTTGGAGGCGACCGGCCAGGTTCCGTGGTGGCCGCCGGACCATAGCGAGGTCACGCTGCACCGGATCCTGGTGCATATGATCGCCGAGACCGACCGGCACGCCGGCCACGCCGACATCGTCCGGGAACTTATCGACGGGGCTGTTGGGCTGCGGCAGGACAACGACAACATGGCGCCGGGCGACCGGGCCTGGTGGGAGCGCTATCGCGACCGGTTGGAACGTGCCGCCAAGCAGGCCGCCTTGGCCTGAGCGATCCCTTCGGTACAAGGAGGCCTTCACCCGCCTGCCATGACCTGAGCCCTCGCCGCTGACCTGCTTGGTGCTGGTCAGAGCCGGAGTGTTGGTCCTTCGATGCCCAATGGGCGGTTCGCGTGCTGAGAGTCAGGGCGAGCACACCTTCCAGTTCGGGAACCGCGCCCGGGAACCCAACAGCGCTGGTCGGCTGGGGACCTTGAAGAACGGCCGGATCGTGTTGCGACTCTCGACCAAGATCTCGGCCACCCAACGTGCGCAGCAGCTCCAGCTCAACGCCGTGATCGGCGACCTGACCTGGGTGACGCCCATCGCCCTTGGGGTCACCCTGCCGGCGCTGCTGCCGCCCGGCGGGCACCTGCGGTCGCGTCGCTGGCGGCTGGTCGTGGCCGCCAGCGTGACCGGCATCGTCCTGATCCTGGCCGGGGGCAGCGTGGCTCCAGGGCGGCTGCACAGCCTGCCCATCGACAACCCGTTGGGGCTCGATGGGGTGGCCGGCGGAGTCGCTTGGGGGCTCCTGTACACCGGGGTGGCGCTGCACTGGGCCAGCCTGGTGGCGGCGCTGGTGTGTGTGGTGCTGACGGTGCTGCTGGGCGGCGCCTACGCCGGGCTGGTGCTGCCGCCGTCGTCGACCAGCAAGGCCGGCTGCTGGCCGACGCCGAGTTTCCCGCTCACACCGATGGCTACCAGGACGCCTGGTTGGCGGGGCCGCAGGGTATGGCAGTCCGGGACGCCGCCTCAGCTTGATCTCCTGCTTGGCAAGCCAGATGGAACCTTCCTACGAGCTGCAGAGGTACCTCGCCACGGGGTTGGCCGGCACCGTTGAAGCCAGATGGTCGATCCGGCTTCCCGATTGACCGCTCCCAGGAATGGGTCGGTCGGGCCAAGACCGTCAAGTTCAGAGGATGAACTAGCCCCGGTCGCACCTCGGTGGCAAGCTGCCGACATGAGGACCTACGGGCAGTACTGCCCCATCGCGCGGACGTCCGAGCTCCTGGCTGAGCGCTGGACGATCATCATCCTTCGCAACATCCTCGTCGGCTGTCAGACCTTCAACGAGATCGCCGACGGCGCCCCCGGCCTCTCTCGCGGGCTGCTCTCCAGGCGGCTGCGGGAGCTCGAGCGCGCTGGGATCATCGAGATCCGTCCCAAGCCCGATGGCCACGGGTCGACCTACAAACCGACCCAGGCCGGCCGGGAGCTGTCAGAGCTCATGTTGGTCCTCGAGCGCTGGGGTCGGAAGTGGGCGGAGCTGAAGCCCGAACACGCCCATCCAGGCGTGGTGCTGTGGGTGTGGGCGAACTTTTTCCTCGACCGCGACCGCCTCCCGCGGCGCCGGGTAGTGGTCCGCTTCGAGTACCCCACGCTGCCGGGGTCCGCTCGCCGGAGCTGGCTGCTGATCGAACGAGGTGACGCCGAGTATTGCCTGAAGCACCCGGGCGGCGAAGAGGAGCTCATCGTCGTGGTGAACGATCCGCTGGCGTTCGCCCGCTGGCACATGGGACAGATCCAGTGGCGTGACGCCCTGCGGTCCGGGGCCATTGAGGTGCAAGGGTCCCCGGCGCTGGCCCGGGCGCTTCCGACCTGGAACCGGCACGGCTGGGTGGCCGACGACCCGCGCGCCGGCTACGACGGATCGACCCGGCACCAGCCCGCCCCGATGCTCGCCGCCACTACCTGAGCCACGTCCACGGCGGAACGCCGCCACGCGCGGCTCAGGTTCAAACGTTGCACTCCTCCTCGCCTGCCGCTGGTCTCACGATCCATGCCAGGACACGAGGAGGTGCCAAGTGGCAGCGATTGACGGTGCGATCATCGAGGCGCTGGCCGCGAACTTCGGCGGCGAGCTGATCCAGCCGCAGGAGGCGGGCTACGACACCGCCCGGCAGATCTGGAACGGACACGTGCAACGGCGGCCGGCATTGATCGCCCGATGCCGAGGCGCCGCCGATGTCATGGCCGCCGTGCGCTTCTGCCGGGAGCACGACCTGCCGGCGTCGGTGCGGGGCGGCGGGCACGCCGTGGCCGGCCATGCGATCTGTGACGGCGGGGTCGTCGTCGACCTGTCCGCCATGACCGGATCGCGGGTCGATCCATTGGCTCGAACCGTTCAACTGCAAGGCGGATGTCTTAACGCCCATCTTGATCGGGAGAGTCAGGCGTTCGGGCTGGCCGCCACCGGCGGCATCGTCAGTCACACCGGGATCGGCGGTCTGACCCTGGGCGGAGGTCTCGGTCATCTGATGCGCAAGTTCGGTCTGGCCATCGACGGGCTCCGTTCCTGTGATGTCGTCACCGCCGACGGCGACTTCGTCGTGGCGAGCGAACAGGAGCACCCTGATCTGTTCTGGGCGTTGCGGGGTGGGGGTGGCAACTTCGGCATCGTCACCAACTTCACCTTCGAACTGCAGCCCCTGGGCCCGACCGTGCTGGCCGGCATGGTGGCCTGGAACATGGACCACGCTCCGGAGGTCCTGCGGTTCCTCCGGGAATTCATGGCGGAGGCGCCCGACGAGGTCGGCATGATGGGCAACCTGCGGTTGGCCCCGTCGCTGCCGATCGTGCCCGAAGAGTTGCACGGCAAGCCGATCGTGGCACTGATCGCCACCTACGCTGGACCGGTCGATGAGGGCCGCGAGGTGCTGGCGCCGATCTGGCAGCTTCCCACACCGGCGCTCGACGCCGTGATCCCTAAGCCGTATGTCGCCCACCAGAAGATGTTCGACCCTGCGTACCCCCACGGCCGGCACTACTACTGGAAGTCCCACAGGCTCGGCCCGCTCACCGACGAGATCATCGACGTGGTTATCGAGCACGCCGCGCAGGTGACCTCGCGACTGTCGGCCATACCGATCTTCTGCTTCGGAGGCGCCGCGGCAAGGGTGCCCGAGGAGTCGACGGCCTTCCCCTACCGTGACGCCTCCCACGACCTCAACATCGTAGCGTCGTGGTTCCCCGAAGAGGCCGGCGACGCCGACCGCCACATCGAATGGGTGCGCGGGCTCTTCTCTGCGCTGGTGCCCTACAGCCGCGGCGTCTACGTGAACTACACCAGCGACGACGCCGCCGAGCGCGTCCGACAGGCGTACACCGAAGGCCAATGGACCCGGCTGACCGCCCTCAAGGCCAAATACGACCCTACGAACTTCTTCCGCATGAACGCCAACATCCCGCCCCGATAGCCCGAGTCATCCGCTCATCCGCCGCAAGGAATCGCTTAGGCGTGGGTGCGAAGGGCTTGGCGGAGGTAGTCCACGGCTTGGGCGGTGCTACGGCGGCGGTGCGTTGGTCGCCTTGGCCATGCGGTCGACCGCCTCGGTCAGCAGCGCGGCGGAGGTGCCGATGTTCAGGCGGGCGAAGCCGGCGCCCTGGCGGCCGAAGTCCAGGCCGGGGGTGAGCGCGATGCGGCCTGAGCGCAGCAGCACCGCGGCCGGGTCGGGGCCCAGGCCCAGCGGGCCGCAGTCGAGCCAGGCGAGGAAGCTTGCCTGGGGCGGGACGTACCCGACCGCGGGAAGCCGCTCGGCCAGCAGCTCAGCCAGCAGCCGCCGGTTGCGGTCGAGGTGGCCCAGCAGCGCCTCCAGCCAGGGCTCGCCCTGCTGGAAGGCGACGGTGGCGGCGATCAGGCCGAGCAGGCCGCAGCGGTAGTGCAGGTCCTCGGGCATGGCCTGCAGGCGCGCTTGCATCGCCGCGCTGCCGGTGACCACCACGGCGCACTTCAGCCCGGGCAGGTTCCACGCCTTGGAGGCGGAGGTGAGCGCCACGGTGCGGGCGGCGGCCTCCTCGCCAAGCGACAGCAAAGGGACGTGGGTGGCGCCGGGCAGCGTCAGCGGGCCGTGGACCTCGTCGGCGACCACCACCGCTCCGTGGCTGGCAGCCAGCTCCACCACGGCTTCCAACTCGCCGCGCCGCAGCACCAGGCCGGTGGGGTTGTGCGGGTTGCACAGCAGCCAGGCGCGGGCGCCCGCGGCCAGGGCGCGTTCGGCCGCATCCAGGTCGAGCTGGTAGCCGCCGGGGCCGCGGGCGAGCGGGGCCTCGACGACCCGGCGGCCGATCTCGTCCATAACCGCGAAGAACGGCGGGTAGACCGGGGTGTTGAGCACGACGCCGTCGCCGGGTCCGGTCAGGGCGCGCAGCACCTCGGCGATGCCGACGATGACGTCGGGGGCGAGGCGCACGTGCGCGGGGTCGACCGGCCAGTCCCAGCGCCGCCGGGCGAAGGCGGCGAACGCCCGCGCCAGGCGCGGGTCGGCGTGGGCGTAGCCGGTGTCGCTCCGCTCGACCGCGGCGAGCAGCGCCTGCCTGATCGGCGCCGCCAAGGGGATGTCCATCTCCGCCACCCAGGCGGGCAGCACGTCCTCGGGGTAGACCCGCCACTTGGCGCTCTGCCGCTCGCGCAGCACCTCCAGCGAGATGCCATCGAAATCCGTCTCGGTCGCGTTGGGCATGCGTCCATCATGCCAGCAACCGCGGGTGGTCAGCGCGTCGCGCAAGGCACCTCCGGACCTGCCGCCAGGGCGACGGGTGGGCGAGGACGGCAGCCAGACGGCCATTGGTGGAGATTCGGCGGCTGGTCCGGAAGGCCGTGCTCGGTGGGCTTGCGGTCTACCCGCCGCCGGCCGTTTCGGCCATCTCGACAACGACGCCGTCGTGGTCCTAGGATGCTCCGGCGTTTGAAGCGTCTCAAAAGGGAGGCGCGATCCCACGTACGAGGAGGGCAGCTCCAGGCGTGCCAATCGGCTCCTCGGCGGTCCAGATCGGCGTCCTCCTCGCCAGGCAGCTGGACGAGCTTGGCGAGTGGCTCATCGATGCGACCGCCTTCGACGCTGCTGGCGCCGACGCGCTGTGGGTCGACCCGGTTGTCGAGTCAGAGCTCGATCCGCTCTCCCTGCTGGCAGGGCTGGCGGCCGTCACTTCCCACTCGCTTCTGGTCGCGGCGCTGCCGGCCCCCGACCGCCCGCTCACGGCGCTCGCCCGCACGGTGGCCACGATCGCGCGCCTGAGCCGCGGCCGCCTCGCGCTGGTCGCCGATCCCGAGCGGCTGGCGGAGCTCGCCGTCGCTGCCCCCGGCTTCGAGGCGTTCCACCGCCTTCAGGGAGAGCCGGGAACCTTCGAGCGCGCACGTCCCGGCGGGAAGGCAGAGCGCTGGGTCCAGACCCCATCCCCGGAGGGCCGGGCGGCCTGGCGGGCGGCGCTCGCCGACGCCGCCGAGCGCGGTGCCCGCGGCCTGCTGGTGCCGGCAGGTCCGCGCTTGCTCGACATCCTGCGAAACCCGGACGACCCGGGTGACCGCCGCGACCTGCAGCTCGCTTCCGGCTGACCCGCGAGCGGCGGCTGTGCGCCGGGCCCCATCGCTCCAGCTCTGGTGGGGCAATATTGACCTCTAGCACAATGCGGAACACAATCGTGCAATCGAGTGTAAGCGTCGCCGATGACGCCGATCGAGGCACGGCAATCGATTGCAATCGGCATCCCGAAGAGGGGTGAGGCCAGCCGTGGAGGTCACACGACGCCAGTTCCTGAAGGCGGGCGCGGCAGGCGCCGGGGCGCTCGGAGTCTCTGTTCTCGGCTTCGATATCGCCCAGGCGAAGCAGGTACAGCAGCTTCTGCGTATCGAGGGCGCCACGGTCTCCCACACCGTCTGTCCCTACTGCGCGGTGGGCTGCTCGATGCTCGCCTACACCAGGAAGGCCGCGGACGGCAAGGTCGAGTTGCTGCAGATCGAGGGTAACCCGGACAGCCCCGTCAACGAGGGAACGCTCTGCCCGAAGGGTGCGACCGCGCTGCACCTCGCCATCTCTCGCCGGCGCGTTGGGAGCCCGCTCTACCGGGCGCCGGGGATGACGGAGTGGAAGCCCGTCTCCTGGGACTTCACCCTGGACAAGCTGGCGCAGAACATCAAGGCTTCGCGGGATCGCACGTTCGTCGCCACGGACGCCGACGGAAACGTCGTGAACCGCTGCGAGGGCGTCGCCTTCGCCGGCGGGGCAGCATTCAGCTCGGAGGAGGGCTACTTCGCCACCAAGCTGATGCGCGGCCTCGGCCTCGTCTACCTGGAGCAACAGGCCCGCGTCTGACACGGCCCCACGGTGACCAGTTTGGCCGCCACGTTTGGCCGAGGGGCCATGACCAATCACTGGCGTGACATCAGGCACGCCGATCTCATCATGATCAACGGCGCGAACCCCGCCGAGGCGCACCCGGTCGGCTTCCGCTGGATGATGCGCGCGAAGCTGGAGCGGCGGGCGAAGATGATCCACGTCGACCCGCGCTTCACCCGGACCTCCGCGGTCGCCGACACCCACCTGCGGATCCGTACCGGCACGGACGTCGCCTTCTTCGGCGGGCTGATCAACTTCGTCCTGCAGAACCAGCTCTATCACAAGGAGTACGTGGAGTTCGCGACCAACGGCGGGCTCGTGGTCAAGCAGGGCTACTCCTTCAAGGACGGGCTGTTCAACAGCTACGACCAGGTGAAGCGGGCCTACACGCCCACCGAATGGGCGTATGAGATCGGACCGGACGGCTTCATCAAGGTGGACATCACGCACCCCCGCTCGGTGCTCAACCTGATGCGCGAGC
>WNFU01009454.1_pt1 | contig 11001 bp, 12 predicted proteins | sample 5400121 | NCBI WGS metagenome assembly WNFU01 (sample SAMN13153360, study PRJNA577476) | soil metagenome | isolation source: 100 cm soil or saprolite under grassland replicate 1 | place: USA:California | collected 2016-06-15
CTCGGCGCCCCCCTGTGGGCGGAGCGGGCTGCCTCCGAGCTGGCCCGTATCCCGGGACGCCCGCCGGGCTCCGGCGAGCTGAGCGAGACCGAGCGGCGGATCGCCGGGCTGGTGGCGGAGGGCCTGTCGAACAAGGAGATCGCGGCGCGGCTGTTCGTCACCGTCCGCACGGTGGAGGCGAACCTGTCCAAGGTCTTCCAGAAGGTCGGGGTCCGGTCCCGGGCCGAGCTCGCGGGCAGGCTGGGCCGACGAAGGGATGCCTGAGGACGGCCTAAACCGTGTGGGTTTCCACGATTTCGTAGAGCCCCGGCCATCCCTAGCCTCGCGTCCATGGAATCGGTGCGTGACGCGAGCCGCCCGGACCGGTACCTGGTCGAGCTGACGCCGCTCGCCGACAGCCTCGACGACATCCAGGCCCTGGTGGCCCGGGCCCGCGTCGCGACGGAAGAGCTGTCCCGCCTGGGAACGCGGGTCCGCCTGCTCCGCTCGGTGTTCCTGCCCGAGGACGGAAGCTTCTTCCTGCTGTTCGAGGGGGGGTCGGCCTGGGCGGCCGAGGAGGCCAGCCGGCAGGCCGCCGGGGGAACGCAACGGGTATCCGAGGCGTTGCCGCTCGCGCTGCGCCTGACCACAGGGGGGTGTCGGGAATGAGGAGGGCCGCATTCGTTCGTTGGCCGTGTTGGCGTGCACAGCGTGCGTCCTGGCGCTCGTTCCGGGTGCCGACGCCGGCGCCGTGGGGACGCCGCACCTCGTGGCGGACATCAGCCCGGTCAACCTGCCCTCATCGCCGCACGACCTCGTGAACGTGAACGGGACGCTCTTCTTCGCGGCGGACGATGGGGTGCACGGCGTCGAGCTGTGGAAGTCCGACGGCACGGGCGCGGGCACGGTGCTCGTGAAGGACGTCAACCCGGGTGCCGCGTCCTCGAACCCCCTCAGCCTCACGACGGTCGGATCCCTCGTGTTCTTCTCGGCGGACGACGGCACGGACGGCACCGAGGTGTGGAAGTCGGACGGGACGACCGCCGGCACCTCCATCACCACGAACGTGGCGACGGGCCCGAGGAACGCGAGGCCCAACTTCCTGGTCAGCTTCGCGGGAGAGCTGTTCTTCGCGGCGTCCGACGCCACCAACGGCCGGGAACTGTGGAAGACCGACGGCATCGGGACGCACACACTGCGGCTCGAGATCAACCCGGGCCTGCCCAGCTCGTCGCCCTCCGGGCTCACGGTGTTCGGGACGAAGCTCTTCTTCGGCGCCACCGACGGGTCCGGCGGCCGGGAGCTGTGGTCCACGGACGGAACCACGACGACGCTCGTGAAGGTCATCCAGACCGGCTCGGGGAGCTCGTCGCCGCAGGGCTTCGCTGAGGAGGGGTGAGAGCCCAGCCGGTCCTCACCCCTCCCGCCCTCGCGGCGGTTGACGGCCCGTTCCGCAATGTGGCTAGATGTGGCCATGAAGCGGGTCAAGATCGCCGAGCTGAAGGACCAGCTCTCCAGATACCTCCGGGAGGTCGAGCGGGGAGGCGAGGTCGAGGTCACAGACCGCGACCGGCCGATCGCCCGGATCGTTCCGGTGCCTGGATCCGACGATCGCGTCGTGGTCGTTCCCCCCAAACGCCCGTTCTCGTCCCTTCGCGGCAAGCGCTATCCGCCGGCACGGTGGGGGATGACATCGACTGAGTTGCTGCTGGAGGAACGCCAGGGGCGTTGAACGTCTACGTGGACTCCTCCGTCCTGCTCCGGGTCGTGCTCGGGGAACGGGGGCGCCTCCGGATCTGGCCCCGGATCACCGCCCCCGTGGCGAGCGAGCTGATCCGCCTGGAATGCCTGCGGACGATCGACCGCGCTCGAATCCGGCTTGGCCTGGGGGACGACGGCGTCGCCGACAGGCGAGCTCTGGTGCTGGATGCGATCGAGGCGTTCAACCTGGTGCCGATCGGCGACCGGGTCCTCGAGCGGGCGGCCGATCCGTTCCCGACGATGCTCGGGTCCCTCGACGCCATCCACCTCGCGACCGCGCTGCTGGTCCGCGGCGAATTCCCCGATCTCTCCCTTGCCACGCACGACGCGGAGTTGGCCGTCGCAGCTCGAGCGGTGGGTTTCCACGTCCACGGCGTCCGCGCGGGGAGGGCGTGACTGCCTGGGCGTCGGGTGGATCAATTCCTCATACTGGCCCGTGGCCCCGGCGGTGGAGGGATGCCCATGACCGTGCACGTCCGAAGAGACGAGGAGATCCATCGCGAGGAGGGCGGGTGGTTCACCGCCCGGTGGCACTTCTCGTTCGACCGCTACTACGACCCGGAGTACATGGGGTTCGGGAACATGCGGGTGTTCAACGACGACCGGCTGGTCCCGGGCGCGATCTGGCCCATGCACCCGCACCGGAACATCGAGGGGCTGACCTACGTCGTGGAGGGGTCGTTCCGCCACCAGGACGACGTCGGAGGGCCGCCCGGGCCGCTCCCGGCGGGCTCCGTCCAGCGGATGACCCTCGGCAGCGGCGCCCGGCACTCGGAGCAGAACGCGTCGGAGACCGAGCCCATGCGGTTCATCCAGATCTGGATCATGCCGTCGGTGCTCGACCTGCCGCCCGGAGTGGAGCAGCGGGTGTTCACCAGGGAGGACCGGACCGGGCGGCTGCTGAAGGCGATCTCGCCGGAGGGTGGAGACGCCGTGAAGGTGAATGGCGAGGCGTCGGTGTTCGTGTCGGCGCTCGCTCCCGGGGACACCGTCGGGCACGAGATGCGCGCCGGACGCGGGGCGTACCTCTACGTGATCGAGGGCGCCCTGGATGCCAACGGCGAGCCTTTGGCCACCGGCGACGCTGCCCGGATCTGGGAGGAGCCCGACCTGAAGCTCACCGCGGCCGCCGACACGGAGCTGATCCTGGTCGACGTCGCGCTGTCCTGACGGGGAGCGCTGGCGTGGCCTGGCGGACGTTCGGCGAGGCGCTGGTGACGCTGCTCGTGATCCTGGACCCGCTGGGCACCGTGCCCGTCTTCCTCTCGGTGACGGCGTCGCTCGACCGTCGGGCCCGAAACCGAGCGGCCTACGTCGCCGTCCTGGTCGCGGCCGCGGTCCTGGGGGTCTTCATCGCGTTCGGCCAGGCCCTGCTGGAATATCTGTCCATCAGCGTGGAGAGCCTCATGGTGGCGGGCGGCGTCCTGCTGTTCATCGTGGCCTTGGAGATGCTTCGGGGCGGCGAGGGGCTGGTGGGGACGCACGAGGGCGCGAGCGTCGCGCTGGTCCCGATCGGGACGCCGCTGCTGGCCGGGCCGGGGGCGATCGTCGCGACCATCGTCCTGATCCGGCAGCACCACGGGCTGGTCGATCGGATCGCCGTGGTCGGGGGGCTCCTGCTCGCGCTGGCCGTGGTGCTGGTCGCCCTTCGCTTCGCCGCGGCGTGCGCCCGGTTCCTGCGGCCGTCGGCCATCCACTTCATCACCAGGATCATGGGACTGCTGCTCACGGCCATCGCGGTGCAGCTGGTGGTGGACGCCGTGGCCCGGTGGCAGGCCCACGGCCTGCGCTGACCTGGCCGATTCCAGGAAGAATCGGGCCGAATGGACATCTGGATGGCGCGGCACGGGGCCACCGAGTGGTCCCGCTCCGGACAGCACACGGGTGTGACCGACCTCCCCCTGCTGCCGGACGGAGAGGAGCAAGCCCGGGCCCTGGGACGGCGGATGGCGGGCCACGAGTTCGGGCGCGTCCTGTCCAGCCCGTTGGCCCGGGCCATCGAGACGGCGCGGCTGGCCGGCTTCCAGGACCCGGAGATCAGCGACCTGCTGCGCGAGGTGGACTACGGCGCGTACGAGGGCCTGACCACGAAGGCCATCCAGGTGGACCGGCCGGGGTGGGAGCTGTTCCGGGACGGCAGCCCCGGCGGCGAGTCGCCCGACGAGGTTGCCTCCCGCGCCGATCGCCTGCTCGACGAGGTGGGGGAACCGGACGGCGACGTGGTGCTGTTCGGCCACGGGCACTTCCTGCGGGCTGTGGCCGTCCGGTACCTGGGGCTGGACATCGAGGTGGCCGGGCTCATGCGCCTGGACGCCGGGTCGCTGTCGGTGCTCGGCCACGAGCACGACCACCACGCGCTGAAGCTCTGGAACGAGACCGTGGGGTAGGCCGCTCGGCCGCGCTCAGCCGGTTCCGGGAGGGGTCGGCTCGGGCCGTGTGCCGCCCGCCCTCGTCGCGTGGCGATATGTCTCCGGCGTCCGGACGGTGAACAGAAACGCCACGAACGAGGGGACGGCGGCCACGGCGAAGGACGCCTGGAACCCCCATCCGCTGGCCACCACTCCCGCCACGAGCGGGCCCAGGATGAACCCGAGGTCGCCGCAGAACCGGAACATCCCGATGGCCGTGCCGGAGGACCCCTCCGGCACCACGTCCGACAGCATCGCGGCGGGGGCCACACCGGCCGCCCCGGTGGCGATCCCGAAGATCCCCAGGATCACGGCGTAGACGACCGCCGAGCCGGCCTGTCCCAACACCGCGGTGAGGATCACCATCGCCGCGAGCGAGGGGATCAGCACTGGCCGGCGACCCACGCGGTCGGTCACCGCGCCCGCCGGATACATGACCACCAGCTCGGAGGCCAGGGCGACGGCCAGGACGACCCCGATGCCCACGGTCGACAGCCCCAGTTCTTCCCGTCCGAACAGCGGGACCAGGGTGTCGTAGACGCCGGCGATCATCCAGGCGTAGGTGAGGTTCACGACCAGGGCGGTGGTAAAGCCCTTCGTCCGGAGCAGGGCACCGAGCCGGGCCCGGAGGGGGACCCGTTCTTCGGCCGCATCGGCCCCCCGGCCCTCCCGGGGCGTGAGCCGGAGGTAGCGCCACACCAGGAAGCCCGCCGGCGCCATGAGCCCCGAGTAGAAGAACAGGGGAGCGGCCAGGCCGAGCTGCTGGGCGATGAACCCGCCGAGCGGCCCCCCGGCGATGATCCCGATGTTGAGCGCCCCGTAGAACAGCCCCAGCGTCCGCCCCATCTGCTGCTTCGGCACCACCTTCAGCAGGTAGCTGTACATGGACGCGAACACGGCGGAGGACCCCGCGCCGCCCACGCTCCGGAACAGCACGGCCAGGGGGAAGTTCGGCGCGAGGCCCGTCAGCAGCGACGAGACCAGCAGCACGCCGAGGCCGGCGGTGGCCACCGTGCGCTCCCCGTACCGGTCGACCATGGGCCCGGACACCACGTCGAACACCAGCCGGGCCACGGCGAACATCGAGATCAGCAGGCCCGCGGCCTCGTACCCGACTTCGAACGACCGCGCGTACAGGGGCAGGATCGGCGCGACGATCCCGTAGCCGAGCATCATCACGAAGACCGCCCCGATGGCCACGCGCACGGCGGGGTCGGCCACGATCTGGAACAGCGTGCCTCGCTCGGTCTTCCCGCTCATCGGTCGGCGAGTCTACGCGTGAAGCTCGAGGGTCTTCCGGGCGGCCGTGCGAGCACGAGTCGCGTGGGATCGGCCACCGTCGCCGAGATCGTCGCGGCCACGGCGTCGACGCAGCCGAACGTGTCGAACCACCTCGCGGTCCTCAGGAAGGAGGGGCTCGCCGCTCGCCGAGGCGCGGAGCTGCTACGACCACCTGGCGGGACGGCTGGGCGTGGCGGTGCTCGACGCGTTGGTCCGCACGAGGGCGTTCGGCCCACCGGAGAAGGACGGCGTCGTCGATCTCGGTCCGAGGGCCGCCCAGGTCTTCCACGCCCTCGGCCTCGAGCCCTTGGAAGCCGCGAAGGCCAGACGGCGCTTCGCCTTCGCCTGCCTGGACTGGACCGAGCGCCGAGCTCACCTGGGCGGGGCGCTCGGCGCCGCGCTCCTCCGCCCTGCTGCTCGATGCCGTGTGGGTGGTTCGACAGCCGGGCACGCGGGCACTCCTCGTCACCTCGAAGGGACGACGCGGGCTGCGCCGGATGCTCGGGATCTCCGGGTGGTGCGCTCGAGCGGGTGGGATCCGGCGGAGCGGAACCGCTAGGCCAGGTCGATCTCCATGCCCTCGTAGGCCAGGCCGATCTCGCCGCCGTTCGGTCCCCACAGCTCCCTGGCCCGACCCAGGATGGCCTCCAGGTCGTCGTCGGTGTGCAGGGGGTCGTGGTGGAACAGGATCAGCCGGCGGACCTTCGCGATCTGCGCGAACGTCACCACGTGCTCGGTGCTGGAGTGGCCCCACCCCACCTTCCGGGCGTACTCGCCCTCGGTGTACTGCCCGTCGTGCAGCAGCACGTCCGCGCCGAGGGCCACGCCGTAGCCGGAGATCCAGTCCGGCGACACGCTCTTGAGGTCGACGCCCAGGGCCGGCTCGTGGTCGGGCATGAACACGAACACGCGGTCCTCCTCCTCCAGGCGGTACCCGACGGTGGGACCGGGGTGCGAGATGGGCTGGGCCGAGACCGTGGCCACGCCGACCTGCCACTCGTCCTCGGGCACGTCGTGGAAGATCGGGTGCGATGGGACGTCCGACAGGTGCACGGGGAACAGCGGCGGCGACATGTACGTGGCGATGCGCTCCTCGAGGCTCTTCAGCGGCGAGGCCGGGCCCCAGATGTGGAGCTCGCAGCGGTCCCGGGGCCACCAGAGCGGCGCGAAGAACGCCAGCCCCTCGAGGTGATCCAGGTGCAGGTGCGTCAACAGCAGGTCGACCCGGGCCGGGGGGTCCTCCTCCAGGTGGATGCCGAGCGCGCGGATCCCGGTTCCCGCGTCCAGGATGACCACGCTCCCGTCCACGAGGCGAAGCTCCACGCTCGAGGTGTTCCCCCCGTAGCGGACGGTGTCGGGGCCCGGCGAGGCCAGCGAGCCTCGACAGCCCCACACCTTGGCGTGCATCAGATCCCCTCCGCGAGGGGGTCGTCCCGGCCCGACTCCCAGAACAGCGCCAGGGCCCCGACCAGCTCGTCCGGGTGCGACATCAGCGGGATGGCCGTCGTGGCCAGGGCGCGTTCCTCGCCGTCACCGCCCACGATCCGGAGCGTCCGGTGGGCGGGCTGGCCGTGAAAGAGCGCAATCCCGAGGGGCAGCTCGCGCACGTTGACGGGCCGGCCCTGGTCGTCCATGGGCTGCCACACCTTGATCCAGTCCTCGGCTCGCATCTCCCCGATGTCGGAGAAGGTCCGTCCCAGCACGGCCTCGGCGGCCTCGTTGAAGAAGACCAGCGTGCCTTCCGCGTCCACCAGGAACGCCGGCGTGGCGAGCTTCGACGCGACGTCCCGGGCCAGGATGAGCAGCAGGTTCTTCTGGCGCGTATCCCACTGCATGAGCGCGAGCGTAGCTGGTCGTCCACCGGGCGGCAAAGATCATCGAGCCCGGAAGTTCCCCTGGAAGCCGGGAATCGGGTGCTCGGTACGCTACGCTTCCTGCCGAAGGTGGTACGCAGCCTGGCTCCACATACTGAACAGGACGAGGTACGCACCCGCGTCCTGTCACTCCCTCGCCGTTTCCGGCACGACGCGGCCGACGGGCTCGCCGCCGAGTGGGAGCTTCGCGTCGGCACCGACACCTACACCATCTCGGTCATGGACCACGGCTGTTTCACGCGCGAGGGGCCGAGCGTCGCGCCGGCCGCGCGCCTGACGGCGGACCCCGACACGTGGCTCGCCATCGACGACGGCTCGCTGTGGGGGATCGAGGCCTACCTGGCCCGCCGGCTCTCGGTCCGGGGGAACCTCGACCTGGGCGCACGTCTCCAGACGCTGTTCCGCCCGCACGGCCGGGAGCGCTCGCCGTTCGACCTCGAGCAGCGCGACGTCGACGTGAACGGGCTGAAGATCTCGACGTACGAGGTGGGGGAGGGGCCGACCGTGCTCGTGCTGCACGGGCTGGGCGGCTCGAAGATCTCGGCGCTGCCGATGTTGCCCCCCCTGGTCCATGCGGGGTACCGGCTGATCGTTCCCGACCTCCCGGGCCACGGCGAGTCCGACAAGCCCCGGGGCGACTACTCCCCGCGGTTCTACGCCCGGGCGATGCGCCAGCTGCTGGACGCCCTGGCCGTGGATCGCGCTGCGGTGATCGGGAACTCGCTGGGCGGGCGCGTCGCGCTGGAGATGGCCGTGCGCTCGCCGGACCGTGTCACCGGATTGGGGCTCCTCGATCCGGCCGTCCCCGGCTTCCGGGTCCGCTACGTGCTGGGATTCACGCGGGTCATCCCCACCGAGGTCGGTGCCATCCCCTTCCCGCTGCGGGAGGCGTGGATGCGGCGGGCCGTCCGCCGCCTCATGGCCGATCCGTCGCGGCTGCCCGAGGATGGGTTCGACGCCGCGGCCGCCGAGTTCATCCGGATCTACCGGAACCCCGCCGCCCGCATGGCCTTCTTCGACTCGCTCCGCCACATCCTCATCGAGCCGCCCCGGCCGTTCTGGGCCTGGATGGGGCGGGTGCGGGTTCCCACGCTGGTGATCTGGGGGGAGGACGACCGGCTGGTCCCGGTGCGCCTCGCGTACAAGCTGGCGGAGGCGCTGCCCGGCGCCGAGTTGCTTGTGCTGCCGAAGGTCGGCCACGTGCCGCAGTTCGAGGCGCCCGAGGAGACCGCCGGCACGCTGCTCCGCTTCCTGGCCGGCCTCACCGGGTAGCGGCCGGGATCCGCTCTTCCGGGGCCGTTTCGGTTCCCAGCCGATAGCATCGCCACCCGACATGGCGCCCCGCTCCCACCGCGCCCGGCACGCCGCCCCCGCGCGCGCTCCGTTCGCGGCGGTCGTCGCCGTCTTGGTGCTGATCGGCGCCGGCGTGTTCGTGTGGCGGACCGGGGTGCTCACCGACGTCCTGAGGCGAGACGGGGGAGCGTCCTCGTCGGACGGCACGCCGACGCCCGCCCCCGGCACGAGCCGCTCGACGGTGCCGACGACCGTGCCCACGACGCCGTCGCCGTCCCCGACGCCCACGGGCATCCGCACCCCCGGGCCGATCAACACGAAGTTCCCGGGCCTCACGACCTTTCGGGGGAACGCCGCCCGGGACTACTACGGAGAGGGCCCGGTCCCGAAGCACCCCGAGGTCCTGTGGCAGTACCCGGAGTCGGGCGCCATGTGCGCGTCGTCCACGGCCGGGAACGAGACGAAGCAGTGGTGCGGGACGGGCTGGACCGGGCAGCCCAACGTCATCCCGCACCCGGACGGGACCATCGAGATCCGGGAGGGCGCCTACGACGACCACTACCACTTCCTGGACGGGAAGACCGGGAAGCCGATACGGCCCGACCTGGTCACGGGCGACCTGGCCAAGGGCTCGGCCACCTCCGATCCCGACGGCTACCCGCTGTACTACGGGGGGTCGCGGGACAACTATCTGCGGGTTGTCGCGCTGGACCGGCCGGAGCCGACCGTGCTGTGGCAGGTCAACTCGCAGACCAGCGTCCCCAACCCCGTATGGAACAGCGACTGGGACGGCGCGCCGCTCGTCGTCGGCGACTACCTGCTGGAGGGCGGCGAGAACTCCTGGTTCTACGTGATCAAGCTGAACCGCCACTACGACTCGAAGCACCTGGTCCAGGTGAACCCGAGGATCGTGATGACCGTGCCGGGGTGGGACGACCAGCTGCTGGCGGACCTCCCCGACAACGACATCTCGATCGAGGACTCGGTCGCGTTCTTCAGGGGCGTCGTGTACTTCGCGAACTCCGGCGGGCTGGTCCAGGGGTGGGACATCCGAAACGTCCTGCACGGCGGGACCCACTACAAGCGGGTGCTCCGGTTCTGGACGGGGGACGACACCGACGCGTCGATCGTCATCGACCCGCAGGGGTTCCTGTACGTGGCCAGCGAGTACCAGCGGTTCAACGCGCGGTCCCGCGAGGTCGGCCAGATCATGAAGCTCGATCCCCGTAAGCCGGACGACCCGCTCGTGTGGGGCGTGGCGGCGACGCAGATCGCGTTCGAGAACGCCGGAGGGAGCTGGGGCACCCCGGCGCTGTACGGCACGATGCTCTACGACACCACGGCCTCGGGGGACCTCCTCGCCATCAACCGGTTCACCGGAAAGGTGGTGTGGAGCGTGAAGCTGGCCCCCCCGACGGTCGGCTCGCCGGTCCCCGTCGACGACGTGCTCATCGTGGGGGACTGCGCCGGGGTCCTGCACGGATTCGACATCTCGAAGCCGAAGGTCGAACCGAAGGAGCTGTGGCGGGTCCAGCTGGGCGGCTGCATCGAGTCCACCCCGGCCGTGTGGCACGGGATGATCTGGGTCGGCGCGCGCGGCGGCAAGTTCTACGGCATCGGCGACCGGCCGTAGGGCAGGGCTTCGGCCGGGCACAAGGCCCGGCCCACCGAATCGCCGTGGGGCGGGGCTTGTCCCCGCCCGGGCCTCAGCGCAGGATCGTCGCGCTCCAGGTTGTCTGGTGGTAGTGCGCTCCGCCGCTCGATCGGCGGGCCACGCACCACACGAGGTGCGCGGCGTCGGCCGACGCGGCCACGCCCGCGTAGTCGCCCAGGAATGCCTGCGTCTTCCCCGAGATCGCCGCATAGGCCAGGTTCGTTCGCGGTCCGATCACCCGCTCGCCGAGGAACGTCTTCCCACCATCGGTCGAGACGATGTAGCGCTGGTCGACGAACTGCGACGGGGTCTCCCCGGAATCGTCGCGGCTCCGGTACGTGGCGTGGACGACGCCGCCATACGCGGCCACGTCCGGCGTGAAGAAGCCGGTGCCCGGCGTGGCCGGGTTCACCCGTCTGACGTGGCTCCAGTGGGTGCCCTCGCTCGACGACCGGGCGATGACGATGTCGTTGTGGCCGTCCGTACGAAACCGGTGGTCCTGCCACGCGACGAACAGGCGGCCGGTCACGGGGTCGACCGCCGCCGTGGGGAGCCCTCCGGTCCGGACGCGCAGCTCCAGGGCGTCGCGAAGCGCCGACACCTTCACCGGCGGGTCGAACGTCAGCCCGCCGTCGTGGGACACCTGTGAGACCAGCACGTCGTCCCCGGAGGAGAACTCGTCGTACACGATCACGACGTCCCCGTTCGGCTCGACCAGCGGGATGACGCCGATGGCCTTCGAGCCGGTCGG
>WNFU01012008.1_pt1 | contig 11001 bp, 13 predicted proteins | sample 5400121 | NCBI WGS metagenome assembly WNFU01 (sample SAMN13153360, study PRJNA577476) | soil metagenome | isolation source: 100 cm soil or saprolite under grassland replicate 1 | place: USA:California | collected 2016-06-15
CGCGTACGCGCGGGTCGCCGCTGAGGTCTCTTGTGCTGCCTCAGTCCAGCACTACCTGCGAGCATGCAGTCCGGTACGTGCTCGTCGCGCTCGTCACCGTCCACTGCACATAGAGCGTGTGCCCGCGGAGTCCGTCGGCGTCGGCAGGCGAGATCTTCGCGTCACCTTCGCCGTTGCCCGCACCATTCGTCATGAACGTCGCCGTCGTGAGCGACGCGATCAATCCGCCGCAGTTCGAATCGCCGTAGATGCTCAGCGTCACTGTGTAGGTCGTGTTGGGAAGGGCACCCTGCAGGACGTAGATTTCGTGTGCGTAGTTAACGGGCCCATTCGCGTGCGTGTTCTCGACGAAACCGCCTCCCGGCGACGTCGCCGTGACCGGGACTAGCGGAACGTGCTGCGAGTGGTAGACCTGGTCGGCTACGGCGAAGGGTGCCAACGTCAGCGCGGCGACGACCCCTAGGCCGCCCAGAAAAACTCTCATCTCCCCTCCTGGCTCGACGAGCCGAGTTTACAACTCTTGCAACTGAGGCTCCTACTTACGAGCCTGAGCGATCCGCCGCCTCGTCCTTCTCTGTCGCAGTTCCAACAGAAGGCGACGGGCTTCCCCCGCGCAGGCGGGGCCGAGCCAGCACGATCTCCAACTGCTGCAGCAGCTATCGGCTCCCGTGGGTACCAGAGGGAGGCCGAGCGCCGACGTCCGTGTGGGTCAAGCCATCGCGGATGCTCGGCTGGTTAGGGTCGTCTAGATGGAACGACTTATAACGGTGGAGTTCGGCCCGTCTCGGTCGAAACGATTCGGGAGGGCGGTGGCCGAGGCTCGGAGCCGGGCGTGCGAGTGCAGCGAGGTCGAGCCGGGCAGGTACCGAGCGCGGTTCGTCCTTGGCATGGACCCCGCCACCTACACCGGCCTGGCCCGCTTGCTGGAGCGCGTTCGCCATTGGCGGGCGACCGAAGTGAGCGAGGGAGATGAGGCGGTCTCCGCCTACCACGCCAAGGAGATGGCCTGGTGTGCCTCCTCCCAGCTCAAGTCGCATGGAGCCTGCCGACTCCGCTTCTTCCACGGAATCTTGCCGCGCTGTTCTGTCTGTCCCCTGTTCGACGCCGAGCGCGCGATCCGGGACGTGTTGGGCGAGCACCCGCTCCCAGGGGCGGTGCTCGAGATCTCCTTCAGCCCGAACCTTCGCGCCCTGCTCGCGGGGGAGCTCCCACCCAACCTCGACCGGCCCTTGAGGTTCCCGAATTCCCGCCAGCAGAGTGGGGAGAACCCGCCGGCGAGGAACCACCAGGTTGAAGAGATCCCCGGCGCGGTTGAGGCGTCCTTAATACGAACCGCTCGCGTAACGATTACACGCGCGCGCGCGCGAGGGAGAGCGGTGACGACTCCCGCTCGTCAGGTGATGCACACTAGGCGCCGGAGCTTCTCGAGTTCCTCTTCAGTTGTCACGCGACAGAAGGGTACGCAGTCGGGTAAGGCCTTCTAAAGGTTGAACGTCTCGAGGTCCAGCTCGTCGGCACGCTCTGTCGCGGCGAGTGCGATCGCCAGGTCTTGAATCGCCAGGCCGGTGGAGTCGAAGATCGTGATGTCGCGGGCGGAGGCACGGCCCTCGGCTTTACCTATAAGCACATCACCTAGCTGAGCCACGTCGTCACGAGCGAGGACGCCAGCCTCAACTGCGTGAACCAGATCGCCGTTGTGGCTGGCTTGTTCCCAGTCGTCGGCGTAGATGCGACCGCGCCCGGGTATTCCGTTTGGTACGTTCTGCTCCCAGTCGTCGCAGAAGACACGCACGCGGGCGAGCTCCTCGACGGCGATCTCCGCCTTACCCGGGCCGTCGGCGCCCATCAGGCTTGCGTGCTGGCCGGGCTGGAGCGATCCCTCGCCGAGGACGATCTCGCGGCCTCTCGGCTCGACGCCGGCTCTGCCCCGATCCGTTCCGCCACCTCTTCCGCGCGAGCGGGATCGACATCCCAGAGCAGCACTCGCCGTCCGCGCGCGACGAACGTTCGCGCTGCGGCCTCGCCGTTCACGCCTGCGCCGATCACGGCTGCGGTCTCGGCGTTCGGGCGGCCGAGGGTTTCCGCTGCGAGCACCGCCGCCGCTCCCGTCCGCAACGCCGTGACCGCACCCGCATCCAGCACCGCTGTGAGCATCCCGTTCGACGCGTCGGACAGCAGGACCAACCCGGTCACGGTCGGCAACCCCTTGGCCGGATTCCCGGGGAATGAGGTCACCCACTTGAGCAGCGCGTGTCCGCCTCCGAGCGCGGGCATGGCGCGGAAGTCGCCGGCGGGATACGCGGGGACGTAGACCTTCGGGGGCATCGTCCACTCGCCTCGTGCGTACGCGACGAATGCGTCCCGCACCGCCTCGAGCGCCCGCTCCGGCGAGACGGCCTCGCGCACCTGCGACGCTGTGAAGAACGGGATCACGCGCGCCAGCCGCCCGACTCCCCCTTGTACGTGCCTGCAAACAAGGCGGCAGGTGTCCGCGCGAGGATCTTCACGTCGAGCCAGGGCGAGCGGTGCTCGACGTACCAGACATCGAGCTCGATCCGGTCCTCCCATGGCAGCCGTGCGCGGCCGTGGATCTGCGCCCAGCCCGTGATCCCGGGCTTGACCTCGAGCCGGCGCCGCTGCCGCGGGGTATAGCGCTGCACCTGATACGCGAGCGTGGGACGGGGGCCGACGAGACTCATGTCACCGAGGACGACGTTCCAGAGCTGCGGGATCTCGTCGATCGACAGTCGCCGCAGCAGCCTGCCGACGCGCGTGATGCGCGGGTCGCCTTCGTTCACGGCGAAGCCGGCTCCCTTCTGCTCGGCGCCGACCTCCATCGTCCGCAGCTTCAGCAGCTCGAATTCCTTCCCGTTGAGCCCGACCCGACGCTGGCGGTAGAAGACGGGGCCGCCGTCGTCGAGCTTGATCGCCAGCGCGGCGACCGCGAGGGCGGGGCTCGCGAGCGCGAGTCCGAGCCCGGCCACCGTGACGTCCAGTGCGCGGTTCACCGCGTTCCCTCGGCCTTCGCCCACACGGCGGGGACGCCGAAGCGCAGGTACCGAACGAGCGACACGACCGTCGCCCAGGTGACGAGGACGTAGTAGCGGGCGATGCCGATGCCGATTCCGGCAGCGAGAAGGAGCAGCAGCTGCGCGCCGAGGGCGACCTGGTACACGAGCCCCTCGCGGACGAGCGCAATCGAGGAACCGAGCAGCACGAGATGCAAAAGCCCGCTCGCATAGCGCAGATGGCGGTGCGAGAGGATCTCGAGGAGGTACGTTGGTCCGAGTCCGCGCAACATCCGGCCGCGGAGAACGATCAGCCAGCAGTGCTCGAACATGCGCACCTTGCGGCGGTACTCGTCCTCGATGTCGCGCGAGGGTTTTTCCCAGGCGACCGCGTCCGGCTCGAAGATCGCGCGTCGGCCGCGCTGCACCATCAGGTAGGGAAGCGCCAGGTCGTGCCCGAAGCGCGGATCGACGTCGACGTAATCCGTACGCCGAACCGCGTAGATCGGGCCGATGCCCCCGGTGATCGATCCGAGTGCGGACTCGTTCCGGCGCAGCCAGCTCTCGAAGCGCCAGTACGTCCCTTCGCGGTTCGTTCCGTCGGCGGCTTCGTAGAAGTGTCCGCCGCAGACGTACGCGACCTCGGGATCGGCAAAGTTACGGACGAGCTTGCGGAGCGCGTCCGGCTTCCACTGTGCGTTCGCATCCGAGAAGGCGAGGATCTCTCCCCTCGTTTCACGCACCGCCTGGTTCTGTGCCGCGACCTTCCCGCCTCGTTCACAGCGCAGGAGTCGCACGCCGGGCTCGCGTGTGGAGACGGCCTCTACCAGCCCATCCGTGCGGTCGGTCGAAGCATCGGAGGCGACGACGATGTCGAGCTGATCGCGCGGGTAATCGAGGGCGAGCAGGTTCTCGAGCCGGCGCTCGATCACGCCTTCCTCGTTGTGCGCGGCGACGATCAGGCTGACCGAAGGCGTGAAGTCGCGCTTGCGGACGGGGCGGCCGCGAAGCCGGGCAAGGGCGGCCGCAGCGAACGGATAGCCCACCTGCGTCCAGGCGAGCGCGCCGAGCGACGCCCAGAACAGAACCTTGACGATCACGCGTCAATCGTAGAAGCAGCTCTGTATGTCAAAGAGCCTTGACCGACGCTGCGAGCTTCTCGACCGAGTCCTTCGCGTCGCCGAACAGCATCACCGTCTTCGGATTCAGGAACAGCGGGTTCTCGATCCCGGCGAAGCCGGGATTCATGCTGCGCTTCAGCACGACGACCTGCTGGGCCTGGTCGACGTTGAGGATCGGCATGCCGTAGATCGGGCTGCCCGCGTTGCTGCGTGCGTCGGGATTGACGACGTCGTTCGCGCCGATCACGAGCGCGACGTCGGTGCGCGGGAACTCCGGATTCGCGTCGTCCATCTCCTTCAATTGCGGATATGGGACGTTCGCCTCCGCGAGCAGGACGTTCATGTGCCCCGGCATGCGACCGGCAACCGGATGGATGGCGTACGAGACGTCGACCCCGCGCGCCTCGAGCAGGTCCGCCAGCGACCGCACGTCGTGCTGCGCCTGCGCCACGGCCAGGCCGTACCCCGGGACGATCACCACCCTCTTCGCATAGGCGAGCATCACCGCGACGTCATCGGGCGTCGTCGAGCGCACACCCGCGCCGTCGGTGTCGGCGACGCCTCCGGGTCCGGCCACGATCTGGCCGAACGCGCCGAAGAGCACGTTCGCGAGGGAGCGGTTCATCGCACGCCCCATCAGCATCGTCAGCAGCGTGCCCGACGCGCCGACGAGCATCCCGCTGACGATGAGGACGTTCTCGTGCAGCACGAACCCCGTCGCGGCGGCCGCGAGGCCCGTGAGCGCGTTGAGGAGCGAGATCACGACCGGCATGTCGGCGCCTCCGATCGGAAGGACGAACAGCACCCCGAACAGGAGCGCGCCCCCTAGCAGCGCGAGCACGAGCACCTGCCGCTGTGGACCGGCGAGCACGACGATCGCCAGCGCGACGAGCGCGGCTATGAGCGCGCCGTTCACGAGCTTCTGACCCGGATAGACGATCGGCCGCCCGCTGACGAGCTCCTGCAGCTTGCCGAAGGCGACCAGGCTCCCTGCAAAGGACACGGCGCCGATGAGCGCGGAGAGCATGATCGCGATGCCGACGTCCGCCTTGATGCGGCCCGGCTCGGGCGCAACCTCGTGGAAGTCGGACAGCGCCACCAGTGCCGCCGCCCCGCCGCCGACGCCGTTGAAGAGCGCCACCATCTGCGGCATCGCCGTCATCTTCACCGCGCGTGCCGCATACGCTCCGATCGGAGCGGAGACGAGCATCACGATCAGGATCGACCAATCGTTGTGGACACCGCTCCGCGCGAACGTGGCTGCGATCGCGATCGCCATCCCGGCCGCGCCGATGCGGTTCCCGATCGGCGCCGTCTTGGGCGAGGAGAGAAAGCGGAGCGCGAGGATGAAGGCGACGATCGCGGCGAGGTACGCCAGCGCGATCGCGTCAGCCCTGCTCATCCGGCCTCCGACGCCCTTTGAACATGGCCAGCATGCGATCGGTGACCACGAAGCCGCCGACGACGTTCATCGTGCCGAGCGCGACTGCGACGAGCGCGACGATCCGGATCCACGTCGCCTGATCCGGAAGACCCGCGACGATGATCGCCCCGACGAGGACGATGCCGTGGATCGCATTCGTTCCGGACATCAACGGCGTGTGCAGCATCGCCGGAACCTTCGAGATCACCTCGAAGCCGACGAAGATCGCCAGCACGAGCACGGTCAGCTCGATGATGATCAGCGAGGTCCTCACGCCGCGACCTGCTCCCGGGTGACGCACGCTCCGGCGGTGATCTCGTCTTCCCAGTCGAGGGCGAGCTCCCCCTCTGGAGCGAGATGCTGCAGCAGCGCCGACACGTTGCGCGCGTAGAGCTGGCTCGCGTGAAAAGGCATCGTGGCCGGGAGGTTCGTGAGGCCGACGATCGTGACGCCGTCGCGCTCGACGATCTCTCCCGGCTCGGTGGCCTCGCAGTTCCCCCCGGCCTCGGCCGCGAGATCGACGATCACGGACCCCGGTCGCATCCGCGCGACCGACCCGGCGGGGATCAGACGCGGCGCGGGCCGTCCGGGCACGAGCGCCGTGGTGATCACGACGTCGTAGTCGGGAATCCGCCCCTCCAGTGCCTCCTGCTGCCGACGCTGCTCCTCCTCGGTGAGCTCGCGCGCGTAGCCGCCGGCCGTCTCCTCGCCCATGATCCCGAGATCGAGGAACGTCGCGCCCAGGCTCTCGACCTGCTCGCGCACGACCGGCCGCACGTCGAAGCCCGCGACGACGGCCCCGAGCCGGTGAGCCGTCGCAATCGCCTGCAACCCGGCCACTCCCGCGCCGAGGACGAGCACCTTTGCGGGCGCGACCGTCCCGGCGGCGGTCATCAGCATCGGGAAGAACCGGGGCAGACGATCCGCTGCGACGAGCACTGCCTTGTAGCCGGAGACCGTCGCCTGCGACGAGAGCGCGTCCATCGGCTGGGCCCGGGTGATGCGGGGGATCGACTCCATGGCGAAGGCGTGCACGCCGCGCGCGGCGAGGCGTTCGATCCCGGCCTGGTCGGTCAGCGGCTCGAGGAAGCCGATCAGCAGCTGCCCGCTTCTCAAGCTCTCCGTCTCCTCCGCAGTGGGTTTGCGCACCTTGACGACGCCGTCCGCGTCCCACGCGGAGTCAGTCGGCTCGGCCCCGGCCTCACGGTAGGCCTCGTCGGGAAACGAGGCGGATGCGCCGGCCCCGCGTTCCACGAGCACCTGGAACCCGGCACCCGAAAGTCGCGAGACCGCGTCCGGGACGAGGGCCACTCGGCGCTCGCCCGGCTCGAGCTCCCGAGGAACCCCGATTCGCACGGCGCGAGTTTATGCGTCTCTCCCGGCGGCATGTCGCGGTGTGCAGCCCGCGATCACGCGGCGCCAGAGTCCACCCTCGCTCTCACCAAGGCTTCAAGCCTTGGCTTCGAGCGAGTGCGGCCTCTGGCTTGGTGCTCGCGACCTGCCCATCCGCGAATGCCACCGGAAGAGCCGCCGGTACCCTGACCGACGCGTGACCCACTTCATCGAGGACTACGGGCTCGTTTTCCTCTTCGGCATCGTCTGTCTCGAGTCCGCGGGTCTCTGGCTGCCGGGGGAGACCGCGTTGATCGCCGCCGGGGTCTACGCGTCGAAGGGACACCTCTCGATTACCGGCGTGATCGCGGTCGCGGCGGTCGGCGCGATCATCGGCGACAACATCGGCTACTGGCTCGGCCGCGAGGGCGGCCGGCGGCTGCTCTACCGCTACGCGCTGCTGAGCCGTTTCGCCGAGCGCGTGCTGCCGCCCGCGGAGCGCTTCTTCAAACGTCACGGCGGTAAGGCCGTCTTCATGGCCCGCTTCTTCGGAGGCGTGCGCGTGACCGGTGCGTGGATGGCCGGGATCACGCGCATGACCTGGTGGAGGTTCCTGTTCTGGAACGCGGCGGGAGGGATCGTCTGGGCGATCGCCGTCGGACTGATCGCGTTCTATGCGGGGAAAGCGGCGGCCGACGCGCTCGCACGCTACGGCGTGTACGCAGGGATCGTGGGAGCGATCCTGCTCGTGCTCGTCATCGCCGCACTCCACGTCTGGCGCCGGCGCGTGGTCGAGGAGGAGGCGTGAGGCTGCTCCTCCCGCTGCTGCTGCTCGCCCTCGTTGCCTGTCCCGCCGCACGTGCGGTCGAAGCCGTGCCCGACTTCGAGCACGTGATCGTGATCGTGTTCGAGAACAAGGAGGAGCGACAGGTGATCGGAAGCAGCGCGGCGCCGACGTTCACGGCAATGGCGCGGCGGTACGCCACGATCACGCGCTACCACGCCGTCACGCATCCGAGCCTTCCCAACTACATCGCGATGATCTCCGGATCGACGCAAGGGATCCGCCGGAATTGCACGGCCTGTCTCGTCGACGCGACCAACCTGGGGGACACGCTCGAAGTGGCGGGACGCTCGTGGAAGACGTACGCCGAGGGCCTCCCACGACCCGGATTCACGGGAGCGAAGTACCGCCGGTACGTGAAGAAGCACGTTCCGTTTCTGTACTTCCGCAACATCGCGAGCAGCCCGTCCCGGCGTGGGCATGTCGTCTCCCTCGAGCAGCTCCGCGCCGATCTGACCGGCGACGCGCTCCCGGACTTTGCGCTGATCGTGCCCGACCTGTGCAACTCGATGCACGACTGCCCGATCCGGACGGGCGACAGGTGGCTGCGGGCAACGTTGCCGCCCCTCCTACGGCTCCCGAACACCGTCGTGTTCGTGACCTTCGACGAGGGCACGCGCCGGCCGGGCGGAAATCACATTGCCGCGCTCGCGCTCGGGACCGCCGTCAGCCCGAGTTCCCGTTTCGTTGGGGTGACCGGTCACTACGGACTGCTCCGCACGATCGAGGCGGCGTGGTCGCTGCCGCTTCTCGGTCAGTCGGCCCGCTTCGCTCCCTTTACGGGAATCTGGCGCTAGAGGAGACTCCGACCGGGCGAGGAAAAGCTCACAGCCGATGCTGGCCGACCTCGCCTCCGCGCTCGCCGCGCGCGACCCCGCGACCGCGGCGCACTGCACCCGCGTCACGTTTCTGGCCGTCCGCCTTGCCGCCTGGGTCGGGTGGGACGAGGAAGGGCTGCGGACGCTCCAGGTGGGCGCGCCGCTTCACGACATCGGCAAGATCACGAACTCGGAGACGATCCTCCGGAAGCGCGGCCCCCTGCACCGGCGCGAGCTCGCCGAGATCCGGACACACCCCGCCGCGGGCGCGAAGTTGATCAGTCCCGTCGGCCCTGCGCGGGATGCGCTGCCGTACGTCCTCTACCACCACGAACGCTGGGAGGGGGCGGGCTATCCGACCGGCCGCAGCGGGACGCAGATTCCCGAGGGAGCGCGGCTGCTCGCGATGGCCGATGCGTTCGACGCGATGACCTCGACACGCCCGTACCGGCGCGCAATGCGGACGTCGCGCGCTCTCGACGAGATCGAACGCTGTGCCGGCACGCAGTTCGACCCGTCGCTTGCATCGGCGTTTCTGGCCGCGTGGGATGCGGGCGCGCTCGCGAACGCGGCGGCGATCTAAAGAGCGGCCCAGACCTCGAGCTTCGACTTCACGCGCCGGATCACCTCGTCGGTGAACTCCGTCGTCCCCGCATGGCCGCCGAGGTCTGCGGTGCGGATCCCCTGCGAGACCGCTTCGAGGCACGCCTCGCGAATTGCCCGCCCAGCCTGTTGGGCCTGCTCGCCGCCGTACGCGAGGAGCGCGGCGCCGGCGAGGATCATCGCCATCGGGTTCGCGACGTTCTTTCCACGCAGCGACGGCGCCGTGCCGTGCGCCGCTTCGGCCATCAGCGCGCGCGGCTCGTAGTCCTCCTCGAACGCGACGACCAACGACTCGGAGCCGGCGATCGAGCCGAACAGGGGCAGCACGAGGTCGGAGAGGATGTCGCCGTCACGGTTCAGGGCCGGAATGACGAGCGGATCCCCGGCCGAGGCGATCAGCAGCGCGAAGGTGGCGTCGATCAACTGCGGCTCGTACGGCACCTCCGGGTGCCGATCCGCTGCCGCGTCCATCTCCTCCTTGAGCATTCCCTCGTACGTCGGGCTGACGGTGTACTTCGGACCGCCGAACACCTTCGCACCGACCTGCTCCGCCTGACGGAACGAGAACTCGGCGACCGCGCGGCAGATGCGTCGTTCGACGCGTTCCGTGCGGTACGCGACCTCGTCGTCGCCCTTCCCCTCGCGCCACTCCTTCGCCCCGTAGGCGTCACCGACCGCCATGCGCACGATCGAGATCGGTGCGTGGACGCCGCCGAGCGGCACGACGCCCGGAATGCGCCGGCCCGTCCGCACGATCACGCGTCCACCGATCTCTTCGCGGAGGATCCGATTCGGCGAACCGACGTCGTCGCGCCCCTCGGGAGTGATGGTCGCGGCCTTCAAGCCGAGACCGTGGTCGCGGATCGCCTTGGCCGCCTCGTGGACGACGGCGTTCTGGGTCGAGCGGCGCGCCTCGATCGACAGGTCGAAGCGGGGAAAGTCGAGCTCGAAGCCGATGACGTCGGCAGCGAGGACGCGCAAGGCCTCCTCCAGCAACTCCTGGCCGGTTTCGTCCCCTCCGAGCACGACGATCGTTTTGGCGTCCACGGCTCGGGAGACTAGCGGGGCACCATGGCTCGGAAAGGCGGCTGGAGGAGGGAGGGTTCGCGCGGTCGATTCCGCTACGTCGACGCGCGCGGCAACGTCATCGAGGACGAGGAGAAGCTCGAACGGATCCGCTCGCTCGTGATCCCGCCTGGATGGAAGGACGTCTGGATCTCGCCGAGCCCGACGGCGAAGCTGCAGGCAACCGGCGTCGACGCCGCAGGGCGAACCCAGTACCTCTACCATCCGGAGTTTCGCGCGCAGCAGGATCAGGCGAAGTTCGACAGGCTGATTCAATTCGCGGAGCGACTGCCCGACCTGCGGGGCGCGATGTCCGAGCACATGGACAACGACCTGCTCGACCGAGAGCGCGTCTCCGCAATCGCCACTCGTCTCATCAACCGTGCCTGGTTCCGTGTCGGCTCCGAGCGTTACGCGCGCGATTCGCAGACGTATGGGATCACGACTCTGCGCAAGAAACACGTGCAGGTCGGCGGGAACCGAATTGCCTTCCATTTCCAGACCAAGCACCGCGCGGTCGTGCGCACCGTGCTCGTCGACACCGAGCTTGCCGAGGCGATGAAGGAGCTGCTCGCATTGCCGGGCGGCCGCCGCCTCTTCCGCTACGAGTGGGAAGGAAGCCTGTGCACGCTGACAGGGGCGCGGCTCAACGACTACGTCCGCCGGTACCTCGGCGACGAGGTCACGGCGAAGGACTTCCGCACCTGGGGTGGGACCTTGATTGCGGCGATCGCACTCGCAGAGCGTGGGCCGGCGGAAACGGAAGCCGATGCAAAGCGGGTGATCC
>WNFU01010610.1_pt1 | contig 11000 bp, 11 predicted proteins | sample 5400121 | NCBI WGS metagenome assembly WNFU01 (sample SAMN13153360, study PRJNA577476) | soil metagenome | isolation source: 100 cm soil or saprolite under grassland replicate 1 | place: USA:California | collected 2016-06-15
AGCACCTCTTGCATGATCTTGGCGAATGCTTCGCGCTGCAATCGTCCTCCCTGGCTGGCTTGCAAATGCTGTTAACGAGCGCTTCTATCACACCAGCAGCCAGACGGCGGCGAAGTGGCAGGCGGTTCCGGCCAGCACGAACACGTGCCAGAGGAAGTGCATGTATTTGCGCCGCGAGGCGTAGAAAGGAATTCCCCCCGAGTAGCAGACTCCTCCAGCGAGCAATAGCACTAACACTGGATGGGTCAGCAGGCGGTGCATCGGCACAATGGCGAAGATGCACGCCCATCCCATTGCCAGATACATGGCGGTTGAGACCACTTCCCAGCGGCCTGCGGCGAAAGCCTTGACGACGACGCCGACCAGAGCGCAGACCCAGATGATGCCTAACAGCGTCCAGCCCAGCCTGCCGCGCAGGCCGATCAGGGTGAATGGCGTGTACGTTCCAGCGATCAGCAGGTAAATGGAGCCGTGGTCGAGCGCACGCAGGACGCGGTGAGCACGGGTGTGGCCAAGTGAGTGGTAGAGCGTGGAGCTGAGATAGAGCAGAACGATGGAGGCTCCGAAGATGGCACAGCAGGTGGTGGAGAGTGCGCCGCCTGCTGTGGCAGCACGGATGGTTAGCAGTACGAGCCCTGCGATGCCGAGGGCCGCGCCTACACCGTGCGAGATGCTGTTGGCAATTTCTTCTCCGATGTTCCGCTCACGCGCTTCCATTCTGCTTTTATCCTACGCCTAGCGGGAATCGCTCCGCTGCAAGATGGCTGCGATGGCAGAGGACGTGACACAGAAATTACATAAGAAACTGCTGGAATCTGAGCGGCAATCGAGAGGATCAAGAGGATAGGCAGCAACCACCGGAGAGAACGCCCAGAGCAACACATCAGAGCACGGCTCGGCACTGCAGCAGCCTTCACAGCCCGCCTCTTTGCTGCCCAACCCTTCTGCAGAGCCGCCGCCATCTTCTTCCGGCTCTCGGCGCTGACCACCCTCTTCTTGGACGTTTTCCCCGCAGTCTTCTTGGCAGCCGTCTTCACAGCAGGAGCCTTGGCTGCTGGCTTCTTCTCCGCTGCCTTCTTTGCCGCCCAGCGGGCTTTCTGAGCCTCGGCGATGCGCTTGCGGCCAGCGGCACTCATCGTGCGCTTTTTGACGGACGGCACATTGGCGGTGGTTGGCTTCCGACCGGGCTTGGTGGAAGAGGGAGTGGAGCCGCCCAGCGCCTCCAGAGCGGCAATCGCCTGATCGAGGCGGTCACGCTCAGCGCGGAGGGTGGAAAGAATTTGTGCGGTATCCATTGGGCTCCTTCAACAGTGCGGTGAATTCACCTTTAGGCTGGGGGCGCTAGCATTCTATCGTGACATGAAGGCATGAACCTATGTGGTCGGTTGAACTGCGGTGTTTGCTTTCGCTCTGCCTCGGCTTTTAATCGTAAACTCGTGAATCCCGCAGTCGCCATCATCACAATAAGCAGCGACCCAGCATTTGTACAGGCCAGCATGATCGGGCATTCTAACTTCCATTTCGACATCCTCGCCCGGCTCACCATGGAAGAGCTGAATCCCAACGGCCTTCATGTACTTGCTATTCCGCTTCCCTCGTCTAACTTCCTGAACTTGTTCTTCCGATCTCTCAAGCTGTGAACCATATTTCAACCGCAACGGCTCCAAGGCTGGGTCGAAGTTGATGTAGACTCTCAGGTTCGTTGCTGCTGGGCGTGCGTACCAGCGTCCAACGTTTTGGCAGTGCAATGATAGCCGTGCGTTATGCCCAGCATGGAAAGCCAAGGCGGATTTTCAGCCATCACGTGAAAATCCACCCGAGGCTTAGCCGTGAACTGCAAAGCCCCATCCCTGCTGCGCAACGATGGGGCCCCGCGACACTAATGATTGAAGTTGACGATCGCTGAAACGACCGCTTCGCTTGAACGCGCTCTGGGAAAAAGCTAGGGCGAGAGCAGTTAAGCGCTCTCGATGGGTCGCGACAATGTGCTCGGCTTCTCCCTGCACATTCCCAATCCACCCAGCGTGCACTTGCTGGACGCAGGGTCCGACTGCTGGAGTGAGCGGAAAGCCAGCCCATCGGGTGAAAATAATTCGCGTGCAAAATCCTCGCACGGGAGCGGTCGACAAAACCAATACCCTTGAACCAGAGAAATACCCATGCACAGCAGCACCTCGAGATCACGCGGGTTATCGACTCCCTCAGCCACGACGTTGCTACCAAAGTCGCGAGCCAGTTGCGTGATAGAGGCCAGCATTGCCCTGCGATAGTTGTCCGAGTGGCAACCATTCACGAAATAGCGATCTATCTTGAAATAATCTGGACGCAGCTCCATCAGAATCCCATAATTCGAATAGCCGAGGCCGATATCGTCCATGGCGATTCGAATCCCCGCACCGCGCATGCTTGCAATGTTGTCCAGAAACGAGTGGTTGTTTAATGCTCGTCCATGCTCGACGATTTCAACGGTGATCTGCGAGACGGGAACAGAGTATCGGGCGGCGATTGAGACAAGCCATTTCGCAAACTCAGCCACACGTCCCAGGGTAGTGGCGTGGACATTGACCGAGACCCGGCAGGCTTGACTGATCCTGCTGCAACTTTGGAGGGCTACTTCGATACATCGGCAGTCTACGGCCGGTTCAGCCCGCTTACGCCGGACATATTCGAATAGCACATCGGCTGGCTCGTATAAGCTCCCAGCAGGCCCTCGGGCGAGACACTCGACCCCAGCGAGCGTCTGCTTTCCATCCGCCATTTGAAAGATGGGCTGGACAAAACTGCGAATTCCCCCAGCAGCGGTGATGCTTTTGAGGAGTTCAGTCTGCGCAAAGACAACAGCAGAGGTCGTTTCAGTTCGCGTTGGCACATCTCCGGAGGAGAGGTCGGCAACCATTCGTTGCAGAACACGCAGCGAAACTGGTTTCCTGACGAAGCGATCAGCCCCTCGACGCCGAGCCGCCACTTGTACTTCCGCACTCTCATGCCCGGAAAGAGCGATGACCTTTGGCGGCGCGTTCAAGTGACTGACAGTCTCGAGCAGGTTGAGTCCCTCGAAAGGTTCTTCCGCAAGCGCGACGTCGGTTAGAACGACTGAATATGTATATCTGGCGAGTAACGTTTCCGCTTCGTCGCGGTCAGCGGCGCAGTCAACCTGCCAGCCGTGCATACATAGATATCGACTGACAGCCTCGAGCACAGTACTGTCAGCGTCCACAACCAAAATGCGTTTGTTCATCTAACCTGTCCTGCTTGACCCGCAGAAGAACCGCTGAGCTTTCGTGACAGATGGCCCCGTCTAGTTCCTGATCGCCTGTGCACAAGCTAGCGCGCCCTGGGTGCAGAGTAGTGGAAAGCGCTCACAGGAGAGTAGAGACGTGTATATGCGCCGTCAATGAGAAACGGCGAAGAGGTACCTCTTAAGGCAAGGGGGGGTTGGTAGGCGTTGGCGAAGAATGCGGGTGAAGGATCCAGCCTTCACGCACATGAACAGGCTGGCTAATTAACGAGCCTCATCATGCGAGAAATCTGGCGCGCCCGGAGAGATTCGAACTCCCGACCTAATGCTCCGGAGGACGTGCCGCACGACGAATCAATAACTTAGCGCGGTTTGTATGGATTGCGATAAGCCAGTATTTATGCTGGTTTGCCGCACTTCGATTCTAAGAGAGACAAGCCGGTACAACCCGCCACTGGGCACAAAATTGGGTACAGGAAAGGCTAAGGATAAGAGCGGACCTGGGAGTCCCTGGCTGGTCCTCACCCTGGCACCCTAGGCGTTTATCGGTATACCAGCGCGCGTGCGGCCTTGCGTTGTTGCGGCGTGACGTTCAAACTGGCGCGTTTCTTTCCACTCATGCCCACCACGTTAGCCGACCTGCCGGTACCGATCTCAAATCCAATGTGATCTACTCAAGCGGCTATGGGGGAAGACGCTAATGTCGTCCTTTGCGTATCTTTCGACGCCTTTCTGCGTAAGAATGCGGATCAGGCGACGCATATTATCGAGAGAAACGAGAGATCAGCGTTAATTGGTCGGAGGAGAAACCATGAGCATGAACATCGGCGGCAAAGTAGTCGTAATAGCAGGAGCAAGCAGTGGCGTTGGCGAAGCATCGGCACGCCTGCTATCGGCTCAAGGAGCGACGCTCGTGCTTGGTGCACGGCGCGCAGAGCGCATCCAGGTGTTGGCTGCCGAATTGAATGGCAAAGGCGGCAAGGCTCTCGCCGTACCCACGGATGTGACTGACTACACGCAGGTCAAACATCTTGTGGATAGGGCAGTGGAAACTTACGGACGTGTCGATGTCATTCTCAACAATGCCGGCGTGATGCCTCACTCTCCTCTTGAACGGCTCAAGGTAAAGGATTGGGAGCAGATGATCGATGTAAACCTCAAAGGCGTTCTCTACCGGATCGCTGCTGTGCTGCCGCACATGAAGGCACAAAAGAGCGCGCACATCATCAACACCTCGTCCGTCGCGGGACACAAAGTGAGACATGGAAGCGCTGTTTACGCGGCGACAAAGACGGCTGTGCTCGTGATCTCGGAGGGCCTGCGGCAGGAGGTTAAGCCGTACAACATCCGAACCACGGTCATTTCTCCCGGAGCCATGAAGACGGACCTTGTTGACAGCATCACTGAGCCGGATGTCGCGGAGGGCGTCCGTAGATTTATGGACATCGCAGTCCCCGCAGAGACATTTGCGAATATCGTGTCTTTCGCAATCAGCCAGCCGGAAGATGTGGACATCAACGAGATCCTGTTCCGACCGACAAAGCAAGAACTTTAGAGCCGAACTATGTGAAGACTTTGGTCGCTCCTGCACAAGCCGCAGGGGCGACCTTATTAAATGGTAGTTCTTGGTTTGTCGGCTATCAGGAAATTGGCGGATCGCCTCCGGATCGCCCGTGATCCGGGAGTAATCCGGCAATTGAGCTTGCCCGCCCTCGCTAGGGCATCCGCTTTAGAGTTCGGCGGCCGGGGCCATGCTTTCTACAAATTGGTACAGGGGAAGCAGCCGATCAAAGTCGTCAAGGATAAGGTCGTAGTCAACCGCGTTCGAAGGTTGCATCCTTCCAAGGAAGATAAACATGCCGCGTCGAACGAGGTCGGCCTGAATGGGGGCGGGACGGTAATCGGTTGATCTCTCTCCATTCTCATCCCAATGCCACATCCACATGTCTGAGAACTGGCGCGGGTTGCTCTCCATGAAATTGTTGAACCGCTTCACACTTGGGAGCAGGGTTTTCTCCGGTTCTAAAACGTCTCGACTTTTTTCAATCGAAAACGCAACCCCATCCCTGAACATGCCCCCGCGTTCAAAAGCAACGTTGAACTGCAGCTCCGTCCGACCGCCATAATGAAAAGCGTAGCCATCCTTTTCCTTGATGGTGTTCGGGTGGAAGATGCTGGACGGCAATTGCTTCTTGCCCTTCAGTTCTTTGCGAATTTCCTGAAGCCGCCCTATCTCATGCGCCTCGGCTCTACGCTCAATTTCCTGCACTATTGATGTCAGCGACACAATCCTCCCAGCCACGGTTACATGGGTTACTTTGGAAAGCTGCAATCCTTTGGAAAATCCTGCTGCTCCCAAGACGCAACACTGGTAATATCAACAGCTTAGGAATTATTTTTCAATGGCAAACAATCATAGCTCGCCCGATTTTCGACAGCAGAGTAGCCAAGTCGCGACAACTGTTGCGAGCGGATGCCTCGATTGAGGTATCCGCTCACCTGTAGTCCCGTGGCCGCCCGGGGCGTGGCTCCGGAGCCGCCACCCGCCTCGCCCACGGCGGATATCGGTAGGCGGCGACGCCATCCGGGCAATACCCAGAGAACTAATGACTACGTATCCGCAAACCGGTCTTCTGTCCCCGGAGGCACCGAGTCGTGTCGCTCGGTGCCCTGAATGATGGTCCCGTGATCCATCCGTACGCCACTCTACGCTTCGACTTGGGCTGATGTGTACGCAGCCATGGCGCCCCTTGCACGGAAGCGCCTGGCTGGTTAGCTGGCGCAGGGATGCACCGCTTGCAGCCTCCCGGCAACGACGGGAATTCCTTGAACGTGCATCCGATGAGCTCCCCTCCTTCACGAGTTCTGCGCCGTCCTGGCCTTGAGCGGACTTTGCTCTGCGGCACGAAGCCCTCGTAACGGAATCAGCTTGGGCACCCGCGCTTGATAATCGCGGTATTGCTGGCCGTGCGCTCGCGCCAGATCCCGCTCCTCGAAGTAAATGCCAACCAGAATATAGGCCAACATCAGACCGGCAAACAGCGAATGTCCCGCGGTCATGTGCGGAGCGGCCCACACCGCAATCAGCAAACCGAGCATCATGGGGTGACGCACCTTCTTGTAAAGGGCTCGCTCTTTAAACTCGGGCTTGGACACTGGCCGACCGAGCGCGTATTCGCAAACCTGGCGCAGTCCGAACAGCTCAAAATGGTCGGTGAGGAAGCTGGTGAGCGGAACCATCAGCCATCCAAGCAGGGAGATCGCATACAGGGCGATCCTGCCGGCGCCGGTTACGTTAGCAGGGCGCGCTATGAGCCGCGCGCGGGCCAGAAAGACGGTAAGAGGAAGGCAATTATGTCAGGAACTTGAATCGCTCGGCATTGTCGTGCGAGCGGGTTCGATGAGCGGGCTCGCCGAAGAAGCTCCGGTTGCGTATAAGGATATTTCCCGTGTCGTCGAGATCGTTCACCGTGCCGGCATCGGCAGGAAGGTGGCACGGATCGAGCCGCTCGCCGTGATCAAAGGCTAAACTACCATGCACATTCTCAGCCTTGTGCTGGCTGCACACCGGTCTCTACGCTTCAGCTGGGGACACGGATGGAGCATCGACGAGAGCTAGAGCCTGATCGGTCGTGATTAGCCGCGCTCCGCGTGATTTGAGATCATCCACGATGCGTTGTCCCTCCTCTGCATTGATCGGTCGAATTGCGTCTGTGACCAGCGCGACGCGACGGCCGCGCCGCAGCAGCCCCTCGACCTCACAGCGCACGCAATACTCCGTGGCCACGCCGAAGACGACGAATTCGATCGACGAAGCCCCAGCCATAGAACTGAGAAACTCAATAAGAATTTCGGTATTCGGGTTATCAAAGGCGTCCAGCGTGTTCTTTAGCAGAAGTACCTGCTGATATTTATCGACTTCAGACAGGAACGTGTATCCCGTTTGGTTAGGTACCACCAAGCAGCTCAGGGCGCGTGCTTCTGGAATTAGATCCGCACCCGGCGTTCCTTGCAGGCAGTGAGGGGGCCATTCACGCAGTTCGGGATCTTCCATCTGGTGGGCATCCGCGCTGGAAACCAGAAACACGCGGCCGCGGCGCACAGGTTCAACAAGGCGATTGATGTTCGGAATGATCTTCTCGGCACCGGGAACATACAACCGTCCACCAGGAAACATGAAATCCGCCTGGACATCCACCTCCCAGAAAATCGTTTCCTGCGAGACAGAAGAGGGATGCGCTAGCGATTTGAGAAATGCCGCGCCGGAGCCCGTTTGCCGCACTCGCTCGCAAAGCACCTCAAGTCGGTCACTATAGCGAACTGGGTACGGTGGGTCTGCCTTGCCCAACGCCAGAAGCTGCGGCGGCAAACGTTTCCGGCCTTCTAGAAAACGTTGGCGAGCAGTTTGAACCATCTCCGCAGGAGTGCGCTCTCCAGTGTCGACTCGGCAGCCCTGTTGCATGACAGGCATGAGAAGCTGGCTGCTGCCCGGGAACGATTCGTCTTCCAAGCCGATTATGTCTTCCCGAAATGCGTTGTCTTCTCCGGAAGAACGGAAGACCTGCTTGCACCCTGGATAGGTTTTCTTTTCTTCGCTGAACTTTGCGACGCCGCGGACTTCCCCCTCGTTTTCGACCTCGACCAGCTTGTAGATGACGCCGATGGCGGGCGAATCGGAGGAGGTGGACAGCGCGGTGCCGACGCCGAACGAATCGATGCCAGCCCCACCGCGAATCAGGGCTGCAATACGGTATTCGTCGAGGTCGCCCGAGACAAAGATCTGCACGTCCGTCCAGCCCACGCTGTCAAGCCGCTGCCGAGCCCACACACTGTCGGCAAGAACATCTCCGCTGTCCAAGCGCACACCATGCGGTTTTCTTCCGAGGGCGATGATCTCGTTAATCGCAGCACGCACATCGTAGGTGTCCACAAGCAGTGTGGCGCCATCCGGGAAAACGTCAAGAAAGTGACTAAAAGCCGTCTTCTCCTCGCGATGAGCCATAATCCAGGAGTGCGCCTGCGTCCCAAAGACCGGGATGCCGAAGCGGAAGCCGGTGAAGGTGTTGGATGTGCCTTCGCAGCCCCCAATAAAGGCGGCGCGGGCGGCCAGGACACCGGCTTCGAGACCGTGCGCACGGCGGGAACCGAATTCGACAACGGGCCGGCCGCAGGCTTCCGCAGTGATGCGCGCTGCTTTGCTCGCGACCAAGGTTTGCAGGTGAAGAATGGCGAGTAGGCTGGTTTCCACCAGCTGCGCCTCTACAATGGGCGCGGTCACACGAAGGAGTGGTTCGCCAGGGAAGAAAATTGTGCCCTCAGGTAAGGCCCAAACGTCTCCCGTGAATCGGAAGCGCGCGAGGCGCTCAAAAAGCTCGGGACGCAAATGCCGGAATAACGGGAGCTCTCGCAAGTAGGAGATCTCCGTCTCCGAGAAGCGCAGATTTTTCAGAAAGTCGAGCGCCTGTTCCAGGCCCGCCGCGACGAGATAGTTACGATGCTCAGGGAGCTTGCGCACGAAAAGCTCGAACGACGCACGTGAGTCGAAACCGTTCTGCACGTAGCCGGCCGCCATCGTGAGTTCATAAAAGTCTGTGAGAAGACCGGAAAAGGTTTCGGAGGGTGCTCGGGTTGGAAGCGACATGGAAGCCTCCGGTGCGGAGACTGTAATCGTTCGCGAAAAATCACCCCAATTTATACCACGCCTTGCACTGAGCTGGTTCGGGGTAGCAGAAGCACTGAGACTGCAAAAGATGAAACTTACCTGCTTGCCCTTGCACAGCGTTGGGAGTACATTCATCTGCGAAATCCGCTGTATGGGAGCCCGCTCCGCTAGGCCCGAAGAGAATCCAAGGGGTGGCCAATGACACCGGTACTGGCTGTGCGCAATCTTGCGGTCAGCTTTGCGTCCCGGCCGATCATCAATAAGCTGAGCTTCGACGTATATAGTGCAGACACACTGGCGATTCTCGGACCCAATGGTGCCGGCAAGACCATACTCCTACGCGCCCTGCTGAACCTCGTGCCCTATTCGGGCGTCATTGAGTGGGCTCCGGGCACTCGCCTCGGTTATGTTCCGCAAAAGATTGCGGCAGACCGCCAATTGCCGATTCAGGTACAGGATTTGCTCGCGGCCAAAGCTCGCATCCTGAAGCTTCCGCCGAGTGAAATAGCGTCGGTCGCAGAGGCGGTTGAGTTACCGCGCGATCTGCTAGCCACAAGCATCGGCGCACTCTCCGGAGGACAGTTCCAAAAAGCTCTGATTGCTTTTGCGCTGCTAGGGAGCCCGGATGTATTGCTGTTCGATGAGCCGACGGCCAGCCTGGATGAACTGAGCGAGGAGCGAGTCTATAGTCTGCTGACTGATTTGCAGCGCAGCCGAGCGTTGACCGTTCTCCTGGTCTCGCATGACCTCAGCGTAGTGTACCAGTCGGCGAACAAGGTCCTGTGCTTGAGCAAAGACACAGTGTGCTTTGGGGCTCCGCGGGAAATCCTGACTCCGGAGACGCTCGCAGCCGTTTATTCAGCCCCGGCCACGTTCTACAGTCATGCGCAGCATCGGAGAATTGCCGATGAGTAATGCCAGCGAACTTTATGCATGGATTCTCGCTCTGCTGTTTGCGATTGCCGCAGGCCTGGTGGGGAGCTTTGCGTTGATGAAGCGGATGCTCCTCGCCGCCGATGTTATCTCCCACGTAGCACTACCCGGACTCGGCTTTGCATTTCTGTTTGGGTTCAATCCACTTCTCGGTGGCGCGGCCACCCTGCTGGCGGGAACTTTGCTGATCTGGCAATTGCAAAAGAAGACCGGCATGGCGACCGATGCCATGATCGGAGTGGTATTCGCAGCATCTCTTGCGATCGGCGCGCTACTCACACCGCAAGAGGACCTTGTTGAAGCGCTTTTCGGGCATTTTCAGAGCCTGGCGTTCTCTACCTTTTTGATCGGTCTCACGACGGTTCTGGCAATCATCGCCGTCGTAGTTCACTTGACGGATGAGCTCCTGTTGAGCCTTTTCGCGCCTGACTTGGCTTCAAGTATCGGCGTGCGCTTGAATCGCCTGAATCTCTATTTCCTAATGACCTTCAGTCTCACAGTTCTGGTCGGGCTGCGCTTCATGGGGGCGCTCTTGGCCGGAGCGCTAGTCATAATCCCGGCCGCAACCGGCCGGCGGCTCGCGACGAACATCACCCAGTTCTTGGCAGCCTCCTGCGCCGTCAGTGTTGCCTCGGCCGCCGTCGGTTTGCTTGTCAATCGATTCCTGTTCTCACGTTTCAGCCTGGGGCCAACCATAGCGATTGTTGGAGCAATATTCTTTGCCCTCAGCCTGTTTACTGGCGGACGCTGACCAGAGCTGAGGAATGTGAAGCACTGTCCAAGGATGCTTTAACCGGGAGATGCAGTGATGGAAAAGACAGAAAACCAACAATCGCGAAGCGCAGCGAGGGCACGAAGGCAGAAATATGTCGTAAACGCAACGGTTAGGAGTCCCGCTATCGCCCATGTGTCCCAATGAAATCCCGGACTGTGGTAGACCTTGAACTCATGCCCCGGCGCGAAAACCCGGCTGAAAGGGACTGGAGCGACGAAAAAGAGATAGAGCGGTACACAGAGCAGCGAGGACACGATAGCAGTGGCGGCGGCAACTCGTGGCAACACAAAAGTCGCGACCATCGCGAGTAGGAATAGAAGCGAACCCACCTCGGCCATCGTGAGCAGCGGGCCAGTGAGCCAGCCTCCACTAAACTCCGTTCCTTCGAGCCC
>WNFU01009457.1_pt1 | contig 10998 bp, 11 predicted proteins | sample 5400121 | NCBI WGS metagenome assembly WNFU01 (sample SAMN13153360, study PRJNA577476) | soil metagenome | isolation source: 100 cm soil or saprolite under grassland replicate 1 | place: USA:California | collected 2016-06-15
CACCCGCCGCTCGGCCGCGCGAAGGTCGGCCAACCGCAGGCCGAGGACCTCGCAGCGGCGCAGGCCGCCCAGCACCATCGCCTGCACCATTGCCCGGTCCCGGTGCGTGCGCAGCGCGTCCAGCAGCGCATCAACCTGCCCCGGATCCAGGATCCGCGGCAACGTCCGCGGCGTCCGCACCAACGGCACCGTCTGCCGCGGCCGCTGCCGCTCCCGCCGAGTCGGCAACCCCCGCGGCACCGGACTCGCATCCACATCACCCCGAGCCAGCAGGTAGCCGAACAGCCCCGACACACTGCAGATCCGCCGGGCCACCGTCCGCGCCGACACCCCCATGTTGCCCGGCGTTCGAGATGAGCATGTAGGCGACACTGCTGGTGAGCATGAAGCGAGTGCCGTTTGACGGGTTTGGTGCTCGCGTTGTCGTCTTGGTGCTCGTGTTGTCGCGCTCGTGTTCAGGATGTCGCCGTACCGCGGGCAGGGTGGTCCCCGTGACCGGCGTTGTTGATCATCCTGAGGGTGCTGGGGCCAGCAGCCGGCCCGCGGTGAACCAGCAGATCAGCTGCCAGGCAGACACGCCCCGGCCGAACCGCCGCGTGTACGCGCCGACGTAGTGACCCAGCGCCTCCACGGCGTCGCCGAGCGGGCTGGTTCGAGGTTCGATCGCGCCCAGCGACGGATCAAGCTGATACGCCGCACCGGTGGCCGCCTGCCGCAATGGCTCGGCCCGCTGCGCCGCGCGGTGCAGCCACCCCCGCACAGTGCTGGCGGGACGGCCACACCCGGCGGCGATCCGCCGATAGCCGACGCCCTCGGCCGCGGCCACCAACGCGGCACCGATGACCTCCACGGCGTCGGCACGCCGCGGCACGCACCAGGCGGGCAGCAGGACATGGGTGGTACGGCACGAACGACATCGGGCCCGCGCCGGGTGCAGCATCACGGGCCGCCCACCGGGCCCGCGCACGGTACGACGCCGACCGGTACCCCACCGCCGCAATCGCGCCGAACACCGCGGGCACGCCAACCGGCCCGCGGCCAGGTCGGCGACCGCCCGGTCGAGCTCGGCTACCACGATCACGCCCGAGGTCTCCATCCACGCCTGCAAGCCCTACCCGGCCCGCGACTGCGGCGCCAGGGGCGAACTGGTGTTGCGGCCCGCACGGTCAGACTGTCCACACCCGACAGTCGCGACCCCGTCCAGACCCGCCGACACCCTAACCACCGCCGGACAGCCCTCGCCGACCGACCTCGCAGGCCCGCGTCATCCCACCCGTTTCGTGCTCACCTTGTCGCCGCACACCAAACCGGACAGCCCGTCCCGGCCGTGCTCACCTTCAACGACGCACAACGGCTCCCACATGCTCAGCCGGAGTGCCGCTCAACAGGTTGGTCGGGCTGGCCGATGGTGTACGGGGTACGGGAGGCCACCACCAGCACCGTGTCCAGGACGAACTGCCCGCGTAGGTGAGAGCCGAACAGGACCACCGAACCCAACGGTAGCCGCTGCAGCCGGGTCGGCCGGAGCTGGCTGGTGAACTGCCGGCAGTTGCTGTACAGGAATGACTCGCCGAACACGTACGGGTCGGTGTTCTGCCGGACACGCTGGCCGGGGCGGGCCAGGACCGGCTCGTGCACGAACCGCGGCATCGGCGTGCAGGGCCCACGGTGGCGTTCCACCACCCGCGACTGCGGCTCCCACTCCGCCCACACGCTCACCACCCCCGACCGCACCACCCCGCCGCCGTCCAGGCAGCGGCCCGGCACCCGCAGGAACTTGCGGCGGTGCTCACCCCGGTTCCAGCCCATGACCGAGGCCCCCGCTGGCGGGACATGCTCACGGCCGGGATGCAGGAACTGCACCACCAGCACCTCGCCACCCGCACCGGCCATCCCGAGCACCTCCCAAGGCCCGACGCACACGCGCCACACCGCAAGGATCCCCTCCGGCCGCCCCGGCACGCGTGCCCGGACTACGTCTGGAGCCAGGTGGTCTCTTCTGTCCTGCCGACGACCGGTCTGCTACCGCGCGTTCGTGCTGCGCCGGGCGGCGTGGGCGTCGAGCTCGCCGCGCAGCCTGGCCGGGTCCCACTGCTCCGCCACGGCCTGCCAGACCAGGTCGGCCTGGCTGTCCGGGGCCATCCCGTCGGCCGGCTGGTCGTGGTCGAGGTTGGTGGGGAAGGGGTAGCCCTCCGCACACGCGGCGACGACGTTGCGCACCGCCCGCTCCGCGGCTCCCGCTGCCTTCAGCTGGAGCAGCGCCGGGTACACCGCGGTGCACATGCGCTGCCGGTCCACGCTCTCCATCGCGCGCCCGAACGCCGAGGCTACCTGGAGCAGGTTCGCCATCCGCCGGACGCCGGCGGAGCGGTTGTGCCCGGCACCGTGGAACAGCGCCGGGTTGAAGAACGCCGCGTCGCCCTTGGCCAGCGGCAGCTGGACGTGGTTCGCCTCGAAGTACTCTCGGAACTCGGGCCGGGCCATGGCCAGGTAGCCCGGCCCGTACTTCTGCGAGTGCGGCAGGTACATGGTCGGCCCGGTCTCCACCGCCATGTCGGAGTGGGCAACGGCACCTTGCAGGGTGAGGACCGGCGAGAGCCGGTGCACGTGCGCCGGGTACTGTGTGGCGCGCTCGCCCGGCATGAAGCCGAGGTGGTAGTCGCGGTGCGCGACCTGGGCCGCGCCGCCGGGGTTGACCACGTTGACCTGCGAGGTGACCTGGTAGCCCGGGCCGAGCCAGGCCGTGGACACCAGCGCAATCACGTCGTTGGCGTAGTACTCGGCGAAGACGCCGGGCTCCCGGACGGCGAGCTTCTCCAGCGCGTTCCACACCCGGTCGTTGGCGCCCGGCTTCGCGAAGTGGTCACCGGCTGGCTGGCCGCTCGCGTGCTGCTCGGCGATCGCGGCGTGGAAGGCGGCGGTGGCACGGTCGACCACGGCGACGTCCGGGAAGGCGCGCTGGACGACGACGATGCCTGGGCCGTCCAGCAGCGCCCGCGCCAGTTCGGCCTGCACGGCCCGGCGCCGCTCGGCCGAACCGACCTCGCGCAGCAGCCGGTCGCCGTCGTAGACAAGGACGTTCTGCTCCACCGCGGCGGCGTGCGGGTAGTCCCGCAGGTCGGTTGTCTCCTTGACGATCGCGACAAGGTCGTCCAGGTGGCAGTCACGTTCGGTTAGCCAACAGGCCGGGGTGGCTGGGGCGCCGGAGCGCGCGGTCGCAGACATGGCGGTTCCTTCGAGGCAGGGGTGCCGGAGATGGCCGGGTCTCGCTTCTGGCGGCGTGGCGGGACATCTGCCAGCGTAAGAACTGGAGTCCATCAATCAAGCGCAGAAAACCATCAAAAACCGATCAGAGACGGGAAGCAGGCGCCATGGGCCACCCGTACCGGATCCGGGAGATCGCTCAGCAGGCCGGCCTGAGCGAGGCCACCGTGGACCGGGTCCTGAACAACAGAGGCGGTGTCCGGACCAGCACCGTCCGCGAGGTACACCAGGCGATCGCCGACCTGGACCGGCAGCGGACCCAGGTCCGGCTCGGCGGCCGGACGTTCATCATCGACATCGTCATGCAGGCTCCCGTTCGGTTCTCCTCCGCCGTGCGCAGTGCCCTGGAGGCGGAACTGCCCACGCTGCGACCGGCCGTCATCAGATCGCGCTTCCACTTCCGCGAGACCGGTCCCGTCGCCGAGTTCATCGCGACGCTGGACGGCATCGCGCGCCGGGGCTCACACGGCGTCGTCCTCAAGGCCCCCGACGTGCCAGAGACCGCCGCCGCGGTCGGGCGGCTCGTCCGCGCCGGGATCCCCGTGGTGACCCTCGTCACCGACGTACCCGGCAGCCAGCGCCAGGCCTACGTGGGCATCGACAACCGTGCGGCCGGCGCGACAGCGGCCTACCTCATCGGCCAGTGGCTGCGCGACCGGCCCGGGAACGTCCTGGTCACGCTGAGCCGCGGCTTCTTCCGGGGTGAGGAGGAACGCGAGATGGGGTTCCGCAGCGCGATGCGCGCCCTGCAGCCGCAGCGCGCCCTCGTCGAGACCGCCGACAGCGACGGGCTCGACGAGACCCAGAGCGAGCTGGTCCTCGCGGCCCTGGACAGCGACCCGACCATCACCGCGGTCTACTCGATCGGGGGCGGCAACGTCGCGACCGTCGACGCCTTCGACGCGATGGGGCGCTCGTACTCGGTCTTCGTCGCCCACGACCTGGACGACGACAACATGCGCCTGCTCCGCGCCGGCCGGCTCTCCGCCGTCCTCCACCATGACCTGCACCAGGACATGCGCCGCGCCTGCCACATCATCATGCAGACACACCGCGCCCTCCCCGGGCCTGTCGTCTCCTGGCCCTCGGCGATACAGGTCATTACCCCGTACAACACACCCACCCTCGCAACCCACGAACGCTGAGTGCATCGCATCCAGAACAGGTGGGGGCGCCGACAGGTCCGCCCTCCCGCCCGACACCAGCCGAGGCACCCGTTCGACTGATCGTCGGTCCCCGCCGAACCCGACGCTCACATCCACCGGCATCGACCGCCACATGGGGTCCCACGGTCGCGGCGTAGGCGAGGTGCACGTAGACCCCGCCGACGGCCTGGGCCAGACGGCGATATTCGTCTTCGGGGTCGACCACGGCGGCTTCGACGCCGGCGTACAGGAGCCGAGTGAGTCGACCCGGCCGGCCTGGTCGAGCCCGATCAACCAGGCACAAGCTCAGCGCGCTGCGGCCCGAGCCGAACTGAAAGGCGCGGCTGCGCCGAACACGCTCAAGGACGCCGAGGTTTCCGGGACGATCGATTCGCTGGGCAACATGGGGCGCCGCACTGTCCGACGCCCGGCCGGAGAGCCTCAGCCGGCTGTACCGCGACCTCCGCCTGGAGTTGCGCTACGAGCCGGCCGAGCGGGCCGTCGTCGCCACGGTGTCACCCCGTGTGCTTAGTGTGCGTGTCCGAGGGCCGTATCGACCACTACACCCACGCCCTACACCAGCAACGCCGCCTGAATCTCGGGTAGCTGGCAGTGACGGCGTGGCGTGCGGCCGCTGCGACGCGGGCCCGACAGTCCACCATGCGCCGAACTGCGGCAATAACCAATCGATAGAACGGGAGCGTGTGACCTGGCCGCGGGGCAGTCACCGCACTCCTTGGCACCGCATCTGGCGGGGAGCGGACGGCCACGCCGCGACGGCAGTGTCGGTGACACGGCAGGACAACAACGGCATGTGGCGCCTGTGCAGGACGTCGTCGGCGGCAAGCCAGCACGGCCACCGATGCCGCTCCGGGACATGCTCAATTGCCGATGTGCGGATGTTGTACTCGCAACCTTCGCAAGATCAACGGATCTGTACCGGACGCCTGGTCGGTCTGCATTCGGTGGGCGAAAAGGGACCGACGGAGCGACTTTCGAGGAACCTCGCCGACTGGTTTGAGTGACGGCAGCATTTTATTCGTCCCGGGTTGCTGCCGCGGAGTGGGACCCGGACGACCGGCAGCAGGCGCCGCCGCGCCGTGCAGACCGCTGTGGCGCTGGGAGCGTCATCGGCCGCACGGTGGAGCGTGCGGGGGGTGGGAACTGTCGGGGTGGGAGGATGACCGGTCAGCCTGGGTGGGCGACGGGTGAGGGCCGGGAGGAGACCCGGGCAGGTCACGGGTCGGGTGGGAGGTCGGCCGATGGGCGCGGCGATCGAGATCGACGGGCTGGTCAAGCGGTACCGCCGCACGCTGGCGGTGGACGGGGTGTCGCTGTCGGTCGGCGAGGGTGAGGCGTTCGGTTATGTCGGGCCCAACGGGGCGGGGAAGACGACCACGATCCGGTGCTTGCTCGGCCTGATCCGGCCGACCGGCGGCGTCATCCGCGTCCTCGGCCGCGACGTGGCGGGCGACCTGACCGCGGTGCTCGCCGAGGTCGGGCATCTCCCGGGGGAGTTCGGGTTGTGGCCGCAGATGACCGGCGGCGAGTGCCTGGACTACCTGGGTGCCTTGCAGCGGCGCCCGCCGGTGCGCCGGCGGGAGCTGTGCGATCGGTTGGAACTGTCCCAGGCCGACCTGCGCCGCCAGGTCCGGCTGTACTCCCGGGGAATGCGGCAGAAGATCGGCATCGTCCAAGCGTTCCAGCACGAGCCCCGGGTGCTGGTGCTGGACGAGCCGACCGAGGGCCTGGACCCGGTCATGAAGGAGCGGTTCGTCGGGCTGCTGGCCGAGCACCGCCAGGCGGGCGGGAGCACATTCCTGTCCTCCCACATTCTCACCGAGGTGGAGCAGACGACCGAGCGGGTCGCGGTGCTGCGGGCCGGCCGCCTGGTCCGGACCGGGGCCACCGCGGACCTGTCGGGCCAGCGCGTACGGCACTGCACCCTGGTGCTCAAGCAGCCGCTGGCGGACCCGGCGGTGCTGGAGATTGCGGGCGTCTCCGCCCTGGACAATGACGGTCTTGTGCACCGCTTTGAGTTCCGCGGCGACATGGAGCCGCTGATGCGACGGCTCGGTGGCCTGCCGGTGCGGGAGTTCCTGGCCGAGCCGGAGCATCTGGCCGACACCTTCTTCGACATCTACACCGAGGCCGGCCGAAAGCGGCCGCGGTGAGCGCGACGATGCTGCGCCACACGTTGCGGCAGGTGCGCCGGCCGCTGGCCGTGCTCACGCTCGCGGTCGGCGCGTTCTACTACCTGGTGCTGTACGCCTCCACCTCCTTCACCGGCCAGGCGCCGAACATCCCGTTCCTGCAGTCGCCGCCCAAGGCCGTGACGGCGTTTCTCGGCGGCTCGGCCGACTTCTTCCACCCCGCCGGGTGGCTCGCCACCGGCATGATGCACCCGGTCATGCTCGCCCTGCTGACGGCCGCGGCGCTGCTGGTCTCCGCCGGGTCGGTCGCCACCGAGATCGAACGCGGCACCATCGACCTGGTGCTCACCCGGCCCGTCGGCCGGCTGCCGTTCCTGCTCGCCAAGGCGCTCGCCTCGCTCCTCGCGGTGACCGCCGCGCAGGCCGGCGGCCTGGTCGGGGTGCTGGCGGCCAGGCAGAGCATCGGCAGCCTCCGGTCGCTGGCGGCCGGGCCGGTGCTACGCGCGGTATTCGGGTCCTGGCTGCTGTTCGTCGGCATCGCCATGGTCGGCCTACTCGTCTCGGCCTGCTCCAGCCTGCGCGGCCGGGCCATCGGCCTCACCGTCGGCATCGTGGTCGGCTGGTACTTCCTGAACTTCATCGCGCTGCTCATCGACTCTGTCAGCGGCCTGCGCTACGCCTCGCCGTTCCACTACTTCCAACCCACCGACCTGCTCACCGGCACCGCCCCAGCCCGCGACCTGCTGATCCTCACCGCCATCGCGACCGCCGCCCTGGCCGGGGCCGCCATATCCTTCACCCGACGCGACCTCACCCGCTGACGAAGCGAGCATCGGCTTGGTCTTCGGCGTCTTCGCCGGACCCGGCGGCTACCGGATCGCGTGGCTCGACCCCGACCGCATCCAGCCTGCGGTGATGGTCGGCGAGGGCAGGACGCCGAGTGCGCCCAGGTGCATGATCGACTCATCCGACACGACCGGGGCGGGATCCGCCCCGGTCACACGGAATAAGATCTGCGCAGCGCCACCGCCCACATCTTCTGTGGCAAGGTATCAGCAAGGAGCAACGGAGCAACCTCAATGCCATACAGCCGTTTCATGTCATTTCGATACTCCTCACCAGCGCGTGCCAGGACAGCCCGCCGCCACCAAGGCATCTGTGCGTCACGGATGCGCGCTTCGGCCAGCAACTCTCGAAGCGATCGTCCGCCACCTCAACTCGCCGCTGGATGTCTTGCAGTTGTGGGTACACGGCGAGCCGGGGATCGGCCAATGCCCGTTCAAGCAGTGTTCGCACGCGCACCTCATCATCGAACTCGTAGAATCCCCACCCGTAACAGCTAGCGCAAGTGTCTACAAGTCGCTCCCACCGTTCTATGACGTCCCAGGGGAAATTCTTTGTGGGCCTTCCATTCCGGCCGAGGAACTCTTCGGTCTCCCATGCCCGCTGCCGGCAGGACTCAGACCTCCTGAAGTAGCGGCTCGACAGGCCGCTGACCTGCGAAGTTGCGCGTGCAAGAAGATGAATAAGTCGTGCAGTCGAGAATCGCGCTACCGGCAAGTAGGTTGTAGATATTGCGTTCGGAGGTCCGGTTCACGAGAAGATCTGCCGGCCGGGCATATCGTCTGCGGATTTCCTCGACCTGTCGAACTCGAGTCCGAGTCAGTCCCGACTCTGACCTGTCTCGCAACTTCAGGAGGTCTGGGACTGCGAACACCATTACGGCAACAGTCCCGTCTCCTTGACGATGCGCTCCGTCTCGGCAGGGTCAGCATCCGAGACGACCAGGCCCGGCAACAACGTCGGCAACTGAACGGCTTGCACGTTCTGGAACGCCACGTCCACGCGGGTCTCGAACTGATCGCTCTTCGCGCTGCGCAGAAGGAGGCGACCCATGCTGACCGTGTAGATCCACAGCTGGAAACCCGATCACGTCGGTCGATTCGAATGGTCATGCCAGATCAGCCAAACGGGTTATCGACGACAGAGCCGCCGTGCATGAAGGTCGTATCGGAGATGCGAGCGTCACGCCCGGCTGGCCGCGTTCTGCAGCCACGCCAGAACACGTCGGTCTCGATCTCACTATCGCGATGCTGTGCGGCGACCCGGCGACCGCATCAACATCGATCTGGGCGCCGCAGACGGTCGTCGTGCCGGAGGTCGGCACCGAGCCCCGCTTGGCGACGACCCGATGACCGTAGGTCGCGACATTGCGGTCGATGTCGATGTTGGTGTGGAACTTCGGGTCTTCGCTCCCGAACCCCATGATCACGTGCCGTTGGTAGGCAACGTTCTTCGCCCCCCACGTGAAGAACTCCCAGCGCAGGTTGGGATGCCGCTCGATCATGACGTCGCCGAGGAACAGCGCGATGTCGTTGACGACCGAGTACCAATCCGGCAGCAGCTGGCCGGGTCGGCCTGAACGTTGGCGTAGAACCAGTCGTTGAGATCTTGGATCACCGCGTCGCTGGCGCCGAGCTCGACGCCGTCGGCTTCCAGCAGCCGCCGCAGCATGTCGATCCGCGCTGGCTTGGCCGGCATTAGCCGCGTGAAGGCCTGCCGAGCCTCAGCACGCGGCAGCATGTTCAACGGCCCGGTCACGCCAGGGTCGTAGACCTCGTAGCCGTCCCAGTCGATGCTCACGACCCCAGCGTCCACCCGATTCCAGCCTTGTCCAGAGCCGCCTACAGCGGGCCTGTCGGGCCGATCTGGCCGGTAACCCTACTCCGGCCGAACACCCACTGGACACCGTTGACGTCACCGTTCTGAAGCAGAAGTTGATCCTTCGCGATCTGCGACTGGATGCCCGACGTCAGCGACGTACGACCAACCTTCGACTCGATCGCCAAGCCGTCCTGCGTGAGCACGTCAACACGCCGAGCGCCCAGAGCCGTGCTGAACGTCTGCTCCGTCAGCGACCCCGGGTACTGCGCCGCTATCGCATCCCTGGCGGCGTTACCGGCCGCAGCATTCGCAGCGATCCCTCCACTTTCTGCGGCAACACCGGTAGCCGACACGAGTCGTAGCTCCGAGACCGCATCCACCCTAGCGCCTGCATGGGCTGCGGCGTTCTGAACCCCGACGATGAAGATCAAATTCTGGGGTTGACCCCCGACGCGAGTTTGGGCCGCGGCCGAGGGTGCGCCGGATCCGATCAGGGCGACGGCGGCAACCAGGACGGCGAAGAGGCCCGCGGCAAGATCGCGGAGCCGCCACCATCTGATGAGTTCTGGCACGGTCACTCGTAGACGCGCGCGGCAAGAAGCATCTGCGCGATGAGCGCCCAACTCGGCTCTCGGGGGGGCGCTAGACCCTGAGCCTTGAAGTACCCGTCGCTGTCCTCCAACCATGCAGACCACGCCCGAAGGAATCGTTCAAGATCTCGGTTCTCCCAATCCTCGGGGCTCTCTAGCAATGAATCCGCGAAATTGTCGAGGAACGATGCCAGCGCCTGCTTGTCGGTAGCGCTCGCCGCACGCTCATTGAGATCGACCATCAGCCGCCTCTGATCAGGATCGATGTGCCGTCGTTCGTGGTCGTGAACTTCCATCCTTCGTTCGCGATCTCCTGCGGTGTAGCCAGACGGTATGGAACGTCGACCCCAGCTTGCTGGAACGCCGCCAACCGTCGGTTGTCGAGCGTGTAGATGTTGCCGTCGCGCTGGACTACCCGGATCGCTGGAATCGATCCCGGGTCGACCGTTCCGTTCTCGAGATCCGTCGCCAGTTGTTTCACGCTGCCACCATCTCGGAAGGCGCCGCTGATGCTGTTCTGGCTGAATCGGATTGTCGACGGGTTCAGCGTTCCGCTCTCAGCGAGCCCACTCGCGGCGTCTGCGGCGCGGGTGGCGGCGCCTGCAGCTGCGGCGTCGCTCTCGGGGCCCAGGAAGAATCCTACGAAGGCTTGCAGGGTGAGGCCGCCACCGAGGCCGGCCCCGTATTGACTTTTTGGGCCGGTGGGGATGTGATGTGCTTTCAGTTGGCGGGCATACCAGTTGGAGATGGTGTGCCCGGTGGCCATCTGCTTCGCCTCGCAGCTGGGGCAGGCGACGGCGTAGGCTGTCTCGCCCAGGCCGACGAGGCTGCCGAGGAAACCGGCGAAGAAGGACTTCGCGCCTCCGATGAAATGTGGCGGGGGGAGGGTGGGGTTGCAGCCGGTCAGGCGTGACTCGGTGGGTGCGGAGCAGCCTACTTGCGCCGGGGTGGTCTTCGGTTGGGTGGGCTGGGGCGAGGGTGCGCTGCCGCCGCCGCCACCGGGGTCGACGAGCATGTGGCCGTCGTATTCGATGCCGCTGAGTGGGTTGCTGGCGCCGAGGTTGTAGCGGTTTTGGGTGAGTGGGTCGGAGGATAGTTGCAGGTCGGCGAGGGCGCCTTGGAACTGGTCGAGTTGCAGGAATCGTTGGGTGGTGGGGTCGAAGCGGCGGGCGCCCATGTCGT
>WNFU01009462.1_pt1 | contig 10994 bp, 10 predicted proteins | sample 5400121 | NCBI WGS metagenome assembly WNFU01 (sample SAMN13153360, study PRJNA577476) | soil metagenome | isolation source: 100 cm soil or saprolite under grassland replicate 1 | place: USA:California | collected 2016-06-15
AGAGCGCCAGATCGAACTGCAGGGTCACGATCGATGAGCCGCTCGAGCTGATCGACGTCATCTGCTTGAGGCCCGGCAGCTGGCCGAATTGCCGCTCGAGCGGCGCCGTGACGCCCGAGGCCATGACGTCGGGGCTCGCCCCCGGATAGAACGTGACGACCTGGATCGTCGGGTAGTCGACCTGCGGGAGCGCGGCGACGGGCAGCTGGCGATACGCCACGATGCCGGCCAGCACGATCGCCGCCGTCAGGAGCGACGTCGCCACGGGCCGGACGATGAACTGGCGGGAGAGGTTCACGCTCCCGGCCGGGGAGGGCGCGGCGCCGTACTCGGCGTCCCGGCGGCGCCGGGCGTCGCCGGCGCGCCGGCAGGGCCCACCTTGCGCACGGTCGGCTCGACGCGCGCGCCGTCCTGAACCTTCTCCGCGCCGTCCACGACGAGCGCCTCGCTGTCCGCGACGCCGGCGCGGACCGCGATGACCCCGGCTTCGCTCGGCCCCAGCTGCACCCGGCGCATCTGCACGACCTTGTCCGGCTTGACCACGTAGACGTAGGCCCCCTGTGGACCGCGCTGGATCGCCTCCGCGGGCGCCAGGACCGTGTCGTGCAGCACGTCGATGAGCACGCGGGCGTTCACGAACTGGTTCGGGTACAGCGCTCCGTCCGTGTTCCCGAACGACGCCTTCAGACGCACGGTGCCGGTGGTCGGATCGATCTGGTTGTCGATCGCCACAAGAGTTCCCGTCGCGATCTTCGTTCGCCCCTCACGATCGTACGCGTCGACGGGCACCTTGTTGCCCGTGCGGAAGCGCCGCAGGACCGGCTGCAGGCTGTCTTCGGGTACGCTGAACACGAGCGCGATCGGCTCGAGCTGGGCGATGACGACGAGGCCGCCCGTATCGGACGCCTTGACGACATTGCCCGGGTCGACCAGCCGCAGGCCGACGCGACCGGTGATCGGCGCCGTGATTCGGCAGTACGTGAGCTGCAGCTTGATCGCGTCGATCTGCCCCACGTTCATCTTGATGGACGCTTCGGCCTGGTTGACGATCATCTGCTGCGTGTCCAGCTGTTGCCGGGCGATCATTTCCTGCTGGGCCAACCGCTGATAGCGCTCGAGATCGAGGCGCGTGTTCGCGAGGTTGGCCTGGTCGCGCGCGAGCTGCCCTTCCGCCTGCGTGAGCTGCGCCTGGAAGGGGCGGGGATCGATCTCGGCCAGCACATCGCCGGCGTGGACGACCTGGCCCTCCGTGAAGTGCGTCTTCAGGAGCTGGCCGTCGACGCGGCTCTTGACCGTGACGATGTTGAGCGGGGTGACCGAGCCGAGCGCCGTGAGGTAGACGCTCAGATCGCCGGTGCGGGCGGGTGTGACGACCACCGGAACCAGTCGCGTCTGCGGTCCCGCGGCACTGCTCCCGGTGGCCTTGGCCTGCTGCTGCGTCCTGGCCTGACGACCGTTCGCGATCCAGGCGCCGGCGACGACGAGGCACGCAAGGCCCATGATGACCCAGATGCGACTGCGGCCACGACCCTTCCGAGTTTCCGGATCTCCTTCGCTGTCTTCCTGCACGTAGGCCCCCCCGTCGTACCGGCCATCCCCGCCTCGCGAAGTATGTCCACGAGCTTGAAAGAGCGGGCGGTGGTCATGGTCGCGTGACTCGCTCCAGCGAATACCGCTGCGCTCATTCTGTCACGTCGCCAGCATACCGCGGAATCACACGAAGATGCGCGTCGTCGACGGTCTATCCGCGGACCCCGTACACGACGAAGACAGCCGCCGGCCGGACAACCAACGTCACTGACGCCGAGGTCGAAACAGTTCAACTGGGTTGCCGGATGGATCGTCGAGCAAGATCTGCGAGCCACCAGGTCCGGTCACGATCTCATTGCGGAAGGGGACCCCGGCGGCGCGGAGTCGATCGACCTCGGCAGCGAGGTCTTCGACGATGAGGTGGATACGGTTCCATCCGCCGGGAGCGGGCCGGCGGCCATCGGGCATTGGGCGTCCGGCCGAGCTGCTGGGTCCGCTGAGCAGCAACCGCAAGTCGCCGCGGGCGACATCGGCAAAGGCCGGCGCTGTCTTGGAGATGAGCGTGAAGCCAAGGTGGGTCGTGTAGAAGGCGACGGCGGCATCGACGTCGTCGACCATGTAACGGACGTTGACGGTGGTCATCGTTCGCCTTCCTCCGCGCTATGCATCATGTACAAACCGATTCATCCTTCCGACCTCACCGCGACCATCGCGGTGACTGCTTGCGCTGAGGCGGCAGGCTCATCGTCGCCTCGCGCGGAGGTCATTGTATTGGAAAAACTTGACCCTTACACGGTCAGCGGGAGGTGGTTGCGCTTCAGGTGTACGCCCCGCTGCCCGGCTGATCGGCGGGAAGGAGCCCCAGGCCACGCTCGATGTGACCGAAGGGGGGGCTCGTCGTTAGCCCAAACGAGAACAACCGTCGCACGCAAGCGTTTCGGGCGATCGTCTCCACCCCCACCAGACCCCAGCACGAACACCCTGGTCGTGACTCACAAGCCGAACATCCTCGACGTGTTCGGCAAGGACTGGTTCGAGGTCAAGGAAGGAGAGTGTGGGCTCGCTAGTCTTTGGCGGTGGCCATGTCGTCTTGCCGCTCCTGCAGGCAGAGGTCGTACCGCCGGGATGGGTCACCAACGAGGAGTTCGTGGCCGGCTACGGTGCGGCACAGGCGGTCCCCGGGCCATTGTTCACGCGGGCCTACCGCCTGACGCTCGAGGGCTGTTATTCCTGCCACAAGGCGTCTGACAAGCCGTATCTCCGTCCGCGGATCCCGGAACAGCCGGCGTCGCGCATCATCAACTTCGACCCGGCCGCGACGTGGCCGTGATCGAAATTAGTCGCGGCCTATCTCGCTCAGGTACGCTTGAGACATGCACCAGCGCACCTTGACAGTTATTGTGCGCGGGGTCGGCTACATCGGTTCCTCTATCGCTCATCGCTTGTTTCTTGAAGGCTATGCCGTCGTACTTCATGACGTACCGGCGGGGGTTCGAGGCATCGGCGAACGCCCGCGCAGGGTAGCAGATGGTGTGCTGTCGGCGATACGGGACTGGGCAGGCCGGCACCACGGCGTGACGTCATAGGCGTCCCGGCGCGCGACGGCCGGGTAAGCTAGCCGCATGCACGAGACGACGCTGGAACGAACGATCACACTGGCGATTTTCGTCGTGTCGTATATCGGGCTTGGCCTCGGTCGGTTACCAGGATTCCGCGTCGATCGCACGGGCATCGCGATCATCGGCGGGACGCTCATGGTCCTCAGCGGCGTGCTGCCGTGGAACGACGCTGTCCTCGCCGTCGACGCGCACACGCTCGTGCTGCTCTTCGGGATGATGATCGTAGCGGCATACCTCCGTCTCTCGGGGTTCTTCAGCCTCGTCACGCTGTGGACCATCCGGAAGGCGAGCACGCCGCGTGGCCTGCTCGCCGCCGTCATCGCCGCCGCCGGCGTCCTCTCGGCGCTCTTCGTGAACGACGTGGTCTGTCTGGTGCTGGCGCCCATCGTCGTCGGCATGACACGCCGACTGGCGTTACCGCCTATTCCATACCTGGTGGCCCTCGCGACCGCGGCGAACGTCGGTAGCGTGGCCACGCTCACCGGCAATCCCCAGAACATGCTCGTCGGCAGTTTCTCCACGCTGACATATCGGGGATTTCTCGTGCGCGAAGGCCCAATCGCGCTCCTCGGCCTCATGTGCGTCTTCATCGTCGTGTGGTTCGTGTATCGGCGTGACCTTCCCGCGGCGTTGACAGCCTCGGACGTCAAGGATCGGGTGTCAGTGCACTACCCGCTCATGGTGAAGACTGTGGCTGCGGTCGGAGTGATGCTCGTCGCGTTTCTGGCCGGTGTCCCGATCGCACTCGTCGCCATCGGCGGCGCCGCCTACTCACTGTTCACCCGACGCGTGAAGCCGGAGAAGGTCTACCGCGACGTGAATTGGCAACTCCTCGTGCTCTTCGTCGGGTTGTTCGTTCTGACGGGAGCCGTCGAACGAGCCGGGCTCGTTGAGGAGCTCGTCGCCTGGGCAGGCGCGGTGGGACTTCACCGCCCAGCGATCCTCACGGTGGCGACCGCGGTGTTGTCGAACCTCGTCTCCAACGTCCCGGCCGTACTCCTCTTGAAGCCGCTGGTCACATCATTCGGGGAGCCGAACCGTGGATGGCTGATCCTCGCGATGGCATCGACGCTTGCGGGGAATCTCACCATCCTGGGCTCGGTGGCGAACTTGATCGTGGTGGAGGTGGCTCGGGAGGCGCGTGTGGAGATCGGATTCCTCGAGTACTGCCGTGTCGGTGTCCCGCTGACGGTGCTTACCCTCGTCCTCGGTTGGCTGATCCTGATCACCGTTCCGGCGTAACGGCCTGCCGAACTGAAGGCGGGCTCTGGTCACGGTGCGTCGTCGCACCTCGCTTGCCCTGAAGCGGGCAACGCCTCGCCAACCTTGAGTCGCACGTACGCGCCGGGCGCCGTCGTCAGCAGCTGCTCCCATTTTGCTCCCCCATCATCCCGAAACAGGCCGAAATGGGGGCAACGACGACGCACCAGCACCAAACGTGGAGCCCGACCAACGTATAGGACCCCCAACCAACGCCAACCGCTCAAGGAACCTCGGTCGCGGCAGGCTCCAAACCCTACCGCCGCGCGCTCGTCGGCGGCACGATTCCGTTCATCCGCAGATAGACAACGAGCTGGCCGTGGTGGTTGCGGATCTGGTACAGCGGGCCCTGCCAGAAGGTGGCGCGGGTGACCGTGCGGTCGCCGAACGGGAACTTCACGGGCTCGAGGAGCTGGGCGTCGGTCAGCGGCGTGATCATCTCCTGCGCGCTCTGGAACGTCTTCTTCAGTAGGCCGATGACCTCGGGCTTCGCCATCGCGCCGTGATGGGCGGCTTCCGTCTTGGTGCCCTTGGCGGTGTCGATGAAGCGCTGGGTGATGCCGGCGACGTGCACGAGCTGGTCGCCGAAGCTCGAGACCTCGGGCGTCGGCTTGTAGCCGTACTTCTCAGCGGGCATCACCTCCGCGACGTCGAGGATCTCGGTGGCGGCGCGCTGGAAGCTCGCCGCGAGCTCCTTGGCCAGGCTCGGCGCCGGCGTCTGGGCCGAGAGCAACGAAGGCACGGCGGCTGCGACGACGGCGAAGAATACCACGCACACGTAGGTCAGGGTTTTCATGGTCGCCTCCCGGCGAGATTCATCCCACAGCGTTCACTCCTGGTCAAGGTGACCGCGCCCCGCGCGCGTGCGGGGGCCGTCACCGGCACAACCGGCGGTAGAGCGCTTCGTAGCGCGGCACGATGACCTCGGCGGAGAACCGCTCGCGCGCGCGCGCCTGCGCGGCGCGCCCGAGGGCGTGGCGTCGGGGCTCGTCGTGGATCAACGCCTCCAGCGCCTTGGCGAGCGCGGCGACGTCGCCGGCCGGCACGAGCAGGGCGCTCTCGTTGTCCTCCACTACCTCCGGGATACCGCCCACGCGCGTGGAGACGCTCGGGCAGCCGAAGCACATGGCTTCGAGAATGCTGAGGCAGAAGCTTTCGGCGTCGGAGGTGTAGAGACCGACGTCGGCGATTTGAAGATACTCCTCGATGGCGTGGACCTTCTCGCGGACAATCACGCGGTCGGCCAGGCCGAGGCGCCGCACGTCGCCGGCGAACGGCGCGAACGCCTCGCCGGCGAGGATGAGGAGCTTGAAGGCCTCGCGGGGGCGCACGCGCGCGGCGGTCTCCAGCAGGAGGTCGACGCGCTTGCCAGGGCGCAGGTTGGACGAGTGCAACACGACCACTTCGTCGCCGAGGCCGAGCTCGCGGCGGACGACCTCGGGCGTGCGGGTGGGTGGGCGCGGGGCGAAGAAGTTGTGGATGACCTCGATCGTGCCGTCGAAGTCGAGCACGCGCTGGGTTTCGCGCTTGAGCGACTCGGACACGGCGGTGACCGCGTCCGATGACGTCAGCGCGTGCTTGATGGCGGGCGCGTAGCCGGCGTCGTGGCCGAGCAACGTCGTGTCCGTGCCGTGCAGTGTCGTGACGACGCGGGGCTGCTGGCCGGGCGGGAGCATCGCGCGCGCGAGGATCGCGGCGGTGGCGTGAGGCACGGCGTAGTGGACGTGGAGCACGTCGAGGCGGTGGTCGTGGCTCACCTCGGCCATGCGCACGGAGAGCGGCAGGGTGTAGTCGGGGAACCGGAACAGCTCGTACTCGTTGATCGCGACGGGATGGAAGTGCAGGCGCGGTGCGTCCGAGGGCAGGCGGAACGGACGCTCGTAGGCGATGAAGTGCACGTCGTGCCCGCGCGCCGCCAGGTCCTCGCCGAGCGCGGTCGCCAGCACGCCGCTGCCGCCGACCGACGGGTAGCAGGTGATGCCGACGCGCAGCGTGTCCGCAGCCACTCAGAGACCGTGCGCGCCGGCGGGCAGCATGTCAGCCCGCCAGCTCCGTGAATGCTTCATCCCATCGCTCGATGTCCTCCCGTCGCACATACGCGATCTCCGGGGCGTCCTCCGGCCGAAGATACGCCTGCTCGCCCGCGCCCGTCACGTAGTGCGTGCAGTGGATCACCGACTGCATCCACCGGAGCCGCGTGTCCCGCGTCGGGCTGATCTGCGCCTTTCCGAAGCCGGAGGCCGCCGCCGGCAGCGAGAGGAACGAATCGCCGCCCTCGTGCAGGTAGAGCCCGCCGTCGCGCGCGCGTGCGCGCACGATCTCGCCCTCGTACGGCACATCCACGAAAAAGTCGTCCACGTCGCACGCGCGGCGCCGCACCTCCGGATCGCCCGAGCGCACGACGTCCACGCCATCGAGCAGGCCCATCCCGCGGTACATCTCGAGACAGAAGTCGGCCACCGTCTCCGCCGACGTCTTGCGGAACAGGTCGATGACGGGATGGTCCACGTAGTTCGTGAGCCGCCCCAGCGTCCTGGCGTGCCAGTCGGCGGCGATGCGCTTGGCGTAGAGCGGGGAGAACTTGCGCTGGAGTTTGCTGACGACGGCGAAGTTCAGGTACGCGGGCCGGCCCGTCGCGCGATGGCGCAGGATCGTGCGTGTTTCGCGTGGATCGTGGTCGCTGTCGTGGCAGAAGTACACGACGCGCCCGCCGATCTCCCCTTGCAGGCGTCGCGCGGTCCGGATCTTGGCCACGAGGAACCGCCGCGGGAAGAAGCCGCAGGGCTGTTGGCCGAACGCGATGACCGGCGCCGCGCTCATTCGTCCACGTGGGGGGCCCCGACATGGCCCCCCACGCCCCCCAGCGCTCGGGGCGCTCCGGGAAACCCGGGGCGCCCCTCGACCCTGAGCGCGCTCATCCGGCGCGGCCCTCGTCGGCGCGAGTACGCGGCGGCAGGACCGCCTGCAGCGCCACGCTGAAGACGACGCACGCGGCGCAGCCGATGAGGTTGTACCAGAGGTAGCCGATGTTGAGCGAGAAGTACATCACGATCACGAGGGCCTGCGCGGTCACGGCCGCGAAGAACACCGCGCTGCCGCCCACGCGGCGCAGGAAGAACGCCACCAGGAAGAGGCCGAGCAGGACGCCGTAGAAGATCGAGCCGAGGATGTTGATGGCCTCGATGAGGTTCTCCGCGAACCCGGCGAAGAGCGCGAACGCCACCGCGAAGACGCCCCACAGGGCCGTGAAGCGTCGCGCCACGCGCATGTTGCGCGCCTCGTCGTCGGCGGCGAGCGGGCGGACATGGCGCCAGAAGTCGATCGTCGTCGTGGTGCCGAGCGCGGCGAGCTCGGAGGCCTTCGATGACAGCGCGGCCGCGAACATCACCGCCACCAGCAGGCCCACCGCCCCGTGCGGCAGCTGCGTCAAGATGAACGTGATGAACACGTAGTCGGAGTCCTTGGTCTTGGCGCGCGGGTCGGCGGCCACCAGGGCGGCCTTGGCCTCGGCGCGGATCGCGTGGGTACGATGGCTGGCCGAGACCATGGCCGCCCGCGCGCTCGCTTCCCGCGCGGCGTCGTCCGACGCGCGGGCCTGGAGCCACGCGCGAATCGCGGACTGGCTCTGGGCGGCGGCGCTGGCGTGCTCGGCCTCGATGGCGCGGAGGCGGCCGTCGTGCGCGTGGCGGCGCCACTCCGCCTGGTTGAAGAACACCGGGTGCGGCGCGAACTGGTAGAAGACGAACAGGAGCGCGCCGAGTAACAGGATGACGAACTGCATCGGGATCTTCAGCACGGCGTTGAACATCAGCCCCAGGCGACCCTCGCGCAGAGCGGCGCCGCCGATGTAGCGCTGCACCTGCGACTGATCGGTGCCGAAGTACGAGAGCGAGAGGAACAACCCGCCGAACACGCCGGTCCACACCGTGTAGCGGCGGCTCGGATCGAGCGAGAAGTCCACCGCCTGCAGCTTGCCCAGCGCGCCGGCCACGGACGCGGCGCCGACGAACCCGAGGCCGTCGGGCAGCCGGAGCAGCAGCACGACCATGGCCGTCACCATGCCGGCCGAGATCACCGCCATCTGCCACTTGTGGGTCAGGGCCACGGCCTCGCTGCCGCCGGTGACCGTGTAGACGATCACGATCAGCCCGGTGAACACGATGACGAGGTCGAGCGGCCAGCCGAGCACCGTGGAGATGATGATCGCGGGCGCGTAGATCGTCACGCCGGTGGCGAGGCCGCGCTGCAGCAGGAAGAGGCCGGCGCCGAGCAGCCGCGTCTTCTGGTCGAACCGCTGGCCGAGAAACTCGTAGGCCGTGTAGACGTTGAGCCGCCGGTACATGGGCAGGAACACGGCGCACACGATGATGAGCGCCAGCGGCAGGCCGAAGTAGTTCTGGACGAAGCCGATGCCGCTCTCGAAGCCCTGGCCCGGGATTGAGAGGAACGTGATCGCGCTTGCCTGCGTGGCCATCACGCTGACGCCGATCGTGCCCCAGCCGGTGGACGTGTTGCCGCGCAGGTACGTGCTGAGGCTCCGCACGTGGCGCGTGCGCCAGGCGCCGTACGCGGCGATGCCCACGATGGTGCCGAGCAGCACGACCCAGTCGGCAACGTTCACGAGAAGATCTCCGTGAACACGGTCAATAGGATGACCACGAGCACGAACCACCCGAAGACGAACAGGTAGACGCCGCGCCAGGTGCCGAACCCGGGGACGCCGGGCGGCTCGGACTCGGAGCGCTCGTCGGGGCGCGGCGCGGGCGTCACTTGCCCAGCGAGACGAGATTCGCGAACAGCCGATACGCGCCGGGGACTGCTTCGGGGAGCTGGCGGAACCACGCCAGGCTGGTGTAGACGAAGTATCCTTTGCCGTGCCGCGCCGCGAGCAGGCCGCCCTTGAGCGGCGTCTCGCCGGCGTCGCCGGACGCGAGGATCGCGGTGAAGCGCTCGTCCCACTGAGCGGGGAAGTAGAGGCCGCGCTCCTGCACCCAGCCCTCGAAGTCCGCCGCGGTGATGCGATTCGGCGTGGTCAGCACGGGATGCTCGGGCGCCAGAATCGTCACCGGCGCGTGCTCATCCGTCACGCGATCGCGCGAGAGGCGCAGGTGGAACGGCGCGAGCCAGCCCTCGCGCAGGCCGTCCAGCGTGTTGTACTGCGCGACGACCGTGCCGCCCGCTTCGACGTAGGCGAACAGCGCGGGCAGGCGCTCGGCGAGATCCGTCCTCACGTTGAAGGCGCGGATGCCGATGACCACCGCGTCGAGGCCGCGCAGCCGTTCCGGCGTGAGGTCGGCGCCGGTCAGCGACGTGACCTCGTATCCCATCTGCTCCAGGGCGGCGGCCACGTCGTCGCCGGCGCCCGGCAGGTAGCCGACGTGGCGGCCGCGAGTCGCCAGCTCGAGCGACACCGCCTTGGCGCGCGCCGGGGGCTGCAGGAGCTGGAGCGGCAGGTGATCGTAGCGAACCTCGACGCGCTGCTGGTTGAAGCGCCGGCCGTTGATCTCCACGCTCGCGCCCAGCGGCGCGGTCGCGAGCTGCGCCGGCGCGGTCACGGTGAAGGTGAAGCGCGCGTGCTCGCCCGGGGCGGCGAGTCGAAATGGCTGCGAGGCGGGTGTCACGGTCCAGCCGGCCCGCGCGTCGAGCTGCACGGTGCCGGCGGCGCGCGCGCGGGCGGCGGTCAGCTCCACCGTCACCGGACGCGCGGCGCCGGGCGCGAAGAGCGACACGTCCGCGATGAACCGCAACGAGACCGGCGCGATGACCTCCAGCCGCCGGCGCAGCTCGGGCCTGGCGGGATCCGCGGCCGGCATCGGCTCGCCGGCGACCACCAGCGTCTGCCCGCCGACGTCGAAGACGTACTCGAGCGGGAAGGTGGGCGGGTTCTCGGCGCGGCCGATGAGCGACGGATCGTCCACGTCGAACAGCCCAGCCGTGCCCTCCGTGCGCAGCCAGTACGGCTGGCTCGGCGGCGTGGTCGCGGGCAGGACCTGGGAGGCCTCGCGGACGACCGGCTGGTTCGGGCGCAGCTCGACGGCCTTGTTGATCGCGCGGTGAGCGCTCGGGTACCGCACCGCCGTCCAGCGCACGGGGATGCGCGAGCGCACGACGGCCGTGTGGCGCAGCTTCAAGGTCTCGCCGGGCACGACCTCGGCGCGATCCACCACGGTGTCGACCTCGAGGCCGAGGCACGCCTGGATGATCCGATCGAGCTGCTCGCGCTTGTCGCTCACGATGGAATCCGCGGGGAGCGCGGCGAGCCGGCGACGGATCGCGAGCAGCGCGGGCACGCGAGCGGCCGCGTCCTGCGCGTTGAACCTCGCGATCGCCTCGTCGATCGACCGCGCGATCTCGGCGCCGCCCGGCACGCGGTTCCACGTCGTGTCCACGTCCTCGAGGAGATCCTTCGTCGCCGCATCGCCGGCGAGCAGCACGAACGGCTCGATCCGCGAGCCCTCGTTCACGGGCGGGCCGCCGATGCCGAAGCCCTGCGTCTTGTGCATGCCCCGGCTGCGGGCGGCGATCGACGCGAACGACTCGCCCGACACCGGATCCCGGCCGCCGACCTCGACCTTCACCACGCCC
>WNFU01013906.1_pt1 | contig 10993 bp, 8 predicted proteins | sample 5400121 | NCBI WGS metagenome assembly WNFU01 (sample SAMN13153360, study PRJNA577476) | soil metagenome | isolation source: 100 cm soil or saprolite under grassland replicate 1 | place: USA:California | collected 2016-06-15
CGCGGTGGAGCGGGCGAGCAGCACCAGCCAGCCAGCGAGCCGGATGAAGATCAGATAGACCTGGTCACGGGCGAGGAGTACGCATACCCGACATTCGACCCGTACGACGGCCCACCGGCCGCCGCGCGGGTCCGCGTGGTCTCCATGGACGGCGGCGGCAAGGCGACCGTCGCTGTCCTCGATCCGGGTCCGACGGCACGCGGTGCGCTGGAGAAGGCTGGACGGCTCAGACGAGGCGAGAAGAAGCAGGTCGCCACCCGCGAGATCGCCTGCCGGTGGGCTGACTGGGCCGAGCGTGTCGCAGCCTCGGTAGCTGAGAAGGAGACCCGCGCGGCCGAGCGGCGCCAGTGGCACGACGACAACGACCGTCGGCGGGCGGACCGCACCCGCGTCGACCCCGGCCGGCCGCTCCCGGACACCTACGACCCCGACGCCGACCTGTGGTACGGCGACGATGAGGAGGAACGGGCGGAGCTGGCGAAGGCATACCTCGAGGGCCGCAGCTTCGGCGCACGGGTGACGCCGGACAGTGTCGCCGCGCTGCTGAGAGACCTTCCCCTGTTCGTTGCGCGTGACATCGTGGCGGCGACCCGGTTTGAGGATTCGCCTGCCGCCGGCACCGTCGCCGCGGTGTTCGCGCGCGCCGCGGGCCTCTTCAAACGGGTGCGGCTGGACGCGCGCGGCGACCGAACGCCGTGGCTCATCCTCCAGGGCCGCGATGCCGCGTACATCGCAGCGGCTTGTGAGCAGGTGGCCGCCAGCGACGGCCAGGTGGTCCTCCCGTTCGTTCCTCTGCTGCCCGGCTGGCTCGACCGGGACGTCCGCGCAATGGGGCGCGCATTCGGGTGGCTACGGGTCGCGGTCGGCGACACCAGTGGGACTCGCATCCATGACCCCGGATGCCGCGCGATCACGGCCCAGTCGCTCAAGGACAGCGGCCACGTGCGAACTGCTTGAGGGACTCCCCCAGTTCGACCGGCTCCTGTGCGGACTGCCCGGTGTGCGGTAACCAGACCAGCCGACAGAACCAGCGATGGGCTCCATCCACGTGCGGTAGCGGTGGCCGGGCGCCAAGTGCTCCTGGCAGTGGAGCGCGCCGGAGCAGGAAGCCGCCGGGTACGCGGCTGCGTCCGACGGGACGCCCGCGTATGTGTGGGACTCGTGCAGGAGCTCGTCCGCTTCGACCTTGTCGAAGCAGCGCTCGCTGGAGGGCGCGTGCGCGCCCGTGACAGAACTCGCCGCCGCGCCAAGCAGAACACCGATCCTGTGACTGGTGGCGCGCCCGTCAGTCGTCGATTCGGATGAAACCGAGCCCGGCCCGCTCGATGCAGAACTCCACCGTCTCCGTCGACAGCTTGTCCGGCGCGGACAGCAGCAGGTGCCGGAGCCGCACCTGGTCAGCCAACTGCGCCGGCAGCTGCGGCCGCCCGTACCGCGCCCAGAACTCGTCGGCGGGGTTGGCCAGCCGAGCTAGGAGCGCATCGACGATCAGCGGCCACCGCGGCGAGCCCCACCAGTCCGCGCACGACATCCGGCCCCGCGCGGCGAGCCACATGAGCACGACAGCAACACCATGCAGTTCGGCCTGCTCGAGCAGCGCGCCGAGCTGCGTTGCGGCATGGTCGTACAGCTCGGCGACCTGGTCGCCGCCGAGCTCACCGAGCGTTACCCCGTGCGGCAGTGTCCGCTCCGCTGAGAACGCGCCCTCGAGCGCGTCAGCGAACGCGCCGGCGAGCATGTCGATGTCCTCGTCGGTGAAGTCGGCGCGGCACATCAGCTCCGCATCGGCGATCTGGTCGGCGAACGCCGCCCACAGCGCCTGTGCGAACAGCCGCGTGGTGGCGACGTTGCCGCGCATCATGTCGCCGTCGTGGATCCGGGACTCGGGTCCGGCGTGCCAGTCCTCGAGCACCGTGTTGCGCCAGCACAAGTGCGTCAGCCCGAGGGGCGCGTACCGCAGCAGTGTCACGATGTCGTCCGGGTGGACACCCGCGCCGTGCAGCACCTGATCGAGCGTCGCCGCGTCGAAAGTGGAGGCGAACAAGTCGTTCAGCCGGCCGATGTCGTCGTCGTCCTCGACGCGGTCGATGTCGTCGCGCTGCTCATCCGGCATCGGGCACGTCCGGCAGGTAGCGGTACACGACCGTCCAGGTGTCGGTGAACCTCGTGATGTCTTCGGTGTGCAGGTTGATGTATCCGCTGCGGTTGCGCAGTAGCCGCAGCAGCTCCTGCTGCGGCCAGGCGAGCTCCTCGACGAACGTCGAGAAGCTGCGGCCCGACTGGTGCGCGTAGGCGAGCATGGTGTCGGGGTCGTCGAACTCCGGCCGCCGCGTCGTGAACTTCACCGCCAGGTCCAGGTCACCGAGCTCGGTCACGTCGGTGTGCACGTACGACCCGAACACGACGATCTCCGTGATCACGTACGGCTTGCCGTCGTCGGCGTTGTATGCCTCAGCTCGATCGATAACGCCGGCGAGCAGCTTCTCCGCGCGGGCGCGCGGTATCGGCTTGAGGAACGACGCCATCGTCAGCGCACCGCCGGCCAGGGTCGTGTTCCACTCCTCATCGCCGCTGCTCCACTGCGCGTCGCGCAGCTCAAGGAAGCCGGCGTCGGCGAGCTGACGCAGCATGGACACGGCGACCTCCACCGGCAGCCGGACGCGGTCGGCCACCCGCTCGGTCGAACGCCAAGAGTCGTGGCATGCGCGCACAATCTCCCTCGCCACCTGTGGGTCCACTCCGGCGACTGGCACCCCCCGCTGCAACCGCATGTGACCAGTATTCCGCGAACCACCGACCGGCGTGGAACGAGTACACCAATCGCCGAGGTGGGTGGTCATGGTCAACTGACGAGTGCCACGGTCGCTTCGACGACCAGACTGCGGCCCTGACCTGCGCAGACGGGTGTTTCCCCTGATCCCATGGCAGCTCGCAAGCGTCGGCCGCGCGGCTACATCGAGGAGCTTCCGTCGGGCAACTTCCGTGCTGTCGTGTCCGCTGGCGTGGATCCGCTGACCCGCAAGCCGCGCTACCTGCGCGAGACCGTGGCGACCTACCGCGCTGCTGAAAGTGCGCTGGCCAAGCTCCGGGACAAGGTGGACGAGGACAGCCAGCCGAAGGCAGCCGTGACCGTTGGCCGGGCGATCGAGCAGTGGCTGGAGGTCGCCGATCTGGAGGCCACGACCCGGGAGCGGTACGAGGACCTGGTGCGGATCTACATCGGACCGGCGTTCGGCGAGGTGGCCGCGTCGAAGGTTGACGTCGAGCTGCTGGAGCGGTTCTACGCGCGGCTGCAGCGCTGCCGGGAGATGTGCAGCGGCCGGCCCCGTGCCGGGCACACCTGCCGGCCGCTGGCGAGTAGCACGGTGCGGAAGATTCACTTCATCATCAGCGGCGCGCTTGCCCGGGCAGTGCGGTGGCGGTATCTCCCGGTGAACAGGGCCGCCCTGGCGGTCGCACCGGCGCCAGCCAAGTCGAAGCCCGACCCACCCAGCGCCGCTGAGGCAGCGGCCATTCTGGGGGCCGCGTGGGCCGATCCAGACTGGGGCCTGCTGCTCTGGCTGACCATGGTCACCGGCCTACGGCGCGGCGAGCTGAGCGCATTGCGCTGGCAGCACGTCGATTTCGACCGGTCCTGCCTGCTCGTCGAACGCGCGAACGCGCAGCCGAGGTCCGGCGTCGCTGAGAAGGAAACCAAGACCGGCCAGCAGCGCCGGATCGCGCTCGACCCGCAGACGATGGAGCTACTCGCCGCCCAGCGCGACCGCGTGGTCGCCCAATGCGCGGCGCTCGGAGTCCCGCTGATGTCCGACTCCTGGCTGTTCTCCCCCGCCCCGGACTGCTCGATCCCCTACCCGCCGCGCTCCTTGAGCCAGCGGTACCGCCGCCTGGCGACCAAACTCAACCTGCGCAGCACCCGCCTGCACTCGCTCCGCCACTATTCAGCCACGGAGCTGATCGCCGCCGGCGTGGACATCCGAACCGTCGCCGGCCGGCTCGGCCACGGCGGCGGCGGCTCCACTACGCTCCGCGTCTACGCCGCCTGGGTGGACGAGGCCGGCCGCCGCGCCGCCGACACCATGGCCGGCATCATGCCCCAGCCGGTCGCAACACCCCGCCCGCCCCGCGGCCCCTACGAAGTCATCGCCGAGCACCTCCGCGCCCAGATCCGAAACGGCGAACTCAAGCCGGGCGACCCACTACCCACCATCGTCGAACTCGCCTCTACGCACTCTGTCGCCGCCGGTACTGCCCACCGCGCCGTCGCCCTGTTGGCCGGCGAAGGATTGATCTCGGTCGGCCGCGGAAGACGCGCCATCGTCAAGTAAGGGGGCAGATGTTGCACAGCCCCCGTGTGGGCTCGGCAACCTCGACAACAGGGACGAATGGGCCGCCAACCTGGCACCCGACGTCCCGACGCTGCCGGCTGATCAGCTCCATCCCTGGATCTGGGGCGCCGCTCACACCCTCTGGACGAGCAAGCACTACCGCGAGGCCGTCGAGGCAGCAGCAAAGGCCATCAACGCCTACACCCAAACCAAGGTCAACCGACGCGACGTGTTCGACACCGACCTGATGAACCAGGTCTTCACCGACAGGCCCAAACCCGGCCAGGCATACCTGCGACTGCCCGGCGACCCCACCGACCTGACGATCAAAGACCGCAACCGAGCACTGCGGCCCTTCGCCGAGGGCTGCTTCGCCGGGATCCGCAACCCAGCCGCACACCAACACGGACCCGACTGGCCAGAACAACGCGCACTCGAGTACCTCGCCGCCCTCAGCGTCCTCGCACGCTGGATCGACGACTGCGACCTCAAACAAGACCCCTGACCATCCGTGCCCGACACGTGTCGCACACCCGAACCAACCCGCCAGCAGCGCGCTGACCAGCGGAAACACCCAACAAGAGCCCGACGGCCGACCCGGGAGCCAGACAGAAAGGTCCGACATCGAGTTGACGAAGATCATCCGAGGGGCACGCCACTGCCGTGGCACGTTCAAAGACGCCCGGTGCACGGCCAGCCCGAACCCGGGCCCGGAGGTCCGCGGGTCGCCGTCACGCTGATACTTCGTCGAGCCCATCGCCTTCAGCCGGACGGCCAGGTCCAACGCGTAGCAGTGGTCACACCCGGCCGAGACCCGGTCGCAGCCGGTCGTCGGGTTCCACGTGGCGTGCGTCCACTCAATCGGTGACCGATCCGCCATAACCTTCATCCTCCCCAGCGTTCCCACATAGGCAACGATCATGGCCGGACACACGAGCAACAGGCATCCGAACAGGTGATACCGCCTTGCCCGTTGCCGGCCGCGTGCTCAGCGCTCGGCAGCGCTGTAGGCGCGGTGGATGAGCGCCGGGATCCGGGCCGCGGCGGCGCGGCTCAGACAGTCGGCAGTGCCAGGGCTGCCATCGAGCAGGAACCCCAGGACCAGGTCCGCGCCGAGCTCCACCATCGCGGCGTTGCGGGCCATGCCGGCCCGCCGATCCACCCGCCCGTCCGGGCCACGACGGCGCTCTTCGGCGACGCCAAGGAGTCGCTGGCCAAGCTCGTCGCCGCGATCAAGGCGCTCTGAACCGCTCCAGACCGCGGGTGCGGGCCCCGTAAACCGGTCGTGTTCCAGGGCCGCAACCGTTACATCAGAACCGTCGCATCAGAGCTGGGCTGCTGCGGGGGCGGCGTCACCCGTCATCGCGGTCCAGTTGGATGCTCCACACGCTGCGGCCGTAGGTGGCCGCGTAGAGGGTGTTCGTCGCGGCTTGGTATTCCAGGTCGTTGACCGGCGCGCGTGGAAGTCCCCGGCCGAGCCGAAGCCACCGCACCGACGGGTTCTGGCTGCCGGCCTTGGCCACATTGGCGGTGAAGACGCCGAGGTCGCTGGCCACGAAGACCCGGTTCGGGTTGAGCGGGTCGATGATGACGTCCTGCGTGGGGGCGAACGGCAGGTCGCCGCTGATGTCGGTCCAGTGCGTACCTCCGTCGATGGTCCGCAGCACATGCGCGTTGTTATCCGCATTGCGCAGCCCCGAGTAGGTCACGTAGGCCACGTTCGCGTTGGTCGGGTCGATGGCCACCCTGGTGACCCACCGGCTGGGCAAAGCGGGATCGGTGAGGCGGGTCCAGGTCGCGCCGCCGTTGCGGGTCGACCAGAGCCAACCGTCATCGGTGCCGGCGTAGATGACGTTCGGGTTGGTTTTCGCTGCCGCGACCGTGGTGATGGTGCCGAACGGATAGGCCGGATCGGTGCCGGAGGCCGGGTTGCTAAGGCTCGGGCTGATCACGCTGAACGTCACCGCCAGGTCGACGGAACGGTTGAGCAGGTTTCCGCCGTAGTAGACGGTCGAAGGTGTCGTCGGGTCGAGCACCACCGGGGTCTGCCAGTTGCGGCGGTCGGAAGTCGTCGCGTTGGTGAAACGGGTGCTGTTGTTGCCGGCGTTCACCGACCGCGCGCACACGCCGAACTGCGAACAGGCGTAGACGTTGTTCTGGTTGCTGGGATCGATGACGGTGTAGAGGCCGTCACCACAACCACCGTATGACCCCCAGGCGCCGGTGACCGCGCCGGCGGAGTCCCAGGAGCGCAGGCACCCGTTGTCCTGGGTACCGCCCACCACCCGGGCCGGGTCCTGCTCGCTGACGTCCACCGTGTAGAACTGGCTCCACGGCTCGTTCAGCGCCTCAGTCCAGGTGCCGCTGGCACCGTTGCCGACCGACCAGTAGAACCCACCGTCGTTGCCCTCGTAGGCGCGGCCGGGCGCCGTCGGGTCCCAGGCCATCGCGTGATGGTCGGCGTGCAGGTTGTTCACGTTGGCCCAGGTCGCTCCCCCGTTCGCGGAGGACCGCAGGCTGACGCCGGCGACGAACAAACGGTCCGGGTTCACCGGGTCGACCCAGATCTTCGACGTCCAGACGGTGTCGCCGCCCGCGTTCGCCGGGCTCATGGTCTGGAAGGTCGCCCCACCGTCGTCGGACCGGTAGAAGCCGCGGAACCCGCGCTGGGTCGGGCCCGCTCCCGATTCGGCCTGCGACCAGTTCCCGGTAGTCACATAGACGCGGTTGGGGTTGCTGGGCGCGAACGCAACGCCCATGCGTGCCTGGGCCGTCGTGGTCGTGCTGGTGCTCGACGCGAACCCGATGGTGTCGCCCGGGGTGAAGGAGGTGATCCGGTCGTTCTCCAGGCGGGTCCAGCTGGCTCCGCCGTCCGTGGTCAGGTACAGGCCGGTTCCCGGCCCGGCATAGCAGCGGCACAGCCATTCGCGATGGTGGTCCCACATGGGGACGATGAGCTTGTCCGGGTTGGACGGATCCATCGCGATATCGGTCGCGCCGGTGAAGCCGTTGAGACCTTCGAGGATCCGGGTCCAGGTGGTGCCATAGTCGGTCGACTTGTACAAACCGCGGATACCGCCCTCAGCGAACAGCGACCCACCCGAGGCGACGTAGACGACGCCGGGGTTCTGCGGGTTGAACCTGATCGCGCCGATGGTGCTCGAGCCTTCCAGCCCGACGCGTGTCCAGGTGGCTCCCTGGTCGCTCGACCTGTAGAGGCCGTCGCCGCCGTAGCTCAGGCTGCCGCCGCCAGGGTTGACCTCCCCGGTGCCGACCCAGACGTCACCGTTCGGCGCGACCGTGACCGCGCCCAGGGACTGGGGGAACGTGTCCGGCCACGCCTTGGTCATGGTCAGACCGCCGTCGGTGCTCTTCCACAGGCCGGCGGTAGCAACCGCCACGTAGACCTGACCGGGATGGGTGGCGTCGGGCGCGATGTCGGTCACCCGACCGCCCACGTTCGACGGGCCCACGAAGGCCCAGTCGGGATTGACCAGGCCGCGTAACTCCTCGGGGATCGCGGCGGCCTGCTGGTTGGCGAGGTCGATGTCGCCGGGGGTGATCACGTCGCCGGGGATCTGCCGCGCGTCGAGGTACCCGTCGCGGAGTTCGGCACCCTCCTCCTCGGCGTCCTCGCAGTTGGTCCCGAAGTCCGGGTCGGAGGCATCACACGCCGGGATGCCGTCCGGTCCCTCCGTCGCCAGTGCCGGCACCAGTCCCTGCAACCAGATCACCAGCACGAATAGCACAACGAACGCCAGCAGTCGTTTCATACCCATCCTCCGTGCCGCAGGCCTGACCAGCACGAATACAGCGGATGGGGCGGCGGATCGGCCGGAAAGACCATGCATCGTCGGGCCAGGCCAGCCTAGTACGGATGCCCGCCGGCGCTCAGCCTTCCGGCACGTTCCTCCTCCGGCGGCGTCCGCCACGGCACCACTCAAGACAGCGCCGACGTGGACTGCAGGAACACCAGATGGAAACAGCCCGCGACCAACTCACCACCGCCGGCGGCGTTTGCCCCGAGGACCCAGCCCACCCGCTCGGCGCCATCGGCCACGCCGTCCTGGCCACCCTGCTGCGCGCCCGCCGTCCCCGCTACAGCACATGCAAGGTCAAACCCCCACCGCCCGCTACCTCCACCGCGACGACAACCGCCCACAGGCGCCCACCACCATCACCGCCATCGACATCACCCTGCAACACCCCACCCCTCGACACCCGACAACGCCGCGGCCGCAGCCACAGCGCACTCAGCCGGCCCGCCTCGCCGACCCACCGGCAGCGCAGTACCGCGATCATGAGCAGCGACCGGCACCGCGACCGCAGCGGCGCCGAACCTGCCCGGCAACTCCAGATCAAGCGCCGCACCTGCTGACCCAGCTAGCCGAATAGGCCCGCCTCGGCCCGAATCACCCGCACCGGCCCCGGCACGCACGCGCTCAACACACCGCCTGCGCTCCGCGCGCACGGCGGCATGAGCGGATGCGTTCGCTGTCGGATGCTGAGCGCGAAGGCGATCCCAGATCAACTCAGGTCAACCGGGTCTTGTCCTTGGTGTGTCTGACATCATTCTGGTGTGAAGCGGCGGTAGTATTCGGCGGCGATTGCGTCGCCAGCGGACTGCGCTAGTTGGCCCACGACGGGGTGGATGACGATTCCGGCGACCAGGCCGGCGAGTCTAGGCAGGTTCTTTCCGAACCAGTTTCGGACGTGTTCCATTGTGGATAGATCCGGTTCCGTTGCGGTGACGGCCTCCTCCAGTTCGTCTAATTTGTCTTTCGCTTTGGCTGTGGTGGCGGCGTCGAGTTGTTCGGCGTTCAGTCGGCCTCTGATCTCCTCTACGGCTGCGTGCAGCGTGGCCAGGTCGGCCTCGGTGGTTGGGCCGTGTTGGGCTGTTTGCTGCCAGGTGACGCTGTTGCGGTGGCCGGCCACGAACTGGCCGGTGTTGGTACCGGAGAAGGTGACGTGTACGTGCCCGGTGGTGTTCTCGCTGTTCATGGTGTTCCTGTCATCCGGTCGCTGGCGCGAGGAGTCTTATCCGGTATTCATGTTGGGTGGTATCGGCGAGCACTACAAGGTCCGCGGTGTACCAACGCGGATCAGACGGCCGGAACAGGATCCACAGTGTGCAAGTCTCGGCCAGCTCGCGGTTGGCGCAGTCGCTGGCGTCAACCTCGAACGCGTCCGCGTCCACTCCTGTCACACTGATCCGCAGTAGCCGGATCGGTTTCTTGGTCGCGTTGGCTACCTCGATCGGATTTGAGGCGTACACGGTACCTACCGTCGTCGGCGGAAACCGCAGCGTCATCTTCGGGAAGGGCGTCCGCCCGCCGACCAAAATCGGCGGCAACGGCCCTTGCCCACTGCCTGGCGTCGGCGATGGCGTTGGCGGGTCTGTCGGCCCGTCGGTGCCGTGCGTTGGCTCCGCGCCCTGCACCGCCTGCGATACCGGGTGGGCTGTGGTGGTGACTACCGTGCCGGTGACCACGGTCGCCAAGCCGGCGAGGGCGGTGGTCAACAGTTTTACCCGTAGCCGGCGCCTGGTGGTGATTGACCGCTGGCCGCGGCCGGTCGATCGCCGGATCGCGTACTCGAGTGTCTCAGTGCTGATCCGCGCGCCCACCGCGTCGCCGGCCGCCTCACGAAGCCGCCGCGCCTCGGCCAGTCGGGGCGCAGCCGCCGCTGTGTCACCGCGGCACAGGTCCGCGACGCCTCGCTCGTGCAGCAAGTACGCCCAGTCGGGTCCTTTCGGCATGCGATGTGCGGCTCGGATACCGATGTCCAGGGTGTCAACCCAGCCGTCAATACGCAGCGATGCGGCAAGCAACGGTGCGGTGGCGCGGACCGCTGCGACGGTCGCTGCGTCATGGCCGACGCGTAACCCCGCGTTCAGCGCGGCCGACAACGCCTCGTACTCCGCGGCCACCATTCTTGGGGTTGCGGCGGCCGCGGCCACCCACCCGGTCAGCTCACCGAGCCAGGCCGCCACCCAACCGGAAGCATCCACCACCGGCTCGACAACGGTGCGAGCGGGAGCCCGAATCCGCACCCGCCCGTCCAGGCGATCCACCATCCCCGCCCGAGCCAACTCCTCGACCACCGTCGCTGACTCGGCCAAACCGGCGACGGAGGCAAGCCTGGCCTGGTCCACCGCGGCACCATCCAGCACGGCGAGCGCGGTTAGAGCTCGGCGGGCCGCCGGTGACATCGCGGCCATGCCTTCTTCCGCTACCTCGAGCGGCACGCCGAAGGGTCCGGCCTCGGTGCAGGCCGCGCTGTCTCCGGCGGATGGAGGAACGCCAGGACCGCCGGACGGGCGATCGGTCCGGCGATCCCTCCTGTTGGGGTCGATCAGCGTGCTGGCGCATTGCAGGAGCCGCAGCGGATGGCCACCAACCTGGACGCACATCTGCCGGACCCACTCGGCCTCCTGCGCGCTCAGCGGCCGGCGCAGCTCCCGGCTGATAAGCATCACCGCCGCCGCCGGGGACAACCCACCCAGCTCGGTGACCTCACCGCGGCCCACTGCCCTAAAGAATTGGGCGTTTAGGCCGCTCTGGGTAGATTTGATTCGGTGATCGTGATCGTGTAGGTGACGTTGCGGGTGTGTTGGGTTCGTCGTTGTTTGGTGGTTCTGGGTGCGGTGCGTGTGCGGTCGGTGC
>WNFU01010090.1_pt1 | contig 10984 bp, 9 predicted proteins | sample 5400121 | NCBI WGS metagenome assembly WNFU01 (sample SAMN13153360, study PRJNA577476) | soil metagenome | isolation source: 100 cm soil or saprolite under grassland replicate 1 | place: USA:California | collected 2016-06-15
GATTTCTGGGAGGCGGTCGGCCGGCGCCTGGTGACCGAGATTGCGCTGGTCGACGGTACCGCCCGTGATGGCGACCGGCTCCGGCCGAATATGATCCCATTGGCCAAAGTCGACGTGCGGCCGGACGGCGAGATCGCCTGGCAGATGAAGGCCCGCGCCGTCGGCAGCAGGCTGGAGTGGGTCGAGGGCAGCGATCGGACGCCTCAGCAGCTCCGCGACAAGCTCCTGCGCGCGCGCGCGCAGACGGCGGTGCGCTCGACGGTCGGGACGACGCTGGACAACGCCCAGGACGCGATCGCGCGTGCTGAGCGCATGCTGGCCTCAGGCGAGGCCGATCGCGCGATGAACACGCTCCGCAACGCCTGGCAGCAGCGGCGTGACGAGCGGCTTATGCTGGCCGCTCAGAAAGCGCTGGCGCAGGCGCCCACACTGTTCACCTCGCTGATCCGTGAGTCCGAGCTGCTGCGCACGCGCCTGGAGCAACTGGTCGAGCAGCGGAGCTGGATCGAGGCCCGCCAGGCGTACGAGCAGCTCGCATCCGATGTCGCGCGCGCCGCGGCGGCCATGCCGACCGGCGGCTGGGCGCGGCTGCTCCAGCGGGTGAAGACCGGCCTGGAGCGCGAGCAGCAGGCACGCCAAGCGCGCACTGACGCCGAGGCGGCGCTGGCGATCGGCCAGGCCCGCAACGCGCTGGAGCTGCTTCAGCCGTTCAACGCGGCCGAGATGGAGCTGTCGCGGCCAACCCTGCTGACCCTGCTGCGCGTGCGCGAGCAGGCGATGGGGATGATGGTCCAGCGCGGCGAGGGCGCGCAGGCGGCGCTGGAGACCCTCAAGTCCCAGCGCGTTGCGCTGGAGCAGGCATTGATAGCAGAGCAGCAACGAGGACCGCAATGAATATCACCAATTATACTGATACCACGCTGACCCACCCGGAGAGCGCGTGGCTGGCCGTTTCGACGCCAATCTTTCTCACCATCGCCGGCCTGCTCCTGTTCGGGCTGATTTTACACGCCGGCTTCAGCAAGGGCCTGATCGTCCACATCACCAAGATGATGACCCCGGCCCCGAGCTTTCCGGTCGAAGCCGCGCTGCTGTGGACTCCTCCGGTCGTCAGCGAGACCCAGTTTCTGTCCATCTGCCTGGGCTGTGCGTTCGTCGTACTGGTCGCGCTGCTCAAGGTGATGCCGATGTTCCTGGCGCTGCTGTGCGCGGGGCCTTTGACGGCTGGCCTGATCTACCTGGCGCAGCGCATCCTGGAAGCCCGCTACCGGAATCGTCTGGATAAGAACCTGGTCGCGGCGGTTGGGCGCCTGGGCGCGCAGCTCCGCAGCGGGCAGGGCATTCAGGGCGCGCTCGGCAAGGTGCTCCTGGATCTGCCGGACGGGCCGCTCAAGGCCGAGTGGCAGTTTATTGTCGACCGCATGGGCGTGCCGCTTGAGAGCGGCAGTCTGGCGACCCCCCAGGAGGTTGTGTCGGCGCTGGCGGCGCAGACGCCCTCGGCACGGCACGCCAGCTTCTTGCAGCACCTGGGGGTCGCGTTGACGCAGACCTTTGACGTGCTGGTTCGGCGCGTCGACGCCGCCTACGCTGCGCTGCAACACTCCGAGCAGCGCGCCAGCCAGGCCAACACCGAGCTGTCACAGATGCGCTATTCCGGCCTGGCGGTCGGCGGCGCGGGCCTGTTTATGGCGGCGTATCTGTTCTTCACCCAGAGCGAGCGCATGCAGCGCGCCTACACCGGCCCACTGGGTATGATCGTGGGAGCGATTGTCATTGCCGCGCTGCTCAGTCCGCTTGTCGCCGGCGTGCTGCTGTCGCAAGCAGACGACATGGATTACTGATGTTGTTGAGCATTTTCGCCATCAAGGCCAGCGGTAGGCGCGCCACGCGGACATGCCACGTAGAGCTGGATCTTTCGCCGAACGTGCCGCCGATCGCCGCGTGGTTTTCGGGAGATAGCTGTCAACTACTGTCGCGGTACACGCGGACAGCTTGCGCCTCACGACCGAACGAGTCGGACGTGGACACGATAGGCTGGTTGAACAGCCCACCGGTAGGGGCTCTACCTCCACCGGCACGGTACTTGGCCGCGATGTTGCGAGCGCCATTCAGGTCAGCATTGAGATGATACCCGCACTGCCGACACTTGAAGATGCTCTGCGAACGGCGATTGTTACGGGCGGTATGCCCGCAGCAGCTACACGTCTGCGAGGTATGTCGCGGGTCCACCGCGACCACCGTACACCCCCGTTCTTCGGCCTTGTACGCGATCTTGGCCTTGAGGCTCGCAAACGGCCACGAATGCATGCGGCGCTTGGTGTGGGTGTGCCGCTTCGCCTTCATTCGCTTGCGAATACCGTTGAGGTTCTCCAGCACGATCGTCGCGCCTGGCCTGGCGGCCCCAACGATCTGCTTGCTGAGGACGTGATCGGTATCTTTCCGAAACCGCGCCCTTCGGCGTTTGAGCTTGCGAAGGTGCCGTTTGGCCGATCTCGTACCCTTCTGTTGCAGGGCGCGGATGTGATTGAAATAGCGGCCCTCGATCGCCTTCCAGCGCCGCTGGCCCAGGAAGCGGTCGTTCGACGTGACGGCCGGGCGGTTGATACCCAGGTCGACACCAACAATATCGTCAATCGGCTCGACTTCGGGCTTGGGGAGGGACACAACGACGTGCAGCCACCATGCGCCGTCGCGTTCGATCAGGTCGGTGGTGTCAACAGCGCAGCCGATATACTTCGACGCATAGTCCTGAACGTTGAAGCGGATCGTCTGTCGTCCCGCCGTCGTGCTCATCCGCACTGTGCAATTTTCCCAATCAAGGCGGTAGGTATGCACGTTGAAGCGCGGCGGGCAGGCGGTCGACTGCGGCATGCTGACCTTCCGGCCCTGCTTCCGCAGCGTGAAGGCGCTGCGCAGGGCCTCAGCCGCCTTGAGCCGTGCCTGAACGATCAGGTCGCTCACCAGCGTGGGATGGTCCGCCTTGACCTGGTAGTACGCCAGGTAGTGCAGCTTCGTCGCGTTGCAGATGCCGGCCTCCCAGCCAAGGCGTACTGCCTGGTTGAACGCGCCGGTAAACTGGCGGCTCGTTTCCGCCAGGGCTGCGGCCTGGGCAGGCGAGGGTTCAAGCTGGATGCGAATAGTGCGCTGCATACGGATAGTATACCGTACGTAGCACGTTTGTGCGAATAGAGACGAGTTGCCCGGCGCTTCCCCTGCCGCTTAAAGTCGGCAGTCCCCGCGCCGTGGCGACGTCGGACCAGGATGAAAGGAGTTCTCTTTTATGGATTTTCTGGTTTCAAGTTCCGCGCCATACTTCGCCCTCAGTCTCGCGGGGGCGATGGTCGCCGCGTTCGGGCTCACCCGTCTGGAGCGCTCCCGCTGGGCCGCGTTCGGCGTGCGGGTGCTCCCCAACCACTCAGAGATGAGCGGCCGTCTGCTGATCGGACAGATTGCGGGTATTCCGCTTGCGTTCATCCTGATCCTGATCGCCTTGATCTCCGGCTCGGCGGCCGGGTATCGCAATTTGCTGTTTATGCTGGCGATCGGCGTGTATCTCTACATTGGCGTGGTTATCCCGCGCAGGCCAATCGTCGAGGCGCAGAAAGCCGCGCGCCGTCTTCGCCAGCTCACGCCGGGCCTGGTTTCGTATATTCAGGTCAGCCTTGCCGGCGGCGATTCGCCGATGGTTATCCTGGAGCGCTACATCGAGAAGCCGCTCAAAAAGCGCGCGCTCATGCAGGCGGTTGTCAGCGATGCGGTCAAGATGACGCGCGATCGCTATATTCGACCGTTTGACGCGCTGCGAGTCGTGGCGCGCGCGCGGGGCTGCATCGAGCTGATCGACGTCACCGACGCGCTGGCAACCTCCGAGGCCGAGGGGACCGACCCGCAGGCGGTGCTGACTGCGCAGCAGGCGACCCTGGAGCAGGTGCTGCGTGATGAGTTCACCCGGATGCTCAAGCGGCGCACCATGTACCTGCTTTTGACTGTGGCGATCAGCCTGGTCATCGGCATCCTGGGTAATTTGCTGTTCGTAATGACCGGCGGCGGAAGCGTGCTGATGAACCTTGGCGCGTAGTGCGCACCCGCCCATGTGCGATGTGAACCTGGGACCATTTTCGTTTCGCTCGACGTAGCGCCCAGAGGATATGTCAACTACCCAAGGCTAAAGCGCCTGAGCTTGCGCCTCAACCCGATGCGCAGGGCATGGATTGGACACCATAGGCCGATTGACTGCGGCCCACTCGATATTGATCGCGGCGTTGTAATCAGCGGGGAGCTGATGGTGACACACGACACAACAAAACGCGGCCTGGCCTTTGCGGTTACGGCGTTCGGTGTGCCCACACGCGCTGCACCGCTGGCTGGTGTAGGCCGGATCGATAAACGATACCGCTACGCCCGCGCGCTGCGCCTTGTAGCCAATAAACGCCCTGAGTTGCCCGAAGGCCCAATTGCTGTGTCGCGCTCGTTGCCTCGGCCCTTTAACCCTCGCCCGCGTTCTGATACCGCTCAACTCTTCGAGCGCAATCGTCCGCTTCGTGCGTTCGGCTTTGGCAACCAGCCGCTTGCTGATGTGGTGGTTGGTGTCTTTCTGAAAGCGCCGCTGGCGGCCCGCAAGCCGTTTCAGGTGGCGCTTGGCCGATTTCGTTCCAATCTTCTGGAGTGCCTGACGACGTGCCTGATACCACTGGCGGCGGTGCTCAATGTGTTCACCCGAAAACGATTCGCCATCCGAGTCGGTGGCCAGGTTGACGATTCCAAGATCGACACCCAAAACGCCCGCTACATCGATCGGTTTGGGCGTCTCGACCTCACAGGCGACGAACAGATACCACTTGCCAGAGAGAAGCGCCAGATCGGTTTCGCCGCGTTGCGTGACGAGGAGTTCTTTCTGACGCTCACCGCAGACGAACGGGATGGACTGTCGCCCATCCAAGGTCCAGATCGAGACTTCCGACCCCTTGAGGTTGTAGGAGAGGATGCGATCATCGTAGGGGACAGCGCCATGCGGCTGAAACGTGCGCTGTGTCTTGCGGTCCAGCTTGTAGGCATCCGCGACCTTGCCGATACAGCGCACCGCAAGCTGTGCGGCAAGGCCAAAGGTTTCGCGCACGGCCTGATAGGTCAGCCGGTGAATGGGGAATTGGCGAAAGGTCTGCGTCTCCCACGCCACCTGGCTGATGTAATCGCAGGCAGCGTTGGCTCTCTCAAGCGTGCGCCTGAGCGCATCGGCCTGTTCAGGCGATGGCAGCAGTTGGATGGCGGCGGTCAATCTCATAATATGATTCTATCACAATCCGAACGCCCGTGCAAGTATGCGCTAAAGCGGGCCGGGTGCCCTCTGGGCGTCAGGGTACTCCTCCAGGGGCTAAAGTTCCCTGGAGGAGCACCTAAAGGCAAGTATCTATGACCTCGCCACGTGCCCTGTATTTGCTGATCGCGCCCCTGTTGGCGCTGATCGCGATGATGACGACTAGCTCAGCCACGTCGCCCGCTGGTCCCGTCGCGCATGCCGAGGCGCGTGCCCTGCTGAACGCCACGGCCAACGCGCCGCTCGGCGCGCCCTCACGCTATGTTGAGGATGCCGGGCATAACCTGGCCGGACCGTTCCAGGCATTTTATGACGCGAATGGGGGAGCGTCGATCTTCGGTAAACCGATCACGGAGCAGTTGACCGAGGATGGCTTGATTGTGCAGTATTTCGAGCGCGCGCGCCTGGAGCTGCACCCGGATGGTGCGATGACCCTCGCAAGGCTTGGCGCGCTGCTCACCGAGGGGCGCACCGATATGCCCTTCCAGAAGCCCGCCGCCGTCCCGTCCGATCGACTCCTGATCCCTGAGAGCGGTCACTCCATGGGCGGCGTGCTGCGCGCGTTTTGGGAGCAAGAAGGCGGCATAACGCTCTTTGGCAACCCTATTTCCGAAGAATTTATCGAGCAGGTCGATGGAACGCCCATGCTCGTGCAGTATTTTGAGCGTGTACGCCTGGAGTATTTGCCGATCGGCAACGGCGGCGACGGCAAACCGCGCATTGGCGCGCTCGGAACGTTGTATGCGCAGCGCTTGCCTCAGGAGCTGCGCGAGACGGCCAGGCCGATCGTCGTCCTGGGCGAGTCGCGCCTCACCTACGCTCCGCAGACGCCTGAAGGAACCAATATTGAGCTGGCGGCCGCGCAGTTCGACGGGCTGGTGGTGTACCCGGGCTACAGCCTCTCCTACCTGGACGTCGTCGGCGAGGTCTCGGCGGCGACCGGGTATCAGGGCGGCCAGGCCGTGATCGGCGGCGCGGTGACGAACAATATCGGCGGGGGGATCTGTATGGTCTCGACCGGGCTCTACCGCGCCGCGTTCTACGCCGGCATGGAGATCCTGGCGCAGCGCAACCACAGCCTCTACCTGCGTCCGTTCCAGAACGATCCGGGCCTTGACGCGGCGGTGTTCACGCCATCACTCGATATGCGCTGGCGCAACGACTCGCCCTACCCCATTACGGTGACCGCCGCGGCATCGGGTGGGAAGCTCGTTATCACGCTGTGGGGCGTCTCTGACGGCCGGAAGGTCGTCGTCTCCGACCCGGTCTACACCAATCGAACCGACCCGCCCGCGCCAGAGTGGCGCTTAGACAGCTCGCTCGGCGATGGTGTTGTGAAGTGGGTCTCACGCGGCAGCGGGGGCATGGTCATCACGCGCACACGCGCGGTCACCGCCCCAAATGGACAGATACTACATCAAGATACCGTGGTGTCGCGCTATACGCCGTCGACTGGCCTCGCATTGTATGGCCCAGGGGTGACCCCACCGGGCGACGCACCCACACACTGAAAGGACAGCTTCTTCTATGCCACGTGGACTAACACTGATTATCGGCGGCGCGATCCTGATGCTGGGCCTGGTCGCGGGTGGCATGGCCATGTACCGCCCATCGCGCCCATCCTATATCAACGCCACCCCTGAGCCGATTGGGCGGCCTGCCGCCGCGGCGTCCGCGCAGCAAGGCGTCGACACAGAGCGCGTCCCCGCCAGCGCGGCGCCCACAGAGGTCGCGCAGAGCAGCACGGTCACGATCGCCGATCGCGCGATCGTCGTCGCCGCCAGCGTGTTCCCGGAGCCCCGCCAGATGGCGCAGGGAACGCCGATCATCCTCTCGTTTTCCGCGCAGGGCGGGGAAATGCAGCAGCTCTGCTCGGCATCTGACGGTCTGCTGGACTCGGGGCTGTGCTCAATTCGCGGCCTGAAGGTCGCATCGGTCAGTGATGCGGGCGTTTCCGTGCCGCTGACGGACGGCCAGGTGCAAACGCTCGCGCGCGTGCGTGACGCTGGTGTTGCCATCACCGCCGCAACTGACAACGCGGTGCTCATGGCCACGACGAGCGCGCAGCAGCCGGCGGCCGCCGCAACCAGCGCGCCCGCGCCGACGGTGGCCGCGGCGGCAAGCGGCGCCCCGGCCGCGGCTGCCGGCCAGCAGGCCCAGAGCCGCGCCAGGACAACTTTTGTCGACGGCCTGCCGCTCATGTGGGTCGCCATCGGTGTTCTGGCGCTTGTCGTCGTTGCAGGTGGCGGCGCGTTTCTGTTGCGCCGGCGGCGCGGTGGCGCGTCTCCCATGAAAACTCCGAAGCCCACAGCGGGCCGGAAATTCAGCCTGCCAAAACGCGGCGGGGATAAGACGCCGGCCGCAAGCATCGCTCCAGCGCCGGCCGGGCTGAGCCTGAACCTGGGTTCGATCGAGGTGCAGCCGCTGCTTGATGATGACGCTGCGATCGCAGAGAGCGCGCCCCGCGCCGCCGCGGAATCGTTCACGAGCGCGCCAGCCGCAGGATCGTTGGCCAATGCCAGTGGTGCGGGGACATTCCTGGACGCGGATGACGACCTGTTCGCGCCCGGTGCGGCGGCCCGGCCCGCGGCGGCCGCTGATGCGCGCGCCTCGTCGTCTGGCGGCAGCGGCGCCGGCGCGTTCCTGAGCGCGGACGACGACCTGTTTGCGTCCGACTTCGCGCCCTCTCCCGCAACACCGGCAGCGTCAGCAGCGCCGGATGTGTTTGGCGGCAGCGGCGCCGGCGCGTTCCTGAGTGCGGACGATGACCTGTTCGCCTCCACTCTGGCAGTTCCACTGGCGACGAGCGCCGCGCCGTCCCCGGCGCTTGCTGCGCAGCCAGCGCCCGTGGACAACGTCTTCAGCACGCCGCCCAGCGCGCCGGCTGGGCCCGGAGTGCTCGACGATCTTCAGCCCGAGCCGGTCGTTGCGGCAGCCGAGCCGATCATTCCACGCCTCGGAGCGCCGCTGCCGCCCGCCAGGCCCGCCGAGGCGCTGCCGCCGACGGCGGCGCTCGACCGGCAGGCGGCGCTGCGCTGGGTGAAGCGCGGCGGCGAAAGCTAGGCACAGTGAGGGTGGGCTGGCAATCCGACTTCGTGAGCCTCACAAGAAGGCTTCCAGCCCACCCAGAGCGCCTATAACAGACCTATCAGTATGCTCTTTGGCTCCTCGGTCCGTTGATCCGGCTCGGTGGGCTCTGCGGGACCGACCGCTTGCAGACCATTGGCCCCTACTGGATCGGCGTCCCGCCCGTCCAGCGCCCGCCGCTGTCTCTGGAAGATCTGGAAATCCTGGTGGCGATGGCACGCTCTGAGAACATCGGCGACGCCGTGGAGCGCAGCGGCATGGCGCGCCGGACGTTCTACCGCAGGCTTGCGCGGCTGCGCGCCGCCCTTAATCTGCCGCCTGCCACGCACGGGACGCGTATCGAGGAGCTACTCACCTCGATGATCACTGCCCTCACTCGCCTCGGCCAGAGCTTATCCGCCAGCGACGCCGCCTCCCCGCGCGCGTAACAGCTCCAGCCAGCTTGCTGCGATTGTTGTCATCCCGAAGGCGGGGAATGCTCCTCGTGGAATCCGTGTTGCCAAAGCCTCTACAACGTTTGTTAACGAGTTGAAATCCCGAAAGCGAGTGAGCGCGCCCAGGAACTGGGATATTGACGATCCGGCGCTCGACTACCGGACAGTTGAAATCCCGATTGCGGGAAATGCCCCTCACGAACTGATAATCGTGTAGGAATTTTGCATTCTCCACGAAGTTGAAATCCCGATTGCGGGAAATGCCCCTCACGAACCTCATCACCGCCGGCACCATCATGCCGCCATCCCCAGGCCACGGATCGAGCGGCGGCAAATCAGGTGCCGCTCTCCAATCGCTGCCCGGTAGCCAGGCGCCAGCCCAGCGCATTGGTATGCGATCGAGCGACAGATCGCATCCAAGCCTTCACTTCGCCGCTCGATCCAGGCTGGTAAGGTGCGCCCAGGTGCCTGAGCGCCTGCCTAGCGGAGACCACCAGGCGCTGTTCCTGGCAGGTCCGCGGCCCTGCTTGGAATCCCGCGTGCAGTACCATACCACCTGAATGCGCCGAAACGTCACCCCTATTGGACTTGGCCACATGAGGCTTGTCATCTCTGGGAAGAAATATCTTCTCAGCACAGGCGTTGATGGCCCGCGCCCAACGGCTTGCATCAGCCGCGGCTGGGAACGGGCGCTGCACAATCAGGAAGGCGAGCTAGCCACGCCCATGGCGGAAGATCGCTCCGATCCAGCCGTCGGCTGCATGTGGTGTTGGGCGGCTCGCAGGAGAGATTGGACGTTTACGACAAGTACTTGGTATCAGGCTCCGACCGCTCCTGAATGACGACCCAACGTGCGCCTGCTTCACCCACTGCCACCACCATATGATGCTCCCCTGGCTCCACCATTACCACCATGCCGGCACGAAGTTGTACCACCTTTCCCTCTACCTCTAGTTCTGCTACCCCGTCCAGGACAACGTAATATTCCCGGTACGGATGGTAGTGGCGTACCTCATTCGGCCCAACCTCAGACCGCAATCCTGTGCCAATTGCGAGCGGAGAACCGTTCCAATGCCCACAGATCCAGACTGGGCCGTCGCCACTTTCCTCGCTTTTCCGGTAGATCCTCACGTTTGCCCCAGGAATTCGCGTAGTCTCGCGACCTCTCGACGAACCTCAACTTCGGGAAAGTCCTGATAGCCTGCACCCGGTAAGGGGTCACCCGGCGCTACATCCTCGACGAAGCGCGGCGCCACTAAGCAATGTAGATGCGGTATGCGATTTCCGAGCAACTGGTAGTTCATCTTCAGCGGACGATACACAGCCTGCATGGCCCGTCCTACCCGCAATACGTCGAACCAGAAAGCCGATGCCTCTGCGTCGGACAACTCAGTTGGCTCCGCCACGTGCCGGCCACGCCAAATGACCGCTGCATAGCCTCGCTGGACACCGCGCAAGTGCAAATAGCCATCTGACCACCCGCTGGAAAAGAAGCGAATCCTGTCATTGATTTCATCCGGACGGCCTTCAGCACATGTGGGACACCCAATGCCGGATAGTTGTTCCTGATAGTTGACTGGCCATTCCGCCATATGAGAGATATTCCTCTCTATCTACGAGTACAAAGTCATAGAGAAGAGGTTATTCCTCTTGCATGGCTTTGATGTGCCGCCCAACGGCCCGGCGCTTCAGCGCGCTTCAGCCGCCGAGATCCGCACCAGAATAGAGCCTAAGCTTCCCGCTGAACCGAACGGTGCGGGCTCGGTCGGTTGCAAGCGCGAGTTGTACGGCGACGCAAGCTGGCTACTCACTACGGCGAAACACCCAACCCGGGCCTTGACACGCCCACCAGCCCGACACGCCAACCACACGCCGAACACCATGTTCCTGGGCAGACTTCCGTTGCGCAGCGCGTGTCCGGGTGACCCTCACTTCTCTGAAGCCATGCGTGCGGCAGTGATAAACTGCCTGATCTGCGCCGCGTGCTCGATCGTGTGCCCTACGGCGCCCGTAATGATCCAGGCGTGCGGCTGACCGCTATAGCGATGCGCCTCAGGCAGGGGTGTCGCCGCCTTCTCATCCGTCATGCCCGCGAGCGTGTCGCGTACCCGCGTACGGCAATAGTCGAGGTAGCCGAGCAGCTCGGATC
>WNFU01009477.1_pt1 | contig 10981 bp, 13 predicted proteins | sample 5400121 | NCBI WGS metagenome assembly WNFU01 (sample SAMN13153360, study PRJNA577476) | soil metagenome | isolation source: 100 cm soil or saprolite under grassland replicate 1 | place: USA:California | collected 2016-06-15
TGTAATCTCCTAAATCTACATGAATCGTCTTTTACTCAGAAAACAACCAATAACCAAAACAGTCACGACCGTGAAAGCGATCAAATCTAGTTTATACATAACAATCATCTTCGCCGCGGCCGTCTCCGCGCTCTTTTTTGTCAGCTGCGCCGGGATGGGATCAGCGAACACGAAGTCGTTGCTCTCAGCGGCAGGCTTCCGTGGGCGCACTCCGCAAACACCAAAGCAACAGCAGATCTACGCGGCGCTGCCGCCTTACCAAGTCGAGCGGGCGACCGTAAAAGGACAAGTTTTCTATGTTTATAAAGACGAGAAAGCAGGCGTCGCCTACGTTGGTCGTGAGCCGGAATACCAACGCTATCAACAGCTGGCTATCCAGCAGCAAATAGCCCAGAACCAAATCATGGCGGCGGAAATGGAGCAGCAAGCAGCCCTCGATTGGTACGGCGGCTTCGGCTTCAGGCGCATTTGGTGGTGAGACGAGTGCTTGAAATATGGACCCAGTCGTTTCCGGGAACGCAACCTGGTTACATGAAGGGATGACTGGAAGACCAAATCCAGAAAGTAAAAGAGCGCCCGAATTTATTCGCAAGGCTTTCCCACGGACCTGGTATCATCCACGGTGGCGCCTTCTCACCTGGTTTCCTCGCGGTGTACTCAACGAAGCATTCGCTGATCAAGTGATCGAATTCATCGAAATGGAAGAACGGATTCAAGAAGCGCCTTTCGATCGCTACGCCGACTTATCTGGACTGACTCACATCCGGATAGGAATCGATCACGTTATTCATACTGCCCGCCGGCGCCGCAAAGTTAAACAACCAGTCAAGTCCGCGTTGTTCGCAGACAATCCGATCAGCTTTAGCGTGGCGCACTCATACGAGTTGCTGATGTACAACGCAATGATTGAAGTTCGTGCTTTCAAGAAACGCTCGGCGGCGGCCGAATGGCTCGAGGTGCCCCTCAAGACGCTTGAATGTCCTTCGTGAAATCAAACAAGAGCCAAAACGCAAAGCCACCCCTAACGACAAATAACAACCAACAGCACTATGAAACAGAGACTAACACCTACGCTGTCGAGAGATATTTGGTGTGTCCATTTACTTAACGGTCGCGCACTGATTTCCGTGATCCTAGTCGCCGCCATCGCGTGGAGCGCAGGGGCGCTCGCTCAGGGAGACCCGCTCCCTTCCTGGAATGACACCGCACCAAAAAAGGCGATCACCGCATTCGTCGAGAAAGTGACAAAGGAAGATTCGCCGGACTTTGTGCCGGTGCCCCAGCGCATCGCGACGTTTGATAACGACGGCACGCTTTGGGCCGAGCAACCGATGTACTTCCAGTTTCTATTCGCAATGGATCGCATCAAGGCGCTGGCGCCCCAGTACCCCGAATGGAAGACCAAAGAGCCGTTCAAATCGGTATTGACGGGCGATATGAAAGGACTGCTCGCCTCGGGCGAGAAAGGTGTGCTTGAAATCGTAGCGCAGACGCACTCCGGCATGACCACCACCGAGTTTGATCAGATCGCGCGTGACTGGTTCAAGACGGCCAGGGATCCAAGGTTCAAGCGCCCTTACAACGAAATGGTCTATCAACCTATGCTGGAGTTGCTCGCTTACCTGCGTGCGAACGGGTTCAAGACGTTTATCGTGTCCGGCGGGGGCGTGGAGTTCATGCGCGCGTTCGCGCCCGATGCGTACGGGATTCCACCTGACCAGATCGTGGGGAGCATGGGAAAACTCAAATACGAAATGCGAAACGGTACTCCAATGCTGATCAAGTTGCCGCAAGTTCTCTTCATTGATGACAAAGCGGGCAAGCCAGAAGGAATTCAGAGCTTCATCGGTCAGCGGCCGATCTTCGCCTTTGGCAATTCGATCGGCGATCAACAGATGTTGGAGTGGACGGCTGGCGGCCGTGGCGCGCGATTCATGGGGCTGGTGCATCACGACGACGCAGAACGCGAATGGGCCTATGGTGCCGAATCGAAGATCGGCACTTTCAGCGATGCACTCATGGCCGAAGCAAAAGAGAACAGTTGGACAGTCGTGGGTATGAAAGACGATTGGAACACGATTTTCCCATCGACCAAGCAATAACTGATTTCACCAGATTTCTTTATCTTTTCCGCTGCCAATCGGAAAAACTTTCGGCTAGGGTTGCCTCTCAAATGGCGCGTGGGAAACCTAAAAACTCATCCTCCAACAATTCCGCTAACATCGGCTTTGAAGCCAAGCTCTGGCTCGCTGCCGATAAGCTGCGCTCGAACATGGACGCGGCGGAGTACAAGCATGTCGTCCTCGGCCTGATTTTCCTCAAATACATTTCCGATAGCTTCGAAGAGCATCATGCGAAACTGATCGCCGGTGAAGGCGAATACGCCGGCGCGAACGCCGAGGATCCCGACGAATACCGCGCCGAAAATATCTTCTGGGTTCCGCCCGCCGCTCGTTGGACCTATCTCCAGAACAGCGCCAAGCAGTCAACCATCGGGAAAATTGTCGATGACGCGATGGTCGCCATAGAGCGCGACAATCCGCGACTGAAAGGCATTCTGCCCAAGGACTACGCCCGACCTGCACTCGACAAAAACCGTTTGGGAGAACTCATCGATCTTATCGGCACTATCGGCATGGGCGATAAGGCAAGCCGTTCCAAAGACATTCTGGGCCGGGTTTACGAGTATTTCCTCAGCCAGTTCGCCAGCGCCGAAGGCAAGAAAGGCGGCCAGTTCTACACCCCGCAAAGCGTTGTGCGGCTCCTCGTCGAGATGCTCGCTCCCTACAAAGGCCGCATTTACGATCCCTGCTGCGGTTCCGGCGGCATGTTCGTGCAATCGGAAAAATTCGTCGAAGCCCACGGCGGGCAAGCTCGGCGACATCAGCATCTACGGTCAGGAGAGCAACGCCACCACGCGCCGCCTCGCCATGATGAACCTCGCCATCCGCGGCATCGAAGCCGATCTCGGCGAAGAGCAGGCCGACACCTTCCGGCGCGATCTCCATCCCGATCTGCGCGCCGATTTCGTTAAAGACGCGTAATCGACAAATCACTCAGTTCTCCTAAGCGAATGACTTCAGACTACGAATCGATCAACAGGGAGCACCAGCTCGACTACGGACGAAAATTACCTGAATGGGCCCAAGACCATCTCGCAAATCGCTATACCGATCGCACCCACTTCATATTTGAGCTGCTACAAAACGCCGAGGATGCCTTACAAGAACGCGGCGAAAGTAAGCTACCGACATCAGTAGCTTTCGACCTTCACAACGAAGGATTGGAAATACGTCATTTCGGTGCGCCATTTACTTCGGCAAACGTCAAAAGCATATGCGCGATAAATGAAAGCACGAAGAAAGACGAACTAACTGAAATCGGACGTTTTGGAATCGGCTTCAAATCGGTGTATGCCTTCACCAACCGACCCGAGATTCATAGTGCCGATGAACATTTCGCCATCGAAAAGTTCGTCCTTCCAGTTGCGATTGCACCGCGGGAGCTTCGTGATGGCGAAACCCTCTTCTGGATACCTTTCTCCCAAAGTGACGTAACAGCCGTCCGAGAAATCTCCTCGGCCCTTTCTAACCTTGGTTCTCGGCGCCTGCTATTCCTTGAACACATAGATGAGATCAGTTGGAGTCTGCCAAATGACTCTAGCGGCGTATTTCTAAAGGGCCAGATCACTCCTAAGGAAGGCGGCCACCTAATCCAGCTGCTCGGAGAAGTCTCTGAAACGAGCAAAAAGGAAGAGGAAGAATGGCTAGTGTTCAGTCGGAAGGTGAATGGACCTGAAGGAAATCCAGCGGGCTCTGTCGCAATCGGCTTTTTGCTTGGCCGCAACGAAGAAGAAAAGCATGTCGTGCAAGCGGTTCCAGATTCGCGACTGATCGTGTTTTTTCCGACAGATGTGCCCACCGGAACTGGTTTCTTGATCCAAGGACCATATCGAACGACGCCTAGTCGAGATAACGTGCCGTTGAACGACTCTTGGAATCGAAAGCTTGTTGAGACAACTGCAGAACTACTAGTTCTCGCGATGAAGTCGCTTCGTGACGCAGGTTTCTTTCTGGTCGAAGCACTTCAGGTTCTTCCGATCGACACTCAATTCTTTAGGCCAGACTCAATGTTCTTCCCGCTCTTCGAGCAGGTTCGCACTGCCTTCATGAAAGAGCCGCTGCTTCCGGTGTTGGGCAACAGACATCTTCCAGCGAGTCAGGCCCGTCTCGCTCGAACGGAAGGGATTCGCGAGTTATTTTCACCACGGCAGTTAGCTCAACTATTAGGAGTAAAGCCGGACATCTACTGGCTTTCTGACGAGATTACTAAGGATCGGGCGGCCAGCATACGTAACTACCTCATTGATCAGTTAGGGATTCCACAAATTACGCCAGACTATCTGCAATCTCGTCTCAGCGTGGCATTCCTAACAGTCCAATCAGACGACTGGATTCGTCGCTTCTACGGATTTCTCAGCGGCCAAAACGCCGTCTTGGCTCAGCTTCTTCGAAAGGGATTGGCATTTGTTCGCTGCGAGGACAACACGCATGCTGTCCCAATAATTAGGGGATTGCCGCAAGTCTTCTTGCCGAGCGAGGGCGTGACCGGATTTCGAACTGTGAAGCGGAGCGTGTGCACACCCAAAGTGGTGGAGTTTCTGCGACGAGTTGGATTGAGCGAGCCAGATCCCGTCGACGATGTGATCCAAAATGTCCTCAATCACTACAGCGGAGCAGCCGTTAGTAGGAACGAAAAGGACTACGAATCAGACATAAGACGAGTGTTGAACGCGTTTCATACTGATTCAGACCAAGGACGAAGAAAGTTAGTCGAAGCCTTAAGAGACTCATCTTTCGTCAGGGCGGTGGACGCAAAGTCTAAGAAACCCGCTTTCGTAAAACCAGAACAGACATACCGATCCACACAGCGCCTAAAGACTGTTTTTAGCGGCGTTGGGGACGTTTGGATTGTTGATGATAGGTGGTCTGCTCTCAGGGGCGAACCGATGCGGGATCTTCTTCAAGCAACGGGTGCATTCGACGTTTTAAGGACTACAGCTTGCGAACCGACGCTCAATTGGAAGGAAAGACGGGCGATCCGACTCCAAGAGGGAAATGAAAGCTCTACATCTGATTGGATTGACGGCGACACAGATTGTCCCGAGTTGGAACCGGTTCTAAATACAATCTCTCAGCTAACGGGCGACAGTCTAAGAAACCGAAGTTCGGAACTTTGGCTCCTGCTTCGCGAAACTCTTCGTGACCGGCGAGAAGCATATTTCCAAGCGACCTATAAGTGGAGTTACATGCGTAGGGAATTTTCGTCTATCATTCCTGCGACATGGGTTCGCCGTCTGCAGCGAGCCCGCTGGATACCAGATGCACAGGGTCAAGCTCGCGCCCCGCATGAAATATGTCTATCCGACGTTGACCATAATATAAGGTCCTCCCCGAGCCCTTTCCTTGCCGAGGCACTCGAGTTTCGCGCCGAGGCTATTAAACAGTTAGCTGAGAAAGAGGGAATCGATCTTGAGGTTTTGAATCTCTTGAAGAAACACAAAATCTCGGTGGCTCAGATTCGCGAACTTATTAGTACCCAGCCAGACGAACAGGCCGAAGCGGCAACTGATGACAGCGAAGATGACCCCGACGCGGAAGTCGATACGGACACACTATCCGAAAATAAGGTCGACAAGGAATCGGATGTTCTTGTCGAAGATGAAGAATTCGAGAGCAACGGTGGCTTTGGTCCCGGCTCTGGTGAAGCTCGTACCGGTAAAAGCACGACAATAGGCACTGGAAGTCCTCGGCGGACATTTCAGACTTATGTAGGAGTCGATAACGGCGGGAACGTCGAAAATGATGATCTGCCTCCCGACAAGAAACGCGAAATCGAAGCTGCAGCCATTTCATTTATTGTGGCCAAGGAGCCGTTGCTTCAACGAACCTCAAATAATAATCCTGGCTTCGATTTATTCGAAGGCGAATCTCTCGAATTCATCGTTCGTTTCGTTGAGGTAAAAGCGAAGGCTGGAGCCTGGGATGGAGCGATAGCGTTGTCGGGAGAGCAATTCCGCCTTGCCGAAAACGAAGGCGAGCGTTTCTGGATTTACGTTGTCGAATTCGCTGAAGACGCAAGGAAGCGCCGCTTACATAAAATTCAGGATCCCGTTGGCAAGGCGCGGTATTTCACCTTCGACCCTGGCTGGAAAGCACTAGCGGAAGATCAAACGGAACGAACTATTTGAAATAGAGAAATGCGATTCACGAATGAACAGCTCAAGGCAATTAGCCATAGCAAAGGAAATCTCCAACTAATCGCATGCGCGGGATCGGGAAAGACTGAGGTCGTAGCACGACGAATCGCTACGTTAATCAAGAATGGCACAGGGCCATCTGGAGTAGTCGCATTCACGTTTACCGACAAAGCAGCTGCAGAACTTAAGGATCGGATAGAGAGTCGCTGTAAAGAGCTTCTGGGCGAGGTCATTGGTCTCGCCGAGATGTACGTTGGAACAATACACGCCTTTTGTTTGGACCTGCTGATGACAGAGGTTCACGACCTTCTGAAATTCAATGTGCTAAATGAAGTTCAGCAGACGCTTTTCATCGACAGACATAGTAAAGAAAGTGGACTAACGCCGTGTCGCGATCTGAGAGGAAATACGCTCAGACGCTTTGTTGATACAAATAACTATCTAAGTGTCCTTAATACAATTCGCGAGGATAGCCCTGACCAGGCGGTTCTCAAAAGAACAACATTACCCATCGCTCTGTCCGCGTACCGGGATCTTCTCAACAAAAAGCGATACTTGGATTACTCGGAAATTCTGACACGGGCACTGGACGAGCTTCGAACCAATTCCTCTCTTCGAAAGCATCTCTCGGAACGGATTCGTCACCTTATTGTCGACGAATACCAGGACGTAAATCCTATTCAAGAGGCTGTGGTCGAAGAACTGCATAAACTCGGGGCTGATCTATGCGTCGTCGGCGACGATGACCAAACGATCTATCAATGGAGAGGGAGCGAAGTAGACAATATTCTAACGTTCCAGAAGCGCTATCCTCCGGTCACCCAAATTCGTCTCGAGGACAATTTCCGCTCTACGGAAGGAGTAGTAGAAACAGCTCGAGAATTTATCGAGCAAAACGGAGCCCGTCTCTCTAAGAAGATGAAGGCTTCAGGCGTCCAAGAATATGAAGCGGGTGACATTTGCGCCCTCCAATTCGACGATCCGGACGCAGAAGCAGAATACATCGTTAGCGTTGCCAAGTCTCTCTACGGCGTCGCATTTAAGGAACCGACGGAAATGGATCCTGATCACCATCGAGGACTGGCATGGTCGGATATGGCAATCCTGCTTCGGAGCGTTTCGCGCAACGCGTTGCCAATTACAACCGCGCTGACGAGACACGGGATCCGCTACATCGTGGTTGGAATGAATACGCTATTCGAAACGTCCGAGGCGCAAGCAGCTCGGGAGCTTTTCTACCTCTTGGGAGATAGGCCGGGAACAACATCGGATTCCGTACTGACTGCTTGGCGAGGAGTTGACCTTGGAGTCGTAGACGCCGACTTGCGGAATGCCGTAGCGGAAGCCGTGGCTGCGAAGGCGACAATGGAAAACCCCAGAGAAAGATACGGATTTTACTCTATTCAAAGATCCTTTCTTCGCTTCCTCGAGACAGCCGAACTGCGCGAGGAAAAGGTGCCCAATGATCGTGGCGAAGTAGTATTTTATAACCTCGGGAAGTTCTCCCAACTCATCTCTGACTTCGAGACAATTCATTACCATTCCAAGCCTAAAGAGAAATATAAGTCGTTTGCCGACTTCCTACAGTATCACGCTGAGGACGCGTATCCTGAAGGTTCGCAAAGCAACGAATACGCTAATCCGAACGCGCTTCGGATTATGACGGTTCACCAGGCGAAAGGGATGCAGTGGCCGGTAGTGTTTCTTCCTGCCCTAATGAAGAACCGATTTCCCGCACCCGCGATGGGAGGGAAGAGCCAATGGCACATTCTTCCTGCAAGTGCGATCCCAAATCAGAACCGATACCGAGGGACGATCGAGGATGAGCGTCGGCTTTTCTACGTCGCCATGACGCGGAGCCAGAAGTTTCTCCACATGACCTATGCTCCTGTGCCAGGAAACAGAAGGTATCAGCAGCCATCAGAATTCCTTACCAATGTTTACGCATCGAAATTCGTTAAACGGCGGGTTGCTGATTACACCGATCGAAAGAGGCTCAATTCTGAGCCTCGGCGCGGGGTCACTAACGTCGTTTTTTCTTTCTCGGACCTAAAGTATTTCTTCGAATGCCCTTATCAGTTCAAGCTGCGTATCCTTTACGGGTTTAATGCACCTATTCACGAGGCTTTAGGATATGGGCGGTCCCTCCACAACGCCCTGGCAGAGGTCCATCGCCGAGCACTAGATGCGGATTTTGTTTCACCGGATGACGCTACGACCTTAGCGGACCGGCACCTTCATGCACCCTACGCCTACAAAGCACTCAAAGAAAAACTGGAGGGAGCTGCCAAACGCGTAATCGCGGACTACATTCGGGACAACGATCTAAGAAACATTGAATTCTCCGAAAAACAGATCCAGATCGCCCTCGACGATGGAGTGACGGTCGTTGGTCGGGTGGACTTAGTGCGTAGGATCGACACGGGCGAAGTCACGATCGTCGATCTAAAGTCCAGTGATCGGGCTCAAGCTGAAGATGTAACTGAGACACAGCTCCACATCTACGCGCTTGGATATCGTGAGCTGACAGGTCGTGATGCTGACACCGTTGAAATCTACGAGCTTGACGAGCGCAAAAAAAAGCCGCGCTCCGTAGATCAAGATTTCATCGCGGACGTGAAAAAGAATGTGAGCGATGCCGCAGTGGCCTTGCGAGCAGGGACTCTTCCGGCCACTCCAAAACCAAAAAAGTGCTCTGCATGCGACTATCTCCGCTTGTGCACGGTCGGTCTAAAGGCGCTGAAAAATAGCGTCAGTAAGTAAATCTATCCGGTTAAGTTGAGGACTGCGATTCGAGCGCAGTTGGAGAACGTCGTCGCCCAAGTAGTCACCGAGCTGTCGCAAGCGTCTGCGCTCTGCGCCGGAGCAGAAGAAGCCATAAAGATTCATGATGACATCGGCTTCTTTCAAGCCGTCAAAGCAGCGCTCGCAAAGAAGCGTGGCGAACGCAAATCAACCGAAGACCTAGACTATGCAGTTAGGCAGTTAGTCGCAAAACAATCGCGCCTGAAGGCGAGATCATCGACGTCTTCCAAGCCGCAGGGTTGAAAGCAACCAGACATCAGCATCTTGTCCGATCAGTTCCTCGCCGAAGTTCGCGGACTCAAATACAAGAACGTCGCCGCCGAGCTGCTCGCGAAGTTGTTAGGCGACGAAATCAAAACGCGCTCGAAACGAAACCTGGTTCAAAGCCGCGAGTTTTCTGAGATGCTCAAGAAGACACTGAACGCTTATCACAACCGCGCGATCGCGACGCAAGAAGTCATCGAAGAGCTAATCAAGCTCGCCAAGCACATCAGCGCTGCGAATCAGCGCGGCGTCGATCTCGGTTTGAACGACGACGAGGTCGCATTCTACGACGCGCTCGCCGCCAATAACAGCGCCGTGCAAGTGATGGGTAAAGACAACCTAAAAGTCATCGCTACCGAACTTGTCACCCAAGTTCGCAAAAGCGTCACCATCGATTGGACACTCCGCGAGAGCGCGCGCGCAAAGATCAAAGTTTTAGTGAAGCGAATTCTCCGCAAACACGGCTATCCGCCCGATTTGCGAGACGAAGCGACAAAACTTGTGCTACAACAGGCCGAACTACTTTGCGCGGAATGGGCGGCATAAGCCGTCCCTTTCCGCGAGATATGGACCGAAAATAATCCGTGCCATCTGAAACCTAACCGCTACCTCAGTCTCGAAGGCTAAGTGCTGCGAAATCCGGTTGTCGGACGCGCCTTCGGGATTGGCCCGATTGTTACCTACTCCACCAAGCTGGGTAAGAGCCACCTCGATCTAAACGCGCTGCATTCACGACTTCGATGTCGCCAAGCGCGTTGCGGGTGACGGCTTCAACTTCAGCGCAAGCTTGAAATTCTGATTCAACTCTAATAACAAACAACAATACATCTGACAAACCTAAAACTATGAACAAATACATAGCAGAATTCATCGGAACCTTCTTCCTTGTCCTCACAGTTGGATGCACCGGCATTGGCGCCGGAGCGGGTGTGATCGCGCCGTTGGCAATCGGGGCGGCGCTCATGGTCATGGTGTTCGCCGGAGGCCACATCTCGGGCGGTCATTATAATCCCGCTGTTACGCTCGGCATCTAATTCGCGGCAAGGTAAAACCTGTTGATGTCTTGCCTTATTGGATTGCGCAATTCGCCGCTGCCGCCGCCGCTGCAGTAGCCGTAAAGTTTCTCCGCGCCGGGGTTAATGTAACCGCGATTACTCCAAATATCGGTCCAGCTCTGGTCGCCGAGTTTCTATTCACCTTTGCGCTTGTCTATGTGGTTCTAAACGCTGCCACAGCCGAAGGCACCTCAGGCAACTCCTTTTACGGTCTGGCTATTGGGATGACTGTAATGACTGGCGCGTTTGCGGTCGGCGACATTTCAGGTGGAGCATTTAATCCGGCTGTTGCTCTTGGAATAACGCTGCTTGGTATTGCAAGCTGGGAGCAATATTTGGATTTACCTCTTGGCGAACTTTGCAGGCGGCGCTATTGCAGCCATCATCTTCAAAATGACTAACCCGCAAGTCGGCCCGATCACTTCAAACTAGTCGCCTCCCATAAGTGAAGCTTCATTCCATGTCTCAACTTCTAACCAACCTTTTCTTCTGCACACGACTCAACAATCAACTCTTCAAAACAAATATTATGCAAAACAAATTCATTGGATTCATCGCCACATGCTGCGTTTGCTTTGCGGCTTCATGTTTAAATGCG